>Ga0209415_10013496_pt1 | contig 13467 bp, 9 predicted proteins | sample PeaSoiSIISIP2007_FD_187696 | JGI IMG/M metagenome (GOLD analysis project Ga0209415, IMG submission 187696) | Peat soil microbial communities from Weissenstadt, Germany - SII-SIP-2007 (SPAdes) (version 2) | ecosystem: Environmental > Terrestrial > Soil > Wetlands > Peat | place: Germany... | reverse complement strand
GAGACCCTGAACGAGGCGATCGGCCGGGTAACGCTGCCCGGATCGGGGCTTGCCGACCATGTCGACGCGCCGCTCGCCCGGGCGGGCGGGCACCCGCTGCTGAAGGTCCGGGTCAGCAGGCTCGCCGATGGCGGCACGGCGCTGGGCTGCTCGTGGCACCACGCCGTCGGCGACATGCAGAGCTTCATGCTGCTGATGCGGGCCTGGTCCGCTGCCGTCGAGGGGAACCCGCTGCCGGAGGTGCTTATCGTGCCGGACCGGGAGGCCTACCTCGACGAGGTGCTCCCGGCCGAGGACCTCGGCCGGCCGGGCATCCGGCTGCTCGACGACGACGAGGCCGCCCGCCTGGAAGGCGAGATCGGGGCGGCGATCATGACCGGGCGCACCGTCCAGGTCTACTTCGGCCCCGACGAGGCAGGCCGGATGCGGTCGGAGTTCAGCGCCGCGGCCGGGCAGCGGCTATCGACGAACGACTCGCTGTGCGCCCATATCGTGACCACGATCCGCCAGCTGGACGAGGATCAGGAGGCCAGGAACCTGGCAACCTCGGTCGATATCCGGCGGCGCCTCGGGCTGCCCTCGTCCGTGGTCGGCAACCTGACCAACGAGCTCCACCTGTCGGCCGCGCCCGGGACCGCGCCCGAGGTGCTCGCGGCCCGGATCAGGGACGCGGTGGACGACTTCGAGCACTCGCACCTCAGCATCCGCGCCAGCCGGGCCTTCCTCGAGAAGATCGGCCGAACCCGGATCCGCGACTGCGTCCCGGTCGGCTTCGACCTGAGCCGCCGGACCTTCAGCTTCAACAGCTGGAGCCGGTTCGGCGTCTACGACGTCACGTTCGAGGGGCAGCGCCCCGCGTACTTCAGCCCGGCGGCCAGCGTTCAGCTGCCCTGGACCTCGTGGCTGGCCGACGGGTTCGGCGGCACCGGCTTCCTGTACACGGTCGTCGTCCCGGCCAGGCTCGTGGCGCGGATGCGCACACCGGAAGGGCGCGCGGCGATCCACCGCTTCAGGGAGGCTGACGACGCGCTGCCGGCGCTCGCCGGAGCGGCGCGGAAGCTGATCTGAGCGCGCCGCACCCGCGGGCGCACAACCCGGCATGGACCGGAAAACGGCCTGGCCGCCGCGTTGCCGCGACGGCCAGGCCACCTTACTTGTGCTGCCAGGTCCTTAATGCCTGGCTGGGCACGGGTTGTTGGGCAGCAACTGCTGGTAGTCGTCGAGCCTGGTCACGAACGTGCCACCGCCGCCGAAGGCGAGGAACTGCTGCGCGAACAGCGTGCCGAACTGACTGACGCCGCCGAAATCGCTGGCGGTCAGGCCTGGCACGTCGTTGCCGATGAACCACCGGCAGCCGCCCTCACCGTCCTTGGCAACCGAGTGGTCATGCGTGCTGGTGATCGAGTAGAAGGGGTAGAAGGCAATCGGCTGGCCGTCGTCGGTTGGCGGCGTGAGCGTGCAGCCCACCCCGGTGACCGTGCTGCACGTCCCGCCGAAGTCTGCCGCCTCGATCCGGGCGGTATCTGCTTCGAACGCCACCTGACTGTAATTCTTATTGAATTCGCGTCCGGTCAGCGGGCTGGTGAACAGCTGGGGTGTCGGGTGCAGATAGGTGTTGCCGTCCGGCCAGTCCTTTATATAGGACATCCCGTCGAATCCCGGTGCGTTGGCGCCATTGCAGCCGCTCACCTGGACGAGCAGCGACGCGCTCGCCGGGAAGCAGGCTGTATCGTCGCCGTCAGTCGGCTCCTGGTCGCCGGCGGGACCTTCCAGGCCGGTGCAGCTGAAGGTCGCCGCATCGACGTTGCTGCATAGGTCGAAGTGGCCGATCTCCTCGGCAAACGCGACGTTGTAGGAGTGTGCCGTCCACAGCACGCGGGTCTGCGGCGACGAGGTCGCGTACATCGGGTGGAAGTCGTACGGGATCTCGGTGCAGCTGGTGCCGGTCGGCGCGTACTGGATCTGGCCGAAGCCGTTGGCCGCGGACGCGGTCATGAAGCCGGTCACTCCCGTGGTCCGGTCACGGACCTCGGTCTTGAGGCCGTGCGCGGTGTCCTTCATGGTGACGACGAGCTTGTCGCCCGGCCGCATGAACAGCACATCGGGCTGCGCCGGATTCCCTGACGTGGCCGGGTTGAAGTCCAGCGGGTTCGGCGGGCCGACCGGCTTGCCGTCCTTGGTGAGGAACGCGAAGTTGACGTACTCCGTGCCGCCCAGGATCTGGCTCTGGCAGGTCGGGTTCAGCGTAGTCCCGTTGATCGGGTTCTCTGACAGGCTGTCGATGTTCAGCGCCGCGCACCAGTCGTGCGGGTCGCAGCTCTGGCTGTTGAACTGCGACACCCAGCCCGGCGGGTAGAACTGAAGCTCAGTGAAGGCCGTCCCGGCGTGGTGGGCCGGAGCGACGATGTTGGAGTCGCTGTCCGGCGTGCAGGTGCTGACCTGTTCCGGATACGACTGGCTGTCGCACATAGCCATGCCGAACCAGATCGCCGGGGTGAGCTCGAAGTCCCACGACCGGCCGGGCACGACGCTGGGCGGCGGTTCGGTCGGCAGCGTCAGCTGCCACTGGTTCCGGTAGCCAGCTCCGTTCTTGTTCGAGTAGTACAGGACCGAGGGCTCGTCGTGTCCCACGTACCTGTCACCGAAGACCGGGTAGCTGTTCTGGAGCTCGGTGCACAGCAGCCGACCGGTGATGCAGGCACCGGACTTGACCGTCAGATACGTCGCGGCACCGTGCGCTGGCCTCGCCGCCGACCGTGCGCCGGTGCTCGCCGATGCCGCACCAAGCGCCAGCCCGCTGGCGGTCACCAGAGCGACAGCGACCACTGCCGGACGCCACAGAAATCTCATTCGGTACCTCCATCTCAACAATCTCGCTGCGCCAGTGCAGCACCTTAGGAAGCACCCGGGAGTCTAAAGGCCGAAAGGCCGGTACGTCACCCCCCAAAATCACTAATTCAGCCAGGTCGCTCCGCGAAAGCCACATGCCATTCCGGCCGGCCCGCCCGGCCGGTACGCAAGGTCCGGCCCACGCAAGCGATCCCCGTCGCATGCGCTGATTCGTGAGCGATTGCCCGTCGCGTGCGTTCGGCCGACACAGCGAAACCCCAGCAAATCCGGCCAGGTATCATGGGCTGCCCGAGATCGAGCTGCTCAGGGCGCCGGGACGGCGTCAGAACTCAGCGCGGCGTCACGACCCAGCGCGGCGTCACGACTCGGCGGCCTCGCTCAGGGCGCGCACCACGGCGCGGAACCCGGCCAGCTCGGCAGCGGAGACGGCGCCGAGCCGCTCGGCCTCCAGCCCGCTCATCGCGGCCCTGGCCGCCTGGGCGACCGGCCGGCCCTGGTCGGTCAGGCTGACCAGGAACGAGCGCCGGTCCGCCGGATCAAGGTCCCTGACCAGGTAGCCACGGCGGGCCAGCCGGTCGAGCAGGCTGGTCAGCGTGGTCGGCTTGGTGCCGCTGGCGGACGCGAGCTCGCCGACGGCGCGCGCCTGCCCGTCCGCCAGCAGGGCGAGCGCGTTGATCTCGGATGCGGTCAGGTCCTCCCCGGCCAGCCGGGTGCCCAGGGCATGCAGGGTGCTGTGCGCGGCCCGCTGAAGCGCCAGGATCAGCGCGCCGCCTTCCGTATCCGCTGTTGCCTTTTCCGCTCGTGCCTTTCCAGATATCACGAAATCAGATTATCCTTAACGGAACTACCTCGCTGATCTCCTCAGTCAGCGAACTCGGCCCGCACCCCGAGCAGCCTGACAGGGCGCCGGCCGGCGAACCTGCCGAGCGCGGCCAGCGCCGCCTGCTCGATCGGCTCCGCGTCACTGGTCGGCGCCGCCAGCGACTGCCCGTGGGTTCTGGTCGTGAAGGGCACGTAGCGCACCTTCACCACGACCCTGGCCGCCAGGCGCTGCTCCGCCGAGATGTCGTCAGCCACCCACCTGGCGATCCGCGACACCTCGCCGCGCACCAGCTCCCAGTCGGCGATGTCCTGCTGGAACGTGACCTCCCGGCCGTGGCCGCGGGCGCGGTACGGCGTCGCGGTCACCGCTGAGGGGTCCAGGCCGCGGGCGGTCTGGACCAGCCAGGGCCCGGTAGTCGGGCCGATCTGGCCGGCCAGCGCGCGCGGGTCGGCGGCGGCCAGGTCGGCGACGGTGCCAATGCCCAGGCCGGCCAGCCGCCGGGCGGTCCTCGATCCGACGCCCCAGAGCGCGTCGGTCGGCCGGGCGCCGAGCACGTCGAGCCAGTTGTCGTGGGTCAGCCGGAAGACGCCGGCGGGCTTGCCGAATCCGGTAGCCAGCTTGGCCTGGAGCCTGTTCTGGCCGATGCCGACGGAGCAGTCCAGGCGGGTCTTCGCGCGTACCCGCCCGGCGACCTGGCGCGCGACCGCCTCGGGATCGTCGGTCTGGACGGCGAGGAACGCCTCGTCCCAGCCGACCACCTCGACGACCGCGTCGAGTCCCCGGAGCACCTCCATCACCTGGGCGGATGCCGCCTCGTACGCCTCCCGGTCGACCGGCAGGAACACGGCGTCCGGGCAGCGCCGCGCCGCCGTGCGCAACGGCAGGCCCGAGTGCACGCCACGGGCGCGGGCCTCGTAGGACGCGGTGGCGACCACTCCGCGCTTGGCCGGGTCACCATCACCGCCGACGACCACGGGGCGCCCGCGCAGCTCAGGACGGCGCAGCACCTCGACGGCCGCGATGAACTGGTCGAGGTCGACGTGCAGCACCCAGCTGGCCACCCCTTCAGTCTCGCGCAGCGCTCTCCGGCGGTCACCGCAGGCACCGCCGACCCGGTCTTACTCGCTGGCGGGCGCGCCAGCGGAGGCGGTTCAATGGGCGGGTGCGGATCGTTCCCCTGACGCCGGCCTACGCGGCCGACGTCGTCACCTGGCGCTATCCGGCGCCCTATCAGCGCTACGACATGACCGGCGTCGCGCGGTTCGCCCCCGAGGCGTTCCGGGTGACGGTCGCCAGCTTCAATGTCAGGGCGCTGCGTGTGGTTACCTCGCTCGGATTCCGCGCCATCGGCCAGTTCCACGCTCTTGCCGGCGGCACGAGCTTCGAGATGCTGGCCAGGCCGGAGCCTGCCGCCGCCAGGACGTGAGGCGGCGGCGCGGACGATGGTCCCGCGATATCGACCCGAACGGCTCTGCCGCAGCCGGTCCGGCGCGAGTGATGCTCCGGTCATGACGACACAACGAGGCATCGGCGAACTCGGGCTCGGCACCGGCAAGAAGGCGCGGCTGAACCGGATCCTGTACCACCACGGCCTGCGGAACGGCACCGCTATCTTCCTGCCGTATGACCATGGGCTGGAGCACGGCCCGCGCGATTTCTTCGCGAACCCGGCCGTCAGCGACCCGGCGTACATCATCGCACTGGCCATCGAGGGAGGCTTCAACGGCATCGCGGTCCAGATCGGGCTGGCGGAGAAGTTCTACTGGGACTTCGCCGGCGAGGTACCGCTGGTCCTGAAGCTGAACGGGAAGACCGACATTCCGTCCGACGCTGACGCGCTGTCCCCGCTGCACGCGACGGTCGCCGACGCGGTACGGCTCGGCGCCGACGCGGTCGGGTACACGCTCTACGTCGGGTCCCCCGCGCAGGAGGCCGACTTCCGGCAGTACCGGCAAGTCCGCGAGGACGCGCAGCGGCTCGGCATGCCGCTGATCGTGTGGGCTTACCCGCGCGGCGCCGCGATCGAGGCAAAGGGCGGCAAGGACTCCTTCTACGCCGTCGACTATGCGGCCCGCACGGCCAGCGAGCTAGGCGCCGACCTGGTCAAGGTGAACTTCCCGGATCCGGAGAAGAGAACGGCCGTGCGGAGCGAGTACGACGCCGAGTTCTCCTCCCAGCAGGCCATCGACGCGGTGGTCAGGTCGGCGAACCGGACCCTCCTGCTCGTCTCGGGCGGCGAGCGCGCGGGCGACGACGCCATGCTGGAGAAGGCTCGCGAGGCCATGGAGGCCGGTGCGACCGGGCTGATCTACGGCCGCAACGTATGGCAGCGCGAGCATGATGAGTCGCTGCGCTTCGTCGGCCGGCTCAGGGAGATTCTGGCGAAGTATTCCCGGACCGGCCCGGCAGTGACCTGAGCCCGGGCCGGCACCGCGACTGGGCCAGATCGGGGCTGCTACTCCCACTGACTGCTCGTGCGACCTCCCCCACCGGGATGAGGCGACTTAGCACGACTTTCAGTGATGTTAACGCCCGACTAATACCTTTTGTGGCCACGTAATCCGTGCTAAGTCGCGGTGCTCGCCTACTTGGCGGGGCCGGCCAGGGAGGAGGTGGTGAGCGTCGTGCCGGCCGGGTGACCCTGGCGCGGGCCGTCGGCGAGCGTCCACGCCTGCTGACGGCCGTGCACCTGCCAGGTGTGCCCGGCGCCGGTCATGTCCACGATGGCAGTGTCCTCGTCGATCCCGATCACGGTGGTGCCGGCCGGAGGGTGCATGACCGCGCGGGTGAGCAGGTCAGGCACCCAGCCGAGCATCCGGTCGAAGTGCGGGAGCACCCTCAGGTGCGGCAGGACGCCGAGTCCAGGGTCAGGCTCGCGGTGGATAGCGCGGATCGAAGGGACCCATCCGGTCAGGGCCATGGCTCCGGCCGAGCAGCCCGCCAGCGACGACCCCGCCTGCCAGGCAGCGACGATGGCATCCCACACCCGGGTGCCGCGCAGGGTCTGCGCCAGGTATGCGGGGTTGCCGCCAGACAGGTAGACCAAGCCGGCGCCAGAGACCAGGGCAGCGAGTTCCGGCGCGTCCGCTTCGGCGCGGTCCCTGACGACGACCGGGATCTGCCGCACGCCGAGGCGCTCCGCCTGGGCGGCGCCGAGGTCGAGCCAGCGCCGCAGGCTCCGCTCACCCTCGGGCGCCGCGGCGGTCGGGATCTGAACATAACGTGCCGCGCGCCCGGCCAGCAGCAAGCCCTCGACGTCCGCCATCACCGTCAGGTACTCGCCGCTGCCCACCAGGGCCAGCGGCCCGGGACTCAGGCGCTGCTCCAGCCGCAGCGTGCCCGGACGAGCGGCAGCTCCCGGCACTCGCAGACGGTCGCCACGGGACAATCATGCCCACCCGTACCGCCAGGCTCAAGCCGGAATAACTCCGGCCTCGACGAGCTTCGCGGCTATAAGGTCGGCCACCGACTGCCGCTGGGAGATGAAGTGGATCTCCCAAGGGCCGTGCTCGCCGATGTCGCGCGCAAGCGATGACCACAGCCAGGCGAAGCTGACGGCCGGGTCTAGACCGCCCCGGCCGGCCCCGAGCAGCGGGAATCCGACGGACCGCAGCTCCGGGTTGAACATCTGGCGTTCCTCGCGGGCGATCGCCATGACGTTGCGGACTCCCGTGGCGATCGCCGTCGGGTCGACGTCGTAGTCGTTCGTGCCAGCCCGCGGGGCGACGACCGCGACATGGTAGATCCTGCGTACCCCCTGACTCGCCATCTCGCCCGACGAGGTGGCTACCACTGTGCCAGCCGCGACCGGCAGCCCGGGTCGTCCGTGCTTGCCCACCCAGGAACGGAGCTCGTCGGTCAGCACGTCCACGACGATCTGGCCGTCCGGCGTCCTGATCGCGGACGCCCTGCGCACCGAGGCCGACACCGAGGACTTGAACGACTGCGGCAGCTCAAGGTAGACGTTCGTCGGCGCCACCACGATGTCGACCCCGGACAGCAGCTCGACGGGCTCGACGTGCAGGACGATCCGGCAGCGGACGCCGGCCACCAGGCCATCGACGGCGGCCTGGCTGCCGAACTCGGGCCGCACGACCCCCGGCCGGGCCGCCGCGGCTGAGGGGGGGCCGAGCTTGAGAATCTCCTCGGCGACCTGCTCGAGCACCATTCGCTCGTGGTACTTGCGAAATCGCTCGACGCTGACGCCGTAGACCAGCGCCGCCCTTCGCCGCCGGTCCGAGGCAGGCCGGTCGCGGGCGCCGCTGGCCAGGCCGAAGGTCGCTGTCGCGGCCGCGCCGAGGTCGCCGCGGCCCAGGTTCTGCACCGCCGCGCGCAGCAGCGCCTCGATCACGCCGGGTCCGCCGCCCGCGGCCGCCACTACGCCGCTTCCCGCCGCGACCTGGCGGAGCCAGCCGAGGTCGGTGTGCCTGAGCCGGACCAGCCCGCGCTCCCTGAGCACGCGCAGGTCCGCGACGATCTCATCGACCGTCGGGGCGTCGGGAATCGCCGGCATAAGGCCGAGCATGGCGGGGCCGGGTGCGTCGCCGCAACGGTTACCGGCCAGAGCGTGCCCGGATGCCGGCGCGGGACGCCGGAAGACGCCGAACCCCGGGAAGGCTAGCGTCCTCCCGGGGTTCCGCGGCTCGCCGTCCGCTCAGAGCGCGTGGGGCAGCATCAGCAAGATGATGAACGCATGTGGCTGCATCTGCCGGCCCTCCCTTCACTGACCTGGCAGGCCCGTCCTGGCCTGGCAATGTCAGTGAACGGCCGGATCCGTCTGGGCGGATGGTCACGAACTGGGCGAAAGCTGGTCGACTTCAGGTCGTCGCGAGCCGGCCCTGGCGGCTCCGATGAAGCGGCGGCCCGCAACCCGGCTAGGCGGTCGTGCCGTCCTGCCACATCAGGCCGTATCCCAGGCCTGGCCGCAGGTCGCGGAACGTCACGTGGACCTCGCCGAACCGGTCCGGCCGCATCGTCTCGCTGGCCGGGTTGCGCTCGTAGATGACGGCGGGCGGCACGCCAGACAGCTTCCAGATGGTTCGCGGCAGATGCCGGAGGCTGAAGCGCACGCGCAGGTCAAAGTAGTCACTCCGGCGCAGCGGGACGTGCACGTAATGGGTCGCCATCGGCTGGCCAGGCGGAATTCGCAGCCGCAGGGCGTACTCGTGGCGATCGCCGGTCCGCAGCGGCTCGGGCAGCGCGATGACATTCCTGAAGAAGCTCTCGTACGGCTGCTCCCGGAGCTCAAGCGAGCCGCCGTGCAGCAGCTCGACGTTCAGCCGGTGAGTCGGCGCGGAGTCCTCCGGGTGACGCGGCACGCTGATCGACGTCGAGAGCTCGCTGAGGCCATCGACGGTCGCGACCGCCACGCGCTGCTCGACCGCCTCGATCGGCTCGGTGTCAAGCCGCAGCAAAGCCGAGAACGACTCGACGTACCAGCCCTCGGAGTCGTCGAACGCCGGCTGGCCGGACTCGGCTGCGGCCCGGCCCGGCGCCTGGCGGGCAGCGCCCGGTGCGGACGGGCCGTACCCGGCGCCATTGGCCCATGGCGGCGCGACCGACCGGGAGATTTCCGGCGGCAGGTCCGAATCCAGCAGCCGCCGGATCTGCGACCAGTAGGCCTCCCAGGCCGCCAGATTCCCGGAACACGCCGTCACGAACGCCTTGACCACCTTCAGCGTCGGAAGCCGCTGCCCGGCGGCGGCATCTTGCATGGTGCTGGTCGCGTAATGCGCGCTCCTTGCCAGCTGGGTGTAGGTGAGTCCGCTCCGGTTGCGGAGATCGCGAAGCCAGAATGCGAACTCGCGCACCGGCGTGCCGTCCCGTTCAAGCGGCGATTGCGGTCGTCCCATGCTCACTTTCGTCCCTGCCAGCGCGTGGTATGAAGCTATCGAAGAGTTTTCCACAAATCACCCGGTTCCCTGTGCTGAACTGCACCGTTACAAGATCGTCGTGCGTGCGTTAACCAGAATTGACCCGAAACGGCCCGTCCGCCTTGATCTGGGCACCGAGACCGAAGTAGACAAGCGGAAGAGCGGTCAAGGAGCGAGGGACGCACCGAGGGCTTGACCGGTTGACCCCGCCGGGGTAGAGCAACGCCGGCGAGGCGTGGTCGGGGGCAGCAGGAGCCATGACTGCCCCCGACCGCTGCGTTCGCCCGCGGGCCGACGGCCGTGTCGCCGGCGAAGTCCGGAGCACAGCGTGCTAGTCCCGAGCCAGCCTGATCCCTGTCAGGCCGGCTCAGGAGCAGGTAAGTCGGCACTCCCGCATAGTTCTGCGTGCCCTGCGAGATCGCAGAGCGGCCTCCTCGCGACGTTTTGTTACGGAATGACCGTCTTCCAGCCAGCCCCTCGGCCCTGACGGCTGCGACGCCGGACCCGTCAACGCGGCCGGATGTGCCGGTGGTGGCGCTGCCATCAGCCCGGCATGCAGCGGCTCGTCATGGTGCGGAACAGCTGCGGTGCGGATCATCGGCGGCGGCCGGCCGCTCCCCTCCGTTGCGCCTCTCCCGCTCCTTCGGCGGAGCTATGAAAGGCTAGGTACAGATATGTGGATCTTCACCATTGCCTGATCCTGCCGGCGTTGCGACGGCACCGGGACTCGCGAAAGAGGACACTGTGGGGGAGAAATGTCACGTGGAACCAGAGGTGCCAGATAGATGACAACCCCCGTCGCCTAGGCGTCCGAGCCAGCAGTGCCCGAGCCAGTGCCTGAGCCAGCGGTACCCGAGCCAGTGCCTGAGCCAGCGGTGCCCGAGCAAGCGGTGCCCGAGTCGGCTGAGCTCATCGCGGCGGAGATCAGGTCCCTGAGAAAGGGCCGCGGCATGCAGGCCAGTGATCTTGACCGGCGGATCGGCCCGCATCTGAGGGAGCTAGCGGCAGGCGAGAGCGGCGGCGGGGCCGTCCGCCGGCACGCGCTGGCCACCGAGCTGAGCAGCTGCCTGATCCAGCTTCCCGGTGACCTGCGCACCGCCATCATGGCCAGCCTGGGGCTGTCCACCGAGACCCGGCAGATGCCCCACTTCAAGGACCGGGTCTCCTGGCTTGGCACCCGGCTGGGTTACGAGTACCGGACGGCCCTGCGGCGGATCGACTCCGCCGAGCAGCTGCTGGCCGAGGAGATCGCCCGCGAGCTGCTGCGCCGCCGGGGCCGGATCGCAAGCTCACCGGAGGGCTGGTATCTCGACGAGTTCCGAACCGTGCTCCGTCTGGATACCCCGACGCCGGAGTCGCTTGAGCATCGCCGGATCATCGCCACCCGCGCCGACCTGACGGAGGTCATGGCCTGGTTCGATGTACCGCCAGGGCCTGACCAGGCCCGGCCGGCCCTCGCGGCGGAGATTCTCTACGGCGGGCGCCTCGTGCGGCGGGAGCAGCCTTCGGGCAACCGTTTCCAGTTCGTCGTTCAGCTGCCAGCGCCACTGCGAGCGGGACAGGCACACGAGTACGGGCTGATCTTGCGGGTGCCGGAGGGCCATCAGATGCGGCCGCACTACATTTTCACGCCGGAATGCCAGTGCAATGTGTTCGACCTGAGAGTGCGATTCGACCTGAATCGCCGGCCGGTCTGGATCCGGCGGGTGAACGGCGAGACCGTCCGGATGTTCGATGCCGCGCGGCCGACCGGCGATCTGGCCTCCATCGACGAGGCCGGAGAGCTGCACCTGCGGTTCTACAACCCGACCAGGTACCTGGGCTACGGCGTTCAGTGGCAGCCGTGACCCGGCGTCCGCCCGACGTGGGCTCGTCGCGCCGGGGACTAAAGGACCGGGCCCGCCCGCAGGACGGGCGGGCCCACCCCCGCATCCCCCCGGCTAGCCAGGCGGGCCCTACCAGGCCCACGAGAACAGCGCTGACAGGATCTCCAGCCAGATCTTGATGCCGTGCGGTTCCATCCTTGTCACCTCCGCTCCCTGCCCCAAGCTCCGGCGTCACCTCGGGTGGCGCCCGCACGCTGTGCCGGCAGTCGGCCCGTTGGCCGTGATTCACATCCCAGCGGCAGGCCGCGGGCACGCCTTTCGCCAGCGAACGGCAGCGAAGACGTGCCGTCAGCGGACGGCGTGAAGTGGACTTCGGCCGCTCGCCTGCTGTTAGCTGGTCGAAGCGCGGCGAACGAATGACCCGCGGGCCGGCGACCGCACGCCGTTCGGGCGGCCGCACGCCGCTCGAGCCAGCCGGTGGCCAGCGCTCGGATCGTCTGCCCGGAGGTTTGAGTGACTCGGGATCAGCGGGGAGACCCCGACCTGCCGCCGGGACCCGCGAAGGACCTCGTCGATCTGTTCCGGCAGCTGCGGCATGCCAGGCGGCTCTCCGGCGGCCAGATCGCGGTCAGGACCGGGCTCTCGCCTGGTCACATCAGCGAGGTCCTGCGCGGGTGGAAGGCCCCGAGCCCGGACGCCGCCGCGAAGATCGCCAGTGCCCTCGGCGCGAGCCACGATGTGGCCCGCAGGGCCGTCCGGCTCGCCGAGCAGCTGGCCGAACTGAACCGGCATAACCGAAGCAGGATGCGCGACAGGCTGCCGCGCGCGACCGCGGCGCCAGCCCCGGCCTCGGTACCCGGCCAGCCGGAGCCGGGCCATCCGGCCCCCGGCCACCCGGCCCCCGGCCACCCGGCGCCCGGCGCCGACGCGTCAGGGCCCGGTCAGCCGGCCCGCCGGCCGCGGTTCAGGGAGGCCGGCCCGGCGACGGCCAGCTCGCTCCCCACTGGCCGGCCCGCAGCCGGCCGACCGGAGCTCGGCGGCGCACCAGAGCACGCGGGCGTCGCGTGGCCGCACCGGGTGGGAGTGGTGCCTCCGCGGGCCCAGTGCTTACAGCACAGGCCCGAGGCGGATGCGCTGGTCGCGGGTCTCGCCGCGAAGGTCAGCTCAAGCGGGACGACGATGGTCCTCACCCCGGTCCTCGCCGGACTCGGCGGGGTCGGCAAGACCCAGCTAGCAGCGGCGTGCGCCGAGGATCTGTTCGCCGCCGGCGCGGTGGAGCTGCTGGTGTGGATCACCGCGGGGTCGCGAGCGGAGATCGAGTCCGGCTTCGCGCAGGCCGGCTTCGAGATCACCGGGATCGCGGACCCTGACACGCCGCGGGGCGCCGCCAGATTCCTGGCCTGGCTGGCCGGCACGAGGCGGCGCTGGCTGATAGTTCTCGACGACCTGGCTGTCCCGGCCGATCTGACCGGACTGTGGCCGCCGACGCGGCCGGGCGGCCGGACGATCATCACCACCAGGCGGCGGGACGCATCCCTGAGCGGGCCGGGCAGGCAAGTGATCGATGTCGGGCTGTTCAGCGCGGCCGAGGCAGCCGGGTACCTGCGAGCCAGGCTCGCCGACCGACCGCACCTGCTCGATGCCACGGAGGCGCTGGCCGCGGACCTGGGGCTGCTGCCGCTGGCGCTGGCGCAGGCGGCCGCGTACCTGCTCGACCGCGACCTGACCTGCGCGCAGTACCGTGCCCGGCTGGCCGACAGCCGCGCCCGGCTGACGTCGCTGCTGCCCGAGCCAGATGCACTGCCCGACGCACACCGGGACACGGTCGCCGCGACGTGGTTGCTCTCTGTCGACCTGGCCGACCGGCTCGCCCCGAAAGGGCTGGCCCGTCCCCTGCTCGAGCTCGCCGCCGTGCTGGATCCGAACGGCATCCCGGCGGCCGTGTTCAGCACCGCCGCCGCCCGCCGCTACCTGACGCGGGCGCGGCCCGACGGCAGCACCGGGGCGGTCGTTCCCGCCGGGCCGGAGTCAGCCGGGCCGGAGTCAGCCGGAGGAGCTCAGATCGGGCCGGAGTCAGCCGGGCCGGAGTCAGCCG
>Ga0209415_10013495_pt1 | contig 13467 bp, 12 predicted proteins | sample PeaSoiSIISIP2007_FD_187696 | JGI IMG/M metagenome (GOLD analysis project Ga0209415, IMG submission 187696) | Peat soil microbial communities from Weissenstadt, Germany - SII-SIP-2007 (SPAdes) (version 2) | ecosystem: Environmental > Terrestrial > Soil > Wetlands > Peat | place: Germany... | reverse complement strand
GAGCGGATTCTGCCCTGCGCATTAGATCAGCGCGTATGCAAACGCTGCGGCAAAGAGACAGTGGTGATCGGCTACGAACAGAGTTCCCAGTTGGATGTGGAGCCGGCGAAGTACTTCGTACTGGTCACGAAACGGGAGAAACGGGCTTGTCGGTCGTGTGAGGATCTCGGCGTCGTCTCAGCGCCCGTGCCGCCACGGATCATCGAAAAGTGCCTGGCGAGTGACCGCATCGTCATCGAGACGGTCGTCGGCAAATATTGCAATCACACGCCCCTGCATCGACAGAGCATGATTCTGGAAAGGGACTTCGGCTTGGAAATCAGCCGCGCAACGCTGGACGGCTGGATCCTGAAAGTGGGCGAGTTGCTGATCCCGATGGTCGCAGCAATGAGGCGCGAATTGATCAGCGGAAGTTACATACAGGCGGATGAAACCCCAGTCGATGTGCAGACACGCGAGGGCCGAGGTAAGAACCACCAAGCGTATCTGTGGCAATACAGTCGCCCCGGAGGAAGCGTGGTGTTCGACTTCCGTCTAGGCCGCGGACGCGATGGGCCGAAGCGGTTCCTGGGACAGTTCGAAGGCATTCTCCAAACTGACGGCTATGCAGCGTATGACCAAATCGGTGGGCCGAGCATGGTACATGCCGCTTGTTGGGCTCATGCTCGAAGACAGTTTTTCGAAGCGGTGCAGCTAAATCCGCGAGATCCGGTTGCAACCCCGATTGTGGCCCAGATGGACGAACTGTTTGCCGTCGATGCAGAACCTCGCCGCAAAACGCTGACTACTGCGGCGCGCCATATCCGGCGTCAGGAAACAGCCAAGCCTCTTCTCGATGACATTCGTAGCAAAATCGATGCAGCGCAGTCGATTGCTTTGCCTTCCAGCGCACTCAGCAAGGCTTGCCAGTATGCGCTGACGCTGTGGAAGAAACTTACAAGATTTCTGGAACATCCGGAACTTGAGCTGAGCAATAACCTTGCGGAAAATTCAATGCGTCCGGTGGCTCTAGGTCGGAAGAACTGGATACACATCGGCAGTCTGCAGGCGGGACCTAAGGTTGCGGCGATTTTCTCAGTCGTGGAAAGCTGCCGAAGATTGAAACTCCCAGTGCGCGACTACTTGACCGCGGTTCTCCCCGGGTTCGCCGATCTCCCGATCCAGCGCCTCCCAGGCCTTACTCCCGCAGCCTGGGCCGCTTCCAACATTGCCTATTAGATAAAGAAACCGCTTAGCTCATCAATGCCCCACTTACGCCCTTCCCATTATTGGGTTTGTCCTGATTGGGTTTGTCCTGTTGTTGGCGGGTGTCTGAGTTCCGCGACGAGTTGCTGGAACTTTGGTTTGGAGCGAAGATTCTTCAGATCGTCATCGGCCAGCAGGTGATCGGCGTCTCTGTACCCGCGATTGACAGCCTCCTGTAGATACTGCAGAGCTTCGTCGGGGCGGTTGGCCGCCGCCGCCACGCAGGCGAAGGAATACCACACCGAGAAGGGGTTCCCTTGCCCCTTGGAGTTGCCATCCTTCTCGATCACGTCGCGAAACTGCTTGCTGGCCTCGGCATAGCGTTGACTGTGGGCAAGCGCTGTCCCGAGTCGTTGAAGGGAATCCAGTGTTTCGGGATGTTGCGGCCCCAGCGTGCGAAGCCGGACTTCGAAAGCTTCCCGAGCAATCTTTTCTGCCTCTGCGTAGTCTCCTTCCCTAATCAGAATTTCGGCAAGGTTTGACTGGGACGTCAAGGTATCGCGGTGTTCCGTTCCGAGGATGCGAACCTGAGTCGCAAGCGTTTCGCGTTGCAATTTCTCCGCCTCGTGGACGTGGCCTTCCTTGAGAAGCACGTCTGCCAAGTTAGCTTGGGACATCAATGTTCCGGCGTGATCGGGGCCAAGCGTTCGCAACCAAATCCCCAACGCCTCCCGGTGAAGTTTCTCGGCTTCGGCCAGACGGCCTTCGCTAGCGAGAAGCTCCCCAAGGTTTTCCATCATGAGGGCTGTGTTGTAATGTTCGGGCCCCAGCACCCGCTGGCTGGCGGCCAAAGCTTCGCGATACAACGGTTCAGCCTCGGCGAAGCGACCCTGAGCCTGGACGGTCAATGCCAGATTGCTCATGGCAGCCAAGGTTTTAGGGTAATCTGGTCCCCATCCCCGGCGTGCGACATCGAGCAACTGACGAAACTCTTGCTCCGCCTCGGCATAGCGGGCCTGGTTCCAGAGCACACCACCCAGGTCCTGCATCGACTGCAAGGTTTGGGTACTCTCTGGACCCAGTCTGCGAGTCGCAACTTCGATTGCCTCGCGCTCCAGTTTCTCCGCTTCGTCGTAATGGCCCTGGTGTAGCAGGACGACGGCGAGGCGATCCATGGTCTCCAGGGTGAGCGGGTCGTCGGTTCCGACAATCCGGCGCTCCCTCGCCAGCGCCTGGCGCTCCATCTTCTCCGCTTCCTCATAATGTCCTTCGCGGTCTAGTATCCAGCCGAGCTGCGCCATCGACTCCAACGTCTTCGGATCATCCGGTCCGAGCAGGCTCAGTTGAGCTTCCAAAGAAGCCTTTGCCAGTTCATGGGCACGAGCGTATAGCCCTAGGTTTGTGTAGGTGCGCGCCATCACCTCCATCATCTGCGATTGAACCTCCGGGTCCTTGGCCAGACCCGTTCCCATGTCTTTCGAAGCCTGGTCGAGAATCTCGCGGGCGGTGACAATGTTGCCGCGCGCTTGGCTTGGGTCGGACACCTTGAACATGCTGGTCATGAAATCGGTGATGCGGGTGGCGCGGTCGCGCTCGCGGGTAATCCGGTGCAGTTGCAGCGCTTGTAAGATGGAAAACGCCGCGAACAACAACACCAGCACTGCGGCCACGCTCACCGCCACCCGGTGACGTCTTGTGTACTTCCCTAAGCGATAGCCGGTGCTGGCCGGACGCGCCACGATGGGCTCATGGTTCAGATAACGGCGAATGTCGGCGGCCAACTCGGAAGGCGTGCCATAGCGACGGGCGCGATCCTTCTCCAGCGCCTTCATGGTGATCCAGTCGAGATCGCCGCGCAGCTGTTTCACCAGTTGATCGGGCTCGGTGCCGCGTGCTTCGGCGGCCGAGGTGTCCCGATCGGCGCTGACCTTGGTGCTGGGGCGGGGCGGCTCTTCCTCGCGCAGCTTTCGGAGTAACTCGTCAAGGGGCAGTTTCTGTTTTTGCTTGGTCTGAAACGGCTGCAACCCGGCCAACAGAACATAGAGAACGACGCCCAGTGAATAGACATCCGTGCGCGTGTCTAAGTCCTGCGCATCATTCTGGAAACCGGGATCGGCCTGTTCCGGGCTCATGTAGCCGGGCGTGCCCACAAAATGCCCGAGTTGCGTGAACAGGCTTGCGCCATCCCCCTGCGGCATGGTGGCCTTAGCCAGACCGAAATCAATAATGCGCGGCACAGGCTTGCTGTCCACTTCCACAACGAGAATGTTTGCCGGTTTCAGATCGCGATGGATGATGGCTTTCTGATGCGCGTGCTGTACGCCTTCGCATGCCTGAATGAAGAGCTCCAGCCGCTCCGCGATCTTGAGTTTTTTCTCATCGCTATACTGAGTAATGGATGACCCGGGCACATATTCCATCACGAAGTAGGGCTGGCCCTGGGGCGTGGTCCCGGCCTCGAACACCTTCGCGATGGCAGGATGATCCATGATCGCCAGAGACTGCCGCTCCGATTGGAAGCGTTGCACGATCGCCTCGTCGTACATTCCAGCCTTGATCAGCTTCAGTGCGACCTGCCGCCGCACCGGAGAGGTCTGTTCGGCTAGCCAGACTTGCCCCATGCCGCCTTCACCGAGCTTGCGGACTAGTCGAAAATGCTCTGCGAACCCCTGTCCTGTTTGCAAGGCACCAGCGGGGTCGCTGCGAGAGGCACCCAGTCCTTCGGCCGGCGACGATCGCAGGAAGCTGGAGCGGACACCTTCGTCGGCCAGCAGCAGCGACTCCACCTCGGCGCGTAGCTCAGCGTCGGAAGAGCAAGCCCCATCGAGGAGCCGGGCTCGGTCCTCGGGGGCAAGCTGCATGGCCTGGTGCAGAAGTTCCTTGACGCGCTCCCAACCTGCGAAAGCCATTGCTATGTTGTCCTACTCATCTGGCGGTGAAGCCAGACGCGGGCGGTGGCCCAGTCGCGGTCGACGGTGGCGCGCGAGATGCCCATCACTTGGGATATTTCGGGAGCTGACAGCCCCCCAAAAAACTTCATTTCTACGATCTTTCCCTGTCGCTCATCGATGCGAGACAACTCGTCTAGGGCATCGTCCAAGGCCAGGAGCTCGGCGTCTCCGGTAATGGGGAGGGCGTCCAGATACTCGACCGAGATCCTGCATCCCCCATCACGTTTCGACGCTCCACGTTCGCGGGCGTAGTCTACCAGGATTTGACGCATGAGCCGCGAAGCAACGGCGATGAAATGCGCCCGGTTCTGTAGTTCCGCCGGCCGGCCGCCTAACAGCCGGAGATAGGCCTCGTGCACCAGAGCCGTGCTTTGCAAAGTGTGATCCGGTCGTTCCGATTGGAGGTGGTAGTGAGCGAGCCGCCGCAGCTCCTTGTAGACCAGTGGCACTAGAGCATGGAGGGCTTGTTCATCGCCCTGCCTCCAGTGGCACAAAAGTTCGGTGAACTGACCGGACTGATGTTCGGGCATACGCACCCCGGTTGCCCCGTTCCGCAGAAGGCTAACAGCATATTCGTCCGCTCGCCGGTCGTCAATCGCATTTGATTTCTACGAGGCCCGAATGTTTTTTTGTGACCGATGAGGCGTTTCGCTCGCGCTTTCCGCCTTTCTTTACGAGCACGAGCCTGAGTGGATCGGTTCGCAAGAACTCTTCCGAGAAGATTCAAGAATCGAGGAGAATCAAGATGAAAAAGGCTGAAGTGGTTATATGTTCGGCGCTGCTGATGGTCTGCAGTGCAAGCAGTCGGGCCCAGCAAGGTTTGGCGTCAACCAAGAACAGCGATTCCAGCGTGTCCGGCCCACTCCTCAGCGGCTCGGGCTCCAAGGACTACGTTCCGTTGTGGTTGAGCGGAACTAAACTAGGAAACTCGAAGATCTTCCAGAGTTCCGGGGGGGAGATAGGTATCGGCACCACCACGCCCGCAGCCACGCTTGATGTGAACGGCACGGTCAATGCCGCAACCAGTTTCAATCTCGGTGGTTCCTCCTTCGCCTTTGGCACTTTCTCCAAACAAAACGCCTTTGTTGGGTTCTCCGGGAACTCCACTATGACGGGCGCTAACAACACGGCTGGTGGCGCGTATGCGCTCGCGAACAACACCACGGGCTTTGAGAATACGGCCGTGGGCAACGGGGCGCTGATGTTGAACACGACCGGTATCGTGAATACGGCCGTGGGCGTGGCTGCGCTCGAAGCCAACACCAGTGGCAGCGAAAACACCGCCATCGGCCTCTCGGCGCTTCAGGACAACAACACCGGCAGCGACAACACTGCGTCCGGATACGGTACCCTCACGGCCAACACCACCGGCTTCTACAACACGGCCAATGGCTGGCACGCGCTCAACCTGAACACCACAGCGGACGGGAACACGGCCAGCGGTTACGGTTCGCTAGGGTTCAATGCGACCGGCAATTACAACACCGCTGGCGGCATGCTGGCGCTCTACTACAACACCACGGGCAATTTCAACACAGCACTGGGATGGTCGGCCGGACCTGATATCAAGTCTACAAATCTCTCGTACGCCACCGCGATCGGGGCTGGCGCAACGGTTAGCCAAAGCAATGCCCTGGTGCTGGGAGGTCCGCTGGGCAGCGGCACGAACGTCAGTGTCGGCATCGGCACCGCGACACCCTCGAATGTCTTCACCATCGCTCAAGGCGCGGGCCAGGCCATCAGCGATGGATGGACCGTTTACAGTTCACGCCGCTGGAAAACAAACATTCAAACACTGCACGGCGCGTTGTCGAAGGTCGGCCTGCTGCGCGGCGTTTCCTACGAACTGAAGGCGAATGGCAAACACGAAGTGGGAGTGATTGCCGAAGAAGTTGGCGCTATTGTTCCTGAGGTCGTGACCTGGGACAAGAACGGAAAGGACGCTCTGAGCGTGGACTACAGCCGCCTCATCGCGCTGCTGATCGAATCGACCAAAGAACAGCAGACACTGATTCGGCAACAACAAGAGCAAATCAAGGGGCAGCGAGCGCAGATCGCTCAGCTGTCTTCGCAGGTGAAAACCATTCGGGCATCTCTCCAGGCAAACGGCCGAAGTGGCTCGGAAGTTCGCACCGTGAAGGTACAGGTGAGCGCGGTTCGGCAGTAACTGCCGGAATGCCGTCAGTAGAGGACGGAGGGATGGAGCCAATCCTGGAACCAGATACAAATCTGGGTAGTGGGTCACAGACTGACCCACTACCTGACTTCTTCGAAATGGAGTCTCCCCTGGCTGGGGGATGTTTTTTTTGGCCGATGAGGCGTTTCGCTCACGCTTTCCGCCTTTCTGTACGTGGTCGCTGGATTCAGCCCCGGAGAGTTCCGCGAAAGATTGCCAGCGAATCTAAGAAACCAAGGAGCGCTTTATGACGAATAACAAGACTGGTCTCTACGCGATGATCGCAATCGCAACCCTCTCCACCATGATGCTGATCGGGTTGGTGCCCAGCGCCTCCGGCCAGGACGAACTCAAAAACCCGGAATCCCTTTCGCTTGCGTCCGCGCAGTTGCCCGGCGCGCACAATTCACCACTCCCGACATTAATAATGGCTCCCATTGAATCCGCTCAGCTCCAGGAAGTCCCGACCCCCGGCGGTCCACTCAAAGTGGTCGATTCCGCCAACTGGGCTGGATACGCTGTAACCGGGTCCTCGTTTACGAGTGTCCTGGGCTCGTGGGTTGTCCCCGCATACCATTGCCTCAAAACCCCTAACTCTAGGTCAGTTTCTTTCGTGGGCATCGACGGTTACTCCGACAGCACGAGTGAATCTATTGGAACTGAGTCCGATTGTGTTGGCGCGAAATACCAGTATTTCGCGTGGTACGTGCTTGGTACAACCGTCACCAAGATCACAGGTTTTTCGGTGAAAAGCGGTGATGTGATTTCGGCGAGCGTAAGTTACGGCCCGGATTTCACAGTCGAGATCTACAACATCACCCAGGGACTGTTTTTTAGCACGAGCGCAGCGGTCTCCGGAGCGCAACGGTCGTCTGCCGAATGGATTGTTGGCAGATACTACAACCCCACCTATCCGCTCATGGATTTCGGCAAAATCAGTTCTGGCTCCGATTACACGAATATTGTCGATACCGATTGGGCGACCGATAGCTCTGTATCGGGGCCGATCAGCGATTTCGGCAGCAACGTGGTGAAGATCAATATGGTCGCCTTTGGCGTTACCTACGCGACGCCGACAGCTTTAACGACGGACGGATCGAGCTTCATTGTGAATTGGAAGCACGAGTGACGCAAGCGATTTAGGCCCGGACCAAAACTCGACAAGGAGGAAAGACAATGAAAAACCGTAGGTTCCGCAAAACCATTATGCAGGTTCAGCAAGCCATCGAGAACAAAGCCGTAATTTGCGGCGTGCTATTGTTCTTGGCCGGCTTAAACGCTCTCGCCCAGGACAACAGCTCCCAGACCATCACTCTCAGGGACATCAGTAACGCAATCTATCGTGGGGCAACGAAGCCACGCAAGCCACTCGTTTGCGTCGGTTTCTATGACAACATCTGCGGCGTCGGTTATAACGGGAGCACCGGCTGGAGGGTTTCCGACCACACTCCTGCTTTCGAATACTCGCCGGCTATGCAATTCACCGCTTTGAAATCAGGCGTTAGCACGGAAATTACTCTGGGGCTGACTTATGTGAATGGCGCGAACGCTGCTGAGGGAATCCTAACAGAGGATTGCGGCGGCGCGCCCTGCGCCACGCCTGACGGCCAACCCGCGTACAGGCAGCTGTGTGCCGGGGAGGTAAGCAACATGCCGAAATTCCAGAGCACCAATACCATCACCGTATCGTTTACTTGCAGAGTGCAGCTTGAACAGGGCCGGAAGTACTGGGTGATTCTGCAGTCGCCGGCGAACTCCGGGCTAGCCTGGAACCTTTCCAACTCTGCAACCGGCCCAGTGTACGACGGCGTGTTGGACAGTTGGGTCAATCTTGGCAGTAAGAATACTGGAGCAATGACAATTCAGTGATCGGCGTGTCCGAGTTTAACAACCGTCCTGCCGGGCAAAGGAGGCACGCGGCGCACAACCGCCGAAATGCGGGGGGGAGGCGCCGCAACGTGCACCGTCCAAACGTCTCAGCGCGCCGGCAAGAGCCACCGAAAATCGCTGCGTCAAAAAAATGGAGGAATTATGCGATCGAAAACGTTAGCGAGTCTTGGAATTTTGTTAGGGCTCGCGATATCGCCCGCCTTCGCGCAGGTAGGTAGCGTGGCCGGCTCACGGCCCACAGGAATCATGGCCCCACTCGCTCCGAAACAGCCCGACGGAGGTAACGCCGCCGACGGGCCGGAGAAGTCGATCAACAGCGGCTTCTGGGCTGGCTACGCTGTAACCGGCTCCGCATTCACGAGTGTCAAGAGCTCTTGGATTGTCCCCAAATACCATTGCGTCAAGACCCCAAACTCCGGTTCCAGTTTTCTTGTCGGCATCGACGGATATGACAACATCTACTTTGAGACGATTGGAACTGTGAGCAATTGTGTGGGCACGGAGTATCAGTATTACGCCTGGTACAGTTTATCCCCAGCCATCAACGGGACCATCACTAGCGTTCCGGTAAAGAGCGGTGACCTGATTTCGGCGGAGGTAAGTTACACCGGTTCGAAGTTCAAGGTCACCATCACGAACGAAACCACGGGAAAGACCTTCAGCAAGAGCGCGGCGGTCTCCGGGGCGCCACGGGACTCCGCCGAATGGATTGTTACGACAGTCGGTGGCTTCACGGGCCTCATGGATTTCGGCACCGTCAGTTCTGGCGACGACTACACGACGATCATCGACACCGATTGGGCGACCGATAGCAGTGTATCGGGACCAATCAGTGACTTCGGCACCAACATGGTGAAGATCAATATGGTCAACGGTCTTGTGACGCTAGCGACGCCATCTGCCCTGACGACGGACGGGTCGAGCTTCACTGTGAACTGGAAGCATGAATGACATTCGGTATCGCGGGAGGCGTCGCACCCGTGCACCGTCCAAACGCCTCAGCGCCGGCAAGAGCCACCGAAAACCCTGCGTCAAAAATGGAGGATCCATGCGATCGAAAACGTTAGCCAGTCTTGGAATCTTGTTAGGGCTCGCGATATCGCCCGCCTTCGCGCAGATGGATAGCGCGCCCGACTCGCCACTCACCACATCAATCGGGCCGATACAGCTCGAGGGAGCCAACAATGCCGACGGTCCCACCCCTTCGATCACCAGTCTCAACTGGGCCGGTTACGCTGTGACCGGCTCCGACTTCACCGGGGTTGCGGGTTCGTGGATCGTCCCCAAATACCACTGCCTTAAGACCCCCAACAGTAACTCAACTGTCTTTGTGGGCATCGACGGATACCCCAGCACGAACACAACGCTTGAAGCGATTGGCACGGCGTCCAATTGTGTGGGCACCCAATACCAGTATTACGCCTGGTACGAGCTTTATCCATCCACCTACGTACAAATCTCAGGTTTTTCGGTAAAGAGCGGCGACGCCATTTTGGCGGAGATCACTTACAGCGCCTCGACTTTCACTTTCACGATCATGAACGACACCACGGGCAAAACCTTCACCACGACGGGAAAGCTTTCCGGGGCAAAACGGTCATCCGCCGAATGGATAGTCGCCAAACCCTCATCCCTCCCGCCCCTCATGGATTTCGGCACGGTCAATTCTGGGGGAGACAACACGCTTATCCTCGGCACCGATTGGGCTATGGATAGCTCGGTCACAGGAGGGATTGGTCTGTTCAGCAATATAGCGAAGATCAATATGGTCGATGGGGGCGTGACGGACGCGACCACGACCGCTCTCACGACGGACGGGACGAGCTTCTCGGTGAATTGGAAGCACGAATGATGCGCGACTGTCTGGTTGGGACACGCGGGAAATTCGATGGACGATCTGTACGACATGGTGAAAGACAACGCGGCGCTTCGGAAGCAGAGGGCCTCGGAGTACGGAATCGGCTTCGAATTGCCGACTTCGGTCTCAATTGTACCGAATGTACCGAAAAACGCAGCCAAAACTGAAGACGAAGAAAGCTGCGTAAGCAATTGAACAGGCGAGAGAAAGATTGGTCGGGGAGAGAGGATTTGAACCTCCGACCCCCTGGTCCCGAAGCAGTCCTGGTTGTCTAACTTGTTGAATCGCTTAGCTTGGTTCTGCGTCTTGTAGGTCCTTTTTAGGGGGTATTCGGCGCTAATTGGACCCAAAATGGACCCAAGTTTCTGGGCGATTTTGAACCCCTGTTTCCTTTGTGCTCTGTTCGCCTCGACAGCTTAAAAATGTGGCTCTGTATCTCATTGATTTTTCGTTCCACCTTCGACCCGTTTTGCGAGGCATCGGACCCCAAATCGGACCCAAGTTCTTGCGCTGCGAATTCACTCGGATTAGGCATCCGAGACAACGATTTATCACCAATTGACCGTAAGTTCCGAATAGGCGACCATACACCGCGAAAACCGGTTTTAGACCGCTTTCTAGGAGGCAGTTTTGGAACGAGCGTTCAGTCGAGATTCTTGACGAGGCTGGGATCCGGATTGGCGTTCAGCGCGGATTCGTCCAGTATACTGTGATCTGTCCGGGGCCCAGACAACGGACGCGATGGGGGTTCAACTGTTCAAGTTTGAGAATCTTTGAACCTCGTGCAGGTCAGGTTCTTTGGTCAAGCTTCCTATGGGTTGCCTGAAGCATCGAGAGATAGGCGCCCTCGATCTCGATTCCATAATGTTGTGCGATGAGCACGACCACAAAAAGCACGTCCGCAAGCTCATCTGCGAGATTAACGAGCTCGCCGGTGCGTGACTTGCGGTAACCCTCCTTGATCATTATGCAGTCCGCAAGTGTGCCCACTTCCGCCATGAGCTCTGTGGCCATCACCTCAATGGTCCACTCACGCTTCTCTTGTCGTTGAAAACGCTCGCGCAACCGCATTGTCTCTTGTACCAGATCCTCAATAGTCATGATGAAATTTTCCTCATTTAGTTGCCCTTCCTAATTCGTCAGCAGCTATGAAAATACTTCCCCAAATGTTTCGCGACCTGCGAAGTTCTGTTGCGACGATGGGAAAGTTCAAGTAGTGGAGCAGGAACGCATATTGTTCCTGTGTTAGTGCACCGGCGATGTGAGCGTATGTGTCGGTGACCTCGAAGCTGTAGTCGAGGTTAGCCCTGGCTAGCGCTTGGGCGATCTCCTCAGGGCGGGGTTTTCGTCGAGCGCTCGTACACAGAGCCCGTTTCCACCTACCTCCGCCACATCTCTCATTGCCGCCGGCGGAACCGGAGTCTTCAATGACATCACTTCGCTTACCATCACAAACCGTAGCACAACCGCAGTTACTCTGACTCTCACCGATAACGGTGCCGGCGGGAACTCGCGGACCTATAACCTAAACGGCGCACAAGGGGCAGGATTCGTCGAGAACTTCAATCCGCCATTACCGCAAGGTACGTCCGCCGCAGCGTGGGACATCCTGGAGTCGACGTCGGCGGCCATTGATGTGAACGTGGTCTTTTGCAAAGACAAATGAAACTTTTCCTAGTCTTCGCCACGCTGCTTTGTGGTGCCCAAGTCTGGGCCGCACCATCATGTACTGCACTCGCAGAGGTCGGTTGCAGTGCTAGTGCATCGGCTTGTAGCGGGACTTTATCGGTCACGAACGGCGTAGGGAATGCTGTAGTCGTCTGGGCTAACACGAACACTATCGGTGCCGATCCGATCACGTCCGTTTCCGGCTGGTCCGAAACAATGAATTTCATATCGCAAGGAGCCGCTGGTGCAACTGCAGCCGTGATGGAGGCCTATGTCACGCAGGCCGCATCTGCGCATAGCAGCGTGGCGCTGACGGTGAACCTCACGTCGGCTCCTGGTTCTGCTCCGCATCGTTCAGGGAATCGGAGTGGGGGGTGAATTTGGCGGGGCTACGTCGTTGCTCGCGGAATTTGGGGCCAAACGCCGCTCTCGTGCGTTTTGGATGTCGTTGGCTAATCTGGGCCTGGCCCTGGGCATAATGGCGGCGAGCGGCATGTTCTTGCTCTTACGGAAGAGTTTTGCGACGACGGGATGGCGGGTTGCCATGCTGCTGTCCGCAATCATAGTCATTCCAGCTCTGGTAGCGCGGTATAAGCTGGCCGACTCCCCTCTATTTGAGCAACTCAAGCGCAGGCAGCAACTCGCCCGTTTGCCCAGCTTTGATGTCTTCCGGAAACACGCGGGTTCGATCTTCCTTCTTGCGACGGTTGCTGCGTTTCAGAACTTGGATACGGTCGTGACGGGAACCTACATCATCTCGTTCATGCATCTCGCAGGTATCCCGTTGGCCACTGCGGCGATCATCATCTTTCTTAGCCGCTTTGCCGATGTCACGGGAGTGCTGCTCAGCGGACCATTAGCCGACATTTGCAAGCGCAGAAGGCTCGCCTATTTCGCTATCGGTGCGACGACGTTAATCTCTTATCCCTTTGCCCTCGCGATCGTAGGCAGGCACGTCGTGCTCGTAGCAGTCCTAGAATGTCTGATTGTGCTTTTCGGGATGGGATTGCTCCACGGTCTCGTGCCGATTCTCACCTCCGAGACCTTCCCGACAAGATTTCGATACTCGGGCACGGGTATTTCCTATGGATTGTCGGGCATTCTGGCTGGAATGATCGCACCGCCTCTTCTAGCAAGTTTGATCGGTCAGGACGTAATCCATCGCTGGTACTATCTACCCGCTATTTACGCAATCTACGGAACAGCGGCGATGTTCGCTCTGCTCTTCATTCGAGAGACACGTGACGTGAGATTGGAGGATCTCGACACTTCGGAAACTTGATACGCGACAAACACTGGTCCGTAGGCGACAGACACGTCGGAAATATGCAGTCCCGTGCGTAGCACCTGGGAAGGAATCAGAACGCCCGAAACCGCGGGCTGCAAAGGTCAGACGCCCAGCACTTCGACCTCCGGTCTCGGACGCATCGTTACGCTATTTAGCGTCACGCCAATTGGCGTAATATGGCAGCCCAAAGGGTCCAGAATGGAAGAATGTAAGTCCCTTTGTAAGTCCCCGCACAAGAATGACTCCCAAGCCTCCACGACAACTCGTTAACTGCTTTAGATATATGGGCGCGACTTGCAGCGCATCTGAACCCCTGGCCTCGGCCCAGGGATTCATTCCAGTTTTCGTAGCTCGCAAAAGATTTATTTTCAATGAGATTGGTCGGGGAGAGAGGATTTGAACCTCCGACCCCCTGGTCCCGAACCAGGTGCTCTACCAGGCTGAGCCACTC
>Ga0209415_10013494_pt1 | contig 13469 bp, 13 predicted proteins | sample PeaSoiSIISIP2007_FD_187696 | JGI IMG/M metagenome (GOLD analysis project Ga0209415, IMG submission 187696) | Peat soil microbial communities from Weissenstadt, Germany - SII-SIP-2007 (SPAdes) (version 2) | ecosystem: Environmental > Terrestrial > Soil > Wetlands > Peat | place: Germany... | reverse complement strand
AGCGCGATCTCGGGCAGGCTCGCCTCGGCGTGGCGGCGCGGCAGATGCACCCGCTCGTAGCGGCCGCGCGCGAGGTTGACGACGGTTTCGAGGGACGGGGTCGCCGATACGAGGACGATCGGGAGGGGCGCGAGCGAGGCGCGCAGCACCGCCATGTCGCGGGCCTGGTAACACACTCCGTCCTCCTGCTTGTAGGAGGGGTCATGCTCCTCGTCGACGATGATGAGGCCGAGTTCGGGGAACGGCAGAAAGAGGGCCGAGCGCGCGCCGACGACGATGCGCGCGCGGCCCGACGCGACAGCCCGCCACGCTTCGCGCCGCTGGGTCTGCGACACGTCGGAATGCCATTCGACCGGCATCGCGCCAAAGCGGCGGCGGAACCGGTCGAGCCATTGCGCGCCGAGGGCGATCTCCGGCAACAGGACCAGTACCTGGCCCCCGGCGCTGAGCGCCGCGGCGATCGCGGCGAAATAGGTCTCGGTCTTGCCCGATCCGGTGACCCCATCGAGCACCGTGACGCTGAAGCCGCCCGCGGTGGTGCGCGCAACGAGGCGGCTCGCCGCCCGCGCCTGGTCGGGCGACAGCGGCGGCCCCGCGGCGGCCCACGTACCAGGGGGCATTGGCGCAGGCTCCCCCGGCAGCAGCCTCTCGGCAAGATAGCCGGCCTGAACGAGCCCGCGCACCACTGCCGCGCCGCAGGCTGCCCGCCTGGCAATGTCGGCAATCGACCAGGCCGAACCGTCGCGCAGGGTGTCTAGGACGCGCCGGCGCGCAGGAGTGAGCTTTTTTTCGGCGGCGGGGTCGTCGAGAGCGGCGAGACCCGTCGGGGTGGCGGCGCAGACCCGGCGCGGCGGGGGCGGCAGCAGCGCCTCCTCGACACTCATCGCCATGCGCAAGACGGCGCCTGGCGGGCTGAGCGTGTAGAGGGCGACGCGTTCGACAAAATGGCGCAGTTCCGGCCGCAGCCGCGGCGTCGGCAGAATGTCGAGGATCGGCTTCAGCCGCTCGATCGGGATCCCGGATCCCGATTCTTCACCCGATTCCCCGATCCTCTGGTCCCACACCACGCCGATCACGCGCCGCGACCCGAGGCCGATGCGGACAAAGCTGCCGGGCTCGGGAACCGCCGCGCCCTCCGGCACCAGGTAATCGAGCGGCGCGGGCAGCGGCAACGGCAGCATCACCGGCACTGTCGATCCGCGAGGCAGCCGATCGCCGTCCCGGCCAGCTCCCGCGGCGCTGTTGGCACGGCTACCCGGCATCGCTACACTCATTCCATGATCACCCGGTGCCCCGCCCTGCTCGTTGTGCGCCCGCCGCTCCCGGCCGGGACGAGGGTGTAGCCGTGGCCGACCTGCCGCGCGACAAGCCGGACACTCAGCGCGACGGCGTCGCGGCAGTCAAAGCGCCCGATGAGATTGGCGGCCGCGAGATCGTCGCCTGGCTGCGCCGGCATCCCGACTTTCTCGATTGTCACCCGGAGGCGCTGCGCTTCCTGCGCGCGCCCACCCGCGAGATTGGCGAGGATGTCGTCGATTTCCAGCATTTTCAGATCGAGCGGCTGCGTCGCGACCTGGCGCGCGTCAATCTCGAGCACCGCATGCTCATTGCCGCCAGCCGCGGCAATCTGGCAAGCCAGGGCCGGGTGCACAAGGCGGTGATCGCGATCCTGGCCGCCGCCAGCTTTGAGCAGCTGCTGCAGACCGTGACGACAGACCTCGCCGTGCTCCTCGATGTCGACATCGTCATGATCGGGGTCGAAAGCACGGCGGCCCCGGCGGGTCGGCTCACTCTGCACGGCATCCAGCTGTTGAAGGAGGGCGCGGTCGATGCGCTCATCGGCCCGGAGCGCACCGCGCTGTTGCGCGTCGACGCGGCGGGCGACCCGGTGCTGTTCGGCGCCGCCGCCGGGCTGGTGCGCTCGCAGGCCCTCTTGCGCCTCGGTTTTGGTCGCGGCGCCCCGGCTGGGCTCCTCTGCATCGGGACGCGCCATCCCGGGCGGTTTCATCCGGGACTTGGCACCGAGATGCTGAACTTTCTCGCTCGGGCCCTCGGCATCACCATCGCGCAATGGCTGAACCCGCCGCGCGCCGGATAGCGCGCGGGACGCGCGCCCTCGCAGAAAAACCCTTCCCCTCGCTGCCCCAGCCGGTGCCGCTGGCGCGGTTTTCCGCCGCGGAGGATCTACGTGCTGCGATCGGCTTGTGGGCGGCCTGGCTCGGCGGCGAGCGCCGCGCCTCGCCGCACACGCTCGCTGCCTATGGCCGCGATCTCACCTTCTTTCTCGATTTTCTAAAGGGACATCTCGGCGAGACGCCGGAGCTGGCGACCTTTGGCCGGCTGCGCCCGGCCGATTTCCGCGCCTATCTCGCCGACCGCGCGGCGCGGGTCGAGCGCGCCTCGATCGCGCGCGGGCTGTCGGTGGTGCGTGGATTCGTTCGCTTTCTCGAACGCCGCGGCCTGGCGTCGAGCCCGGCGCTTGCGGTGCTGCGCGCGCCGAAGCTGCCGCACAGCGTGCCCAAACCGCTTTCGGTCGCCGACGCGGCCGAAATGATCGACGCGCCGGTGGGCTTGGGCGCGAGTGGTGTGACTCTCTGGCAGGCCAAGCGCGACGTCGCGTTGCTGACGCTCCTATACGGGTGTGGGCTGCGGATTTCCGAGGCGCTCGGGTTGAAGCGCCGCGAGGCGCCGGGAGAGGGGCCGATCACGATCACCGGCAAGGGCCAGAAACAGCGCATGGTCCCGGTGCTGCCGGCGGTCGGCGCGGCGATCGCCGATTACCTCGCCGCCTGCCCCTATGCGCTTGGCGCCGACGGTCCGCTCTTTGTCGGAGCGCGCGGCGGTCCGCTCAACCCGCGCCTCGTGCAGCGCCGGATGGAACAGCTGCGCGGCGCGCTCGGCCTCTCCGAGACCGCGACCCCCCACGCGCTGCGCCACAGCTTTGCCACCCACCTTTTGGGCGCCGGCGGCGACTTACGCGCGATCCAGGAGCTTCTCGGCCACGCCAGCCTGTCGACGACGCAGCGCTATACGAGCGTTGAAACCGAGCGCCTGCTGGCGGTCTACGATGCGGCGCACCCCAGAGTGCGCGCAAATCCGCGTCCAAATGCGCACCCCCGGGAACCAAAAACCGGCCGGCCGAACCTATTATGAACTCGCCGCCGCCGGCGATGCCGAAGCGGCGATGACGTGGCTGGCAACACGGTCGCTCAGGCGGCCGACGAGCACATCGCGCATCGCCGCGGTCTCGGCGATTTCCAGTTCGATCGCCTTGATCGCGCCGAAGCACTGCGAGATCGTTGCCATCGCTTGGGCCGACTGATAGCGGCTGTACAATTTGCCGATATGCGCACTCAAATATTCAAGTTCAGCCCATTCCTGCGACGTCGTGTTCATGGTCCCCGCCTAGGAGCTCCGAGTTTTGGGGACTAGGCCCCAGGTCAAAATCCCGAGAGAGAAGTTCGAGCCCGGCGCGCCAACCGCGCCCCATCTTCCGGCGCCCGATACCTCACGGAACGGCACGGACCCTGCCATCAATTGCTTGCGCCGAAGTTAAATTCCCCAGCCCTTCCGCGCCTTTTACCTTGCATCCAATGGATTATCGCGACCTGGCGGGCGGCTGGGCCCTAGCCTCCGAGCACCTCTTTCATCGTCGTGCCGATTGCGGCCGGCGATTGGGTCACCGTGACGCCGGCGCGGCGCAGCGCTTCCATCTTGTCGGCGGCGCCGCCCTTGCCGCCGGCGATGATCGCCCCGGCGTGGCCCATGCGGCGGCCCGGCGGCGCGGCGGCGCCGGCGATAAAGCCGACCGTCGGCTTCTTCTTTCTGTGGGTGCGCAGGAAGTCGGCGGCCTCCTCCTCGGCGGTGCCGCCGATTTCGCCGATCATGACGATGGCTTCCGTCTCATCGTCGGCGAGGAACATCTCGAGGACATCGATGAATTCGAGCCCGTGGATCGGGTCGCCGCCGATCCCGACGCAGGTCGATTGCCCGAGCCCGGCGGCGGTGGTCTGGGCCACCGCCTCGTAAGTCAAGGTGCCCGAGCGCGAGACGATGCCGACCCGTCCGCGGTTGTGGATATGGCCCGGCATGATGCCGATCTTGCATTCTCCCGGGGTGATGACGCCCGGGCAGTTCGGCCCGATGAGGCGGCCCTTCCACCCGTCGAGGCTGCGCTTGACGCGGACCATGTCGAGGACCGGGATGCCTTCGGTGATGCAGATGACCAGCTCTATCCCGGCATCGACCGCTTCGAGGATCGCATCGGCCGCGTAGGGCGGGGGGACGTAGATGACGCTGGCGGTGGCCCCGGTCTTGGCGCGCGCCTCGTGCACGGTGTCGAAGACCGGCAGATCGAGGTGCTTGGTGCCGCCCTTGCCCGGGGTCACGCCGCCGACCATCCGGGTGCCGTAAGCGATCGCCTGCTCGGAGTGGAAGGTGCCTTGCGACCCGGTGAAACCCTGGCAGATGACGGTCGTTTGGGCGTTGACGAGGATCGCCATCACGCCGCCTCACGGGATGCCGCGACGACCTTGCGCGCCGCATCCTCGAAATTGTCGGCGGCGAGCAGCGGCAGGTTCGATTGGCTGAGGATGCGCCGGCCCAATTCGACATTGGTGCCTTCGAGGCGCACGACCAGCGGCACGTGCAGATTGACTTCGCGCGCCGCCGAGACGACGCCCTCGGCGATGACGTCGCAGCGCATGATGCCGCCGAAGATGTTGACGAGGATCGCTTCGACATTGGGGTCCGACAGGATGAGCTTGAAGGCGACCGTCACCCGCTCCTTCGTCGCGCCGCCGCCGACATCGAGGAAATTGGCCGGGCTCCCGCCATACAGCTTGATGATGTCCATCGTCGCCATCGCCAGGCCCGCGCCGTTGACCATGCAGCCGATGTTGCCGTCGAGCTTGACGTAATTGAGGGCGTGCTTGCCGGCTTCGAGTTCGATCGGGTCTTCCTCGTCCTCGTCGCGCAGGGCCTCGATCTCGGGGTGGCGGAAGAGGGCGTTGTCGTCGAAGCCGATCTTGGCGTCGAGGGCGACGAGGTCACCGGCCCCGGTCACCACCAGCGGGTTGATCTCGACGAGCGCCGCATCGAGATCGGTGAAGGCGCGGTAGAGCGCGCCGATAAAGCCGACCATCGCGCCGATTTGGGTGCCCGACAGACCGAAATCGAAGGCGAGGCGGCGGGCCAAAAATGGCGAAAACCCCGCGGCCGGATCGATCGCCAGCCGGAGGATCTTGTCCGGCGCCCGTTCCGCCAGCTCCTCGATTTCCATGCCGCCTTCGGCCGCTCCGATCAGCGTCACCCGCCCGAGGCGCCGGTCGATCGAGAGGGCGAGGTAGAGTTCGCGCGCGATGTCTGAGGCCGCTTCGACATAGACGCGCTTCACGACGCGTCCCTCGGGCCCGGTCTGGTGGGTCACCAGCGTGTGCCCGATCAGCGCGCGCGCGGCCGCGGCGACATCGTCCTCCGAGCGCGCGAGCCGGACCCCGCCGGCCTTGCCGCGCCCGCCGGCGTGGATCTGCGCCTTGACCGCCCACGCCTCCCCGCCGAGCACCCGCGCCGCATCGACCGCCTCGGCGGCGGTATAGGCGACTTTGCCCGGCGGGACCGCGACGCCGAACTTCGCCAGCAGCTCTTTGGCCTGATATTCGTGGATGTTCATTGGGCCGCCGCCGCCGGAGCCGCGCGCATCTTCTTCGCGATGTCGACGAGCCCCTTAACCGCCGCGCAGGATTCGTCGAAGGCCTTCTTCTCGGCCGGGTCGAGGGTGATCTCGACGATGCGCTCGATGCCGCCGGCGCCGATCACCACCGGCACCCCGACATAGAGGTCGCGGACGCCGTATTGCCCGGTCAGCCAGGCGGCGCAGGGCAATACCCGCTTCTTGTCGCGCAGGTAGGATTCGGCCATCGCGATCGCGGCGCTCGCCGGGGCGTAAAATGCCGAGCCGGTCTTGAGGAAATTGACGATCTCGGCGCCGCCGTCGCGGGTGCGCGCGACGATCGCGTCGAGTTTCTCGTGCGTGGTCCAGCCCATCTTGACGAGGTCGGGGAGCGGAATCCCGGCGACCGTCGAATAGCGAATGAGCGGCACCATCGTGTCGCCATGGCCGCCCAGCACAAAGGCGGTCACATCCTCGACCGAGACCCCAAATTCCTCCGCCAGGAAATAGCGGAACCGCGCGCTGTCAAGGACGCCGGCCATCCCGACGACCCGGTTGGCGGGGAACCCGGTCGCCTCCTTCATGACCCAAACCATCGCGTCGAGCGGATTGGTGATGGTGATGACAAAAGCCTGCGGGCAGTGCGTCCGGATCGCCGCGCCGACTTCGCCGACGATCTTGGTGTTGATGCCGATCAGATCGTCGCGGCTCATGCCGGGCTTTCGCGGCACCCCGGCGGTGACGATGACGACATCGGCGCCCTTGATGTCGGCGTAGTCGTTGGTGCCGGTGACCTGAGCGTCGTAACCCTCGATCGAGGAACCCTGGACGATGTCGAGCGCCTTCCCCTGCGGCACGCCGTCGACGACATCGAACATGACCACGTCGCCCAATTCCTTCAGACCGGCGAGCAAAGCGAGGGTGCCGCCGATCTGGCCGGCGCCGACGAGGGCGATCTTCCTGCGTGCCATGGGCATCTCCTCTCGTGGGGATCGTGGCGCCAAACGGCGCGAGATGCCTCGGGTCTTACCGCGAAACCGGTAATCCGGCAAGGCGAGGCCGCACTCCCGCTCCAAGCTCAGGACAACGCTCGGTTGGCGATGTAGTCCTCGCTCTGCATCTCGTGGAGTCGCGAGATGGTCCGGCGGAACTCCCAGGCGCCGTCGCCCTCGACATAGATCTCATCGGGCGGCGCCGCGGCCGACGCGATAAGCACGGTGCGCGCCTCGTAGAGCGTATCGATCAGGAGGTGAAACCGCCGCGCCTCGTTGCGCTGGCGCGGGGTGAGGCGGGGGATGCCTTCGAGGATCACCACGGCGAAGCGCTCGGCGACGGCGAGGTAATCCGCGGCGGCGAGCGGGCGGGCGCACAATTCCTCGAACTGGAACCAGGCGACGTTGCGCGCGGCCCGCGGCACGACGAGGGAGCGCGCTTTGACGATCAGGGTTTCGCTCATCCCCGGCAAATCGTCGGTCAATTCGGCGAAGGCGGCTTCGAGGGCGCGGTGCGCCTTGTCGTCGAGCGGCGCGTGATAGATCGGCTTCCCGGTCATCCGCGACAGCCGGTAATCGCGGCCGCTGTCGAGTTCGAGCCGGTCGAGGCGGCTCTCGAGAAGGGCAATGAACGGCACAAAGCGGTCACGCTGGAGACCGTTCTCGTAAAGCCGATCGGGCGGGCGGTTGGAGGTCGCCACGACGATGGTGCCGGCGTCGAAAAGCGCCCGGAACAAGCGTTCGAGAATCATCGCATCGGCGATGTCGTTGACCTGGAACTCGTCGAAACAGAGGAGCGTCGCACCGGAAGCGAGATCGGCGGCGACCTTGGCAACGGGTTCCGCGGTGTGCGCGCGGCGCTCGCGCTCGATGCGGTCGTGGACCTCGAGCATGAAGGCGTGGAAATGAACCCGCCGTTTGGCCGCGACCGGCGCCGCGGCGAAAAACAGATCCATCAGCATCGATTTGCCGCGTCCGACCGGCCCCCACAGGTAGAGCCCCCTCGGCGGCGCCGGCACGCGCTCGGCGCGGCCGATTCGCGCCAACAACCCGCGCCGGCCGGCCGGCCGATAGGACGACAGCGTCTCATGGAGCTGCTGCAGCCGGGTGGCCACGCGCTGCTGCGCCGGGTCGGCGCGGATGATCCCGGCCGCCGAACGCTCGCGGTAGAGCGCGGCCGGCCCCGACCCGCCGCCGGAAGCGGCGTCGGGTTTGGCGTCGGGGGGCCTTGGAGCGGGAAAATTGTCCGGCATTCGGCGCACGCAGCGAGGAAACAAGCGCGGCCCCCAGCAATCCGATTGGGGGGCCGCTCTCCCGGTCTACTTCAGCTGTAACGGGAAAGGCAACACCGCCAGGGTTTCAGCCGGGCACGTCCGGGCGTAATCTGTCGCCCGCCACAGCGGTTTGCGCAGGTAATGCGATGCCCCGTTACGCCCTCCTCCTTGCGCTCGGGCTCGCCTGCTGCACGGCGTTCGATACCGGTCAGGAGCCGGCGCCGGGTTCCGGGGAGATGTCGGGTTGGCGGTTTGCCTCGGGCCAGGCGCCAAGCCGCGCCGAGTATGTGGCGATGGTCGCCGCGTGCCAGGATCGAGCGGTGCGGCGCGTGGCTGCGGCGCCGCTCGATTCTTGCCTAGCCGATCTCGGCCTTAAGCGGGCGCAATAAGCGCGCCCCCACCCCAACCCTCCCCTCCGCGGGCTTGACCCGGGATCGCGGGGGAGGGAGGGGTCGGGGATTGGCGCGCTCTACGTCAGGTGCTTCTTCATGAAATCCACGACCGCGGCGTGGGTCGTGTCGGTGTTGCGCTTGGCGTTGTCGAAATAGGCGATCTCGATGTTGCCGCCGGCCTTGCGATAATTGCTGACAAAGCGCTCCGGCTCGTTGCCGGGGAAGCCGCCGTCGGGGTCGTGGTAATCATGGACTTCGTCCGGCCGGCCCTGATGCCACAGCGCCGGCGGCATCACCACCTTCTCGCCGCGCTCGAGGATCAGCATCGGGTTGCCCTCGATCATCTCGGCTTCGGTGTGCCAGTAGGTGTCGTGCTTTTCCTTCATGCCGATCGTGAATTGCGGCGGGTTGGCCTCCTTCGAGCGGCGGATCGCGTTCCTATAGCGTGACAAGGGGTTGATCACCGGCCACTGCATGACGACACCCTTGACGCTGGCGTCGACCCCGGAGGGACCGGGGATCGCGGCATAGCGCTTGTCGCCCGGCCGCATCGCCACCAGCATCGCCAGATGCCCGCCGGAGGAGGCGCCGCCGATCACCACCTTGCCGGGGTCGATCTTCAAGTCCTTGGCGTGCGCCTTGGTCCAGCGGATGCCGTAATTGATGTCCTGGAGCGAAGTCGGATAGCCGTCGGCGGCATGGCGGAAATTCAACGTCACCATGACCGTGCCGCGCTCCGCCAGGTATTCACCAAGGCCGGTGCGGTCGGCGAGGTCGCCATTGTTCCAGGCACCGCCGTGCAGGTCGATATAGCAGGGGAACGGCCCCGCGCCTTCCGGCTTGAACACGCGCGCCATGATCTGGCGCTCGCCATGCTTCACGTAGCATACGTTTTCGGTGGTGAATTGCGGCATCGTCTCGGTTCCTCCGTCGAATTTTCCGCGCTCGGGCGTCGCTGGCCGCCGCGCTCGCAATCATTGCGTCTCCCAGCCTACCCCGCGCCTCACGCTCGGACCAATGCGAAAATGCGACCGTGGCCCGCGCCATCCCACCTCCCTTGGTTCCCTGCGAAGGCAGGGACCCATCGAGGAACCCCTCGGAAACTTGAAAATGGATCCCCGCCTGCGCGGGGAACCGAGCCTTTCTGCTGCATTCGCGGTAGAATGAGGAAACCCACCGGGAGGACGCGACATGATGCGCTCATGGATCCATTTCACCCGCGGCCGCTTTGTGCGGCAGGCGCGGATCGGGCTCGACGAGGCCGGGCTGCGGGAGGAGCATCTGAGCCGCCAGGGCTTTGCCGGCCCGGTGGCGATGCTCTACCGCACCGACGGGCCGAACGAGATTGTCCGCATCGAGGGCGATTACCGCTCGCGCGCGGTCGACAGCGCCGATGTTGTCGCGCCCGACGCCGAGGACCCGCGCGGCGGCTGGCAGACCTTGCTCACAAACCAGGATGTCGCCGTCGCGATCAGCCGGCGCCGCCACGCGATGCCCTATTGTTTCCGCGACATGGTGGGCGACCTCCTCTATTTCGTCCATCGCGGCACCGGCACCTTCGCCACCGAATTCGGCCCGATAGCTTACGAGCCCGGCGACTGGGTGATGCTGCCAAAGGCGACGACGTTCCAGCAAATCCCCGACCCCGGCGACAGCTTGCTGATGATCGTCGAATCGCCGACCCCGATCCGCATGGCCGAGCACGAGAATGTCGGCCGCCACACCCCCATCGACCCGACGATGCTCGACGTCCCCGAAATCGTCGATTACCGCCGCCCGCCGCAAAGCGAATACGAGGTGCGGATGAAGCACGAGGGCGGCCACAGCTCGATCCTTTACAAGAACGACCCCCTGAACATTGTCGGCTGGAAGGGCGACCTCTTCCCGTTCAAGTTCAACGTCCGCTCGATCCTGCCGTTGATGTCGCATCGCATCCACATCCCGCCCTCGTCATGGGTGACCTTCGAGGCGCCGGGGTTCTGCGTACTGACGATCCCCCCGATGCCCTCGGTCAGCGACCTGAATTCGCAGGAGCTGCCCTCCTACCACCGCAACATCGACATGGACGAAGTGATGCTCGGCCACGCCGACACCGACCCCGCCGGCCGCCGCCCCGGCATCTTCCGCCACACCCCGCAGGGCATCCTCCACGGCGCCGACGAAGCGACGCGCGCCCAATTCCAGAAAAAGCGCAAACCCGGCGCCCACCGCACCGCGACAATGGTCGGCGTCGACACCTACCGCCCGCTCATCCCCACGGCGGAGTTCAAGCGGATGGCGGGGTGACGCTGATGCCTTACGCCGACAACCAGGGAGTCCGCATCCATTACCGGGTCGAAGGCGAGGGGCAGCCGCTGGTCCTGCAGCACGGTTTTACCGGGAGCATCGAGGACTGGTCCGACTACGGCTACGTTGCCTCGCTCAAGCACTACCGATTGATCCTGGTCGACGCGCGCGGCCATGGCGGTAGCGACAAGCCACACGATGTCGCCTCCTATGCGCTCGACAAGCGTGCGGGCGACGTCGTTGCCGTGCTCGACGCGCTCGGCATCGCCAAGGCGCATTTCTGGGGCTATTCCATGGGCGGATGGATTGGCTTTGGCATGGCGCAATACGCGCCGGAACGGGTTGATCGCCTGGTCATTGGCGGAGCGCATCCTTATGCGCGCGACCAAGAGTGGTTTCGGCAACAATTTCGTCTGGCGCTTGCGCAGGGCAGCGACGCATTTCTGACGGCTTTTGAGCAGGCGGTCGGGCCGTTGGCGCCGGGCTGGCGAGAACGCCTCCGCGCCGCCGATTTCGAGGCTTACCTGGCGGCAGCCGAGGATCGGCCTAACCTTGAGGCGGTGCTTCCCATAATGGCGATGCCTTGCTGCGTGTATGCCGGCGAAGCTGACCCGCTACTTCAACGGGCGCAGACCGCCGGTCGGTTAATCCCTCGGGCGACATTCTTTTCGCTGCCAGGGCTAACCCACTATCAGGGTTACCTGCGGTCGGACCTCGTAGTGCCGCGAGTGAAACGGTTTCTGCAGGGCAAAGCGTGAGCGCGGCGGCTGCGCGCACCGCAACAATGGTCGGCGTCGACACCTACCGCCCACTGATCCCGACGGCGGAATTCAAGCGGATGGCGGGGTGACACGGCTGCCCCCTGCTTGCGTTCCGGCGTACCGACCCCCTTATTCTATGAAGCCTGCCACCCTGCGGAGGCCTGAAGCATGGCTCAGGAAGTCGAAGCCGGCCCGCGGCAAACGGGGACGCTCACCCCAAGCAAGGTTGCCTCGCTTGCCACCGTGATCAGCGCGGCAGCAGCGGTCGCCGGAATAGCTGGCCAACTGGCCGTGCACGGAAGCGTCGGGTTTGCGATGCTCGCAGGCTTTGGGTTGGCTGTGCTGGCGGCCATCGTGTTCGCGCATCAGCAATAGCGGCGCGTGGCGGGGATTATCGAAGCGCTGGGGGCAAGTCTACTCCGGGCGCTCGTCGCGATCAGGGCTGGACCGGTCATCGCGGCCGCCGCATTCTTGCAGTTGGCGTTCGCGGCGGCAAATGAGTCGGCGGTGTTGAATTCTCCGCTCCGCGGCTTCTTTGCAGCGGTTGCTATCGCATTTGGCGTGTTGAGCGTTCTCACCGGCCTCCTTTTCCTCGTCGAACAGGTGAGGACCTGGCTGCGGAAATGAGAACACCGCGACGACGGTCGGCGTCGACACCTACCGCCCGCTTACCCCAGAATTCCGCATGATAGCGAGGTGACCCCGATGCCATACGCCGACAACCAGGGAATCCGCATCCACTACCGGACGGAAGGCAGCGGCCCGCCGCTGGTTCTCCAGCACGGGTTCACCCAGTCAATCGGAAATTGGTACGACGCTGGCTACGTCGATGCGCTGAAACCCGCCTATCAGCTGGTCTTGGTCGACTCTCGCGGCCACGGCTCCAGCGCCAAGCCGCACGACCCCGCCGCCTATGTCCTGGAAAAGCGCGCCGCCGATGTGGTCGCGGTGCTCGATGCGCTTGGGCTCGCCAAGGCGCATTTCTGGGGCTACTCGATGGGCGCGTGGATCGGCTTCGGCATGGCACAATACGCGCCCGGACGGGTCGACCGGCTCGTCATCGGCGGCCCCGGCCCCCGCGCCCGCAGCCTGGAGGGGACGCGCCAGGTGATGCGGACGGGGATCGCCGAAGGCAACGACGCGCTGATCGCGGCCATGGAGAAGAGGTGGGGATTTGAAGCATCGCCGCAGACAAGGGAGAGCATGCGCGGCGCTGATCTCGAGGCCTTGCTTGCGGCTGCCCAGGACCGGCCCAGCCTCGAACACATCCTGCCGGGAATGCGCATGCCCTGCCTACTCTATGCCGGCGCGGACGACCCGCTGTGCGCCGAGGCGGAAGCGGCCAGCCAGTTGATCGCGAACGCACGCTTCTTTTCGTTGCCGGGCCTGACCCATGCCGGCGGGTTTTTCCGGGCCGATCTCGCGTTGCCCGAGGTGCTGCCGTTTCTGGCGGGCGCTTGAGCGGCGTGCTGCATCGTTGACGGCGGCTCGTACAGGGATCACGTTTGGCCGTAAGGTTTGTTGAACGCCGTTCGGAGACGAAGCCATGAAGCTGATGTGGTTCCATCTGATGCCCTACACCGAGCTCCCCGACGATTTCCGGGAAAAGCATCCCTCGGTCTGGGTCGACATCCATTCCTCCCTCTTCGACCCGCGCCGCGCCCATCACATGTACAACGACTTCATGGATGAATTGGAATTCGCCGCCGAATGCGGGTTCGATGCGGTCTGCGTCAACGAGCATCATTCGAACGGCTATGGGCTGATGCCGTCGCCCAATCTGATCGCCTCGTCCCTGGCGCGGCGCACCACCGACACGGCGATCTGCGTCATGGGGAATAGCCTAGCGCTCTACAACCCGCCGACCCGGGTCGCCGAAGAATTCGCGATGATCGACGTCATCTCGGGCGGGCGCCTCATTGCCGGGTTCCCGGTCGGGACGCCGATGGACACCTGCTTCGCCTTCGGCCAGAACCCCTCGATGCTGCGCGAGCGCTATCTCGAAGCCCACGGCCTCGTCATGCGCGCCTGGCAGGAAGCGGACACCTTCGCCTTCAACGGCCGCTTCAACCAGCAGCGCTATGTCAACATCT
>Ga0209415_10013493_pt1 | contig 13469 bp, 7 predicted proteins | sample PeaSoiSIISIP2007_FD_187696 | JGI IMG/M metagenome (GOLD analysis project Ga0209415, IMG submission 187696) | Peat soil microbial communities from Weissenstadt, Germany - SII-SIP-2007 (SPAdes) (version 2) | ecosystem: Environmental > Terrestrial > Soil > Wetlands > Peat | place: Germany... | reverse complement strand
TCACATCGCGCCATGCCATCGGCAATCAGCATCAGCAGGGGGAAGTAGGCGGGGAAGGTGTAGTACTCCTGATTGGTCGAGATCGCAAAGAAAACCAGCACCAGTCCCGCCAGCAGCCAGCACAACAATCGGGTGCGTCCGTCAAAATCACTTCGCCGCAACCCACTGCGTTCGTCGACGATCGTGCGGATCGCCGCCGACAGATACAGGCTCCACGGAAACAGCCACACCAGATGCAGCGACCAATACAGCGCCCACGGCAGCTTGTTGTAGTCCCGCGGATAGCGCCTTCCCAGAAATCTCAGAAAATGTTCGTTGACGAAATAGAACCAGAAGAAGCCGTGGCCGCCCTGCCCGCCCGTATTCCGCAGCCCGGCCAGAATGTGCCACGGAGCGGCGATCAGCAGGAACAGAGCCAGCCCAGACATCATGCGGAACTCGCGCCACCGCCGCCACTCCCCGGTCAGTGCCAGATACAGGACCGCCGCGCCCCCGGGAAACGCCAGTGCGATCAGCCCCTTGGTCAGCACGCCCAGCGCCATGCATGCATATCCCGCGTACCATCGCCAAGGACGTCCGTCCGGCTCGAGAGCAGTCAAAAAGAAATAGAGCGATGCGGCAATCAGCAGACTCAGCAGCACGTCGGGAATCAGGATGCGCGTAAACAGAAACACGCCCGCAGCCGTGTACACGAACACGCCGGCATAAATTCCCGCTCGTTCTCCAAATGCCCGCCGCCCCCAAACCACCGCCATCACTCCCAGCAGCAGCACCGACAGGGCCATGGGCAGCCGCGAGGCAAACTCATTCACCCCAAAAATGTGATAGCTGATCGCGACCAGCCAATAAGGCAACGGAGCCTTCTCCAGATACCGCACTCCGTTCACATGCAGCGTGACGTAGTCCCCGCTCACAAACATCTCGCGCGCGGCCTCGGCATGGGTGCTGTCCGCGTCGTCGAGTAGAGCTGGCGAGAATAGGGATCCGAAATACACCGCCGCGTACACGACGGCGAGCGCCCAATAGGAAGCAGCCCGCAGCCGCTGCGGCACGGAATCGGGTGGTTCAGAAATTGCCGGCGTGGAGAGAGCGCTCAATTGGCGTGATCCCATTCAAGTGTTACAGAGGAGGACCGACACCCGCAAGCTGCGGAACCAAACCAGATCAGGCAGAAATTCATCGCTGGTCTGCCAGCGACGCGACCACATCCCGGACTCCATCCAAGACTCTCGCCATCTTTTCAAAATCCACCTTATCCGCCGTGTCGAGCGGGGTGTGATAGTAGGGATTTCGAAATAATGCCGTGTCTGTGACCATAATTGCCGGATACCCTTGCTGCCAGAATGACCACTGGTCGGACCATCCCACGCCCGGCAAACTCGCAGGGGCCGCGACCCCCTCGGAGGGGAATCGTGCAGTTTCGCGGAATATGCGTGTCGCCCGCCGGACAAGATCGCGTGATTCAGAGTTGCCCACGAAACCGATGAAATTGCCACGGCTCGGATAAAAGGGGCTGAGCAGCGCCGGATATTTCTGACTCCCGGGCGAGTCGGAATAGAAGCCAAGCATCTCCAGCGAGATCATCGCCGAAACTGGGATTCCGTCTCGCCGAAGTTGTCGAGCATAGACGAAGCTACCCATTTGATCCGTCTGGAAATGTGGGGGCTCCTCATTTACAAACAGCACGAACCGGACGGTCCTGCGCAGCTTGCTCCCTTGCAGTATCCTAGCCAATTCCAGAGCGGCGGCCACGCCCGACGCATTGTCATCGGCTCCCACGGTTCCGGCCACGCTGTCATAGTGCGCACCCACGACAACCGCTCCCTCGCCGCCTTCGCGTCCTATGAGGTCCGCCTCGAGATTGCTCACCGCATGACCTTCCACGTTGTAGGTCTGCTCGGTCACGGTGTATCCGGCCTGGGCGAGGTTATTGCGCAGGTGGTCCGTGACCGCTTGTAGAGATCCCGCCCGGTAAATGTTTCTCTCCCCGACCGTCACCGACAGGTACTTGACGTGCTGTGAAAGGCGACTGGCTAGTTCCGACTGCTCCGGGGATAACGCGGGCAACGGTCCCCTGTAGGACTTGAGCGGCATCTGCGTCATCCGCCACAGAGAGATGCAGGCCGCCCCTAGCGCAACGATCACCGCCACGAAGGCAATGCGCAGCATCCAGTTCGGACGATCCGGCGTGCTGATCGATTCAAACATTGCTCGATTCAAACATTGTTCAAGAAAGACTCTACCGCCAGGCCGGTTTCGGCGCGGGCGTCCATTCCGCGCCCATATTGTCGTCGGTGATCAGGTGGCGCGCGCCCAGCCGCCGGGCCAGCACGTCGCCGGATTCCATGCCCAGAACGCGTGGCCGCTCTTTCACGCTGTCCGCGAAGGCATTGTAGGCCGCGAGCACGAGTTGTCCGCGCGGAGTGCTCACATCGAACATCTTCTTCCCATCGATCTCATACTGGTTCAGCACCGAGAACCAGCGCCCTTTGTCGAACACAATGGGCGAGTCGCTGACCATCAGAAAGGTGATGACCCGCAGACCGTAGGTGTACTCGTGGAGTCCGGTAACGAATACATCGGCAGACTCGGTAGCGTTGTAGTAATAAACGCCGCCGGGCAGCAAGTGTTGCTTAATGATTTGCAGAAACTCGGTCGAGAGCACCTGCGAACTATGATCACGCCAGTGGTATGAGGTATTGGCCACTATGACGTCGTACTTGATATCGGGGTGCGCCAGCAACCATCTCCGGGCGTCGTCGATGTAGATGTGAACTTTAGGATTGCTCAGCAGAGAACGCACCTCGGGATATTGCGTGATCAACGGCAGATATCCCGGATTGATTTCTACAATATCCAGGCTCTCGACTTCGGGATTATTGGCGACAACCTGCGCCCATGAGCCGGACGCGAGACCCAGCATAAAGGCGCGCCTGGGGTGAGGATGGAACAGGCTCAGAACATACGCCCGAATGACAAAGTTCTTATCGTTCGCTGGATCGATATTGAAGTGGCCGTCATACACGCCCCCTCCAAAAACAGCGTCGTCGGCCGTGACCGCAATAATGCCATTCCGGTTTTCGACCACGTGCTTCATGTATCCGACTTCTGCGGCTTTAGGACCGAAAATCAACTTTCCATAAAGATTGCTGTATGTCGGAGCAGCCACTGAAATGGCGATGGTGGCCAGAATCGCAAGAGCCCATACCGTCTTCGGCGGAGCGTGGAAATGTCCACTCCGAAACAACACCACGATCACGCCTGTCAGCGCGGTGGCCGCGGCGAGTTGCGTCGAGATAGCCTGCGTGCCGAAATGATTCATCAAAACGAATCCGACCACCAGGCTGCCCAGAGTCGAGCCCACGATGTTGGAAAGATAAATGAGGCTTACGCCGCGGCCCGCCGAGTCGTTGGCCGAAACCGCAGACTGACACAGCAACGGCAACACCGAACCAAGGAAGCAAGCGGCGAGGAAAAAGGCGGGGGCGCTGGTCAGCACCGGAATGTTGTGCCAGGAGAGGTCCGCCATCAGCGGAGGCAGGTATACGGAAATTGCCGCCGCCACCAGCATTGCGGCGCCAGCAAAGGTTACGGGATTAATGTGCTTCCTTCGACACAGCGTCTCGCTGAGGAAAGATCCCGCAGCGATGCCTGCGAGATACGTAGAGAGGAGCAAGGCGAATGCCGGAGCTCGATCGAAGGTCGCCAATGCGAAAATGCGAAACCATGCAATCTCGAAGCCGAGGGCGAGAAACCCTGCAACGCCGGCAATCACCGCAGCGGTTCCAAGGCTTAAGACTTTTTCTGAGCTTACGCCGGCGCTGACGGCATTCACCGCGGGTTCTTCCGGCTTAAGGCGTTGACTGCGTCCGTAAAGAAATGCGGTGGCGCCCACCACGGTGTTCACGCACGCGGCCAGCGTCACCGAGCCCGACAGTCCGAAATTTCGCATCAGCACCTGAGCGCAGACGTAGCACGCGACTGCCGAACCAAGCGTATTGACGAAGTACAGAGTCGCCACCGAGTAGCCCACACTGCGTGAGGTTCGCACCAACTGCTCGACCAGCAGCGGCAAGGTCGCTCCCATGAGCATGGTCGGCAGGATGAGGAGTAAAAAGCTAAAGAGGATGGTATAGCCGAGACTCGTCCCTGCTGTGAATCCCGCGGCCCAGTGAAACAGGCGCAACGAAATCAGCCCGAAGCCTGCGACGGCCAGCTCGCAGATGCCAAAGATCGATATCCCGCGGTCGGGAAACTTTTCGGAGAGGCGCCCGCCCACGAGACTGCCAACTCCAAGGCCGAGCATGAAAGCGCTCACCACCACGGCGACCGATTGGACGTTCACTCCATAGATGGCGAACAGCGCGCGTTGCCAGGCGATCTGGTAAATCAACGCCGGAAAGCCGGAGCAGAAGAACAGCGCCGCCATCAGAGCGGACTGCGCCCGGTTCCCTTTCGTCCGCACTCCAAAAAGAACAACCAACAGCAGGAGAAAATCAAAACCTAACACGACAGCGACTGGCGCACCTTCCATGGAACCTCGCACCTTGGGTGGGACAAAATTGACGAGTTCAAATGGTTATATCCCACTCGAAGCGATCCAAACAGTAACAACCGTTATTCGACACGCCGGGGCATTCTCCACAGAATCTGCAAAAAAAGTTATGGAGATTGGCGAAGGATCCGAGTGTGCAAAGGTCTATTTCTGCTGCCCCGAAGCTTCTTTCCCCTGCCGCACAAAGAATCGCCATTTATCCATCCCCGCCGCCACGGCCACGTCGAAGAATCCGACCATCATTTCGTCAGACGTCTGATCGCCCCATGTCACCGTCTTCGTCGGATCGGGATTGTGCGGATTGTTCTTCGAATTGTCGTACCAGGCGATCGCACGCAACCGCGTTCCCGCTTTCAGGAGGCGCGGCTCGGCCAGCCGGTAACTCAATTGCCAATGAAAGTGATAGTTCACCCGCAAAAGCACTTCCACGCTGCCATCGTCGTGCACGATGTCGTATTCAAATCGCTTCCCGCGCAGATGCATGTGCGGAAACAGGCTCAGCAACGTTGCATCATTGGGCAGCGTTCCTTGCACCTCCACGCGAAAATCATTCGCGCCCGGGGGAATGATCAGCGCATGATTGTTTAACTGCAGCGTGATCACCCTCTGCTTCGGCGGCGTCTTCGCAAACACCAGGCCAATGCTCGTCTGATCCTGATCCGCTGACCCGTTGGTGGTGTAATGCATCTGGAATACGAGGTCCGAACCAGCCGGCACAAACTTCGCCATGCCGTCTGGCCACTGGTCCGGCGAACTTCCGGGGGCATACACCAGCAGCAGATCGCTGGTCGTTTCGTGCGCCTCGCGACGTTCCAGCGGATCATTCAACGTCGACGCCGTGAACGGCTCACCCACGGGCGCGTGCCGCAGCCACTGCGAATCGGGAGGACGAATATAGACGACCGCATGATGCACGTGCGCGGGGCTCCCCGGCCGGAACTCTGACATCTGCACCCATCGATCTTCGACAAAATGTGTGGGCACAATCTCGTACGTGTATTCAACCTCGCCGTGCGCCGGGATCTGCACGGCCTTGGGCATCTTCACGACCAAGTCAGGCTGCGCAATGTTCCATCCTTCAGCCCATTTCCTGGGCGCAGGCGCATCGTGCGCATCGCCCGCTGGCGCCCCCGCGTCCGACCAGGCGACAATCGTCGCAATCTGCTGCGGAGTCAAAGAAACATCGTTGGCAAAACGCCCATACCGCGGATCGGCAAACCACGGCGGCATCATCTTCATCTCGACGGCGTGCGCCACGGCCCCCGCCCACGGCCGCGTTTGCTCGTTGGTCACCAGAGGCATGGGCGCAACTTCGCCCGGCCGGTGGCAACTCTGGCAGTGATTTTGCAGGATGGGCAGGACATCTTTATAAAAGGTTGGCGCGGCGGATGTTCCCGTCTTCTGCCAGGCAGTTCCACTTAGCGTGGCCAGCACCGCAATCGCGAGTATGCCGAGAGCCCGGTGCACCATGCGGAAATTGTACAAGCCCAGATATTTCCTCTGTGTACTCTGTGCCCTCTGTGGTTAAGTTCCTCGCGCACAGCGCGCCCCTCGAAAAGATGCTACATTCAAGAATTCATGTCTGCCCCTAATTCCAGCTTCGTTCGCGCCTGCAAGTCCCAACCGGTCGAGCGCACACCCGTTTGGTTCATGCGCCAGGCCGGACGCTACATGCCCGAGTACCGCGCGGTCCGCAAACAGCATTCGCTTCTCGAAATCTGCAAGAAGCCCGCGCTCGCCGCCGAGGTTACGATCACCGCCGCCGAATTTCTAGGTGTCGACGCCGCCATTATCTTTGCCGACCTCCTGCTCCCCCTCGAAGTCATGGGCCTGCCCTTTCATTTTTCTGCCGGAGAAGGTCCGGTCATCGAGAAGCCGGTGCGCAGCAAAGAAGACATCGCGATCCTGCGCACCGACCGCGCCGCCGAACTCGGTTATGTCTCCGAAGCTGTGGCCCTGGTCGCGAAGCATTTCGGCAACCGGCTGCCCGTCATCGGTTTTTGCGGTGCTCCCTTCACGCTCGCCAGCTACATGATCGAAGGCGGAGGCTCGCGCAACTACATCCACACCAAGAAAATGATGTACAACGCTCCCGCCGACTGGGACGCACTCATGCGCAAGCTGGTTGCCGTCACCGCCGCGTACTCCGCCGATCAAGTGCGTGCCGGTGCCGACGTCATTCAGATTTTCGACAGTTGGGTGGGATGCCTCAGCGTGGAGGATTACCGCCGCTACGTCCTGCCGCACGTTACAGGCATGGTGAAGCAGTTGCAGAAAACCGGAGTGCCTATCATTTACTTCGGCACGGACAGCGCCACGCTTCTGCCGGCGATGAAAGAGACTGGGGCCGACGTGGTCGGGCTCGACTGGCGCATCCCGCTCGATGAAGGCTGGGCTCGCCTCGATCACAAGTGTGCTGTCCAGGGGAATCTCGATCCGGTCCTGCTGTTCGCCGACTGGAAGGAATTAAAGTCGGGTGCGGAAGACATCCTGCGCCGTGCTGGCGGACGCCCCGGCCACATCTTCAATCTCGGCCACGGCATCCTGCCTGAAACGCCGGTGGAGAATGTGAAGAACCTGGCCCGCTTTGTGCAGGAGTATTCGGTGTCGGCGTCCGGCTCCCGCGGTCCGGCGTCCGGAAGCCCAGAGCCGAAAGCCGGAAGCCGCAGTTCATGACTCGCATCGCCATCATCGGTGGAGGCATCTCCGGCCTCGCCGCCGCCTTCGAACTCGAAGAGCAACGCCGCGCCGGAGCCGAGGTCGACTACGTTCTGTACGAATCTTCCGCGCGCCTCGGTGGCGTGCTTCGCACGGAACACGTCGATGGATGCCTGGTCGAAGCCGGCCCTGATTCCTTCATCACCGAAAAGCCCTGGGCCACCGATCTCTGCCGCGAGCTCGGCCTGGGCGACCAACTGATCGGTTCCAACGATGCCGACCGCAAGACTTACATCCTTACCAATGGCCGGCTGGTCGTCATGCCAGACGGCCTGATGTTCATGGTCCCTACCAAGATTTTGCCAACGGGTCTCTCGCCGCTTTTTTCATGGAAGACCAAGCTGCGCATGACGCAAGAGTTATTCCACCCGTCGAGAGCGGCCGATCACGACGAGTCGGTCGCCTCCTTTGTCGAGCGGCACTACGGCTCTGAGATGGTCGACCGCCTGGCCGACCCGCTGCTCTCGGGCGTTTACGGCGGAGAAGCCGCCAGCCTCAGCGTCCGCGCCGTGCTCCCACGGTTCGCAGAGATGGAACGCACGCACGGCAGTCTCGGCCGCGCCATGCTCGCCGCGCGAAAGAAGATCTCGACTGGACCACGCAGGCCCGCGCCGCCACTCTTTACTTCGCTCAAGAACGGCATGCAGCACCTGGCCGAGACGGTTGTCTCTCGCCTCACGCCGACCGCGCTGCTCACCGACACGCCCGTGCAAGCCATTCAACGCGAAGCCGAAAGTTGGGTGGTTTCGGCTGGATTGCAATCTGACCAGTTCGACTCTGTTATCGTGGCCCTGCCCGCACCTGCTGCGGCGCAGGTGCTTCGTATCGTCATTCCCGAGCTTTCCGCTGAACTGGCCGCGATTCAATACAGCTCGTCGATCACGGTGGGCCTCGGCTACGATCGCGACGTCCGTCAGTCTCTTCCTCCCGGCTTCGGGTTCCTCGTCCCCCGCAGCGAGGGAAAAAAGCTGCTGGCCGCGACCTTCGTGCACAACAAATTCCCGCATCGCGCTCCCGACGACCGCGCTCTGTTGCGTTGTTTTTTTGCCGGGAAGAACGCGGAAGATGTCTGGACGCTCGGCGACGACCAGATCGTCGGCATCGTGCGCAACGAACTGCAGCAGATTCTGGGTCCACAGATCGAAGGCCTGCGCGCCGAGCCGCTTTTCGCCCGCGTTTACAAGTGGAAGTCAGCCATGGCGCAATACGGAGTCGGACACCTCGATCGCCTCGTCCGCATGGAACGCCTGCGCCAGCAACTGCCCGGCCTCGCCCTCGCCGGCAACGCTTACCGCGGCATCGGCGTGCCAGACTGCATCCGCTCCGGCCGCGAGGCCGCAAAGCAGCTTCTAGAGACGTCGCTTACTACATCTCCAGCCCGGGGCACACTCAGGTAGCGACAGCCGCCCTTCGACTTCGCTCAGGGCAGGCTCTCGGCTGTCCCGGCAGAGCGGAGCTCGCCGGCCAGCACGCAAACGTGTTCGACACGTCATCGCGGGCCTGAAAACAAAAGGGCCATCAACAGGAACGTTGATAGCCCTTTTCGCTTACTCTATGAATGAACCGCCGCGTCTTACGCGCTCACTTGCGACTCCGGCGCTGCTTCTTCATACGCTGGCTGGCCCTCGGGATTGCGCGGCCGCTCTTTGCGCCCGAAGAAGCCCTCCTTCACCAGCTTGAAAATAGTGTGCCGGTTCTGCGCCACCACTCTCAGCCACGCCAGCTTTCCCATCATGGGGAAATAGATCCCGCGGAAGCATAACCGCGCCAGGAAGATATTGATGCGATATCCCAGCGGCTGGTCATCGAGCGAATCGACGGCCTGAGCCAGCGCCTCCGGGCTGTAGGCATGCGCCCATCCATATTTCACTTCGGCATGAGCTTCCTCGATGCTCATCTTCAGCGGGGTGTGCGCCATGGCGAACGGAATAAACTCCTGCCAGTGCTTCACGCGCGTCAGGCGCCCGGCGGCTTCCAGGCGCTTGTAGAGCGGCGTTGCGGGAAGCGGAGTCAGCAGCCCGAAGATCGGCAAGCCCGGCGGCCAGGTGCGAACTTGCGAGAGTGTGCGCTCGCCGACGCCGACCGTATCGTTATCCATTCCAAAAATAAATGACGTAATCGCATACACATTGCGTTTCGCCAGCCGCTCCAGCACCTCAGCGTACTCGCCGGGCTTATTGAATCCCTTGTTGACATCTTTCAGGTTCGCCGGATCGATCGACTCCATGCCAATGAACACCCACTTGCCTCCGGAAGCCGCGATCAGATCGACAAGTTCCTCGTCGCGCAACAGGTTAGCGCTGATCTGCGCCACCCAATGCACCTGTGCTCCAGCGGCAATAATGTCACGCAGCAACGACTTGGTGCGCTTCACATTGATGGCGAAATTGTCGTCGATGAAAAACACCGCCATCTGCCCCTTTTCCTTGCGGGCGCGGGCTTTCAGCAGTAGCAGCTCGTTGACCACGCTTTCGTTGGTGCGGAAGCGAATCGAGTCGCCGAAAAATCCCGTGACGGTGCAGAACTCGCAGCCGTAGGGGCAGCCTCTCCCGGACTCGACGGGGATGATGCGAAACGTCCCCCAGCCTTCCCCGACCCTCTTAAGGAGCGGGAAGGCCGCTTTGGGTACTAGATTGAATTGTTCAAGGTCGATGGACTGCCACGGGATCACCGGATATTGCTTGAGCGAGGGCTTGCGCTCTTTGCCCGTCTCGTCCACTGGGATGTAGATTTCCTTGAGTTCGCCGCGAGCCGCGTCGTTCACCATCTGCGGCCAAGTCTCGTCAGCCTCGCCCAAAGCCACGGCATCGGCGTGGCGCGGCCCGCCGTCGCGTCCCAGGGCCTCGTCGGCCAATTCGGTGACGTGAGGTCCGCCCATCACGACCTTTACTCCGATAGCCCGAATCGCGTCGGCAATGCGGTAGGCCTTGGCGATCATGCGCGTCATGGCGCCGATGCCGACTAAATCAATCTTCTCGTCGCGGACGTACTGTGCGATCTGAACCTCATCCATGGGCTTGGCATTGCCGTCGATCAGAAGAACCTCATGCCCGGGAGGAGTGAGCGACTGGAGCAGAAACATCCACAGGTGCGGCATGAAATTGCGGGTCACACCATTGTCGGGGTTATAAAGCAGAATCCTCATGACCAGCTCCCTCCTCGGAGAGCAAACGTACTTCAACGTACGTACTAACGTGCTTCACCGCACGGAGCAGTCACGAGCGATGCCAAAAATTGGCGGATCTACGTATGTTTCGTGATGATATTTGGTTGGAATCTGAAACCCACGGAATTGTACACCCCCCAGAGCGCACCGCCAGCGTTTATCACATTAATCTGGTGGGAAGCAGCCGAGATGTTCACTTTTGAACACTAGGGCAAGGCCACTCTGCTACGCGGGAATCGAAGTTTTCTTCTGAGTCGCCTCCCGCCGCTGCCGCGCCACCACTAGCCGGATTTCTTCATAGGTAATTTCTGGAGGCAGGGCGTCTTTCAGGGTTCGCAGTCGTTCGAGCTGAGCGAGGCCGAGGCGCTCGCAAGCCGCTTCGATCACCGCCAGCCGGTTTCGATCAATCCACTCCGGACGGAAGTCCAGTTCACCCTTCTCCACCAGCCCGGCGACAGCGTTCACCACGGTCGCAATCTGCCGCCCTCGAATCTGCGCGATTTCCTCGAAGCTCTTGCCCTCGGCCAGGAGTCGCAGCGTTTCCAGCGCCGGAGCCGTCTTCTTCTCCGGTGGGGCGGCCGCCCGCGCACCCGCGCTGTACTGGCGCAGCGCGGACAGAATTCCCTGCCCGTACCGGTCCGCTTTCCTTTCGCCGATCCCAGTAATGTTGAGCAGTTCTGAAATCGAGGCCGGCTGCACTCGGCAAATCTCATCCAGCGACGTGTCATGCAGCACCACGTAGGCGGGAACACCCTGCTCCTTGGCCGTAATACGCCGCCACTCGGACAGATAGTCCCGCAACGCTTGATCAGCCACGGAACCGGCAACCGCTCGAACGCCACTGGAACCCGCGCTCGCCGCGGTTCGGCGGACGGCGGCCGCAGAGATCGTTTCGGTCAGCCAGTCGGGCGCGGCCCCGCAAATGTCACAGCCTCCACACGACGCCCACTTCGGATTCTCGCCAAAATGCGTGCAGATCTGGCGGTGGCGGCATTTCTCCGACTCCGCAAACGCCCGGATTGTGTGATACCTCTGCCAGGCGCGCTCGCGCTCGGCGGCATCCAGAATCTGGTTGGCAAAGTAACCGAGCAGGCCCGCATCCTGTTTCCGCCATAGCAGGATGCAGTCAGCGGGCTTTCCATCGCGCCCGGCGCGGCCGGCTTCCTGATAGAACTGCTCCACCGACTTCGGCAGCGCCAGGTGGATGACGGCCCGCACCGTAGCCTTGTTGATGCCCAATCCGAAGGCGATGGTGCCTACAAGCACGCGGACTTCGTCCGACATCCAGCGCTCCTGATTGCGGCGGCGGTCCGGGCTGTCCATCTTGGCGTGATAGCCCACGGCGGCGATTCCCTGGTCTTCCAGGAAGTCGACGGTCTCTTCCACCTTGTTAATCGTGGGCGAGTAGACGATCACATTGCCCTCGTCGTAATGGCGCAACGCCGTGACCAGCAGCGCAGTGTGCTCCACGCTGTCGCACTGGCGCACCAGGTAGCGCAGGTTCGGGCGGTGGAAGCTGGCAATGTACTTATCGGGATTGCGTAACTGGAGCTGCGCCAGAATGTCGTGCCGCACGTGGCGCGTGGCACTCGCCGTAAACGCTGCGATGGGACGGTCGGGGAACTTTCCTCGAAGGCTGCTCAACTGCCGGTATTCGGGACGAAACTCGTGGCCCCACTCGGAGATGCAGTGGGCCTCATCAATGGCGAAAAATGAAACCGGCACCTGCTGCAGCCAGCCGAGCGTGTCGGCGCGCTGCAGCCGCTCGGGCGAGAGATACAGCAGGCGGAACGCGCCTTCTCGCGCCTGCCGCATGACCCGGCTCTGTTCTTCGCTGCTGACGGAACTGTTGAGCACCGCGGCGGGAATGCCCATCTGCGCCAGTTGTGCCGCCTGATCCTGCATCAGCGCAATCAGCGGAGAAATCACCACCGTGGTTCGCTCCGACACCACCGCCGGCAACTGGTAGCACAGAGACTTGCCCCCTCCGGTCGGCATCACAACGCAAGTGTCGTGTCCCGCGAGCAGGCTGCGCACGATCCGCTCCTGTAGTGGCCGGAATGAACTGTATCCCCAGTAGCGCCGCAACGGGGTCAGCAGGTCGGCTTCTGAGGTCATGCAGTCAGTATAGAGTGCGCGAGAAACAGGAAGCTTCCGGCACCGGGCTTTTGGTGCATAGGGCTCCCAAACCGGAACATCGCGGCTAGAGCCTTGGCTTGTACAAACTTGTCATTCCGAGGAGCGCAGCGACTAGGAACCTGCTGTCGCTGGCAGCGGCAATGCCGCGTCGTCCGAACGAACCGCCCGCGGATACACCCGGTTAAACGCAATCCAAATCGCCGCCATCACCACGAAGCACAGCACACTGCCTTCCGGACCGACCGAGCCTCCGCTGAGCCAGTCCGAACCTCGGTGGGACGAAGTCAGCAGGTGACCGGGTGCGACCATCCCGCTGTCCGGGACGGAGTAGAAAAAGGTTTCGCCCCAATCCCAGGCAGCGTGAAATCCCACGGCAAACCAAAGATTGCCCGTGCGGCGCAGGGTCAGGCAGAAGAAGAAGCCGATCAGCGCGGCGGCCAGAAGGCCTCTCCATTGCTCACCGTCGTTTCGCAAATGAATCAAACCGAAACCACAGGACAGAACCAATGCCGCGGGCCAGAAGCCGATCCCACGCGCCAGCGTGAACTGTAAGTATCCCCGGAAGCAAGACTCTTCAAACAGTCCTACCAGCAGAAACATCCCTGCCCAGAACGCAGCGAACCGCAACAGGCGAACGCCGTGCAGGATGACATGGCCAAACGCAAAAGCGTGCAGTCCGTAGAGCGCGAACATTAGCAGCGTAATCCCGGCAAATCCCCACAACCCACCCATCCAGAACAACCGTCCGAAGGCTTGCTTTCCCGGCAATCCATAGACTTTCCACGGACGACCCTCGACGCGCGCCAATACCACGGCTGGAATCAACGCTGCCACCAGGCTGCCCAACTCGCCCAGCATCATGGACCACAGACCGCTGGCGCCGAAATCCCT
>Ga0209415_10013492_pt1 | contig 13470 bp, 12 predicted proteins | sample PeaSoiSIISIP2007_FD_187696 | JGI IMG/M metagenome (GOLD analysis project Ga0209415, IMG submission 187696) | Peat soil microbial communities from Weissenstadt, Germany - SII-SIP-2007 (SPAdes) (version 2) | ecosystem: Environmental > Terrestrial > Soil > Wetlands > Peat | place: Germany... | reverse complement strand
AGCGAATCCCGCCTTGCGCAACGCGTGTGCCAACGCATTCTCGGAGACCTTCTCCAGAAATCCGGCACGAGCGTATTCAGTACGGTGAACGCGCGGCCGACGACGTTCCCCGACAGTTCATTCAACCTGTTCTCATCTGCGTGTTTCGCGTGCATCCGCCCATATCTGCGTAAGAAATTGCTTTCTTGGGATGCCGCCATCAAATGATTGCCAAAGCGTTGACGCGCTGGATCGCTCTTCCGCGCGCATCCGCTGGTCACCAGGTTCCCGGGCGCAATCGCTATCACCTGACCGTACGCGGCCGCGTCATCGTCATGGCGTTGCTCTCCAGTTGCTCTCCATATGCAACGCTTGGACGGAACCGCCAACAAATCGGCGGCTTGCCGGCAGCTTGGCGGAAATTCGTCGCGGATCGCGGTGATCCTCAGGCTTGGTAATGCAGAGGAACAAGGAAGGACGGTCGAGCACACCGAGCAGGCAAAGTTTGGCACTTCGCGCGGTGTGTGGTCCGGCTCCTGCGCGCAGCGCCAGAATCCTGGCTTCTCGATGTACTCCGTGGTCCGCTCTTGTTCCTCCGTAATAAATGCCCTTGCTTGATTGCTGTCCGCTTGATGACTTCGCCGCGCCCCGTACCGGCCCTGGCCTGCTCCCCCTGGCCGGGATCAGGATTGCGACCCCCCGGAATGGAATGGTCCCGCGGTCCGTCCAGGGCGCACCTCGAAGCGGCGATTGTCGGGCGTCGCCTGAGGCTCGCAGCGGCAGCAGCCGGTGTGGCTCGGCTGCCGCTGCCGAGCCCGAGGCAATGCCGGTGCATCGCATGTTATCAATGCGTCAGGCTGGTCGGAGCGGGCGGTGGGCGGATTGGCGAGGAGGGCCGAAGTCGCTCGCCGGGTGCTGCCCCCGGGGTTGAATTTCGAGCAGCCTTGAATTTGCCCGGGTGTTGTGCCCCGGATCGGCGCTGGCCACACCCGGGACTCGGGCGTGAATGGGAGAGACCGTGACATGGTGCGGACAAGGTCGTTGCGTTGGCTGCTGATGGTCGCCGCGGTGCTGGCGGCCGGTCTCGCCGCGGCGCCGGCGCGCGCGCAGATCGAAAGCCGCGAGGCGATCGCGCTGCGCGATCAGATCGCCGAGCTGCGCCATGAGCTGCAGATGCTGCAGGCACAGGTGTCCAGCGGCCGGGGTGGGTCGATGCTCGGCGTCGCAGCGCCGCCGCCGCCGAGCATGGGCAGCAACGACGTGGCCGCGCAGTTGCTGGTGCGCGTCCAGCAACTGGAGGACCAGGTGCGTCAGTTGCGCGGGCAGATCGACGAACTGCGGAACCAGTTGCAGCAACAGACCGCCGATCTCGGCAAACGGATCGATGACCTGACCTTCCTGGTGGAGAACCCGCAGGCGGCGGCCGCGGCGGCGGCGGCGGCGCGGCAGGCCGCCGCGGCGGGTGGGGCGCCGGCGCCAACGCCACTGACCGGCACGCCGGCGCCGAGCGCGCTGGGCGGCTCGCCGACGCCAGCGCCACTGGCCGGCACGCCGGCGCCGCAACCGCCGACTGGTGTGCTCGGCACCCTGCCCGCCACTCCGCCCGCCGCCGGTCCGCCCGCCGTCACGCCGCCAGCCGCCGCGCCGGCAGTGCCGCGCACCCCGGAGCTGGCGATGCAGGAGGGCAACGCCGCGCTGGCACGGCGCGACTATGTCACCGCCGAGGCGGCGGCGCGCCAGGTGCTCGGGGGCAACCGCATCTCGCCACGGGCCTACGACGCGATGTTCCTGCTCGCCCAGGCGCAGTACGGCCAGCGGCAGTATTCCCAGGCCGCGCTGTCGTACGACGATGCCTACAACCGGGCACACAAGGGGGCGCATGCCGAGGACGCGCTGCTGGGCCTTGCCAACGCGCTGATCGGCCTCAATGATCGGCAATCGGCCTGCCAGGCCCTGGTGAAACTCCACACGGAATTTCCCACGCTGCGCGCCGACCTGCGCGATCAGGTCGCGGCTGCGCGCGGGCGGGCCGGTTGTAGGTAGTGATCAGTGATCAGTAGGAAGTCAGCGTTGTCGAGCCTTGGCCAGTCTCCGACCTTGCTACTGATCACTGATCACCGATCACTGATCACCGATACCGAATTTGCCGGCGCGATGGCGCGGCTGGGGCCGTTCGAGCCGGCGCCGCTGCTGGCGGTTGCGGTCTCGGGCGGCGCCGACAGCCTGGCCCTCACGGTGCTGGCCGACACGTGGGCGCGGGCGCGCGGCGGGGCAGTCGTCGGGCTGGTGGTGGATCATGGCCTGCGCGCGGCGGCGGCTGACGAGGCCCGGGAGACCGAGCGGCTTCTGGTGGGGCGCGGGATTGGCGCGCGCGTGCTGCGGCTGGCCGGCCTGGCGCCTGGGCCGGCGCTGGCCGAACGGGCGCGCATCGCCCGCTACGCAGCCCTGATCGCCGCCTGCGAGGCGGAGGGCGCCGTGCATCTGCTGGTCGGCCACCATGCCGCGGACCAGGCGGAGACGGTCGCCGCGCGCGCGCTGCGCGGCAGCTTCTCGGCGGGGTTGGCCGGCATGGCGGGATTGGTCGAGCTGCCGACGGTCAGAGTGTTGCGGCCGCTGCTCGGCGTGTCACCTGGTGCGCTGCGTGCGCTGCTGCGCGCCAAAAGCATGCGATGGATCGAAGACCCGTCAAATCGCGATCGGCGTGCCCTGCGCGTTCGGCTGCGGCTGCTGGCCGGCGAGCGGCACGCTGGGGACGGGGATGAGGGCGATGGAGATGGGGGTGACCGGGATGGAGGCGACCAGGATTGGGGCGATCGCGGTGGTCCCGACGCCGCGCTGGTCGCGGCGGCAGCCGTGCTGGCCGGCACGGCACGCGAAGCAGCCGAAACGCAGGCGGCGGAGGCGCTGGGGCGCGTCGCGGCGCTGCGGCCAGAGGGATTCGCCGTGATCCCCGCCAGGGCGATGCCGCCCGCCGCGCTGGGCGCGCTGATCCAGGCGATCGGTGGTGCGCCCTACCCACCGGCACCACACGCCGTTGCCACCCTCGCCGCCAGGCCGGCCCCGGCGACACTCGCCGGCGTGCGGCTGCTGCCGGCCGGCCGGCTCGGGCCCGGGCTGCTGCTGGTGCGCGAGGCCGTCGCCATGGCACCGCCGACCCCGGCCAGCCCCGGCGCGGTGTGGGACGGCAGGTACCGCCTGGCCCGCACCGCCACCCCGCCGGCCGGCACAACGCTCGGCGCGCTGGGCGCCGATGCCAGGCTGTTTCGCGGATACGCCGCGCTGCCGACAGTGGTGCTGCGAACCCTGCCGGCACTGCGCTCGGGCGCCACGCTGCTGGCGGTGCCGCACCTGGGCCATCCCAACGCCGAAACCTGCGCGCGCCTCCGCGTGCTGTTCGCACCACCCCGCCCCACCGCCGGCCCGCCGTTCCGAGCCGGGTGAGCGAAAGCAAGGTCAGGGCTCCGCCCTGAAACCCGCCAGGGGGCTTTGCCCCCTGGACCCCCACCAAAGGCGGAGCCCTTGGCGGGGATCCAAGGGGCAGCGCCCCTTGGTGGGGTCCAGAGGCGAAGCCCTGACCTTGCTTTCGTTCACGCGGGTCGGAACGGCGGGGCGGCGGCGGGGCGGGGTGGCATCGTTTGATCTGGATCAATGGTTGGTGTGTGGCCGTCGAGCTAATTGCGTCGGTGGAATGCAGGGTGTTCGGATCATCGGCCCCTCCTGAAGGCGCATCGTGAGCCAGGACCTGCCGACACCGGTCAGCCTGATAAAGCGGGCGTTGCATGTCGTGCCTGCCGCGGTGCTGCGGCCGGGGCTTCGCTTGGTGATGCGCTCGATGCGGCGCCGGCATCCGGCGTTGTTTAAGCGGCTGGCGCGGCTGGCGCCGGCGACGATCCTGTTCGAGCCCGATGACACACCGCATTGTTTCCTGCTGACCATTGCCGCGGACGATCTGCGTTTGACGCTCGCCGGCAGGGACCAGGCGGCATCGGCGCACATCAAGGGCAGTTTGGCGAACCTGCTGTATCTGATGGAAGGACGCATCGATTCCGATACGCTGTTCTTCTCGCGCGCGGTGACGATCAGCGGCGACACCGCGGTTGCCGTCGGTTTTCGTAACACCCTCGACGGCGAGGCGATCAGCCTGCTGGATGACGCGCTGGCGGCGGCCGGTCCGCTGGCGGCGCCGGGACGGCGGCTGGTGCTGCGCGTCGATCGCCGGGTCGCGCGGATCAGGTCGCGGCTGATCGGATTGCGCGATGCGGTGCATCGCGCGGCACATGGCGGGCGCGACATGGCGGAGGAAAACAAGGTTCTCGCCGCCGAAGTTGCCGACCTGCGGGCGCGGATTGCCAAACTTGAAGCGACCAGCCGGCGCCGTCGGGAGCATGTTGCGTGAGCATATCGTATCTGGAACTGGTCTGCCCGGCCGGCACCCCGGCTGCGCTGCGTGCGGCGATCGAGGCGGGGGCCGACACCGTCTATTGCGGTTTCCGCGATGCGACCAATGCGCGCAATTATCCGGGGCTCAATTTCGACCGCGACGAGATGGCGGAGGGGATCGGCTTCACCCATGCGCGCGGGCGCAAGGTGCTGGTCGCCATCAACACGTTTCCCCGGCCGGGCGAGACCGCCATCTGGAACCGCGCGGTCGATGACGCCGCCGCGCTGGGGGCGGACGCGGTGATTTTGGCCGATATCGGCGTGCTCGACTATGCCAGCCGGCGGCATCCCGAGCTGCGGCTGCATCTATCGGTGCAGGCGGCGGCGTCGAACCCGTTGTCGCTCGATTTCTATCGGGAGAATTTCGGCATCCGCCGCGCCGTGCTGCCGCGCGTGCTGGAGGTGCGGGAGATCGCGCACCTGGTGGCGCGCATGGGGGTGGAGGCGGAGGTGTTTGCGTTTGGCAGCCTCGGCACGATGACCGAGGGGCGCTGCATCCTGTCGTCTTATCTGACCGGGCGCTCGCCGAGCAGCGACGGGGTTTGCGCGCCGGCGGAGCATGTTTCGTATGAGGAGGCGGATGGCGTGATGCGCGTCCGGCTGGGCGGCGTCACCATGAACTGTTTCAGGCAGGGCGAGGCGGCGTCGTATCCCACACCGTGCAAAGCGCGCTGGGTGACGCGCGGGGTCGCGTCGTACATCTTCGACGAACCGGTCGGCCTGAATACGATCGATATCCTGCCGCAACTGAAGGCCGCCGGGGTCACGGCGCTGAAGATCGAGGGGCGGCAGCGCAGCCGCGCCTATGTCACCCAGGTGGTGCGCGCGTTCCGTTCCGTGCTGGACGCGCTGGGGCGGGGCGAGCCGACGCCGCGCATCGACCTGAGCGGCGTGGTGGAGGGGCAGAAGGAGACGTTCGGCGCGTATCGGAAGGGCTGGCGATGACGGACGGGCTGGCGATGATCGGACTGACGCTCGGCCCGCTGCTGTTCCACTGGCCGCGCGACAAGCGGCGCGACTTCTATTTCCGTATCGCCGATGAGGCGCCGGTCGACTGCGTGCATCTCGGCGAGGTTGTTTGTTCGAAGCGCGAACCGTTCGCCGTGGCCGATCTGCCGGAGATCGCGGCACGGCTGACGGCGGCGGGCAAGCAGGTGGTGCTGTCCACGCTCGCCCTGGTCACTACGCCGCAGGAGATCAAGGCGGTGCGCGATCATTGCGAGGCCGGATTCCTGGTGGAGGCGAACGACGTGTCGTGCCTGCGCGTGCTGGCCGGGCGGCCGCACGTGATCGGCCCGCTGATCAATATCTTCAACGAGGGCAGCTTGGCGTATATGGTCCGGTTTGGCGCGATCCGTATCGTTCCGCCACCGGAGGTGTCGGCCGCGGGGATCGGCGTGCTGGTTGCGCATGCCGGGGACATGGAGGTCGAGGCGATCGTGTTCGGCCGCCAGGTGCTGTCGGTCGCCGCTCGCTGTTATTCGGCGCGGTCGCGCGGGCTGCACAAGGACAATTGCCAGTTCGCCTGCGAGGGCGAGCCGGATGGGCTGAAGGTGGACACGCTGGACGGGCAGAACATCGTCGCCATCAATGGCACCCAGACGATGTCGCATGGCTATGTCGTGCTGCTGCGGGAGATGGCGGAGTTGGTCGCCAAGGGCGTGCGTCGGTTCCGGCTGTCGCCGCAGGGTGTGGACATGGTGGCGGTGGCGCGGATTGTGCGCGACGTGCTGGATGGGCGCATCGACGCCGAGGCGGCGATGGCGCGCCTGCCGGCGGTGATCGGAGATGTGCCGATGATCAACGGGTATATGCACGGGCGCGAGGGGCTGGCGTGGGTGCCGGCTGTGGCGTGAGGTCAAACGGCCTGGTCGTGCGATCGCCTATTCCTCGTTCCAGTTGGCCATGACCAGAGGTGCCGCGATGCGGGCAAAATGCCGCGTGTTGTTGGTGACGAGCACCGCGTCGAGCGCCAGCGCGTGCGCCGCGATCATCATGTCCAACTCGCCGATCGGCTGGCCGGTGCTGACGAGCTGATGGCGGATGTCGGCGTAATGGTCGGCCGCGTCGGCGTCCCAGGGCAGCACGCGCACGATACGCAGAAACGCGCGCACGCCGCGGTGCAGGCGGTGCGTGGGGGGCAGCCGCTTGAGGCCGTACAGCAGCTCGGCGCGGGTGATGGCCGAGACGCAGACCCGGGACGGCGGCAGGTCGGCCAGCCTGGCCAGGATCGCCGGTGAGTGGCGCTTGATGACATAGCTCGCCATGTCCGTGTCGAGCATGTGCAGCACGATCAGGCCGCATCGCCGAAGAGGTTGCGGTCGGTTGGCGGGACGTTCATGGGACGCTCGGCCATGAAGTCGTCGGGCACGTCCATCGTGCGCATCAGCGCGAAGAATTCCGTCCAGGCGGTGGCGCCGGGCCGCGTGGACAGCACCACGTCGCCGGTCTGTTCGTCGCGCGTGGCATAGACCTCGGTTCCCTCGAAACGAAACTCGGCGGGGAGGCGGACGGCCTGACTGGCGCCGTTCTTGAACAGTTTGGCGCGGCAGGTTTCGGGCATGGGGTCTCCTGGGTGGGTGTATATATACATTAATATATACTGAATGGTGCTCAATCGCAACCCCGCAGAGACAGCACCGGAGAGGCTGCGTGGTCTCTGGCGGCCATGAGGGGGGTATCCCGGATCAGGACGCGGGAATGGCTGATTGATCTGGCGCAATGCTGGGGCGTCGGCGGCGTGTGAGCGTGGGACGCTGTGCGGCTGTCGGACCGGGCGAGGCGTCCGATCCGGCGGAGCAGCAGGCGGGAGGAACGGTGCATGCCACGCATGAAGGGCGGGGAACTGATCGCGGAGTTTTTGGTCCGCGAGAAGATCACCCATGTTTTCGGGCTGTGCGGCCATGGCAACGTGGGCATGCTCGACCCGCTGGCGGCGGTGCGCGACAAGATCACCATGATCTCGCCGCGGCATGAGCAGACCGCGGGGCATATGGCGGATGCGTATTTCCGCGTGAAGCACGCGCCGGCGGCGACGCTGACCTCGTGCGGGCCGGGGTCGGCCAACATGGTGATGGCGCTGGCCAATGCGTATCTCGATTCGTCGGCCGTCTTCGCCATCACGGCGAACGTGCCGACGCAGCAGTTCAATCGCGCGCCGTTCCAGGAGATCTACCGGCAGAAGGAGGCGGACTTCCCGGCGATCTGCCGCCCGGTGGTGAAGCGCGGCTTCCAGCCGACGCGGGTGGAACAGCTTCCGCTGACGCTGCGGCTGGCGTACGACACGATGCTGGGGGGCCGGCCCGGGCCGGTGCAGGTGGACGTGCCGTTCAACCTGTTCCAGGAGGAGGGCGACCTTGAGGTCGAAGCCAGCACGCATAGCCGCACCGCGCGCCGCTCCGGCGCCGCGGCGGAGGATGTCGCGCAGGCGCTGGATATGCTGGCGGCGGCCGAGCGGCCGGCGCTGTTCATCGGCCACGGCGTGGCGCTGGCGGAAGCGTCCAAGGAGCTGACCGCGCTGGCTGAGCGGCTGAGCATCCCGGTGATTTCCTCGCCGAACGGAATGGGCTGCCTGCCGATGGGGCACGGGCTGTCGTGCGGCTTCATCGGCCGCAACGGCGCCTATCCGGCCAACCAGACCGGCCGCTACGCCGACCTTGTGCTGGTGGTGGGCGCGCGGTTCGACGACCGCTCCGCCTCGTCGTGGATCGAGGGCTATTCGTGGAATTTTCCCGCCACGAAACTGATCCAGGTAGATATCGACGTGAACGAGATCGGGCGGAACTATCCGGCCGACCTCGGCATCGTTGCCGATGCGGGCAGCTTCCTGCGCCAGATGCTGGGCGCGTGCGACGCGCGCGGGCTGGCGGTGCCGGAGCGGCGCGCCTGGCTGGCGCAGATCGCCGGGTGGAAGCGCGAATGGGAGGCGTTCATCCGGCCGAATTTTTCGCGCGATACCTCGCCGCTGCGGCCCGAGGCTGTGGTGGGCGCAGTCCGAAAAGTGCTGGCGGACGACGCGATCATCACGCTGGATGTCGGCGCGCACCACAACTGGTTCATGCAGTTCTGGGAGGCGTGCCAGCCGCAGACCATGCTGAACGCGTGGGCGTACGGCGGGATGGGGTTTGGCGTGTCCGGGATTCTGGGCGCCAAGCTCGCCGCGCCGGAGCGGGCCTGCGTGGCGATCTGTGGCGACGGCGGGTTCACCATGACGCCGCATGTGCTGTGCACCGCGGTCGAATACGACATTCCCTGCGTGTGGGTGATCTGGAACAATTTCGGCTGGGGCGCGATCCGCGACATCCAGCACGGGATGTTCGGCGGGCGCGAATACGGCACGGGGTTCTATGCCGGGGAAAACCGGCAGCCGTACAATCCGGATTTTGCCGCGCTGGCCCGCGCGCATGGCGCGAGCGGGGCCACCATCACGCGGCTGGGCGATCTGGCGCCGACGCTGGAGCAGGCGGTGCGGTCCAACAAGCCGTGGGTGCTGGATGTGCATGTGGATGCGAACGTGCGCTCGCCGTCCACCGGGACGTGGTCGCTGCCGCCGACGCCGTATGTGGAACCGGCGTTCGGCCGGCGGGTGACCGCGGCGGAACGTGAGGTGGGGCGCGGTGCGTAGGGTGAGTGAGGGAGGTCGTCATGCTTGAACGCCATGGAGCCACGATCCGCAACATCGTTGAGGTGCTGTGGGAGACGCCGCCGGCGCACTACGACGCGCACTCGAAGATGCTGGTCAATCCGGAGACCGCGCGGACGCAACGGTTCGATCACCGGATCTCGTCGTATCAGCCGAAGGGGTACGTCGCGCCGCACCGGCACAGGGTGCAGGAGCAGATCTACCACGTGCTGGACGGCGAGGGGCTGATGGAGCTGGACGGCGAGCGGCACGTGGTGCGGCGGCACGACGTGATCCACATTCCGCCGGGAGTGGAGCACGCGATCTACAACTCGGGCCTGGTTGATCTGGTGTTTCTGGTGGTGAGCACGCCGCCCAGCGACGGGTGAGGGCGGGCTGCTTGGGTGTGCGATGGGGCGCTGGGACTGAACGGGCGGATGCGGCCCGGTGTGGGGATTGGCCGCCTCGGGCGGCGCGGCCCGCGTGGCGGCGGCGGGGCATGACGCGGTGGTTGGCTATGGCGGGCAGGCCCCGTTGGGGTAGCATAACGGGGGCGCCGGTCATGAGGGCAGATGCTTGCAAGGGGGCCCGGCAGGAGACGCGGTCGCTCGATCGCCACGGCATCGGGAGTGCATCGCGATGACCAACACCGACGACAGCGAGCCGGTCGAGCTGAACATCAGCGCCGATACGGTCAACTACATCATCAGCCGGGCACGGCAATACGATGCGGGCGAGGATACGCCCGTCTCCGGCGGAGATACGACCGCGAGCGAGCTGCGGGAAGCGATCGACGACCTGAACGACGACGAGGTTGTGGACCTGATCGCGCTGGCCTGGGTCGGGCGTGGCGACTTCACGCGGGACGACTGGGAGGACGCACGCGCAATGGCGCGCGACCGGCATCAGCAGCATTCCGCCGGGTATCTGATGGGCATCCCGACGTTGGCCGATTATCTGGAGGAGGGGCTTGTGGCCCTCGGCCATAACTACGAAACACCCTGATTGGCCTTGCATTTCTTGCGGGCCATCACCTGCGCAGGTTGGCCCGACCTTGCCAAAGCCCTCGTGCGGCCGGTTCCAGCAGGTTCAGGCGGTGGTTGTGGTCCCCATCGACGCCGCAAAGCATGGGCGGGCCAGTCCTGAAAGGCGTCGCGACGGCCGGTGACGGGTGGCTGGTGGCACCTGGGTCAGGCGCAGGGGGGCACCCGAAGCGACAGTAGCCGGATCGCCTTTGCTAAACCGCCGGATCCGACCCAGAGCGGTGCTTCGACAATTTGCCTGCCGACAGGTGCGCCGGTTACCATGAAGGCGCGCGACGGGAAGCCTCTTGCCCGCGGTTTCAGCCGGCCGCCAGCGAAGGGTTCTCCAGCAGGTAGTTCTGGTATTTCTGCCGCAGCGCCGCCTTGTTCAGCTTGCCGGTCGCGCCATGCGGCAACTCGTCCACCACCAACACCGCGTCCGGCAGCCACCATTTCGCGACGGCGCCATCGTAAAGTTTCATCAGGCCGGCGATGTCGATCGTCCGCCCGCCGCGCGGCACCACCAGCAGCAGTGGCCGCTCCTGCCATCTCTCATGGCGAGCATTGATCACCGCGGCCTCGGCAACGTCCGGGTGAGAGACAGCAATGTTCTCGAGCGCGATCGAGCTGATCCACTCACCGCCTGACTTGATCACGTCCTTCGAGCGGTCGACCAGCTCCACGTACCCGTTCGGATCAATCGTCGCGACATCGCCCGTGCCGAACCAGCCATCCGGCGCGGCCCCGCCCTCCGCTCCGAGATGCAGGTATTCGCGGCACACCCACGGGCCACGGGTCAGCAGATCGCCGAAAGCCACGCCATCATGCGGCAGCTCACTGCCGTCCCCATCGACGATCCTGATGTCTGTGCCGTAGATCGGGCGGCCCTGCTTCAGCCGCAAACGGGTCGCTGCTTCGGAGTCCAGGTCGACCGTCGCCGGCAGCGGCACGTGGTGGGTGACGATCGGGCTGGTTTCGGTCATGCCCCAGGCCTGATACACGTCCACGCCATGGGCGCCGAAGCCCTCGACCAGCACGCGCGGGCAGGCCGAGCCTGCAACCATCAGACGCTTTAGCGTGGCAAGGCGGGTGCCGCTGGTTTTCAGCGCATCCAGTACGCCCAGCCATATCGTGGGCACGCCGCCAGAATAGGTGATCCGTTCCTCATTCAGCGTTTTCAGAACGCTCGGGCCATCCAGCCAGCGTCCCGGCATCACCTGCGCAACACCGGTCATCGCCGTGCAATAGGGCCAGCCCCAAGCCGTCGCATGAAACATCGACGAGGCCATGAATACCCGGTCCACGGCTCGAAACGCGTAGGTATCGGCCGTGTTGGTGGCCATCGCGTGCAGCACCGCGGAACGATGGCTGTACAGCACACCTTTTGGCCGGCCGGTCGTGCCCGAGGTGTAGCAGAGTGCGCTGGCCGTGTTCTCGTCAAAGTCCGGCCAGTCGAAATTTTCGTCGGCCTGATCCATCAGGTCTTCGTAGCAGTGCAGGGCCATGCCTGGTGGCAACGGCAGTTCCGGCATATCGGCACGATCCGCCAGCAGGACCACATCATGCACGCAACCGGCGATGCCAGGCGCGATGCCGGCGATCAATGGCGCAAAGCTCGGATCGGCGAACAGGACCGTGTCGCCCGCATGGGTGATGATGTACGTGATGTCATCCGGAGCCAACCGGGGGTTCACGGTGTGGCATACAGCTCCCATGCCAGAGATTGCCCAGTACAACTCCAGGTACCGATAGCTGTTCCAGGCCATGGTTGCGACCCGGTCGCCGGGGCATACGCCGATCCTCTCCAGCACCCGTGCGAGACGGCGGGATCGCTGCTCCACGGTGGCGTAATCGGTACGGTGGACAACCGATTCGCTGATGCGCGAGACGATCTCGCCGGTCGGGTGCCAGCGGGCGGCGTACTGGATGATGGACGAAAGAAGCAGCTTCTGTTGCTGCATCAGGCCGAGCACGGTGGTTCTCCCCTGGCAGTGCGGTGTGATTTTGCTTTTGAACTGACGTTTCCCGTTTTACCGGCTTTCCGCGGGTGAGTTTCGCGATGTTTCGGGTCATCCGCCTTATTGTCGCAAGATCGGGTTGCGACCATCCCAGTCTCGCGCCGCGTCGCGGATCCGCGCCGCAAAGTCCAACCGCGCCTGGCCAGTCTCCGACAGCTCGATTACCGTCTGCGTCGCATCTGGCTTCACCAGAAACGCGGCACGGCCGCGCGGCGTCGCGCCGGACTGTGCAATTTGATGGCCGGCCGCAAGCGCGCGCTCAAGCATCTCGTCGTAGTTCTCCGGCCAGACCGCCCAGTGCTGAACCCCTTCGCGGCCAGCAGCGAGGAAATCCAGGAACAGGCTTGGCGTGTCGCAGCGCTGCTGTATGAGCTCGATCTGGAGCTCTCCCCAGTTGGACAGCGCGACCGACACGTTGATTGCCTCGAAGGGTCGACCTGCGTATTTCTAGTCGGTGACTGTGTAACGATCGAAGTAGAACCAGGGGCCGACCCCGCAGACATCGACCCAATGCCGCATCGCTCTCTCGATGTCGCTGACGACGTAACCGATCTGGCGCAATGGCCCGAACATATGACTCATGCTTTGTTGCCCATGCTTCTTGTATTATCCGGGGACGTCCCCGTGGGCACGATGGGTTTCCGCGTCAGAAACGACCGTGACCATTGACCTGATCTTCGAACCCATCTGTCGATCCCCTACCTGACGCAAGGGTCGTGAGCACGAGCCACCGGTGTCATTGACTCAGATCAAAGGGCCAAGGGTCCTGTCCAGTTGATCGCACTGCCACCGAAGGTCCGGAATCCACCCGAAGCTGCGGTAGCCGGGCCACCCGTCCCAAACCGCAGGGTTCGACCCGGAGCGGACCGTCGCCACCCGCCACTAGTACCCCGCCACTAGTACATCGCTTCCTTGAAACCGCACCTATCCCTGGCCGCCAATGCCACGCGAATCCCTGTCCTCCCACCGTGGGTCCGCGAGTTGGCGGCGAGCAAACTCGATGAGAGTCGTTCCATGGAAACGCTGTACTGGGCGAACCGCTTTGCGATGCTGCGCTCGTTTTCTTCCGTCGGATGTGCCCGGCAGAAAGGTCGGCTCCACTGGCCTTTTGATCTGAGTCAATGACTTCGCTGGATCTGCGCGGATGGTTTTGAAAAGCAATCAAACCTCGGGAGGAACAGCAAATGTCCGTCACACAGCTCACGCGATACAATGGTGGCAAGCGAGATGCCATCATTGCCGCCGCGAAAAAGTCCAAGGCGATCCACGAAAAGGCCGGAGCGGAAGCGTTTCGACTGGGCCAAATATACACAGGCCCTCATGCTGGCCAATGGGTGGTGTCGACCCGCTATCCGGACTGGGAGACCTACGGGAAGGCGAGGCAGGCATT
>Ga0209415_10013491_pt1 | contig 13470 bp, 9 predicted proteins | sample PeaSoiSIISIP2007_FD_187696 | JGI IMG/M metagenome (GOLD analysis project Ga0209415, IMG submission 187696) | Peat soil microbial communities from Weissenstadt, Germany - SII-SIP-2007 (SPAdes) (version 2) | ecosystem: Environmental > Terrestrial > Soil > Wetlands > Peat | place: Germany... | reverse complement strand
TGGATACCGCTGCCTCCGCCGTTCTCCACCTTGATCTCAAGCTTCAGGTCAAAATCTTTCGCCTCAAATCCGCGATAAACGATATAGGTATTGCCGACGGGATGTTCTTTTGTAGAAACGCCCACGATCGCGCCATTCTCAACGTGCCAGAAGGATGGATCGCCGTCCCAATCCTTCAGACTCAGGCCGTCGAAGATACTGACATACCCTACGTGGTCATCGAAATCAAGTGGGGCTGGTTGGCGAAAGTTGATCGGCTGCTGTACTTGTTCTGGCTTTTTCTCATCCGGAGCAGGGCGTGATTGCGCCCGGGACAACGCTGATGCGCCACCGAAGGCGATCGTCCAAACGATGCCCAAAGAGATCCAGGACATTGTTGATCGATGAATTGCAGCGAACGCGTTTGATTGACAAGTGCGCGCCAAAGTATTCATGAGCCTCCTTTGGGCACCTCTACCACTCGCCTTGAACTCTCTCCCAGGCGCGGTTCTTCGATGAGGCCAGACTCCAGACGGTTAATGTATCCCCAATTCCTTGGCTAAGCCTTTGATGAAGTTAAGTCCCTGGTGAGCGAGCTCGTCGCCTGAGGGTGCCAGATCTCGCCAGATGGACGCGGCTGCAGCTAGTTCCGGTTCGGGTTCAGCAAAAGACTCGATTGTCAGCCAGCCGTCATAACCCACTTCTCTCAGCACCGACAGAATTCCGCGCCAATCGACGTGTCCGCTGCCAGGAGTGCCTCGGTCATTTTCGGAAATATGGACATGTCCAAGATCCTTCGCTACCTCACGGACCGCAGCGGCGGGCTGCCGCTCCTCAATATTCGCGTGGAACGTGTCGAAATGAATTCGAACGTTGGGCGCTCCGACATCGTGGACCAGTTGAGACGCGTCTTGCAAAGTGTTGAGAAAATAGGTCTCGAACCGGTTGAGCGGCTCAATGCACAATGTGACCCCCAGTTCCTCCGCTCGAGGCGCTACCGAGCGGAGACCTGCGACAGCCCATTTCCATTCCTCTTCCGTTCGGCGACTTCCAGTCATGACCCCTAGCCCCGCATGTAGCGGCCCACAGATAACACTTGCACCGAGTTCAGCCGTCCTTTCTACACAGCGAGTGAGACAATCAACTCCCCGGGCACGCACGTCGGGGTCGGCGCTTACCAGATTAGATTCGCGGGGCAGAACGCTGCAGGTCGTGCGTTCCAACTTCATGGAGTCAAGCGTCCGCTTAACTGAGGGAATATCAGCAGGCTCCTCTGGAGAGAGGAAGAGTTCCACGCCGTCAAAACCCCATTCGCGGATGCGGGCAAACAAAGCGTCCTGCCCCTTCCCGACACGCGTCGTCCACACCATCGAGTTGACGCCATACTTCATTCGGCACCCGTCTCGCCTTGGACGTTCTCCCAGGCGCCGGTCTTCGATGAAGCCAAAACAGCGTCGGTTACGTAGTCAGTTGCCAGACCATCATGGAAACTCGGTTCCGGCTGCGTTCCCTCGGCTAAACTCTTCAATAATTCTGCTACTTGGTGAACAAACGTATGCTCATAGCCGATCTGTAGCCCTGGTACCCACCAATGCTTCATGTAAGGGTGATCGCTGTCGGTAACGTGAATGGAATGCCATCCACGCAGTCTTCCTTCATCTCTATGATCGTAGTATTGAAGCCTATGAAGATCCTGAAGATCCCACAGTATGGACGCATGCTCGCCGTTAATCTCAAGCGTGTAGACGGCTTTCCGTCCCCGCGCATAGCGCGTTGCCTCAAAAGTAGCGAGTGACCCGTTGGAGAAGCGGCCCAGGAATGCGCTGGCATCGTCGATGCCGACCTTTCGCAGTTCTCCCGTTCGACGGTCTTTACGTTCTTTGATGAATGTTTCCGTAACCGCGGTCACGGAACCAATTGGCCCATTCAGCCAGAGAGCAGTATCAATGCAATGGGAAAGCAGGTCGCCGGTGACGCCGCTTCCCGCAACATCGATATCGAGACGCCACAATGCCTCACCGCCCATAGGCAACTCTGACGAGATTGTCCAATCCTGAAGAAATTTGGCTCGATAGTGAAAAATACGGCCAAGCTTGCCCTCGTCGATCAGTTCTTTAGCGAGCATAATCGCGGGAACGCGGCGGTAGTTGTACCAAACCATGTTCGGTACTTTGGCATTGTCCACGGCGTCGACAATGGGCTTTGATTCGGCTGCATTTCGTCCAAGAGGTTTCTCGCACAACACGATCTTTCCCGCGTTGGCCGCAGCAATCGCTATTTCAGCATGGGTATCGTTCGGACTCGCGATGTCGATGACATCGATGTCCTTCCGTTCAAGCAGCCGCCGCCAATCGGATTCAACGGAATCATAGCCCCATGTTTGCTGAAACTGCGCCGCGCGCTCCTGATTGCGGCCACATACGGCCTTAAGCACGGGCTCGAATGAAAGATCGAAGAAACTGGACACTTGCCTGAAGGCGTTCGAGTGGGTCCGCCCCATAAAGCCGTAGCCGACCAGGCCGATATTAAGACGAACTTTTTTCATAAGACTCGATGGAGATGAGTGTCACTAGAGAACATCCACCTACCACCCGTGCGCCTCGCGCACATCGATCATCACCTTCAGAATGTCGCGCCAAGTCTGTGGTGTTGTCATGACGCTATTCGGAAACATGCAGCCATCCCAGCAAATATGCTGTAGAACGCTCATAGGGTGGCCGGTGTTGTCTCTCAGCCAGTAACCCGCATCGCGGACGATATCGAGCTTGCCGTTCGGATCGTTTGGCAAGCAGTGTCGTCCAGTCTTATCATGCAAGCCCGCACCTTTCACGGTAGCGTCATTCTGGGCAACGTGGAAGTCGACCATCCATGGGCGAAGAGCATTGGTCAGGGTTCGTAGAGATTGATCGATCTGATCGGTTTGGCTCCAGTCGAACTCCTGCGGCAGAAGCCGGTCTTCCGGGGCATTGTAACCAAGCGTGAACAGGAGTGTATGCGCCATGTCAGCTTGGAAACCGAGCTGCTTCGGCCGGTCAACCAACTCCAGCAACAGCAACATGCGTTTCCAGCTGTGCATACCGCCCCAGCAAATCTCACCCTCCGCGGCAAGCCGCTCTCCATGGTCGGCAGCGATATCGCATGCCTGGCGGAACGTCTCGGCAATACGCTGTGTGTTCGATACTGGATTCTTTGCCCATTCAGCGGGGCTCGTCGCCGAATCGATGCGGATGACACCATAGCGGCGAATCCCTAGCTCGCGCAATCGAGTGCCGATGCGGCAGGATTTCCGAACCTGCTCAAGAAAACGCCCACGTTCGAACTCGCTGCCCATGGCCGATCCGCCTCCGGTAGGCGGCCATACCGGGGCGACAAGGGAACCAACCACCAGATTGAATGAGGCGATCGTTTCCGACAGTCTCTTAAGATCATCGTCGTCTGCATCGATGTCGACATGAGGGTTTGACAAAAACAGATCGACCCCATCGAACCTGACACCATCTACTTCAGCCCCAGCCGTAAGCTCGAGCATGGTTTGAAGGTCGATGGGCGGTTCAGAATCCGGACCCTTACCAACCAAACCTGGCCACATCGCGTTGTGAAGACCAAGTTGCCAACGTTTTTGCTGGGTTTGCGTGATATCAGCCCCCTACAAGAAACCCTGTGTCTCACCCAACCTTGTTCGCGAGGAGTGAGACGTCTCAATTCACCGGGTCGAACATACCCGCATGTTTTTATCGTGTCAAGAAGTTTTGTCGCTGTAAAGGCAGCCACGCGGAACGCTCATCAAAACCGTCCGGGAAACGAAGGGGCGGCGCTCACTCACTATGACCGACCCAGTCTGCTTTCCTGTCTGCTTTTGGAACGGACATCTCTGCTAACGGGAACAGCCTATCTTTGACTCACTGCGATACGGAGACTTTGATGACTCTCGGACTACGAGCGTCGCGGGCAAGCGGACCCTCTCCACGGCGCTCCCGTCTCCACCCTTCCCGATACGCCTTAGTAGGACTTCGACTGCGCGATATCCGATGTCGAAAGCGGGCTGCACAATAGATGTGATGCCCGGCCGGAACAACTCCTCGGATGTCAGTTCGTCGAAAGTAACAAATGAAAAGTGTTCCGGCGTGCTTAGCCCGCCGGCGTAAATCGACCTCAAAGCTGCCAGTCCCGTGACTCCATTGGTGGCAAAAATAGCCGATGGTCTGCCGGTAGGTTTCAGCAAGCCCTTCTGACATATCACGGCAATCTCCTTCGGTGCAAAGCTGGCAGTCCAGATCAGTGACTCTCGAACCGGAACCCCACGCTTCTGAAGTGCCTGGCGATACCCTCGGAGCCTTTCCTGCTCATTCTTCAGACTGAGAGGGCCACTAATGATCGCGATCTCCCTGTGGCCCATTTCCAGTAAGTGTGAAACGCCCATCTCCGCCGCGCTGCAATCATCCACGCATACCGAATCCACAGCCAGACCTCGTGGTAAGCGGTCAACACACACGACCGGTGAACCTGAGGTTAGGAGGGTCGAATCTTCAGCCGACCACCGTTCGCCTTCAGCTGCGACTAGCAGGAGGCCCTCGACACGCTGCGCCCGAAGCAGCGCAAGCATTTCGATCTCTCGGGCATGATTGCTTTCGGAATCGAGGACAATGAGAAAGTAGCCTTGCTCTCGAGCCGCAGATTCCGCGCCACGAATTAGTTTCGGGAAGAACGGGATCGTTATGTCCGGCACCATCATCCCCAAGGTATGAGTCCGGTTGGTCTTGAGGCTGCGTGCAATCAGATTCGGCTGGTAATTCAAGGCTCGAATCGCTTCCAGCACTTTCCGTCGAGAGCTTTCACTCACACCGATTGCACCTCTGATCACGTTGGAAACCGTTCCTGAAGCCACGCCAGCGAGCTTGGCCACTTCTTTTTGTGTTGGCATAAAATTGACTCTACAACTGAATATTTCTTCTGGGGAGCAGACTTTTCTGACGGGGGTCGCCCGCTTGACAAGGCTTCATCGCTTGGATAGTTTAATCTCTTGCCGAGTGAGACGTCTCACTCTCGGAGCGCAAACATCCACTTTCATGTCCGAAGTTGACTGAGATCTGACCTGTCAGCGGGTCATGGCCTCACAATGAGGAGGTCGCTCACCATGTCGAATCGACTGTCATTCCTGGAAGAGTTCAATGCTGCTGGTGGCATCATGAGATTGGAGCCGTGCTGGGTTCCACGTTCCTTCATGATTCCAGGTGGCCGTTTGAAGCTTCACCCTGACGATCTTTACGCGCTGGGAGCGCACCGGGGCGGAATCAACGAACGCTGGTTTTCGTCCACAACTCATGCCTCGAACGGTCCTGCAACACCGGCTGACGAGGGCCTTAGCTTTGTCAAGTCTGAGCGGACCAGGTTCTCTCTCCGCTCGGCAATCGACAGCATCGGTGATGTCTTACTGGGTAGCGAAGTTATGCAACGCGAGGGAGGCTGGAATATTCTCTGTAAGTTCTTCGACAATTTGGGACCGATTCCGCATCACATGCACCAGAACGACGAATGCGCGGCGCGGGTTGGCCAGAAAGGTAAGCCCGAAGCGTACTACTTCCCACCGCAATACAATTTGAAGGAAAATAACTTTCCCTATACTTTCATGGGGCTTGCGCCGGGGTCTACAAAAGAGGACGTTCGGCGGTGCCTGGCTGCGTGGAACAAAGGCGACAACGGCATTCTCTTTCTTTCGCAAGCCTATCGCTTACAACCTGGAACCGGGTGGCAAGTCAATCCTGGAATTCTGCATGCTCCCGGCTCCCTGGTAACTTACGAGCCGCAGGTAAATAGCGACGTTTTTGCGATGTTTCAATCCTGCGTCGACGGCCGCATGGTTGATCGAAGCCTTCTTGTCAAAGATGTACCTCCGGAATTCTCCGAGGACCTGGATTACTTAGTAAGTATGTTGGACTGGGAAGCGAATACCGATCCGGAATTTGCAAAGCACAACCGGGTCTTTCCGATCCCAGTGTCCCCTTATGAGGAGACGACGACTCAGGGATACATCGAGAAGTGGATCACTTATGGGACAGGTTTCTACTCAGCAAAAGAACTGACGGTTTTTCCTCTGCAAAGCGTCACCATTCGGGACGCCGCCGCGTTCGGTTTGATCGTGACCCAGGGCACCGGACGCATTGGCGAACACAGCGTGGAGGCGCCGACAATGATTCGTTTTGGGGAAATGACGCGAGACGAACTGTTCGTAGGCGCCCCCGCGGCAGAACAGGGAGTGCAAATCAAGAACTTCAGCCAGACGGAGCCGCTGGTTATTCTTAAGCACTTTGGTCCCGGCAACCCCGACGCGGAATCACTACGCAAGAATATGGCTTCGTCAAAAGCGCACTAGTTTAAGCAAAGACGCTGCAGGCCTTTCCGTCAGTTGCCCGTGGATTGCAGATCTTGTTCCAGTGCGGCTTGTGGCCAGCCATTCACCCAAGCAATAGTTGAAATCTGTAGAAAGGGCCTGCCGGTCTGGGCGTCGTATGCGTGAAACACGATGATGTCTCCACTCTTTTCTTGAAGAATGGATTCTCCGCCGGGCCCGATCCATCGCTGATTCCCTATCAAGAGTGGGCTTCCTCCGCCCTCCAGCATGGGCCTGCCCTGCGCATCCAAGTAGGGGCCAGTCACCCTCCGCGAGCGTCCGACCATGGTCTTGTAGTTGCTCTTGGTGCCGCGGCAACAAAGATCGAAGGAGACGAACAGGTAATAAAACTTGCCATGGTGCACCACAAAGGGAGCCTCGATGGCTTGCCAATTGCCGGGCAAACCCGGAGGTGGAGCGGAAGGGTTCTCGGGGCGCTTTCGCGCAGCCAGGGGATACAGTCTTGCATCCTTCGCGGACAGCTTGCCTGTCCTGGGATCAATGCGGCGCATCTTGATTCCGCTCCAAAAGCTACCGAACGCCAACCAGGCGCGGCCTTTCGTGTCCATCACGAGATTAGGATCGATGGCGTTGAAGTCATCTGCCAGACCGGAGCGCAACACCAATCCCTGGTCGGCCCAATGAAAGTCGGGGCTGCTGGGATCGAGAGTCTTGTTGGTGAGCAAGGCGATCCCCGAAGTATTCTTTCCGAACACGGAGAACGCATAGTAGAGGTGATATTCGCCGTTGAAATAGGAGATGTCCGGAGCCCATAGATCCCTGGTTTGCGGACTTTCCTTCTGAATCCATTCGGGGATGGCCGGGAGCACATACCCGCACCGCGTCCAATGGTGCAGATCCTTCGAGCAGCGAATCGGAAGCTCTCCTTTACGCTCCGGTCCGCTTCCGGTGGCGAACAAATACCACGTAGCACCCGCTTTGATGATCGAGGGATCGTGCGTGTACTCCACATCGCCCTCAACCTTGATTACGTGAGGTGAAGCGGAGGCCGGCTCTTGAGGCTGCGCCGTATGGGAACCCAGGGTGACGACCAACGTAGTGCAGAGAAGAAAGGGGACAAGGCTCTTGTTCATCTTGCTACCAGAAGATTGTGCTGCCCCAAAAAACGAAGTCTGATGTTACCACGGGGAAGGAAAGCGTTTACCCAGAGCTTGGCTAGCGGCAAGACGCATTCCACCTGAGAGCCGAATTGGCCGTTAGCCAGCGCGAATGTTGTGAATGTATAGTATTGCCGCACCAATTCAAACCGGGAACAAGCATCGCGGCTCGCTGGTCGCGACCTAAAGTCAATCGTGATGACGGAGGGGAGTTTGCAATGAGAGTGAATATTCATGTCCTTGCTGTGTTGTTCCTCTGCTTGCCGTTCACTGCGCTCACCCAGGAAACTTCTTACAACGGACTCGAAAATCACTTAAGCAATCTCTATCGCCTTTCCAATGCCAAGACTCTGTCGATCAGTCCGGAGAATCCCACCGGAGAAAAGGGTAAGGGTGGCATGGCAACCGAAGGGACTGGGGCGAGGGCTGCCCGAGATCTCGGGCAGGGCTGGAAGATCAGCCCATCGGTAGACATCGCCGCTGGCGCCACGTATACGGTAGCCGAGATCAGCGGCTCCGGCGCGATTCAGCACATTTGGATGACGCCGTCAGGAACCTGGCGGCTCTCGATTTTGCGCATGTATTGGGATGATGAGAAGGAACCTTCCGTCGAAGTGCCCGTGGGAGACTTTTTTGCCATGGGCTGGGGAAAGTACGCCAGGATCTCTTCGCTGCCGGTGTGCGTAAATCCAGGGAGCGCGTTCAACTCCTACTGGCCCATGCCGTTCCGGCACAAAGCGAGAATTACGATCGAGAACCTCGACGATAAAGCCATGACCCTTTACTACCAAGTGGACTACTCACTGTCGTCAGTGCCCAAGGATGCAGCCTACTTCCACGCCCAGTTCCGGCGGGTAAATCCTCTTCCTTATAAGCAGTTGTACACGATTGTTGACGGCATCAAAGGGAAAGGGCAATACGTCGGAACTTACATGGCATGGGGCGTGCACAACAATGGCTGGTGGGGAGAAGGGGAAATCAAGTTTTACATGGACGGTGACCGGGAGTTTCCCACCATCAATGGCACCGGCACGGAAGATTACTTTAACGGATCGTATGATTTCGAGAATCAAGAGAAACATCAATACGAAGAGTTCACCAGCCCTTATTCCGGATTGGTGCAAGTTCTCAAGCCGGACGGACTCTACCAGACGCAGCAAAGATTCGGTCTTTACCGTTGGCACATTCCCGATCCGATTCGCTTTGAATCTGACTTGCGGGTAACCATCCAGGCGCTGGGATGGAGAAGCGGCGGCAAGTATTTGCCGCTTACCGACGACATCTCTTCAGTCGCGTTCTGGTATCAGGCCGAACCCCATGCCGCATTTCCGAAGCTGCCGGGAAAAGAGGAATTAGAAACCAATTGAACACTTTAGGAAGCCACTCTCAGGAGGCCGCATCCTTGCATCCGTCGCGTCGTTCGCGAGCCCTCCCTTTACTTGCCACGCTCCTCATCTCAACGGTCGTCTCAGCTCAGGTTTCGCAGCCTCCTACGCTGTCGATTGACGTACAGCAGGTTAAGGGCAAGGTGAGCGCGATGCTTTATGGCCTGATGACGGAGGAGATCAACTACTCGTACGATGGCGGCCTGTATGCCGAACTTCTGAGAAACCGCGCTTTCCAGGACAACCGGCGCAGTCAGCCCTTCCACTGGTTCATTTATGAATCGGGCAATTCCGATGCATTGATGACGATGGATACAACCACAGGGCCGAGCGCCGCTCTGCCTCTGAGTCTGGCTCTTACCATCCGCAGCGCTACGTCCGGGGAGCAGGCGGGCATCTCGAACGAAGGTTTCTGGGGCATTCCCGTCCGGCCAAATACGGTCTATCAAGGTTCGTTCTACGCCAAGGCAGCCGATCCGTTAATTGGTCCGATTGCGGTGAGCCTCATCGACAACGCCACGGCCAAGGTGCTGGCGGCTACGACCGTCCCAACGCTGACCTCCGATTGGAAGCAGTATTCGTTTACGCTTGATTCGGATGCCGGCGCTGCGTCGGCCAACAACCGCCTGGTACTCAGCGCGGGGAATCCTGGGAAACTGTGGTTCAGTCTGGTTTCGCTTTTTCCGCCCACCTACCATGACCGTGCGAACGGCAACCGCATCGATCTGATGGAAATGCTCGCCGCCATGCATCCTGCATTCTTGCGTTTTCCTGGCGGCAATTATCTGGAAGGCAACCACATCAACGAGCGCTTCCAGTGGGAAAAAACAATCGGCCCGGTGGTAGATCGCCCCACCCATCCGAGTCCCTGGGACTACCTTTCATCCGATGGACTAGGGCTGCTCGAGTTTCTCGAGTGGTGTGAAGACCTCAAGATGGAGCCGGTGCTGGCGGTATACGCCGGCTACTCGTTAAGACAGGAGTATGTACAGCCCGGCAAGGACTTAGAACCGTTTATCGCGGAAGCTTTGGATGAAATCGAGTACGTGACCGGCAGCACGGACACCAAATGGGGCGCCGAGCGGGCGAGAGACGGCCATCCAGCACCGTTCAAACTGACCTATGTCGAGATTGGAAATGAAGATAACCATGACAGGAGTGGCACGTATGATGGCCGCTTCACCGAATTTTACAAGGCGATCAAGGCAAAATATCCCGATCTCCAATTAATTGCCACAACTCCGGTGAAGAGCGTCACCCCGGATGTAATCGATGACCACTTCTATCACTCTGCATCGCAGTTCTATGACGACGTGGGTCACTATGACAAAACCGATCGGCAGGGACCGAAGATTTTTGTCGGAGAATGGGCCACCCGCGAAGGCAGTCCCACACCCAACTTTAATGCCGCGTTGGGAGACGCGGCATGGATGACGGGCATGGAAAGAAATAGCGATATCATTATCATGTCCTGTTACGCACCATTGTTCGTGAATGTGAATACGGGTGGTATGCAATGGGAATCGGATTTGATCGGCTACGACACCCTCACCAGCTACGGTTCCCCGAGCTACTATGCGCAGGTGATGTTCAGCAACCATGTTGGTGATCAGATTCTGGATGCCAGGCTTGACGGCGCAGCCTTGCGGTTCTTTTACTCGGTTACGCGCGACTCCAGAGATGGAAAGTTGTATTTGAAGATGGTGAACGCAACCGCATCTCCGCGAACTCTGACCATTCGGTTGAACGGTGTTTCGCAAGTAAGCAAAAATGGAAAAATAATCAGCATGAGCGCCAGTACGACCCAGTCGACTAACACGGTTCTTGATCCTAAGAAAATAGTTCCAAGGGAAGGCACAATAAGGAATGCGGCCACTCAGTTTTCTTACACCCTTCCCCCCTATTCCATTCAGGTAATGGAATTGGAGGCACACTAGAGACTGGCATGAACCTTACTCCCCGAACGGATGGATGGAACCAGAGGGCGTTTACTAGCTGAGTGACACCATTCCGGCCGCCGCTCTGAGAGACTATTTCCCCGTCACCCGCAGCATCATCTGGGTTCTGCCGTCCAAATGCACGTTGCGACGCTGTGAAACAACCAGCGATCCCTGGGTTGAGCTTGCGGCTTCAGGACTTAACGTTAACCCGTCGATCCCGAGGACGCCATGACACTGGGGAGTTAGCCCACCCGACGCTGTAAGGCCCCCTGCCGCACCGTCTGCGGCATTCGCCGGGCTCGCGATTCGACCTGGGGTGCCTGCATTCGGGTCGGACATTGGACCCGAAGCTTTCCCTGGACCTGGCAGGGGAGGGGCCCCGCCCGTGCTCCCGCCGGCCGTTCCTGGAGCCGTCCCCATCGCCGAGGGAGTCGACTCTTCAGCCGGCGCTATGGCCTGAATTTCTAGCGTCAGCGGGATTTCGCGACCATCTTTCAACGCGGCATGGTCAAAGGAGATCCCTACTACCGACTCCGATTCTTCCTTCTTAATTCTGGCCTCGGTCACGGTCACGTGACCGACAATCTTAGAGCCTTTCGGTATAACAACCCGTCCCTCCGACTTCACATTCTCTGTCGTCCTCGCAATGACCTCATCGCCAGCCTTGTTCTTCCGCGCATCGACCGATTTCTCCAACATCACGGGTATCGTGCTACCTGCCGACAATTGGATTGACTCCGCGACCTGCGTTTGGGCCGGGGTCGGCGCGAAACCCACTAGTATGGCTGTGCCAAGGATCGAAAGGCTTGCTTTATTCATGACAGATCCCCTCCTTAGAGTCACCGTACGCGAAGGTGGCCAATCGCGGGCTCCGCTCTTGAAAACGTTATGATACATCCGCCGGCAATTCCACCGTCATGGTCGTTCGCACCTACTTGGGAGCGGGTCAGAGATGAGAAATAGCTGCAGACAGCGAACCGCGGCTGACGAAGTCACAATGCCAAATCTTCTGGCAGGATTTGTAAACATCTGCACGGTGCTTCTTGTCTTATGTCTTATTCCCGCGGGGAGGGGACAAATGCGGTCCCCTTTTGCGCAGCCAGCGGTGATGCAGGGTGGAAGCGCCAAGGGATCGGACGAGAAGGCTGTGAGCGGAGCGGGCCGGAGCTATCCGGAGCTGGTGGATATTACGGCTTCGACCGGCATTCAATTCGAACATCTTTCGAGCCCTGAACAGAAATTCATTGTGGAGTCGATGAGCGGCGGCGTGGCGCTGATCGACTATGACCGCGATGGCTGGCCTGACATTTATTTCACGAACGCGCAGAGCGTGGCTATGGCGCTCCATGGCAGGAAGGCGCGGAGCGCGCTCTATCACAACAACCATGATGGCACGTTTACGGATGTAACGGATAAGGCCGGGGTGGGTTATCCCTGCTGGGCCATGGGCGTGGCAGTGGGCGACTACAACAACGACGGGTGGCCTGACCTGCTGGTGACCTGTTTTGGTGGGGTGGTGCTCTATCGCAACAATGGCGACGGCACGTTTACCGATGTGACCAAAAGCGCGGGGCTGAGCGGCGACTCGCAGTGGGCCACGGGAGCGGCCTTTGGTGATTATGACGGCGATGGCTGGGCCGATCTCTTTGTTTCGCATTATGTGGATTTTCACTTGGACGATATGGCGGCATTCGGTTCGAGCGAGACCTGCAAATACATGGGCATCGATGTGCAGTGCGGGCCGCGTGGTCTAAAAGGATCTCCGGACAGTCTGTACCACAACAACCGGGATGGAACGTTCACTGATGTTTCAGAGAGATCTGGCGTGGGCGATCCGGAGCACCGTTATGGTCTGACGGCGATCTGGTCGGACTTTAACAACGACGGCAAACTGGATCTTCTCGTAACCAACGACGGCCAGCCCAACTATCTGTATCAGGGTAATGGCGCGGGAAGGTTCGTGGATGCCGGCTTTCCTTCCGGCGTGGCGCTAAACGAGAACGGCGCAGCCCAAGCCAATATGGGAGTTGCCGTGGGCGATTTCATGCATACCGGGCGCATGTCTCTTGTGATTTCGCATTTTGACAACGAGTACGCCGCCTTTTATCGCAATGAAGGAGACATGAATTTTAAGGATATCTCGATGGCTTCGGGAATTGCGAAGGGCACGAGAGGGTATGTGGGGTGGGGGGATGCCTTTGTCGATTTCGATAACGATGGCTGGGAGGATTTTTTCCTGGTCAATGGACATGTGTATCCACAGGTGGACAACATTCACTCCAAGCTCAGGTACGCGGAGCCGAAGCTGCTGTTTTTGAATCAGCGTGATGGAACTTTCAAGGACATCAGTAACCAGGCAGGGGCTGCGATCCAGATTCCGCAGGTAAGCCGTGGGCTGGCGGTGGGCGACCTTTTCAACGACGGCAAGCTCGAAGCGGTGGTTGAGAATCTGGTCGGCAGGCCAATGATTCTGCGTCCCGAGGGCGGCCCGCGGAATCACTGGATCAGCTTTCAGCTGGAGGGCGTCAAGAGTAATCGTCTGGCTTTGAATGCACGCGTGCGAGCGACAGCGGGCGACCTGGTGCAGCTTAGCGAGGTGATCAGCGGCGGCAGCTACCTGTCGCAGAACGACCTTCGCATCCATTTTGGCCTGGGCAAAG
>Ga0209415_10013490_pt1 | contig 13472 bp, 14 predicted proteins | sample PeaSoiSIISIP2007_FD_187696 | JGI IMG/M metagenome (GOLD analysis project Ga0209415, IMG submission 187696) | Peat soil microbial communities from Weissenstadt, Germany - SII-SIP-2007 (SPAdes) (version 2) | ecosystem: Environmental > Terrestrial > Soil > Wetlands > Peat | place: Germany... | reverse complement strand
CTGGAGCGCGCGCTGGGCGGCATCAAGGAGATGGGCGGCCTGCCGGACATCCTGTTCATCATCGACACCAACAAGGAGAAGCTGGCGGTCGAGGAGGCCAACAAGCTCGGCATCCCGGTGGTCGCGATACTCGACAGCAACTCCGACCCGCAGGGCGTCACCTACCCGATCCCGGGCAACGACGACGCGATCCGCGCCATCACGCTGTATTGCGACCTGGTCGCCGGCGCGGTGCTGGATGGGATCAGCGCCGAGATGGCGGCCTCCGGCCAGGATATCGGCGCCGCCGAGACCCTGCCGCCCGGCGCGATGGCCGAGGTGGAGGCGGCGGGCGAGGCGGCGCACGCCTGAGCGCGTGCCCGCCCGGCAAAAACCCGCCTGACAACAAGATGTGGAGACGGTGTGATGGCTGAGATCACGGCGGCACTGGTCAAGCAGCTCCGCGACAAGACCGGCGCCGGAATGATGGACTGCAAGCGCGCGCTGACCGAGACCGCGGGCGTGCTGGAAGACGCGGTCGACTGGCTGCGCAAGAAGGGCCTCGCCGCGGCGGCGAAGAAGTCCGGCCGCGTCACCGCCGAGGGGCTGGTCGGCATCGCCTCGGTGCCGGGCAAGGCCGCGATGGTCGAGGTGAATGCCGAGACCGACTTCGTCGCGCGCAACGAGACCTTCCAGGCGTTCGTCACCGCCACGGCCAAGCTCGCGTTGCAGGTCGGCGAGGACCTGGCGGCGATCGGCGCCGCCCCGTTCCCCGGCACCGGGCGGACGGTGGCCGAGGAACTCACCCATATGATCGCCACGATCGGCGAGAACATGACGCTGCGCCGCGCCCGCGTGCTGAACGTGAAGCAAGGCGCGGTGGCGAGCTACATGCATTCGGCGGTCGCGCCCGGCCTCGGCAAGATCGGCGTGCTGGTGGCGATCGAGGGCGGCAGCGAGATGGCCGTGCTGGAAACGCTGGGCCGCCAGGTCGGCATGCACGTGGCGGCGTCGCGGCCGGAGGCACTCGACATCGGCAACGTCGATCCCGCCGCGCTGGAACGCGAGAAGGCGGTGCTGCGTGAGCAGGCCGCCGGCTCCGGCAAGCCCGAGGCGATCATCGACCGCATGGTCGAAGGCCGCATCAAGAAATACTACGAAGAGACCGTTCTGCTGGAACAGGTCTGGGTGCATGACGGCGAAAGCCGAGTGAACGCGGTATTGGAAAAGGCCGGCGCCAAACTGCACGGCTTCGCCCGCTTCCAGCTTGGCGAAGGCATCGAAAAGCACGCCGCCGACTTCGCCGCCGACGTCGCCGCCGCCTCCGGGATAAAACCCCCCGAACCGCCGAAGGAGGGAGACTCCCCCTCCCCTTGAGGGCTTGGGCCGCGAAGCGGACCAAGGTTGGGGGGAGGGGTTAAGCCAGCACCGCCGGTGCCAGTACCCACCCCTCCCCCCCGCCTTGGTCCGCTTCGCGCCCCAAGCCCACAAGGGGAGGGGGAGAAACCTCGCGCGACGCCATCGGAGCCACCAACACCATGCCGACCCCTACCCTCTTCGAACCGATCACCTTCCGCTCGGTCACCGCCCGCAACCGCATCGCCGTCTCGCCGATGTGCCAGTACAGCGCCGTCGATGGGCTCGGCGACGACTGGCACGTCCAGACTCTCGGGGCAAAGGCAGCCGGCGGGGCCGGCATCGTGTTCACCGAGGCGACCCACGTCTCGGCCGTCGGCCGCATCACCGGATACTGCCTCGGCCTGTGGAACGCCCATCATCAGGCGCTGCTGGCGCGCCTGGCCGGCATCATCACGCGCTGCGGCGCCGTCCCCGGCATCCAGCTTGCCCATGCCGGCCGCAAGGCCAGCACGCGCCGCTCCTGGGAGGGTGGGGCGCCGGTGCCGCCCGCCGAGGGCGGCTGGGTCCCGCTGGCGCCGAGCCCGATCCCCTTCGTCGCCGACGCCACCGATCCGGCGATGCTGACCCAGGCCGGCATCGCCGAAATCGCCGCGCAGTTCGCCGCTTCCGCCCGGATGGCGCGCGAGGCCGGCTTCAAGATCGCCGAGCTGCACGCGGCGCACGGCTACCTGCTGCATTCGTTCCTGTCGCCGATCGCCAATCGCCGCACCGACGCCTATGGCGGCGATCTCGCCGGCCGCGCGCGTTTCCTGATGGAAGCGATCGACGCCGTGCGCGCCGAGTGGCCGGCCGAGCTGCCGCTGTTCGTCCGTTTGTCCTGCTCCGACTACATGGAAGGCGGCCTGACGATCGCGGACACGGTCGCGCTCTGCCGCAATCTTGCCGCGCGCGGCGATGTCGACCTGATCGACTGCTCCTCCGGCGGCATCACCCCCGAGGTGCGCATCCCGTCGCTGCATCCGGGCTACCAGGTGCCGTTCGCGGAGGCGGTGAAGCACGGCGCCGGCCTGGCTACCGGCGCGGTGGGGCTGATCACCGAGCCGACGCACGCCGCCGAGATCATCGCCAACGGCCGCGCCGACATCGTCCTGCTGGCCCGCGCGCTGCTGGCCGATCCCGCCTGGCCGCTGCGCGCCGCCAAGACGCTGGGGGTGAAGCCGCCGTTGCCGGAGCCGTATTGGCGGGCGACGCTGACATAGGGCGCGCGCCCAGCGTGCTCCGGTAATCGAGGGCGCGCCGGCACGCCCCCACCGCCGTTCCACCGGCGTCCGCAGCCGCCACGCGACAGGCGCGTTATACGCAAGTTGCCGATTGCGTATAACCCACCCTCGTTCCGGGCACCTGCGCGGCAGCCGGCGGGCGTTGACCCATATCAATGCCAACACGACCGACGGTCGCCAGTCTTCCCCGGTCGCAGGCCAAGGAGGTTGCATTGCCCGACACCGGAGCTGACGCTGGCCAGGGCCTTATCGGCAAAGTCGCCCATTGGATCGCGGAGCGGACCCGCGCCGGTAACGAGATGGCGCAGCTCTCCCGCGGCGACATCAGCGGGATGGCGCACGACATCGGGGTCACCGAGGCCGACCTGCTGGACGTGCTCCCCCGGGGCGTCGACAACACGGCGCTGATGGAGGCGATGATCCGCGCCCATGGCCTGGATCCGACCGACACCGCACATCTGTCCGCCGCCGTGATGCGTGATCTGGAGATCACCTGCACCCGCTGCGGCGCGGTCACGCGCTGCCGTCGCGAACTCGCCGCCGGCACCGCCGCCGCGCGCTGCCACGAATTCTGCGGGAACGCCGACACATTCGACGCCTTGCTGGAAGACCAGGCCAAGTCCTGAACCGGCGAACGCGACCCACCGGCGCCACTGAACGCCGGCGAAGCGCCACAGGGTCAGAGCAGCTTCTCCTCCTCGCGCACCAGGAAGCGCGGCGTCTCACCCAGCAGCGCGCGCCGGCAGTTCTCCGCCGCCCGCCGCAGCCCCACGCCGCGCGAGGCCGCCACCGACGCCGAATTGTGCGGCGAGCCGATCACGTTCGGCAGCGTCATGAACGGCTGGTCCATCGCGAACCTGCCGTGCCGCACCGGCTCGACCCACCAGGCGTCGATGCAGGCGGTGAAGCGCGGATGGGCCCGCAGATGCGCGTATAGCGCCGCCTCGTCGATGATCTCGCCGCGCGCCAGATTGACCAGGATCGCGTCCGGCTTCATCCGCGCCAGCGCCGCCGCGTCGATGATGCCGCGCGTCACGCGCGACAGCGGCGCGCTGATCACCAGCACGTCGGAAGCCCCCAGCAGCGCGTCGAGCCGATCGACGCCGCCGATCCAGTCCACCTGCGCGTCGGTGGCGCCACGCCGGTTGATCGCATGGACCCGCATGCCGATGCAGCGCATCAGCTTGGCGGTCGCCTCGCCGATGCCGCCGAAGCCGAAGATGCCGCAGACACCGCCGGCCAGCATCCGGTTCGCCTCGAATTGGTTGAACGCGCCGGCGGCCAGCGCCGTGTGCTCCACGATCAGCCGCTTCGCCGCCGCCAGCGCCATCGCCAGCGCGTGCTCGGCCATCGGCTCGGCATAGGCCCCGCCGTTGCTGGCGACCGGCAGTCCGGCCGGCAGGGTGCTGAACGGCAGGAAATCGACCCCCGCGGTCATCGATTGCAGCAGGCGCGCGCCGCCGATCAGCGCCAGCTCGTGCGGCTTCAGCTCCTTGGTGTTCCAGACCAGCACCGCGCCGGCGCCGCGCAGCGCCGCCGCGCGACCGGCATCGTCCAGCTCCTTCAGGCAGATCACCTCCCCTGCCCCATCCAGCGCCTGCTCCACGATCGCGCGATGCGCATCGTTCAGCGCGAACGCCACCACCAGCGGTCCTGCCGCCATCGCCTGCACCCCCTGCAAAGACCCCGTTCACGCAGCAGCTTCCCTGCCGCGCGTTTGCTTCCCGGCGTTCCCCGCGCAGTATAAGCACGAACCGCGCGCTGTCGTCGCGGCGCGATAAACGTCCGGTCAATGTCCTTGGGGGGTCAACGCATGGAACCGCTCGTCCTCGTCGAGGCCAGGCCCGGCTGGCACAAGCTGGTGCTGAACCGGCCGGACAAGCTGAACGCGGTGAACGAGGCGATGCTGACCGCGCTGCTCGCCGCGTTGGACGCCGCGGAGGCGGACAAGTCGTGCCGCGCCGTGCTGCTGACCGGCACCGGCCGCGGCTTCTGTTCCGGCCAGGAGCTGGGGCCGTCGGTCATGCCCGGGCCCGACGGCCCGCCCGACCTGCAGCGCGTGGCCAGCACCTATCACCATCGCGTCGTGCGGCGCATCCGCGCCCTACCCCTGCCGGTGGTCTGCGCGGTCAACGGCATCGCCGCCGGCGCCGGGGCCAGCTTCGCGCTGGCCTGCGACATCGTGCTGGCGGCGCGCGGCGCGCAGTTCATCCAGGCCTTCGTGCGCATCGGCCTGGTGCCGGACTCCGGTGCTAGCTTCTTCCTGCCGCGCCTGGTGGGCGAGGCCCGCGCCCGCGCGCTGGCGATGCTGGGCGAGCCGGTCACCGCCGCGCAGGCCGAGACCTGGGGCATGATCTGGAAATGCATCGACGACGACGCGCTGATGGCAGAGGCCGAGGCCCTCACCGCCCGCCTCGCCGCCGGCCCGACCGCGGCCCTGGCGCTGATGAAGCGCGCATTCGCCACCGACGCGCTGGCGGCGCAGCTCGATCTGGAGGCGGAATTGCAGGGCATCGCCGGACGCAGCGCGGACTTCGCCGAGGGCGTCCGCGCCTTCCTCGACAAGCGCAAGCCCATCTTTGTGGGCCGCGCCTGATGGACGCCGACGCGCTCGCCCGCGCCTGCGCCGACGCCATGTGGCGCGACGATCGTGCCAGCCCCGGGCTCGGCATGCGGCTGGAGGCGATGGCGCCCGGCCGTGCGCGCCTGTCGCTGACGGTCAGCGAGGCGATGGTGAACGGCCACGGCATCTGCCACGGCGGCTTCATCTTCTGTCTGGCCGATTCCGCCATGGCGTTCGCCGCCAACTCGCACGGGCTGCACGCGCTGGCGCAGCATTGCTCGATCACCTACATCCGTCCCGCGCATCGCGGCGAGACGCTGACCGCCGAGGCGGTCGAACGCACCCGCGGCGCGCGGGCCGGCATCTACGATGTGCGCATCACCGGCGGCGACGGCGCCGTGGTGGCGGAGTTTCGCGGCCACTCCCGCACCACGGGGGAAAAATTCCAGATCGCGGAGGGATAGATGGGCCAGGGGGGACTCGATCCGATCGAAACCGCGTCGCGCGACGAGATCGCCGCGCTGCAATGCGCGCGGATCGCCTGGTCGTTGCGCCACGCCTACGACAACGTGCCGCACTATAAGTCTGCATTCGCCGCCGCCGGCGTGCACCCCGACGATTTCCGCGGGCTGGCGGATCTCGCCAAATTTCCCTTCACCACCAAGCAGGACCTGCGCGCCAACTATCCGTTCGGCATGTTCGCGGTGCCGCGCGAGCGGATCATCCGCATCCATGCCTCCTCCGGCACCACGGGCAAGCCGACCGTGGTCGGCTACACGCGCGAGGATCTCGATGTGTGGGCCTCGGTCGTTGCCCGCTCGATCTATGCCGCCGGCGGCCGGCCGGGAATGATCCTGCACAATGCCTATGGCTACGGGCTGTTCACCGGCGGGCTGGGATTGCACGACGGCGCGCAACGCCTGGGCTGCGCCGTGGTGCCGGTGTCGGGCGGGATGACCGAGCGGCAGGTGCAGCTCATCGCCGATTTCCGCCCCGACATCATCACCGTAACCCCCAGCTACATGCTGGCGATTCTCGACGAATTCCGCCGCCAGGGACTGGAGCCGCGCGAGTGTTCCCTGACGATCGGTATCTTCGGCGCCGAACCCTGGAGCAACGCGATGCGCCGCGAGATCGAGGCCGGCTTCGCGATGGATGCCGTCGACATCTACGGATTGTCGGAGGTGATCGGCCCCGGCGTGGCCAACGAATGCGTGGAGAGCAAGGACGGCCCGCATATCTGGGAAGACCATTTCTATCCCGAAGTGATCGATCCCGACACCGGTGCCGTGCTGGGCGAAGGCGCGCCCGGCGAGCTGGTGTTCACCACCCTGACCAAGATCGGCATGCCGGTGATCCGCTACCGCACGCGCGACCTGACCCGCCTGCTGCCCGGCACCGCGCGGTCGATGCGCCGGATGGAGAGGATCACCGGGCGCAGCGACGACATGCTGAGCATCCGCGGCGTAAGTCTGTTCCCGGCGCAGATCGAGGAGCAGTTGCTGCGCAGCGACAGGCTGACCGCCCACTACCAGATCGAGGTGACGCGCACCGGACGGATGGACGAGGTGACGGTGCACGTGGAAGCGCGGCCGGACGCGCTCGACCCGACGCTGCTGGATGCCGAGGCGAAACTGACGATGGCGCGCATCAAGCACCGCGTCGGCCTGACCACCGCGGTGGTGATCGAACTACCCGGCACGATCGAACGGTCGCTCGGCAAGGCCAGGCGCGTGATCGATCGCCGGCCGAAAGAATGATGCGCGGCGATGTGACGACGATGTAGGGCGAAAAAGCGCAGCGCATTCCGCCATCTGATACCAGGCGTTGGAACGATTGACCCAGCGGCGCCGTACCCGCGTCATGGCCGGCGCAGGCCGGCCGTGACGGGAACGATCAATCCTTTCGGCGCCTGGTATCAGATGGCGGAACGCGCTGCGCTTTTCCGACCTGCATTGGTCATTCCGCCGCCTCGGCGTGTGGCACGAACGCCGGAATCTCCGCCCGCAGCGCCGCGTCCATCGGCCGCGGCCACCAGCGATGCTCCCACTCGGCGAACAGCCCGGCGAGCTTCGGCTTCACCGCCCTGGCGAACAGCTCCGTGTTATAGCGGGTCAGCGCCTTGCCCATGTTCCCGAACTGCAACAGCAGCATCAGGTTGCCGACGTTCAGGTTGACCGCGACCTCGCGAAGCTGGTCGGCGACCTCGTCGGGGGAGCCGATGATGACGTAGCCGTTGTCGACGATGGCATCCATCTCGCGCGCCAGCGTGTTGAACTTGTTGGCGTACGACGCGGCCTTGGACACCTGGCTCTGCAGCCCCATGCGCTGCGTCGCCTCGGTGGCATAGCCCGGCGGCGCGGCGAAGCGCGGATCGATGTGCAGGCAGTTGCCGTAGAAATACTCCGCCGCCTCGGAATAGAGGTCGATCGCGTGTTGGCGGCTCTCACCGACACCGACGAATTGCAGGAAGCCGGCGCGATGCGGGTTGCGATCCTTGCCCAGCCGCACCATTTCGTTCCAGAACCCGTCCATCGTCGCGCGGCCGATCTTGTAGCCGTAGTAGGACAGATAGCAGTAGACGTAGTCCATCTCGGCGCACCACCGCCACGTCTCCACCGAGCCGCCGCCCGGCACCCAGATTGGCGGATGTGGCGCCTGGATCGGCCGCGGCCAGATGTTCACGTAGCGCTGCTGGTTGAACCGCCCATTGAACGCGAACGTGTCGCGATCGGTCCAGGCGCGCAGGATCAGGTCGTGCGCCTCGTGATAGCGCTCGCGCAGCAGCGACGGGTTCTGGCCGTAGGCGTAGCAGGTGTCCATCGGCGAGCCGACCGGGAACCCGGCGATCAGCCGCCCGCCGGAGATGCAGTCGATCATTGCGAACTCTTCCGCCACCCGCGTCGGCGGGTTGTACAGCGCCAGCGAGTTGCCCATCACGCAGAGCGCGGTGTCCGTCGTGCGCCGCGCCAGCGAGGCGGCGATCAGATTGGGCGACGGCATGAGGCCGTAGCCGTTGGAATGATGCTCGTTCACGCACACCGCGTCGAAGCCGCATTCGGCGGCGTATTCCAGCTCATCCATGAAATCGTTATACATGTGGTGCGCGCGCCGCGGATCGAACAGCGACGAATGGATGTCGACCCAGACCGACGGGTGCTTGTCGCGGAACCCCGGCGGCAGCTCGGTATACGGCATCAGATGGAACCACATCAGCTTCATGGCAGTGTCCCTCCCGCAGGCAGCAGCCGGCCACGTCGGGCGGTGGCCTGGCTATCCCGGGGCCATCGTCGATCCAACGCGGAGGAGACGCAAGGCAGGCCGGGATCCGGTCGTAGGTCAGTTTGACCGGCATCGTGCTTATATCGTCATGGCCGGGCTTGACCAGCCATCCCCCCAGCACGGTGCCGCGACCGATGGCCCGGAGAACAAGCCCAGCCATGACGTGGGAAAGGGCGTGCCGATCAAACTGCCCCACCACCCGGGCCCAACGCCGGGAGCCGGCGATGGTCACGTTTGGACATCGTTTGATCCAGATCAAGGCGCGCCACGGCGGCTCGTGCTGGCGTTTCGCTACAAGAAACTAACGGTTCGCTGATTCTGGGACTTGCGGCTGCCGACGCCCAATGGAGGGGAGGCAGGCAGTGTCCACGATCCATGCTGAAGTGCGCGGTCGATGCCGGCGCGATCATTGCGTGGTGTCGCGACAATCTGGCGCACTACGAGGCACCCTGACACATCGTGTTCGATACCTTGCCGAAGACCTCCACCGGCTAGGCGTAGAAACTTGCCCTGCGCGAGCAGACGCGGCAGGTCGCCTGACTGCGAGATTGTTTCTGATGCCCGCCCGACACGGCCCGCGGTGGGCGGGATGACCAGGAGGTCAGGCAGATCGATGCGGGCCTGATGAATGTCACAGTGAAAACCAGGGGAGAAAACGATGTACGTCACGATGCGAAAATACCCAGGCTGCAAGGACGTGAAGGAAGTCAACCGCGTTGCCATGGCCGAACTGCTTCCGGTGCTGCGCACGGTGCCGGGCTTCCGCTCCTACACGATTGTCGACACCGGCAACGGTTCCATCGCCTCGATCGGCGTGTTCGACAGTCAGGCGTCCGCGGACGCCGCCAACCAACGTGCCCGGGAGGTCGTGGCCCGGACCAGCATGGCAACCCTGCTGCCCAATCCTCCCGAGATCACGGTGGGCGAAGTGCTCGGCGACGCAAAGTAGCGGACGAAGCCTCCGGCTCCGCGACGGGCCGACGCGCGCCAGACAAGGTCCGTGTCAATCCCGGGAGGTGACCGTGGTGACCTCCCGGCGGACCGCTTCGGTCTGATCGGCGTATTGCCCCAAAGCAAGGAGAAAACGTCATGGAACGAGTCGCACAATGCCATTGCGGGTCGCTTCGTGCGATTACGTCGGGGGAACCGGGTTATTCCTACCTGTGCCACTGCAAGGCATGCCAGCGCCGCACCGGCACGGTCGTTCACGCCGGCGCCTATTTCCTGAAGGAGCAGGTGCGTTCCGACGGTCCGAGCAAGGTCTATACCCGTGTTGCCGATACCGGGTTCGCGGTCCACTTCCACTTCTGCCCCAATTGCGGCACCTCGGTGTACTGGATCAGCGACAAACGACCTGACCATCGCGGGGTCGCCGTGGGTTGTTTCGCGGACCCTGCATTTCCCGCACCGACGCGCTCCGTCTGGGAAGAGAGCAAACACCCTTGGCTGGGCCTGTCGCCTGACATGGTTCATCTGGAGTTGGGCGTCAACCCGGATGGAAGTCCAATGACGCGATGATGCTCCAGGCTGCCCGAGCTTCTTCCTCCCGAGGACATCCACCGGCGACGGGCTGCATTTCACCTTCCGTCCTGAACAAGGTTTTCGGCAAAAGGGGACTCCCATGCGTACCTTGGTGATCGGCGCCGGAGCACTCGGCGGTTATTTCGGCGGATGCCTGCAGCGCGCGGGCCGCGACGTTACGTTCCTGGTGCGGCCACCGCGCGCGGAACAACTCGCCCGCGACGGGCTGCGGATCGTCAGCCCGCATGGCGACTTCACCGTGCCCGCACGCACCGCCCTGGCCGGCGACATCGGCGAGCCGTTCGACCTGGCATTGGTGACGGTGAAGTCGTACTCGCTCAACGAGGCCATGGAACAGTTCGCCCCGGCGGTCGGTCCGGGGACCTCGATCGTGCCGTTGCTCAACGGCATGGCCCACATCGACAGCCTACGCGCCCGGTTCGGCGGGGATCGCGTGGTTGGCGGTACCGTGATCATCGCCGCCGTCCTGGACGCCGAAGGACGCATTGTCCTCAGCCTTCCCAATCACGATCTCACCTACGGCGAACTCGCCGGCGGGACCAGCGATCGCACGGGCGCATTGGCGGAGTTTTTCGCGGACGCCGGCTTCAAAGCGCGCGCCAGCGACATGATCCTGCAGGACATGTGGGAAAAATGGACGGCCCTGACGGCCTTCGCCGGGATCACCTGCCTCATGCGGGCCAGTATTGGCGAAATTCTCGCGGCACCGCGCGGACGTGACGCGATCCTGGCACTTTTCGACGAATGCCGCGCCGTCGCCACCGCCTCAGGCTTCGCCCCCAGGCCTGCTATCGTCGATTTCAGCATTGGCGTGTTCACCCGCGAGGGATCGCCTCTGAAAGCGTCAATGCTGCGCGACATCGAACGCGGTTCCGCCACCGAAGGCGAACACATCCTGGGCGACATGGCGACCCGTGCTCGCGGCCTGGGCATCGCGACGCCGATCCTCGATCTGGCCCGCACCCATGTCGCTGCTTACGAAGGTGGCCGGCAGGCGAGGTGAAATGTGGAAACGCCAGTCGAACGTCCCTATTCCCTGCACAGCGAGAATGAATGCGACCGGCTGGAGTTCCAGGCGGAGATTGCGAGGATCGAGGACCATCTCTGCTATCTTGATATCCCCGCGCGGGCTCGCATTCTCGATGCCGGCTGCGGCTCGGGCTCGATGACCCGTCGTCTCGCGAAACATTATCCCAACGCATCGGTGACGGGCTTCGACCTCAACATCGACTACCTTGCTTTTGCGCGGACCCGCGCGGTGAGGGAGGGACTCGGGAACGTCGCGTTCGAGCAGGGCGATCTACAGGCAATGCCGTTCGCCGACGCGAGCTTCGACGCGGTCTGGTCAAAATTCGTGCTGTATTTCCTGCCGCGGCCCGAGGACGCGGTGCGGGAATTGCGACGCGTAACCAGGCCCGGCGGTCAGGTCACCGTGGTCCTGAACCATGGGTCGTATACGCGCCACTATCCGGTGGACCCAGCGCTGCAACGGGATCTCGACCTCGCGATACCGGCCCTTGGCGACATCCACCTCGCCGAGCGCCTCCCGCTCATGTTCATGCAGGCTGGCTTCGCGGACGTGACGGTGCAGGTCGAGGCGGACCGGCTTTACACGTTTGTCGGGCCGGCTTCCCCCGCGCAGCGGCGCAACGTCACGGATCTGCTCGCGGGCGCACGCCCGGCCGTCATCCGCGCGCTGGGCAGCGAGGCGGCGGCAGATGCGTTTGTCCAGGCATATCTCGACTATATCGATCGCCCCGACACCTGCAGCTACACGATGCTCTGGTTCATCCAAGGGCACGCGCCGTAGACCGAGGAGGAAAAGCCTTAAAACCCGCTCCCCGGTCGAAGAATACCATTTCGTAGCCATTCACACGCAAGGTCGGTATTCACGCTCGCCCGCCCTCGCAGGCTACCGCCGCAGCAGCTCCAGCGGCGCCACCGACAATGGCTCCGGCGCGCGCTCGGTCAGGATGTAGGTGCGCCCCAGCGTCATCGCCGTGCCGCTCGCGGAATCCATCAGGACCATGTGCGCGAAGAACACCATGTCGGCGCCCAGCACGAAGCTGTTGCCCTGATAGAACATCGGCGGGTCCATCCAGCTCGGGGTGAACCGCGCGCCCAGGCTGTAGCCGCAGGCGTTCAGCCGATGCGCCGCCATCCCGTGCGCGTCCATCACCCGTGCGTGCGCGTCGAACACCTCGCCGGCGGTGTAGCCGGGACGCATCACCTTCTCGCACTCTGCCAGCGCCTCCTGGCAGATCTCCGTCATGCGCAGGTGCTGCGGCCGCGGCGTGCCGATCACCACCGTGCGCATCATCGCCGCGTGGTAGTGCCGCCAGGTGCCGGCGAACTCCAGCGTAAGCTGATCATCGTCCGACAACACACGCCGGCCGGACTTGTAGCGGCACAGCAGCGCATCCTCGCCCGAGCCGATGATGAATTCGTTGCCGGGATAATCCCCACCACCGGCGAGGATCGCCGCCTGCATCGCGGCGAGGATCCACGCCTCGTCGGCGCCCGGACGGATTTGTTCCAACCCGGCCTTCAACGCCGCGTCGGCCAGCATCCCCGCACGCCGCGCGCACGCCAGCTCAGCCGGGGATTTCACCGCGCGCAGCTCATCGATCAGCGACGACGCCTCGACCAGCGTGCAGAACCCGTCCAGCGCCGCGTCCACGCGCTTGCCGTTGAAATGCGTCAGGCCATAGGCGTTGGTCTCGATCCCCAGCCGCTTGCCGCGCGCACCAAGACTGTCGAGCATGTCGCGCAGTTGCACCGCGGGATCGGCACCCTGCGCGTCGGTCCACACCCGCACATCCTCGATCAGGGAGGTGTGCCGCGCCTGGCGCAGATCGGCCGAACGCGTCAGCAGCGCCAGCCGACCGTCGGCACCGAGATACAGACACTGGAAGAAGCAGAACCCGAACGTATCGTAGCCGGTCAGGTAGTACATGCTTTCCTGCTGGAACATCAGCAGGCCGTCGAGCCCACGCGCGGTCAGCGCACGCCGCGCCGCGCTCAGCCGCCGGTCGTACTCCGCCCGTTCGAAGTGCAGCGCCACGCCGAATCCCCCCTGCCGGTTGCTCAGCCGGCAGGCACGCTACCCCATCGACGGGAGCGCTGGCAGCCGGCTATTTGGCGGTCGCGGCGCCATCGGGCGACGATGCCGCGCCGGTCGCACCCTCAGCGCCGGATGCCGGCTTGGCGGGCACCGGTTGCGGCGCCTGTGTCCGCGCCGGCGCCGGTCCGCTGATGACATCGAAATCGAAACTCGCTCGGCCCATGCTGGCCTCCTGCAACTGAGAGGCCGCTTCCTGCCGTGACGCGCGATCGAGTGGGATGGTCCGAAAAACACGAAAGCCGCCTCGGCAGGGGCGGCTTCGGGAAACTGCGACGAACGCGCGATCCTAGGCCGCCGGGGTGTACCAGCGGTACCAAAATCGCGCGAGGGGAGTCATTCGGAC
>Ga0209415_10013487_pt1 | contig 13475 bp, 12 predicted proteins | sample PeaSoiSIISIP2007_FD_187696 | JGI IMG/M metagenome (GOLD analysis project Ga0209415, IMG submission 187696) | Peat soil microbial communities from Weissenstadt, Germany - SII-SIP-2007 (SPAdes) (version 2) | ecosystem: Environmental > Terrestrial > Soil > Wetlands > Peat | place: Germany... | reverse complement strand
CCTGCCCTTGAAGAAGAATCCGTCGCAGGTGGCGCAGGCCGAGACGCCAAAACCCTGGAAGCGCTTCTCCGACTCGAGGTCGAGCCAGCGCGCCGTGGCGCCGGTGGCTATGATCAGCGTGTCGCCAGTATAGGTATCGCCCGAATCGGCGGTGCAGACGAACGGACGGCGCGACAAATCCGCCGCGACGATGGTGTCCTGGAATAGGCGGGTGCCGACGTGCTCGGCCTGGGCCTGCATTTGTTCCATCAGCCACGGCCCCTGGATGGTCTTGGCGAAGCCCGGATAGTTCTCGACGTCGGAGGTGATGGTCATTTGCCCGCCGGGTTGCATCCCGGCCACCAGGATCGGCGACAGGTTGGCCCGCGCGGCATAGATCGCGGCGGTCAGCCCCGCCGGCCCCGAGCCGAGAATAAGGACCTTGGTATGATGGCTAGTCATGACTCTGCTCTCCGCCATGCGCTGGAAGCTTGCTGCGACGATTATATAGGGCCGAGTATATCGCTGCGCCCAAACCAGCACGAAAATTCATTTCTGCCCTTGGATTCGCTGCACTGCACAACTAATATAATTACGTGCGAGCCAGTTTGGGAGTCATGAATTTAATGCAACGGATAAAGTTGGACCGGATCGACCGACGCATCCTCGACGACCTCCAGGCCGACGGTCGCATGACCAATGTCGAACTGGCCCGCCGGGCAGGCATCTCGGCTCCCCCCTGTCTGCGCCGGGTGCGCGCGCTCGAGCAAAGCGGGCTGATCCAGGGCTATCACGCCCAGATCGACCCGCATGCGCTCGGCTACAATGTCACCGTGTTCGCCCAGGTGGGGCTCAACAGCCAGGCGGAACCCGATCTCAAGGCCTTCGAAGCGTTGGTGCTGGGCTGGCCCGAGGTGCGCGAGTGCCACATGCTGGCCGGCGAAACCGATTTTCTCCTGAAGGTAGTGGCCGAGGACTGGGATTCCTACCAGCGGTTCCTGACCACCAAGCTGACCGCCGCTCCCAATATCAGCCATGTCAAATCGGCCCTCGCGATCCGCAGCGCCAAGCTGCTGCCGGGCGTGCCGATCAGGGTCGAGGAAGAACAGGAGTCGGCGGCCTAGCGGTTCGCCGCGTCGACGTCCGGGTTGAACAGCGCCGCGTCGAGCGGCCTAACGTCGTCGATCAGCGTCCGCCAACCCGCGATCCGCACCCTGCCGTCGGCGATCAGACGCAGCACCCGTGGATAAAGGCGGTGTTCGGCGGCCAGCACGCGCGCGGCCAGGCTGTCCTCGTCGTCTGCATCGAAGACCGGCACCGCCGCCTGGGCGATGATCGGCCCGGAATCGAGTTCCGCGATCACGTAGTGAACCGTGCAACCATGCAGCTTCACGCCCGCTTCCAGCGCGCGGCGATGCGTATCGAGCCCGGGGAACGCCGGCAGCAGCGAAGGGTGGATGTTCACCAGCCGCCCCTCCCAGCCCCGAGCGAAACCGGGTGTGAGCATGCGCATGAAGCCGGCCAGGCAGACTAATTCGATCCCGCTGGCATGCAACGCCTTGTCGAGCGCCGCGTCGAACAGTTCGCGGCCGGCGAAGGCGCGATGATCGATCACTTCGACCGGTACGGAAGCGGCCCGCGCCCGCTCGATCGCCGGTGCGTCCGGCACATTGACCAGGACCAGCGCGATCTCGGCGGGGAATTCCACGTCGGCGCAGGCATCGAGCAGGGACTGAAGGTTGCTGCCCCGTCCCGACGCCAGAACCGCCACGCGCAATCGCGCCGTGCGGGTCATCGTCCGGCGATCCTCAATCGCGCCAAGCGATGGCGGGGTCGAGCAGATGAACCTGCGGCGCGCCGCGTCCGGCGATCACCCGACCGATGCGGAATACGCGCTCGCCGCCTTCGGTCAAATTGCGCTCGGCCGCGGCCAGTTTGTCTGGGCTCACCACCGCCATCATGCCGATGCCGCAATTGAATGTGCGCGCCAGTTCGAGCGGCGCGAGCTGTCCGGCGCGCTTCATCCAGGCGAACACCGGCGGCAGCGACCAGGCATTGGGGTCGATCTCGGCGGCGCAGCCCTCGGGCAAGACGCGCGGCAGATTGTCGATCAGTCCGCCGCCGGTGATATGGGCGAGGGCCTTGACGGTGCCCGCGCGCACCGCGGCAAGGGCGCTCTTCACGTAAATGCGCGTCGGCGCGAGCACCGCCTCGGCGAGCGCCGTACGCGGCTCGAACGGCGCCGGCGCGCTCCAGGCGAGTCCGGACCGGGCGACGATCGCGCGGACCAGCGAGAAGCCGTTCGAATGCAGCCCGGACGATGCCAGGCCGAGCACCAGGTCGCCCGGCTGCACGTCCGCACCATCGATCAACCGGCCGCGCTCGGCCGCGCCGACCGCGAACCCCGCCAGATCGTAGTCGCCCACGGCATACATGCCGGGCATCTCCGCGGTTTCGCCGCCGACCAGGGCGCAGCCGGCGATGCGGCAACCCTCGGCGATCCCGGCGACCACGCGCCGTCCGGCGGCGACGTCGAGGCGCCCGGTTGCGTAGTAGTCGAGGAACAGCAGCGGTTCGGCGCCTTGCACCACCAGGTCGTTGACGCACATCGCCACCAGGTCGATGCCCACGCCTTCGTGACGGTCGCATTCGATCGCCACCTTGAGCTTGGTGCCGACGCCGTCGGTGGTGGCCACCAGGATCGGGTCGACGAAGCCCGCCGCGCGCAGATCGAACAGCGCGCCGAAACCTCCCAGCGACGCCGCCGTGCCGCTCCGCGCCGTCGCCGCCGCCAGCGGCTTGATCGCCTCCACCAGCGCTGCCCCGGCATCGATGTCGACGCCGGCTCGGGCGTATGTGAGCGGGGCGCGCGTCAGGCCGGCGGCGGAAGGCGGCTCGCTAATGGCTTCCTCGCAGGCGTGCGGGTGAGGTATCTTCTGGACACCGCGTGGGCACCGAACATACTGCAACCGGGAAGCATTGCAATGCCTCATCGTCGGCGATTCTGGGGGGCCGCGACGCGATTCGCCGGCGTGCTTCTGGTGGCGCCGCTGCTGCTCGCGGCGCGCCCGGCGTCCGCCCAGACCGGCGAAGGGGCGGCCGACAGCTTCACGGTGCGCGACGTTCAGGTCGATGTGACTGCCGACAACGTCAATCTCGCGCGCCAGCAGGCCTTCGCGCAAGGCCAGCGCCAGGCTTTCGACCGCTTGATGCAGCGCTTCACCGTGCCCGACGAGGCGGCCCACCTTCCCGAGATCGGCGATGCGGAACTCGACGATCTGGTGCTCGACGTGGGGGTGGATCAAGAAAAGCGCTCGTCGGTGCGCTACCTGGCCACGCTCTCGGTGCGCTTCAAGCCCGACGCGGTACGCCGACTGCTGCGCACCGCCGGCATCGCCTATGTCGAATGGCGCGGCCGGCCGGTGATCGTGCTGCCCGTGCTCAAGACCGAGAACGGGCCGATTCTGTGGGAGGCGGCCAACCCGTGGCGCGACGCCTGGAACAGCGCCGCGGCGCAAGGCCTGGTGCCGCTGCTGGTGCCGCCGCCGCCGCCCGCCGGCCAGTTTCCCGACGACGCCCTGCAGGCCGCCACCGCGGGGCCGGACGTCATCGCCGCCTTCGCCGCGCGCTTCGGTGCCGCCGACCTGCTGGTCGCGACCGGCGTGATCGGCCGCGGTGACGACGGGCGCGCCACCTTCGACGTCGCGCTGGCGGGGGAGGGTCCGCTGGGCGGAGCGATCTCGGGTACGCGCAATTGGCAGGGCGAAACGGGAGAGGCGATCGAAACGGTGATGCGCCGCGCCGTCGCCGCCATCGCCGCCGCCATCAACGACGCCTACAAGAACGACAACATGGTGCCGGCCGGCGAGGCAACCTCGCTCGCGGTGATGGTTCCGCTCGACGGGCTGGCCGCTTGGACCACGCTGCGCGAGCGTCTGACGCGCACCACGGCGGTACGCGGCTGGGAGGTCGGCGCCCTGTCGCAGACCTCGGCTTCGCTCGTGCTGCACTATGTCGGTCAGCAGCCGCAGCTCGAGGCTGCGCTGGTCCAGAACGGCCTGGTGCTGTCCTGGGCCGAGGACCATTGGATCCTGCAGACCGCGCAGGCCAAACCCGCCACCGCCCCATGACCGAACCCGAGCCGCCCGCCGCGAGCCGCCCGGCGTCGATCGTACCCATGTCGCGCGAGGCCCGGCTGCGCGCATGGCTGGTCGCGGCCTTGATTTTCCTCATCGCGGTGTGGCTGCTGCGCAGCATCCTGCTGCCCTTCGTCGCCGGCATGGCGATCGCCTATTTCCTCGATCCGATCGCGGACCGGCTGCAACGCCTGGGCCTGTCGCGGACTTTGGCCACCGTGACCATCACGCTCGTTTTCTTCGTTGTGGCCTTGGCGGCGATCATCCTGCTCGCGCCGGTGGTCGGCGACCAGGTGGCCGGATTCGTCCAGCGCGTGCCGGGCTACGTCCAGGCGCTGGCGCACCGGGTCGAGCCGCTGTGGCGCGCGATCAAGACTTCGCTCTCGCCGCATGACATCGAACGGCTGCGAACCGCCGCCGGAGACTATGCCGGCACGGTGGCCGAGTGGGTCGGCGGGCTGATGAGCCATCTTCTCGGCGGATCGCTGGCGATCGCCAACGCGCTCTCGCTGATCTTCATCACGCCGGTGGTGACCTTCTACCTGCTGCGCGACTGGCACAGGGTGACGGCGCTGGTCGATGGCTGGCTGCCGCGCCGGCACGCCGAAACGATCCGCGCCGAACTGCGCCAGATCGATCGCATCCTGGCGGGCTTCGTGCGCGGCCAGGCGCTGGTGTGTCTGTCGCTGGCGATCATCTATGGCGCCGGGCTGACTCTGGTCGGCCTCGATCTCGGGCTGCTGGTGGGTCTCGGCGCCGGGCTGCTGTCGTTCGTGCCCTATCTCGGCACCATCTCGGGACTAGCGGTCGCCACCGCCCTCGCCATCGCCCAGGGCTCCGATTGGACGCTGCCGGTCGAAGTGGTGGTCGTGTTCGTCGTCGGCAACCAGCTCGAAGCCAATCTCCTGGCGCCGCGGCTGGTGGGACGCAAGATCGGCCTGCATCCGGTCTGGGTGATATTCGCCCTGTTGGCCGGCGGCGCGTTGTTCGGCTTCGTCGGATTGCTGCTGGCCCTGCCCGCCGCCGCGGTGATCGGCGTGCTGGCGCGATTCGGCTTGCAGCGCTACCAGGAGAGCCCGCTGTATGCCGGCGACCCGCCGGGCGATCCCCCGTCCGCGTCCGGTCCGTGATGGAGCAATCCGGCCAGATGCCGCTGGACCTCGGTGGCAAGCCTGCCTTTACCGTGGCCGATTTTCTCGTCGCCGAGAGCAACCGCGAGGCCTTCGCCCACGTGCAACGGTGGCCCGCCTGGCCGGCGTTCGCGACCGCGCTGACCGGTCCGGCCGGCAGCGGCAAGAGCCATCTCGCCCATGTCTTCGCCGCGCGCGCGGACGGTCCCGTATTGACCGCGGCGGCCTTGCGTTTCGAGCTCGTGCCCGGGCTGGCGTTGGCGCCCGCCGTCGCGGTCGAGGACGCGGATCGGGGTGGCGACGAAGCGGCGCTGCTGCATCTGTTCAATCTGCTGCGCGAACGTGGCCGCGGGCTGCTGCTCACCGGCCGCGAGGCGCCGACGCGTTGGCCGGTGGCGCTGGCCGATCTGCGCTCGCGCCTCGCCGCCCTTCCGGCGGTCGCGATCGGCGCTCCCGACGAGGGGTTGCTGGGCGCGCTGATGGTCAAGCTGTTCGCGGATCGGCAGCTGCGCGTGGGCCAGGATGTGCTGGCCTACCTTCTGCCGCGCGTCGAGCGGTCCTTCGCGGCGGTGCACGCGGCGGTCGAGGCGCTCGATGACGCGGCGCTGGCGCAAGGGCGGCCGATCACGGTGCCGCTGGCGCGCGCGGCGCTGGGGTTCGGCGTCACTCCAGATCGGCCGGACGAATGAAGTCCGCGATTCGGCTGGCGCTGGCGAAGCCGCGCCAGTCGCTCACCAGAGCGGTGAACACCGCCAGCGCGCCGGTGGGAAATTTCTCGCGCATCCGCGCGATCGGCTGCGGCGGTCCGTGCCCGGCGAGTTCCAGCGCCAGCTCCTCGATCCCCGGATTGTGGCCGATGATCAGCGCCGAAGCGCTGGCGGCGGGCAGCTTGGCGATCAGGCCGAGCAGGGTCGCCGGCGAGGCACCGTACAGACGCGCATCGAAACTCGTTTCCGCCCGCCCCAGCGCCGGGCGCAAGATCTCCAGGGTTTCGCGGGTGCGCGCCGCCGGCGAGCAAAGGATGGTCGCCGGCCGGCTCTGGCGCTCGACGAACCAGGCTGCCACGCGGCCGGCCGCCTCGCGGCCGCGGCGGATCAGCGGCCGCGCCAGATCGTCTTCTCCAGGCACCGACTTCTTGGCTTTCGCGTGACGCAGCAGATAGAGGGTTTTGCCCGAGTTTTCGGCCATGGATTGAGGCTAGTCGGATTGCGAAGCGGTTACAATCGGGGCCCCGGCCATGACAGTGTCGCCCCAAGGCGGTAGACTGGCCGCATGCCAGGAGCGATCCGGGCACGAAAAGACCGATTCCCCAAGGACTCCAGAGTGCCGATCTCGAACCCTACGCTCCATGCCGCGGCGCTTGCCGCCCTCAAGGGCTGCGACCCGCGTCTCGCTGCCGTGATCGATCGGGTCGGTCCGTACCGGCCCGCCAAGCGCGGGGACGGTTTCGCCGCCCTGGTGCGCGCGATCGTCAGTCAGCAAGTCTCGAAATACGCCGCCGAGGCGATTCTCGGACGACTCCATATGCTGTTCCCCGGGGGGCAACCCGAGGCCGCGGCGCTGCTCGCGCTGCCGCGGCGCAAGCTGGTCGCCGCCGGACTGTCGCGCCGCAAGATCGACTATCTGCGCGATCTGGCCGCGCATGTGACCGACGGGCGGCTCGATCTCGCGCGGCTGCGCCGCCTGCCCGACGAGGCGGTGGTGGAGAGCCTCACCGCGGTCAAGGGGATCGGGCGCTGGACCGCCGAGATATACTTGATTTTCACGCTCGGCCGGCCCGACGTGGTGCCGCTCGGCGATGCGGCGCTGCTGACGGCCGTGCGCGACCTCTACGGCTTGCCGGCCGAGGCCGACGGCGGGCATTTCGATGCCATCGCCGCGGCGTGGCGGCCCTGGCGCAGCATCGCCTGCTGGTATCTGTACCGATCCATCAATCTGCGCCGCGAGGCGAAAGCCGCCGAGCGAGCGGCCGAAGGAAGGGGCGCGTGGAAGAGACATTGAGCATCGCCGAGCCTCTCGATCAGGTGGCGGCGGCGGGATTGCGAATCCCGTCCGAGGATGTCGGCCGCTTCATCAACCGCGAGCTGTCCTGGCTCGCCTTCAATACGCGGGTGATCGAAGAAGCGGACAACCCCAACCATCCGCTGCTCGAACGGCTGCGCTTCCTGTCGATCTCGGGCGCCAACCTCGACGAATTCTACATGGTGCGCGTCGCCGGCCTGAAGGGGCAGGTGGCGGCCGGCGTCAGCACGCCGAGCCAGGACGGGCTGACGCCGCAGCACCAGCTGGCCGCCATCCAGCGCGAGGTGCGCCGCCTGTTCGAAGCGCAGCAGAGCTGCTGGGGCCGGCTGTGCGCCGAGTTGCGCGAGGCGGGCGTCACGCTGTCCGGCACGAACGAACTCACGGACGACGATCGCGCTTGGGCGGAGACGCGCTTCATGGAGCACGTCTTTGCGGTGCTGACGCCGCTGGCCATCGATCCGGCGCACCCCTTCCCGTTCATTCCCAACCTCGGCCTGACCATGGTCCTCAGCCTGACCCGGCTCGAAGACGGGGAGGCGATGCGCGCGCTGTTGCCGCTGCCGCAGCGCATCGAACGCTTCGTGCGCCTGCCGGGCAAGGCGGTGCGCTATCTGCTGCTCGAAGACTTGGTCCGTCTCAATCTTGTCCATCTGTTTCCCGGCTACCGGGTCAACGGGTCGGGCATCTTCCGGGTGATTCGCGATTCCGAGATGGAGATCGACGAAGAGGCCGAGGATCTGGTGCGAGTGTTCGAATCCGCGCTCAAGCGCCGACGGCGCGGGCAATGCATCAGGCTCACCGTCAATGCCGACATGCCCCCCGATCTGCTTTCCTTCATCGTCGCCGAGATGAGCGTGACCGCGGACGAGGTGTTCTCGCACGCCGGTCTGATCGGCATGGTCGACACCAAGGGCATGATCACCGACGAGCGCCCCGATCTGCAGTTCAAGCCCTATAACGCGCGCTTCCCCGAGCGCATCCGCGATCTGGGCGGCGACTGCTTCGCCGCCATCCGCAAGAAGGATCTGGTCGTCCATCACCCGTTCGAGTCGTTCGACGTGGTGGTGCAGTTTCTGCGCCAGGCGGTGCGCGATCCCAACGTGGTCGCGATCAAGCAGACGCTCTACCGCACCAGCCACGACAGCCCGATCGTCAAGGCCCTGGTCGAAGCGGCCGAGCAGGGCAAGTCGGTGACCGCGCTGATCGAGCTCAAGGCGCGCTTCGATGAGGAGGCCAACATCAACTGGTCGCGCGACCTCGAGCGCGCCGGGGCGCAGGTGGTCTACGGCTTCATCGAGTTGAAGACGCACGCCAAGATCTCGCTGGTGGTGCGGCGCGAGGGCGCCAATATGCGCTCCTACGTGCATTTCGGCACCGGCAACTACCATCCGATCACCGCCAAGATCTATACCGACCTATCCTTCTTCACCTGCGATCCCGCGCTGTGCCACGACGCCAGCGCCACCTTCAACTTCCTCACCGGCTATGCCAAGCCGGCGCATCTCGAGAAGCTCACCATCGCGCCGCTGGCTCTGCGCGACCGGCTGCTGGCGGGCATCGCCGCCGAGATCGAGCATGCCAAGGCCGGCCGGCCGGCGACCGTCTGGGCGAAATTGAATTCGCTGACCGACGGACGGCTGATCGACGCGCTCTACGAGGCCTCCAAGGCCGGGGTGCGCATCGATCTGGTGATCCGCGGCATCTGCTGCTTGCGGCCCGGGGTGACTGGACTCTCGGAGAACATCAGGGTCAAGAGCATCGTCGGACGCTTCCTCGAACACGGGCGCATCGTCTGCTTCGGCAACGGCCACAAGCTGCCCTCGCGGCACGCCAAGGTGTTCATCTCCTCGGCCGACTGGATGCCGCGTAACCTGGATTGGCGCGTCGAAACGCTGGTGCCGATCGAGAACCCCACCGTGCATCGGCAGATTGTCGACCAGATCATGGTCGCCAATCTGAAGGACAATTTGCAAAGCTGGGTTCTCGATGCGGATGGCAACTACGCTCGCGTGCGCGTCGAGATGGGCGAAGAGCCGTTCTCGGCGCACACCTACTTCATGACCAATCCCAGCCTGTCGGGTCGCGGCAGCGCGCTCGAACGCAGCAGGCCCTTGCCAAAACTGGTGTTGAAGGGCAAAAGCTGACGCATGACCGCCGTTCTGGCCCGCGACGTCGCCCACGCCCTCCGTCCGCACCTCGCCATCATCGATATCGGTTCCAATTCCGTCCGTCTGGTGGTGTACGACGGCTTGGTACGCACGCCGCAGGTGCTGTTCAACGAAAAGGCGGTGTGCGCGCTGGCGCAGGGGCTCGAGGGCAGCGGTCGTCTCAATCCGAGCGGTGTTCCCACGGCGCTCGCCGCGGCGGGCCGCTTCATCCGTCTGGCGCGCCACATGCGGGTCGGCACCCTCGATATCCTGGCCACGGCCGCGGTCCGCGAGGCCGACGACGGCATACCGTTCGTCGCCGAAATCGAAAAGCGCTTCCGCGCCAAGGTGACCATCCTTTCGGGCGAGGAGGAGGCGCGGCTGGCCGCTTCGGGCGTGCTGTGCAGCAATCCCGAGGCCGACGGGCTGGTGGCCGATCTCGGCGGCGGCAGCCTCGAACTGGTGACCCTCGATCGCGGCAAGATCGCGGGCCCCGCGGTCACTCTGCCGCTCGGCGTCCTGCGCCTGAGCGAGGCCAGCGACGACGATCCGCGCCGCGCCGAGAGTTTGATCGACCGCAACTTCGCCGAGCTGGGCTGGCTCGCCAAACGGCAAGGACGGCCGCTCTATGCCGTCGGCGGGGCGTGGCGCGCCGTGGCCCGCCTGTTGATCGAGCAGATCGGCCATCCGCTGCACGTGCTCGACAATTTCACGCTCGGGCGGTCCGACGCCGTCGCGCTTCTCGGGCTGATCGCGAGGCAGAGCCGCAAGTCGCTGGATAAGATCCCCGGCCTGTCGCGCAAACGTCTGCAGCATCTGCCCCTGTCGGCGCTCCTGCTGAAGAAGGTACTGGAGCAGGCGCGCTCCGAGGAACTGGTGTTCTCCGTCTACGGGATGCGCGAGGGGCAGTTCTTCCGCCGACTGCCGCCCGGGTTGCGCGCCCAGGATCCGCTGCTCGCCGCCTGCGAGCACATGGCGCGCACCCAGGGACGCTTCCCGCCGCATGGCGACGAGCTGGTGGGCTGGATGGCGCCCCTGTTCCGCGGCGAGACGGCATCGCAGCGGCGGCTGCGCCATGCCGCCTGTCTGCTCGGCGACCTTTTCTGGAACGAGCACCCCGACTATCGCGCCGAGCAGGCGTTTCTGCGCGTCATCCGGCTGCCGGTGATGGGGCTCGAGCATCATCATCGGATCGCGCTCGCGCTCGCCGTGCACGCCCGCTACGAGACCGAGAAGGATCCGCCCGAACGCCAAATGCTCGCTCTGCTCGACGAGGAAGAGCAGCGCCGCGCCAGCCTGATCGGCATGCTGCTGCGGCTCGGCCACACGATATCCGGCGGCGTGCCCGGCATCCTTTCGGCGACCAGGCTGCATCGCCACGGCGACGCCCTGCTGTTCACCTTGCCGGCAGACGATCCGGTATTCGCGCCGGACCTTGGCGACCGCCGCTACGACCGGGTGGCGCGGCTGGCCGGCGCCGACCGGTTCGAGATCCGGCGGCGGTAGCATGGCGCCGACGCCGCAATTGACCGGCGGCGCGCGGGCTGGCTATGCTCGGCGTGCGATGGTTCTCTCAATTCGGAGATGAAAAGGGAACGCGGTGAGGCCATTGGGCCAATTCCGCGACTGCCCCCGCAACTGTGAGCGACGAGCCGAGCGCCAGTTTGCCACTGGGAAACCGGGAAGGCGGCGCAAGGCAAAGACCCGCGAGCCAGGAGACCTGCCATCGCATGGAGTCAGCGCAGACACATCGGGCGGGGCGCGCCGATGGGGGTCTCCGGTTCTTCCGGACAACCTCGGCTTGCGGTGACGGGGAACACCGCGGAGCGATCGCCATGATCAGTCCTGTTTTCCGGGTGTTCAACGATGGAACCTCGGATATGCGCAACAAAACCTTCGGCATGTACGGGCTATTGGTCGGCCTCAACCTGTTCGCCTGGGCCTGGGCGCTGATCGCCTTCCACGGCAACGCGGCCATGCTCGGCGCCTGCCTGCTGGCCTACAGCTTCGGCCTGCGCCACGCCTTCGACGCCGACCACATCGCCGCGATCGACAATGTGACGCGCAAAATGATGCAAGAAGGCAAGCGGCCGATCTCGGTGGGCTTCTTCTTCTCGCTCGGCCACTCGATGGTCGTCATCCTGCTGGCGATCGGCATCGCCGTCACCGCCTCGGCGATCCAGAATCATTTCGACGAGCTCAAGAATCTGGGCGGAATCGTCGGCACGCTGGTTTCGGCGCTGTTCTTGTTCGCTATCGCCGCGGCCAACATCTTGGTCCTGGTCGCCGTCTGGAAAACCTTCCAGCATGTGAAGCGCGGCGGCAAATTGGTCGAAGAAGACCTCGACCTGCTGCTCGCCAACCGCGGTCTGCTGGCGCGCCTGTTCAAGCGCCTGTTTCGTATGGTCGGGCATAGCTGGCAGATGTTCCCGCTCGGCTTCCTGTTCGGGCTGGGATTCGATACCGCGACCGAGGTCGGCCTGCTCGGCATTTCGGCGGCCGAGGCGGCCAAAGGCGTGTCGATCTGGTCGATCCTGGTGTTCCCGGCCCTGTTCACCGCCGGCATGTCGTTCATGGACACCTCGGACGGCGTGCTGATGACCGGCGCCTATGGCTGGGCCTTCGTCAAGCCGATCCGCAAGCTCTACTACAACCTGACCATCACCTTCGTCTCGGTGGTGGTGGCGGTGGTGATCGGCGGGATCGAGGCTCTGGGCCTGCTCGGCGACCAGCTTCAACTCGGCGGCTGGTTCTGGGACGGGATCGGCGCGCTCAACGGCAATTTCGGCACGTTGGGCTATGGGATCGTCGGCCTGTTCATCGTGAGTTGGATCGTCTCGACGCTGATTTACCGGCTCAGGCGCTACGACGACATCGAAGTGAGAGCCTGAATTTGCGCGGGGACGCCCCTTGCGGCGTTCCCGCCTATTCCGCGGGCGGCGAGGCGAGCACCATCAGGCGCGGCCGGCGCTTGCGCGGCGCCACCGACGCGCTCTCGACCGCCGGCTCGGCGTCCATGCGCCGCAGCAGATAGGGCGAGAAGTGCCGGCCATAGCGCCGGCGCAGTTCCGGTCGCCGCCAATCGTCGGCCCGCACCCGGCCGCGGCAGTTCGGCGCGCCGCACCAGCATTCGAACTCGCAATAGCGCGTGCTGTCGGTCATCGCATAGTCGAAGCAGATCTCGTCGCCCGGGGCGATGGGATGCAGCGCCACCAGGGCGATTTGACCCATGATGCCGGAATTGGGGTCGCAGCTGTGGTTGACGTGGTCGGCGGCGCCGATGTCGAAGGGATCGGTGAGCTGGAATAGGTCTTCGTCGATCTGCAGCATCCAGTGGCGCTTCTCGGGGGGAAGCTGCGCCAGTTGGGCGCCCGAGATGATCCGCCCGCCCCACACCACCAGCAAATCGCCCTCGGCGAAGGGCCGTGCGGCGAACAGCCCCATTCCCGGGCGGCCCGGCAGCGGTCGAACTTCGAGACCCTCGGCGGTGAAATGCATGGACGCTAGCGGCTCCGCCGCAACACGGTGATCATGCGCCGCGCCCCGGGGCTGTCGTCGAACGGCTGGTCGAAACTGTAGTCGCCCAGCACCCGGTCGATCTCGAGCGCGCCCGACAGGCGGGCGAGCGCCGCATACTCCTGCGGCAGGCGGAAGTGCTCGCGCGCCCGATCGCGGAATTCCTTGATTTCGCCGTGTTCCCTGACCCGCATCAGCACGTCGCACTCGATCGTCTGGCGCAGCGCGTCGACCCTTGGGCCATTCACCGCCCACAGGATCTCGACCTTGGTGCCATTGCGTTCGCCGGCATAGCGGTGGCTGCCGTAATTCCACAGGAAACAGTCGCGCGGATGGGTCAGCTCGAACACGTACAGACCATCGGTCGCGAGATTGCGCGCCACCGTCCGGAAATGCTCGACGATCTCGTCGTTGTCGGCCAGGCAGTCGATGCTGTCGTAGCTGTTGAGCGCCAAATCGACCGGCTCGGCCAGATCGAAGCGGCGCATGTCGGCGGCGAACCAATCGGCGGATACGCCTGCGGCCTCGGCCTCGCGGCGGGCAAA
>Ga0209415_10013486_pt1 | contig 13476 bp, 16 predicted proteins | sample PeaSoiSIISIP2007_FD_187696 | JGI IMG/M metagenome (GOLD analysis project Ga0209415, IMG submission 187696) | Peat soil microbial communities from Weissenstadt, Germany - SII-SIP-2007 (SPAdes) (version 2) | ecosystem: Environmental > Terrestrial > Soil > Wetlands > Peat | place: Germany... | reverse complement strand
CCCAGTCCGCTCAGCGCCGTCAGGCCAATCGCCAGACCTCCGCCAAACACCAAACTCTTAATCGTCCTCTTCATGGTCACCCCCGAAGGTCCCAAAAAAATCTTATATTCGAGCCATCTGCGGTGCCCAATGGCGCATGCTTAATTTGACGCATAGGCGCAGCGACTTGCCCCATCAATAACAAGAACCGTGCCAAGCCGCGGAATCCCTGAGTTTCCCTAAAAAAAAGAGAGAAATTAAGATGCGTCGCCCGTCCTCGTGATGCGGCATTAGGCACGCCTTTCCGCCCATGCCACATTTTTAAGCAGGTTATGAGGTCTGGAAAAGGAGGCAAAAAAAACCCGGAAGAAAACTCTTCCGGGCCGAGTTTGGGAGGAGACAAGAAAAAACAACCACGTCACCTCGTCGCTCACGTCGTGAGCGACAGGCCTCAAACGCTCCAACGCTCAGAGCGCGTCCACATTGGTTTCGCCGGTGCGGATGCGAACCGCCTGCACCAGGTCGAAAACGAAAATTTTGCCATCGCCAATTTTGCCCGTATGAGCCGCCGTCTGAATGGTTTCGACGACGCGCGGCGCGATATCATCGTTGACCGCCACCTCGATCTTCACCTTGGGCAAAAAACTCACCATATATTCGGCGCCGCGATAGATCTCGGTCTGACCTTTCTGCCGGCCGAACCCTTTGACTTCGCTGACCGTTATCCCTTGGATGCCAAGTGGAGTCAGGGCCTCACGGACCTCGTCCAATTTGAATGGCTTAATGATCGCCACGACAAGTTTCATCGTTTGGTCCCCATCCGTTTCCGGCCCTCCCGTCACCGCGCCCGTCTTGACCTTTGGCGTGTTCGGGGAAAAGCCTCCTGTTGATCCATCCGCAAGCCGTCTTGCGACTGATCTGCGGCGATTATCCTTTTCAAGGATCGTGCCGGTTTGGTCGAAGCGGCGGAATTCCACGCGATTATACACGATTAGCGGTCGAGGTCCCTCATTCGCGTGATGCGGCCGGAGCCTGGAATTGCCGGTTTTTTAAGCTATCGTCTGATTGTTTGCTGTCGGATAATGCATTCGGGAGGTGGCTCTTTTTTCGGCGAAGGCTTGAGAGCGGAAAAGAAAACGGCCATTCTTTCGTCCATGACAGAGATACACGTAGACGTGCTTATTATCGGCGGCGGCCTGATCGGCGGCCCCTTGGCGGTCGCTTTGGCGTCCAATGGCGTTTCGGTTGCCCTGGTCGATACCGAGGATCCGAAGCAGGCAGACGGTCCGGCGTTCGACGGCCGCGCGTCGGCGATCGCCTTGGCGCCGCAACGAGCCCTGGCGACGCTCGGACTGTGGCCGACGATCGCGCCTTTTGCCGCGCCCATCGAACAGATCCGCGTTTCCGACGGCCATTCGCCGTTGTTTTTGCACTACGATCATCAGGCGATCGGACAGGATCCGTTCGGTTGGATCGTCGAAAATCGGGCCATCCGCAAGGCCTTGCAGCAACGGCTGGCGGCATTGCCAATGATCCTCAGATACGCGCCGGCCCGGGTGACGTCGCTGGAGCGCCGGCCCGGCGGCGTGGCCGCCCAACTCGACGATGGAACGCGTCTCACCGCCGCCCTGGTGGTCGCCGCCGACGGGCGCCGCTCGCCGACCCGCGAGCAGGCGGGAATCGGCGTGACCCGATGGGGTTATGGGCAAACGGCGATCGTCTGTACGGTGGCGCACGCCAGAGGGCATCGCAATATCGCCCAGGAACATTTCTTGCCGACGGGGCCTTTCGCGATACTTCCGTTGCCGGGACATCGGTCGTCGGTGGTGTGGACCGATAAAGCGGAGAGGGTTCCCGCCATCATGGCGCAGGACGATGCCGCCTTTCTGGCCGAGTTGGGCAATCGCTTCGGCGATTTTCTGGGCGAGATCACGGTGGAGGGACCTCGCTTTTCCTATCCACTGTCGCTGCAGTTCGCCAATGCCTACAGCGCGGAGCGCCTGGTTCTGGTCGGCGACGCGGCGCATGGCATGCATCCGGTGGCCGGTCAGGGGATGAACATGGGACTGCGCGATGTCGCGGCTTTGGCCGAAGTGCTGGTCGAGGCCAAGCGGCTGGGTCTCGATCTCGGCCATGGGTCGGTCCTGGACCGCTACGTCCGCTGGCGGCGCTTCGACAATCTTCTGATGCTCGGCCTGACCGATGGACTGGTCCGGCTGTTTTCCAACGACGTGCCGGCACTTCAGATCGTCCGCGATCTTGGTCTCGCCGCGGTCAATCGCGCCGGTCCGCTGAAGCGGTTCTTCATGCGCCATGCGATGGGGCTGGTCGGAGACTTGCCCCGGCTGTTGAAAGGCGAAGCGCTTTAGGGCTTGTCGTCTTCGGATTTTCCGCGCAGCAGGGCATCCATGACCGTGGCGGCGGTGCGAAGGGTCGGAATCGTCATCGCTGCGGCGGCGGCCTGAATGCGATCGCGCAGCAGCGCCGCCTCGCTCTCCGGGACGTTCCACCCGGTGAGATCGGGGGCGGCGGCGGGTTCACCGAGACCGGGCGCCGGACAAGGCGGCTCGACGCCGAACAGGCGGTCGGGCGAGATGGATAGAATTCGGCAGATATTGAGGAATGTCCGAAAGTCGGGTTCGCGCTTGTCGTTTACATAATGGGCATAGCGCGCCTGACTGAGGCCGAGTCGGCGGGCCACCTCCGTATCCGAGAGACCTAACGCGCGCGCCCGCTGACGTAATTTTTCACCGAGACCATCCATAGGGACGTTTTCGCCCGGCGAGCCATGCTTGCGCCAACAACTAATCGTATTTTATTTTTACAACAAAGCGTGCTATAGCCCGGAGATACCCTTTAGACCCGAAAATGGGCTCGACAGGACACCACGAGGTTTATCAGATGTTTGATATTCTCGTCACCATCATGGGCGATCTGGACAGCGAAGCGGACGCTCTGGCGTTCGCCCAGGACCTCGAAGACTGCGTCGCCAGAGCGCGTCATCTTGGGGCCGTTGTCGAAGTTTGGGATAATCGCCGGGCAATGATCGTCCGCAAACGAACGCTGACGCTGCCGATCGATCACGATCCGCGATGAGTCTGCGGGGTCCCGCCGGGAAATATCCGGCGGAGCAGGACTTTGCTCACCACCGGCAGCGTATAGATGGGAATCTGGGCAAAGGCCACATAGGCGGCGAAATCCGAACCGGTGAAGCCGGTGAGAATTCCCAGCATCAGCCCTAAGTTCCGATTGCCGCTCAACAATCCGAAGGTCAGCGCTTGGCGGCCGCCGCGTGCCCAAAAAATCAACGCCGTGGCGATCTGACTGATCAGATTGAACAGGCAGGCGGCGGCGGCCAGCTTCAAGGCATAGGCCGGGGCGGTTCGAAGAACGCCGTTGGCGCCATCCATCAGCGCGACCGCCAGAAAAATCAGCAAGGCCACCATCGTCGCATCGATGGTCTGGCGACGACGGATCAAGCCTTGCGGTCCCAGTCTTCGCCGCCCGATGACGGCGAGGATGACCGGCAGACCGACCATCATCAGGATCCGGGGCACGATCGCCAGGATCCGATCGCCGGGAAGGGCCGAAAGTCCGCCCAGGCTGGCCGCTACCGCCAGGCCGAAGGGAAAGAGCAGGGTGGCGATCACCGTGATCACCACGGCCAAGGTAAAATCCAATCCCAGAATCAAAGCCAACGCCGGCGCGCCCATCAGGGGCGGCGTCAAGGCGTTGAGCAGGATGCCTTCACCGATCCCGCCCTTCAGCCATCCCATCGCTTGCGCCGTCATGGCCATGGCGGGGCCGGCCGCCAGCACCCAGACCAGTCCGCTCAAGGACGGCCCTGGCCGCGACAGCGCATGGCGCAGCGCCTCCATGTCGATCCGCAGGAGAGACCCGGTCAGCAATAGCAGGACGGCCGGTTGGATTAAGGGCTGGAAGGTGGAGGCCAACGGCGGCCACGCCAGTCCGAGCACCACGGCCACGGCCATGGCTTTGGTGGAATGCCGGGTGAGAAGGCTGACCAGGAGCATGGTCTGTGTCAGAGCATCGCCAGACGGCTGTTGATCAGATCGGTGATCAGCATATGGCCGCCGAGATGGGTGATGGCCAGGGGCGGCTTGGCATTGGCGATCGCCACCTGAGGGGTGACGCCGCAGGCCCAGAAGACCGGCATCTCATCGGCTTCGATCGGCACGGCCTCCCCGAAATCGGGCGTCGCCAGATCATGGATGCCGATCACGTCGGGGCGGCCCAGATGGACCGGCGCGCCATGGACGTTCGGAAAGCGTGAGGTGATTTGCACGGCCCGGATGGCGTCCGCCGCCTTCAACGGGCGCATGGACACCACCATCGTGCCGGAAAACCGGCCGGCCGGCCGGCAAGGCAGGTTGGTGCGGTACATCGCGACATTGCGCTTCATCTGCACATGTCGCAGGACAATGCCGTCGGCGATCAGCGCCTCTTCGAAGGAAAAGGAACAGCCGATGACGAAGGTGACCAGATCGTCCCGCCAGACCGACGTGATGTCGGCCGGTTCGCTTTCCAAAACACCGTTGCGGAAAATCCGGTAGCGCGGCACGTCGGATCGGATGTCGATCTCTTCGCCCAGTCCCGGCAGAAAGGGATCGCCCGGCTCGCCGACGGCCAGCAACGGGCAAGGCTTGGGGTTGGCTTGGCAAAAACGCAGAAATTCAGTGGCGTAATCGGCCGGCAGAATGGCGATGTTGCCTTGGACGAACCCCGGCGCCAAACCGGCGGTCTGGCCGGCGAAGGCGCCCGCGCGGATGCGCAGGCGTTCGGCCCGGGGGCTGAGAGCGGCTTCGGAGTGTGTCGTCATCTTCCTCAAATCCCCAGATAGGCTTGCCGGACCTGGTCGTTGGCGAGCAGATCCTGGCCGGAGCCCTGCATGACGATGCGTCCCGTTTGGATGACATAGGCCCGGTCGGCGATCTCCAAGGCGCGGTGAACATTCTGCTCGACCAGCAAGATGGAAATGCCGCGCTGGGCGACCGCGCGGATGGTGTCGAGGATCCGCGTCACCAGCTTGGGGGCGACGCCCCAGGACGGTTCGTCGAGCATCAGCAATTCCGGCTTGGACATCAGGCCGCGGCAGATCGCCAGCATCTGCTGTTCGCCGCCGCTCAAGGTGCCGGCTTGCTGGCGTCGTCGTTCGAAAAGAACCGGAAAAGTCTGATAGGCGAACTCGAGGCCGTCGCGGATATCCTGCGCTTTGGTGCTGGTAAAGGCGCCCAGGCGCAGATTCTGTTCGACCGTCAGGCGGGGAAACAGGCGTCGGCCCTCAGGCACCAGCACCAAACCCCGTCTGACCCGCTGATGGGCGGGAACGGTGGCGAGATCTTCTCCCTTGAAGGTGATGGTGCCGCCATCCAGCGCGTTGAGGCCGGCGATGGCGCGCAAGGTCGTGGATTTGCCATTGCCATTGCCGCCGACAATCGACACCACCTCGCCCTCCGCCAGCGAGAAGCTGACGTCCTGGAGCGCCGGAACGCGGCGGTAGCTGACGCGGATATTGCTGACTTCCAGCATCCTCTTACTCAAGCTCCCAGATAGGCGGTGATCACGGCCGGATCCTGCGCGATCGCGGCCGGCGCCGCTTCGGCGATCTTGACGCCGGCGTCCAGCACGATGATGCGATCCGAGATGGGCATGATGCCCTCCATCACATGTTCGACGATGATGCAGGCGATGTCGCGGTCGCGGATGCGTTCGACCATCTGCGAGGCCTCGCGCACTTCCGTCGGCGTCAGGCCGGCCATGATTTCGTCCAACAGGATGAGACGGGGATGGGTTGCCAGCGCGCGTGCCACCTCCAGCCGTTTTTGTTCGGAGACGGTCAACTGCTGGGCTTTGACGTCGCGGCGGTGTTCCAGTCCGATGAAGACCAATTCGTTCTCGGCTGCCGCGCGTGCCGCCGAAATCTTCTTGCTGCGCAGCATGGCGCCCACCATGACATTTTCCAGCACCGTCATTTCGGGAAAAATGCGAACGATCTGAAAGGTTCGGGCGATTCCGCGCCGTGCCGCCTGTTCCGGCGTTTGCCCACCGACCGAGACGCCGTCGAAATGAATGGCCCCGGCGCTCGGCGTGTAGAAGCCGGCCAGACAGTTGAACAAGGTGGTTTTCCCCGCGCCGTTGGGCCCGATCAGGCCGATGATTTCGCCGGCGTTGACGGAAAAAGAGATGTCTCGGTTGGCCACCAGGCCGCCGAACACCATATGCAGGCCCTCGACGGCGAGCAGCGGCACGGCTGTCATATACCTTCTCCCGGCGGGTTGAAGACCACCCGGCGTTGGCGGGCGCGCCAAGCGCGCTCCCGTTCGGCGAACAGCGCGGCGATGCCGCCCGGGCTGAAGACCGCGATCACCACGATGATGCCGCCATAGATGATCATGTCGGTGCCCATGCCCGTGCTGCCGAACATCTGTCGGGTGAATTCTTCGATGGTGATCAGGACGACGGCGCCCATCACCGGCCCGAACAAGGTGCCGACACCGCCCAAGATGGCGATCAGGGCGATCTTGATGGACAGCGAGCCGACCAGCACCGAACCGGGATCGATGAACAATTCCTTCTGCGCGTAGAGGGTGCCGCCCATGGCGGTGAGGAACGCCGAGGCGGCGATGGCGATCAGCTTGTAGTGCGACAGGCTGACGCCCAGCGAGCGGGCCGCGTCGGGATCTTCCTTGATGGCGCGGAAGTAATAGCCGATGTAGCTGCGCTTGAAGATCCAGCTGACGGCCAAGGAGAACAGCAGCAAACCCAGCGCGATATAGAAATAGGGCGTCTTGCTGCGGGTGAACACCATGGCGGCCCAGCCGGACGTGTTCATCGGCAGAGAGATGCCGATGGCGCCTTCGACATAATCCCAGTTGGTCACCAGAATTTCGACGATGGCCGCGATGGCCAGGGTGGCCATGGCGAAATAATGGCCCTTCAAGCGAAAACAGGGCCAGCCGACCACCAGCGAGAACAGGCTGGCGATGACGCCGCCGGCCAGCATGCCGAGCCAGGGCGACAGACCGAATTTGGCCGCCAGCACTGACGAGGCGTAGGCGCCGATGCCGTAGAACACGGCGTGACCCAGCGAAACCTGGCCGGCATAGCCGCCGAGAATGTTCCAGGCCACACCCAGTTGTGCCGCCATCAGCACCAGGATGGCGAAATTGACCAGACTGGGCTGGGTGACGATCAGCGGGAAGCCCAGGGTGAGCAGCAGGATCACCACGCCCAAGACATATTTTATCATCGTCAAACGGTCCATCACGCTTTCCCCATCAGGCCTCTCGGCCGGAACAGCAGGACCAGCAGGAACAGGGACAGCACCAAGGCCGTCTTGTAGGCCGGACCGACGAAGAAGCCTCCCAGCACCTCGACCTCACCGACAATGATGCCGGCCCAGAAGGCGCCGGCGACGCTGCCGAAACCGCCTAAGACCACCACCACGAAGGCGATCAGAATGAAATCGGCGCCCACTTCGGGAAAGATCGGAAAATAGGTCGACAGCAACGCTCCGGCGACGCCGGCGCAGGCCGCGCCCAACCCCCAGGCCAGGGCGAACATGCGCTGGGAATTGATGCCCATCAGCGTGGCGGCTTCGCGGTCGATGCTGGTCGCTTCCAGCGCGGTGCCCAACCGGGTGCGGTTGAGGAACCACCAGATGCCGCCGGTGACCAGCACGGCGCCCAGGCTGGCGGTCAGTTGCGGCGTGCCGAATTGCAGCCCGAGCACGGTGATCTTGCCCTCGACGAGGCTATGCGACACCGTGCGGTGATCGGGTTTCCACAGGAACTGGGCGACGCCGCGCAGCAGAATCATCATGCCGAAGGTGGCGAAAATCTGCGACAGCATGGGCGCGGCCAGAATGCGCCGGATCACCAGGCGATAGATCAGGACGCCGAGAGCGAACAGCATCAAGGCCGTCAGCGGCAAGGTGACCAGGGGATCGAGCAGGAACAGCGACGCGCCCCAGAAGCTGGCGTACATGCCCAGCATGAGGAATTCGCCATGGGCGAAATTGACGATGTCCATCACCCCGAAAATCAGGGTCAGACCGATGGCGATCAAGGCATAGATCAACCCGATCATCAGACCGGAGGCGACCGTTTGTGCCAGCAAAGTCACGGTTAAATTGGTCATGCGGCGCTTCTCTCTCCGCCCGAATCACTGTGGGAAAAGAGGAGCCGGCGCGACGGCCGGCCCCTTTTCGGGTTCGGTTAGCGGCCTTCCCACTTGGGGAAGGGATAAACGACATCGGTGGTGGCCAAGTTGAACGGCCAGACGGTCCGATATTGTCCGTTCAAGACCTGGACGATGATGCCGGTGCCGAGCGCGTTCTGGCCCTTTTCGTCGAACTTGATGCCTTTCCACGGCATGATGATCTGATCCGCCGGAATGTTGGTTTCCTGCAGCGCCTTGCGGATCGCCTCGGGCTCGGTCGAGCCGGCGCGGTTGATGGCGTCGGCGAGAACCGCGATGCCGGTGAACACGCGGGCCGAATTGCCGTTCAGATTGACCTTGTTGCGCGCCTGCATCAGGTCGTTGACCTGTTTGATCAGGGGATTGCGATCAGCCAGATCGAGCGCCCAGACTTCGCGGCTCAAGACATAGTCGCCGTCCTTGCCGAGCGTCTTCAGATATTCGCTGTCGGAGAAGCCGGCGTCGTTGGCCAGAATCATCGGTGGCGCGAAGCCCAGTTCCTTGTAGCTCTTCATCGACATGATGGCGTCGCCCAGATAGGACGACTGCATCAGCACCTGCGGGTCGGCGGCCTTGAGACGCTGAACTTCCGAGGTCATCTGAGTGGATTTGGCGGGATAGAGAATCTTCTCGGCGACCGAAAACCCCTGCTCGTCGGCCAGCTTGACCTCGATCTTGGTGGTCTCGCCGCCCCACAGGGTGTTTTCGTTGAACAGGGCCAGCTTCCGGAGCTTGATGCCCTTCTTCTGTTCGACCTCTTTCAGGAAATCGTAGAAATTGGCGACGAACAGATCGTCATGCGGACTGGTGCGGAAGAACCATTTGAAGCCGCGCTCGGTCAGCGGCGTCGAGGAGGAGGAGGCGTTGAGGAAGGGCACGCCATAGCGCTCGGCGACCTGGCTGGCGGTGGCGGTGACATTGCTGAAATAGCAACCGATCAAAGCGACCACATGTTCCTGGGTGATCAGCCGCTCGGCTTCGGTGGCGCCGACCTGGGGGTTGCCCTGGTGATCGCCGAAAATGAGCTTGATCTTGGCGCCTTTGAGATTGGGCAGGCCGGCGCCGGCAGCCAAATTGCCGGGCAGCGGGATCTCTTTATTGACGATGGCGGCCGCCAATTCGGCCGCGGCCTTGAGCTCGACGCCGGTCCCGGCGGCGGCGCCGGTCAGCGGATAAATGGCGCCAATACGGATCTCGTCATCGGCGCGGGCCGCTCCGACCAGCAGAGTACAGCCGAGCGCACCCAGGCATAACCTACGGAACAATCGCTTCATATGCTTACTCCCCAAGAATTTTCGTCCGGACATGAGAATAAGGAGCTGATTAAAACCCCGATTCAATGCTCACGCCACTCACAAATGCCTCGTTTTTCATCATTGCCCAATATCTGATCATGTATAGACCCCCCTGTCCAATCTGGACTTTCTATTGATGGCTATAAAGAAATTTTATCAAAGCAGCAGGCCGGCTGTTGGCGTGCCGGCCACCTCCACGGCCAAAGTGGCGATGGTGGCCGCGATGTAACTATCCGGTTTCTTGGCGTAGGCCGCCACAAAATCCAACCGGGGCAGGGGGCGTTCGGCCTGAAAAATTTTCAATCGGCCGTCGGCGAGCTCGCGGGCGATCACCAGGGACGGGATGGCGCTGACTCCGATGCCATCCAGCGTCATGCGCACGACCGTCGCCAGCGAGCTGTTGCCGAACATGCGGACCGCCGGCATGTCGCTGCCGACGAACATGTCCTGAATGGCCCCGAAGGGTTGGGTGTTGCGGGAAAAAGTGATGATCGGCCAGCGCGCCAGATCCTTGAGCGGCACCGGTTCGGGCGGTAGCGGGAGCGTCGGACTGGCCACCCAGGCCAGATCGTAGCTGCAGAGCGGCACGCTTTTCAGCTGGGGTTCGGCGATGGGGCCGACCAGAAAGGCCAGATCCAGTTGATGCGACAAAAGCTCTTCGCGCATGACGGTGGAGCTGTCGACCTCGATCTCCAGGCTGACCGCCGGATAGAGGTAATGCAAGCGTTCCACCAGGCGCGACAGCCAGGTGTGAACGATGGATTCCGCCACGCCCAGGCGGATGGTGCCGCGCACCGCGCCTTTCTCGCCCACCGCCTGGAGCATTTCGGCGCGCAACGCCAGCATGCGTTCGGCATAACCCAGCAGGTTCAGCCCCTTTTCGGTCAAAGTGACGCGCCGGGTTTCGCGGTCGAACAGGCGAACCCCGAGATCCTCCTCCAGTTGGGCGATGCGCGCCGAGATGGCCGGTTGCGTGGCGTTCAAGCGGTCGGCGGCGGTTCGGAATCCGCCCAAATGCGCGACCCAGACGAAGGTCTCCAATGCTTTCAAATCCATAATTCACGTCCTTGCGACCAATCCTTACCCGCCGGCGGATAGGACTGAGACACAAATTTATTTTATGGAGAGAAGCTCAAGTCAATAAATGAATTTTATCGATTGGCGCCAGGCAATTTGGCGGGTGCACGGGATATTATGGAGCACAGATAAGCTCCGATGCCGCTTCGCGGCTCACAGATGAACGCAGATGAGGTTCCCTGCGCGGCCCTCTGGCAATCGAGATAATCTCGGGTGGCAAAAGGCGAGACCAACCAGGATTGATGCCTGCGGCGCTCTTCTTATCTGTGTTCCTCTGTGAGCCGCGAAGCGGCATCCGAGTTCATCTGTGCTCCCTGAAAGCCGTCAAGCTCCCAAAACCTTCGGTAATTTCCATCGCGGCATAAATGTGCTCGCGCGAAAACGGGGACGACGAATGCGTGGCGGTTTAGACCCGTTTCGGCGGATCGCGGCTGAGTCCGGCGTCCGCCAGTTCCTGGAGATAGCCCTGCCAGATCTCCGCCTGAGTCTCTCCCAGGTGACGGAGGTAGGTCCAGGTGAAGAGACCGGAATCATGCAGGTCGTCGAAAATCAGACGCACCGCATAATGACCGACCGGCTCGATGCCGATGATGCCGACATGCTTTCGCCCGGCGATCAGTTTGCGTTCGGCCGGCGAATGGCCTTGAACTTCGGCCGACGGGCTCTGGGTCCGCAGCAGTTCCGCCGGTAACGCGAAGTCCCGACCATCGTCGAAGGTGACGAAGAGCGTCTTGGCAGCCTTGTCATATCGAATTTCCGTCGGTTCGCTCATGGTTCTCTTCGCCGTTGCTGTGGGAACGGGGGGCCTTAAAGCGCCGGGGGCACATCGTTCAGCGGACGCGCTTCGCCGGGGAGCATGATGGGGATGCCGTCGCGAATCGGATAGGCCAGTTGCGCCTTGTCGCTGATCAGTTCCTGGCGCGCGGCGTCATAGGTCAACGGTCCCTTGGTCAGCGGACAGACGAGAATTTCAAGAAGCTTCGGGTCGAGTCCCGGAGAGCGATCGGTCATCACGGTTGTTCCTTAAAACGGGAGTCATCACTGACGCACATGGCCTTTGCCGTCGCTGCCGTCGGCCACGGCCATTTCCATCAGGGCGATCAATGTTTCGGCGCGTTCCGTGGGGTCGGCCGATTCGAGCAGGGCCTGTTTTTCGCGCGGTTCGAACGGGCAGGCCATGGCCAGCGAGACGGTCAAGGCCAGATCGCTGGCCGCCTCGAGCGCCTTCCAATTGAGATCCATGTTATGGAGCTTGAGGTAGGGCTTGAGGACGCTCAACAGGCGCGCGCGGTTGACGACGATCTCGGGGTTTTCGTCGAGGTCGGCGGCGTAAGGCGCCCAGTTGGCGGACACCCGCCGATAGCCGCGCGGCGCCTCGACCTCTTCGGCGATGCGAAACCGGCAGACGCCGGTCAGGGTGATCATCAGTCGGCCATCGTCGGTTTCGGCGAAGGCGCTGATTCGTCCGGCGCAGCCGGTTTCGAAGACCGGCGGCTCATGCGGGCCGGAGCTGAGCGCGCTCGGTTGGATCATGCCGAACATACGACCCCAGGCCAGAGCATCTTCGACCAGCGCCAGATAACGCGGCTCGAAAATGTTGAGCGGCAGTTTTCCCTGTGGCAGCAGCAAGGCGCCGCTCAGCGGAAAAATGGGGAGAATCTTTGGCAAATTTTCCAGGCGCGAGCGGAAGGACGACATCATGGCCATCACGAAAACATCAGGCTGGACAATCGGCGCTGCGCCGATTGCGTCAGGGGGTCGGCGCGACCGAAGGCCTCGAACAGCTTGACCAGCTGTTTGCGGGCCGCGTCGTCGTTCCAGCTGCGATTGCGCCGGAAAAGCTCCAACAGTTCATCGACCGCGGCTTCCCGTTCGCCGGCGGCGAAGGAGGCCAAGGCCAAATCGAACCGGGCCTGGTGATCGTCGGGGTTGGTGGTGACGGCGCGTCTCAGGTCGGCGGCCGATCCGGCCTCGCTCGCCTGTTCGGCAAGCTCGATGGCGGTTCGCACGGCGGCGATCTCGGCATGTTTGGCGAGCGTCTCCGGCACGCCGGTCAGCTGTTGTTTGGCTTTGGCGATCTGTCCGGCCTGGATCAGGCAGCGCAAGGAGCCGCCGATGGCGGCCGGGTTTTTCGGATCCTGCGCCAGCACCTCTTGAAAAACCGCGAGAGCGCCGCCGACATCACCTTCGGCCAACAGGGCCTTGGCGTCGGCCACCAGCTCGTCGGCGGCGAGACCGGCCGCGGCCTTGTCGCCGATCAGACGTTGGATCAGCGCCTTGACCTGGCTGTCGGGAACGGCGCCGACGAATCCGTCGACCGGCTTGCCATCCTTGAAAGCATAGACGGCGGGAATCGACTGGATGCGCATTTGCGCCGCCAGTTCCTGATTCTTGTCGACATCTATCTTGACCAGACGCACCGCGCCACCGGCCGCAGTAACCAGCTTTTCCAGCAAAGGCCCCAAGGTCTTGCAGGGGCCGCACCAACTCGCCCAGAAATCGACGATGACCGGCGTTTTCAGCGAGGTTTCAATGACGTCCTTGACGAAACTGGCCGTGTCGCCGTCCTTGACGTAAGTGCCGCCGGCCGCCGGGTTGGCCTTGGCGCTGCTGTTGAACAGAATCTCCATCCTTACGCGTCCTTGCCTTTCGTCCTTCGCAATCACTTGCCATCAATAGATGGACTGGCCCGTCGCCTCTGGCAAGCCCAAAGGGGCCGGGCCGATATATCCTGCCACAAAACGAAAAATCATACTTGCAAACAGAACGACTTTGCGTATTATCCGGGCTCCCAACGCCGACCTGTTTCAGGCGGCACGCCAATTTGAGCGGGCGTAGCTCAGGGGTAGAGCACAACCTTGCCAAGGTTGGGGTCGAGGGTTCGAATCCCTTCGCCCGCTCCAAT
>Ga0209415_10013485_pt1 | contig 13476 bp, 11 predicted proteins | sample PeaSoiSIISIP2007_FD_187696 | JGI IMG/M metagenome (GOLD analysis project Ga0209415, IMG submission 187696) | Peat soil microbial communities from Weissenstadt, Germany - SII-SIP-2007 (SPAdes) (version 2) | ecosystem: Environmental > Terrestrial > Soil > Wetlands > Peat | place: Germany... | reverse complement strand
GCCGAGGTCGACCCGCAACGCCGCAAGCTGCTCAAGCTTGCCGCGGCCAGCGGCGCTGCCGCCATCTCAACGCCGTGGGTCTTTCAATCTTCGCGCGCGGCGGCGAAGACCGTCAAAATCGGCATGATCACCCCGGAGACCGGCCCGATCGCTGCGTTCGGCGAGCCCTCGAAGTGGGTTGCCGAAGGCGTCAGCAAGGCTTTGGGCGACGGTATCGTCGTTGCCGGTGAGAAGCACCCCGTTCAAATTCTCAACCGCGACAGCCAGTCCAATCCGAACCGGGCGTCGGAAGTGGCGACCCAGCTCATCAACAACGACAAGGTCGATCTCATGGTGGCCTCGTCGACGTCCGACACCACCAATCCGGTAGCCGACCAGTGCGAACTAGCCGGCGTGCCCTGCATCACGTCGGACGATCCCTGGCAGGCCTGGTTCTTTGGCCGCAAAGGCGACCCGAAGAAGGGCTTCGAGTGGACCTACCACTTCTTCTGGGGGTTCGACATGGTCGCCAACATGTTTGCCGACATGTGGCTGACGCTGCCGACCAACAAGATCGCGGGCGTGATGTTGACCAACGATCCCGATGGCGTCGCCGCCAGCGACCCGGTTCACGGGCTCCCGGCCACCATCAAGAGCCACGGCTTCGACGTGCACTTCCTCGGTCTTTATCCGCCGCTGACGGACGACTTCACGGCGCAGATTACTCAACTGAAGAATATGAATGCCGACATCGCCTGCGGCATCTTCAACCCGCCGCAATTCGCGATTTTCTGGACGCAGTGCGCGCAGCAGGGTTACAAGCCGAAGATCGTGACACCGCCGAAGGCGCTGTTGTTCCCCACCGCCGTCGAAGCGTTGGGCGACCGTGGCGCGGGCATGTCGACCGAGGTGTGGTGGTCGCATCACCATCCCTTCAAGTCGAGCCTGACCGGCGAGACGGCGCAGCAATACTGCGATGCTTACGAGAAGGCGAGCGGCAAGCAATGGACGCAACCGCTCGGCTTCAAGCACGCCAATCTCGAAGTCGCGATCGATGCGCTAAAGCGCTCCAAGAAACTCGAAGCGAGCGCGATCCGCGACGCCATCGCCCAGACCGATTATCAATCGATCGTCGGTCGCATCACCTGGAAGGCCGGCCCCGGTCCGCTCAATCCCGTACCAAATGTGTGCACGACGCCGCTCGTCGGCGGGCAGTGGGGAAAGGGCAGCAAGTGGAAGTACGATCTGGACATCGTCTTCAACAAGACTGCTCCGGAAATCCCGCTCGACAGACCGTTCTCGGCGATTCAGTATTCCTGATACGGTTGCGGGCGACGTATACGTCACAGGTGAATACGAACTACGGCCGCCGCACTTAAAGGTGCGGCGGTCGCCGGTAAAAGCTTTTCATGCCAGTCCTCCTCCAGCTCCAGGCCGTGTCCAAGCATTACGGCGCACTCAAAGCCGTGGACAATGTCAACGTCGCCGTTGAGGCCGGCGAAGCGCTAGCCGTCATCGGACCCAACGGCGCCGGCAAAACGACGCTGTTCAATTTAATTACCGGCGATGCCGCGGCAACGACCGGACGGGTCAAGTTTGACGGTTCGGACATGACGACGATGCCGCCGCACGCGCGCTCGCGTCTCGGGATCGGACGCTCGTATCAGATACCGCATCCGTTCGCGAATATGAGCGTGTTCGAAAATCTGCTGGTCGGGGCCATCTACGGCGGCGGCATCTCCGAGCGCGAGAGCTACAAGCGTTGCAGCGATGTGCTCAAAGTTACCGGACTTTACGACAAGGCCAACGTGCCGGCGCGTACGCTGACGTTGCTACAGCGCAAGCGGCTTGAGCTAGCGCGCGCGTTGGCGATCGAGCCCAAGCTCCTGCTGCTCGACGAGATCGCCGGCGGCTTGACCGAGTATGAGTGCGGCGAGCTGGTCAAGACCATCAAGGCGATTCACGCCGCCGGCACCACGATCGTCTGGATCGAGCATATCGTGCATGCGCTGGTCTCCGTGGCGAGCCGTTTGATCGTGATGAATTTCGGCCAGATCCTCGCCGAGGGCAAACCGCGCGAAGTGATGGCGGATGCACGCGTGCGCGAAGTTTACATGGGCATTCCGGTATCATGACGCTGCTGCGCACGCAGAACCTCTCGGCCTTCTACGGCGATTTCCAGGCGTTATTCGATATCAACGTCACCGTGGAACAGGGCGAGACGGTGGCTATCATCGGCGCCAACGGCGCGGGCAAGACCACGTTTTTGCGCGCGGTCGCCGGCGCCATCGAGAGTGCGCCGGAAATGGTCGTGTTCGACGGCCAGCCGATCGGCAACAAGACGCCGCACGAAATCGTGCGGCTGGGCATCGCCATGGTCCCAGAAGGGCGGCGGCTGTTTCCGAGTCTTTCAGTGGAGGAGAATCTGCTCCTTGGCACGCATAGCGAGCGCACCGGCTACTGGAATCTCAAACGCGTCTACGAGCTGTTTCCGCGGCTGTACGATCTGCGTCATTTGCCGGCACCCTCGCTGTCCGGCGGCCAACAGCAAATGGCGGCCGTCGGCCGCGGCCTGATGTCCAATCCGCGGCTTCTGCTCTGCGATGAGCTGTCGCTCGGGCTGGCTCCCGTCGTCATTCGGGACATTTACCAATGCCTTGGCGCCGTCATTGCCGAGGGTACGACGGTGGTGCTGGTCGAGCAGGACATCAACCGGGCGCTCGATGCGTCGGCGCGCTTCTTTTGTTTCCAGGAAGGCCATCTGGCGCTGACCGCGCCGGTCAAGGATTTCGACCGCGCGGCGATTACCGCGGCTTATTTCGGAGTGTAAGCCGGATGAACTGGATCAATATTCTCATTCAGGGCGGCTTGCTCGGCGGATTCTATGCTCTTTTCGCCATCGGGCTATCGATGTCGTTCGGCATCATGCGCCTCGTCAACATTGCCCACGGCGACCTCATCGTGCTCGCGGCCTATGTGGGGATGGTCGCCACCTGGTACACCGGCCTCGATCCGTTCTTAAGTCTCGTCATCGTCGTGCCGGTGATGTTCGCGCTCGGCTATACGTTGCAGCGCGGACTGTTGAATCAGACACTCAGCGGCGGACTTTTGCCGCCGCTCCTCGTCACCTTCGGCATTTCGATCATCATCCAGAACGGATTGTTGCAGGGTTTCGGCGCCTACGATCATCGGCTGCAGGAAGGAGCGATCGAGACGGCTAGTCTGCGGCTTCCCGGCGGGCTGTCTATCGGGGTCTATCCGCTCGTGGTATTCGCGGTCGCGTTGTTTGCCATCGCGAGCCTCCAGCTGTTGTTTTACCGCACGCGGCTCGGCCGCGCGTTTCGCGCCGTCTCCGACGATTCCGACACCGCCGAGCTGATGGGCATCGACAACCGCAAGCTTTATGCGCTGGCGCTGGGGATTGCGATGATCTTCACCGCGATCGCCGGCGTCCTGTTCGGCATCCGCACGATCTTTGCGCCTTCGGCGGGACCGATCCGGCTGATCCTGGCTTTCGAAGCTGTGATCATCGGGGGGCTTGGCAGCATGTGGGGCACCCTGATCGGCGGCATGGTTCTCGGCGTCGCCCAGGCAATCGGCGCGGCTGTGGATCCGACCTGGCAAATTCTTGCCGGACACCTCGCCTTTCTCGCGATCCTGATCGTGCGCCCGAGCGGGCTGTTTCCGCGGACGAGGGACTGAGATGGAGTCCGTTCGGGTCGAGCGTGGAACGAAAGCGAGCCGCATCTTCGCCATTTGCGCGCTGCCGTTGGTGGCGGCGCTGATCGCGATGCCGTGGTGGAGCGACCCGGGCGACATGCGCCTGGTCGGCGAAATGGCCTATTTCCTAGCTTTGGCGCAACTCTGGAATTTGCTCGCCGGTTATGCCGGGCTCGTGTCGGTCGGCCAGCAGGCCTATGTCGGCCTTGGCGGCTACGCGCTTTTCTATATGACCGGGCCGCTGAACATGAATGTTTATTGGGCGCTGCTGCTCGCCGGCCCATTCGCCGGGCTGATGGCGATACCGGTCTCGTTCGCGGTGTTTCGCCTGCGTGGCGCATATTTTGCCATCGGCACCTGGGTAGTCTCGGAAGTCTTCGCCTTGTCGGCGAGCCTCATCGCGGTACTCGGCGCGGGTTCGGGCCTGTCGCTGACGCCGGCGATCCTGCGCCAAATATCGCCCGACCGGGCGGGCCGCGACACGATGCTGTATCTGATGACGCTCGCGTGCTCGGCGCTGGTTTTCGCCATCGTCTACCTGCTGCTGCGTTCGCGCCACGGTCTTGCGCTCACCGCGATCCGCGATTCCGAGCCGGCATCGGCGAGCCTCGGCGTCAACACCTTCCGCACCAAATTCATCATTTATATCGTCACCGCCGCTTGCACCGGGCTGATCGGCGGGCTGATCTTCCTGCAAAAGCTCCGCATCTCTCCTGAAGCCGGGTTCAGTATCAACGACTGGACCGTGGTGGTCATCTTCATGGTGGTGATCGGCGGCATCGGCACGCTGGAGGGACCGTTCGTCGGGATGCTGGTCTTTATCATCCTGCGCGAATTGTTGGCCGATTACGGCACGTATTATCTGATCCTGCTCGGCCTCATCGCCATCGCGGTCATGCTCAAGGCGCCGTCGGGGATTTGGGGCTGGGTCGTCCAGCGTTACGACGTTCAGCTTTTCCCGGTCGGCCGGCGTTTGGCGCCGATACCGTCGAAGGATGCGAAGGACGTGGTTCTCAGTCCGCAGCCCGGACCGTAAGCGCACTATACCGTCAGCACGTGGACGTAGCAGATCGGTTTCTTGTTCCAGTGCTGGGCGATGGCGCCGCGCACCGCGCGCCGCACCGCCTCGGCGACCTCGTCGGGATCGCGCCGGCGCGGCTTCGGCAGCGTTGCGAATGCCTCCTCGGCCGCCTCGCGGGCGATGTCATGCATCGGCCGGCCAACCGCATCGGTTTCGGGAATGCCGATCAGCTCGACGTCCGGGTCAGCGACCAGCGCGCCGTCGTCGCTCAGCGCCAGCGCGACGCTGACAATCCCCGCGAAGCTTAAGCGGCGGCGGGCGGCTACGGTCGGCGCCGCGGCGTCAATCAACAGCGCACCGTCCTTGTAGACGCGGCCGGCGGGGACTTCGTCGATGATTTCCGCCGGCCCCGGCGCCAGACGAACGAGGTCACCGTTGCGGCAGAGCAGCACTTGCGGGATACCGGCGCCGCGGGCGAGCTTGGCATGTTCAGCCAGATGCAACGCTTCGCCGTGCGCCGGGATGAGGATCCTCGGTCTGACCCAGCCCATCATGTCGAGAAGTTCGGCACGCCGGGGATGGCCGGAAACGTGAACGAGGTGGCTCCTGTCGGTGATGACCTCGATGCCTTGCCCCACCAAGCCGTTGATGACGCGGGAGACGGCCTTCTCGTTGCCCGGAATGGTGCGCGAGGAAAAGATGACGCGGTCGCCGCGCGTCAGCGTGACCTCCGGGTGCTCGTCTTCGGCGATGCGCGCCAGCGCGGCGCGCGACTCGCCCTGACTGCCAGTGCACAGCGCCAGCACCTTGTCCGGCGGCAAATAGCCGTAGCTTTCCGCCGTACGGAAATCCTGCACGCCGTTAAGATAGCCGGTCTCGCGTGCAACCTGCACGACACGCTCCATGGCGCGACCAACCAACACGACTTTGCGTTCGGCGAGACGCGCGGCGTCGGCCACCGCGCGGATGCGCCCGACATGGGAGGCGAATGTCGTCACCGCGACGCGCGCCGGCGCGGTGCGGATCAGGTCGGCAATCGTCTTCGCCACGTCGGCTTCCGATGGCGAGCGGCCTTCGCGGACCGCGTTGGTGGAATCGCCGATGAGCGCCAAAACCCCTTCGTCGCCGAGCGCGGTGAGCCTTTTCTGGTCGGTCGGCACGCCGACGAGCGGGGTGGGATCGATCTTCCAGTCGCCGGTATGCAGCACGATGCCGAGCGGCGTGCGGATCGCGAGTGCATTCGATTCCGGTATCGAATGCGCGACGTTGATGAAGTCGATGGCGAACGGGCCGAGCGTGACGCGGCCGCCAAGCGGCACGACGTTGACAGGGATTTTCGGCGCGCCGGGTTCGGACGAGCGGCGAGCCTCGAACAATGCCGCCGCGAACGGCGTAGCGTAAAGCGGCACGTTGAGGCGCGGCCACAGATCGATAAGCGCGCCTATGTGGTCCTCGTGGGCGTGGGTGAGCACCAGGCCGACGATGTTGCGCCGCTCTTCGATGAGGAAGCGAATGTCCGGCAATATGAGGTCGACGCCGGGCAGATGCTCCTCGGCGGCAAAGGACACGCCGCAATCGACAATCAGCCACTGCCGCCGCCGGCCGTCGCCGAAGCCGTAGATCGAGAGGTTCATCCCGATCTCGCCGATGCCGCCGAGTGGCGCGAACAAGAGCTCGCTTTGGGCCATCACTTCACCCGCCGGCTCGGCATCATCCGGCCGCGACGCAGCCCGAACGGAAACACGTCGCCGGCCGATATTTTCTCGACGCCTCCGCCGGGATGTTCCAGCACCAGGCGGCCCATTTGATCGAGGCCGCCGAAGCGGCCGGTCTTGTCACTGCCGCCCTGGCGAACGCGGATGTCCTCGCCAAGGCCGCGGGCCGACGTGATCCAGTCGCCGAGAATGCCGGTAAAGCCCCGGCCGCTATCCCATTGGGCGATTCGGACGCACATCGTAGCCGAAAGGCAGGTGAATAATTGCTCCGGCGTCACCTCGGCGCCGTGCGCATGCAGGTCGGTCGCAGGAAACAGCACCGCGTTTTCGCCGAACGGCGCAGCTTGCTGGCGTGCCGACGTCGCGGCGGCGAGCGCATGATCCGAGGCCATCGGCGGATGGTGCGCGCAATTGACGCCGATGCCAATCACGACGGACACAGTCTTGCCCGGCCACACCTCGCCCTCGATCAAAATCCCGGCGCACTTCTCGCCTGCCAGCAATAGATCGTTCGGCCACTTGAAGCCGAGCTGCGGCGCCAACGCCGGGGCTTGCGCGACGATCGCATCGCGCAGCGCCAATGCGGTGACGAACGCCAATTCAGGCGCGCGCTCGATCGGCGAGGGTTCGGACAGCAGGAGGCTTGCATAGAGATTGCCGGGCGGCGAGTTCCAGGAACGGCCGAGACGACCGCGGCCTTTGGTTTGCGCCTGCGCGGTGATCCAGAGCGGGCCGCGTTCGCCGTTGCGGGCGCGGGCGGACGCTTCCTCGTTGGTCGAGCCGATCGTCGCGAGCGCCACAAGCCCCACGCCCGCCGCGACCGCGCTGGAATCGAGCTGCATCAGAACAGCGAAAGGGCGGCGGCGCTGGCGACGCCGACCAGCGGCCCCGGATAAGCGAAGAAGAGAATGTTGAACAGCCCGCAGACGCCGAGCACCACTTTAAGTTCATCCGGCATGCTGTAGAAATTCTCGGCCGGCTCGTCGAAATACATGATCTTGACGATCGCCAGATAGTAATAGGCGCCGATGACGCTCGCCAGGACGCCGATGACGGCGAGGACGTAGAGGCCGGCCTTGATCGCGGCGAGAAAGACATAGAATTTGGCGAAGAAGCCGGCGAGCGGCGGCACGCCGGCCATCGAGAACAGCAGCATCGCCAGGAAGAACGCCATCGCGGGATGAGTGCGCGCGAGACCGGCAAGCTGGTCGATCGATTCGACCATGCCGCCGCTTCGCCGCATCGACAGTATCACGGCGAATACGCCGAGCGTCATGGTGACGTAGATCGCCATATAGACGAGCACGCCCTGCACGCCTTCCGAGGTTCCCGCCGCGAGCCCGATGAGCGCGAAGCCCATATGGCCGATCGACGAATAAGCCATCAGCCGCTTGATGTTGCGCTGGCCAATCGCCGCGAACGAACCGAGCAGCATCGAGGCCACGGAAACGAACGCCACGATCTCCTGCCATTGCGCGGTGATGCCGGGGAAAGCAGCCACCGCAACGCGCACGAACATGGCGATGCCCGCCACCTTGGGCGCGGCGGCGAAGAAGGCCGTCACCGGAGTCGGCGCGCCTTCATAGACGTCCGGCGTCCACATATGGAACGGCACGGCCGACACCTTGAAGCAGAAGCCGGCGAACAGAAAGACCAGGCCGAAGATCAACCCAGTGCCGGCATCCGCGGCCGATTGCGCGATCCCGGCAAAATTCACTGTGCCGGTGAAGCCGTAAACCAGCGACGCGCCATACAGCAGCATTCCCGACGACAAGGCGCCGAGCACGAAATATTTCAGCCCGGCTTCCGTCGATCGCAGCGACGAGCGATGGCTGGCGGCGACCACGTAAAGCGGCAGGCTCATCAATTCGAGGCCAAGATAAAGCGCGATGAGATCGGCGGCCGAGATCAGCATCAGCATGCCGAGCGTGGAGAGCACGATCAGCACCGAATATTCGAAACGCTCCTGCTTCTCCCGCTTGTCGTAATCGATCGACATCAGGATCGCGGCGGCGGAACCGATGATGGCGAGGATTTTCAGGAAGCGCGCGAAGTCATCGACCACAAAGCTGCCGCCGAAGGTCGCAAGCTTGCCCGCAGGCAGCGCGAGCACGATCAGCCCGGCGGTGATCAGCAGCACGATCGAGGCAATGTCGACCAGGCGCACGCCCCGCTCGCTGCGATAGACGCCGAGCATCAACAGCGCCATGGCGCCGACGCCGAGCACGATCTCCGGCAGCAACGGCAGAAGCCCTGTCATGGTCGGGGCCGGATACATCGTCTTACCTCGCCAGCGCCGCAGATTGCACGCTTGAGATTGCGTGCTGGAAATTATCGACCAGCTGCGTCACCGACGCGGCCGACATATCGAGCACCGGTTTCGGATAAATGCCGAATACGATGGTCAGGATCACGAGCGGCGCCAGAACGGCGATTTCCCGCCAACCGATGTCCTTGATGTGCAACAGGCTCGGCTTGGTGAGCTTGCCGAAAATCACTTTGCGGTAGAGCCACAGCGCGTAAGCGGCGGAGAGGATGGTGCCGAATGTCGCCAGCGTCGCCACCCAATTGTTGACGCGGAAGGTGCCGATCAGCGTCAAAAACTCGCCGATGAAGCCCGAAGTGCCCGGCAGCCCGATATTGGCGAGCGTGAACACCATGAAGGCGAAGGCATAGATCGGCATGCGGTTGACTAGCCCGCCGTAAGCCGCGATCTCGCGCGTATGCATGCGGTCGTAGATCACGCCGACACACAGGAAGAGCGCGGCTGAGACGATGCCGTGGGAGATCATCTGGAAGATGCCGCCGGCGACGCCCTGCGCGGTCATGGCGAACAACCCCATGGTGACGAAGCCCATATGCGCCACCGAGGAATAGGCGATGAGCTTCTTCACGTCCTCCTGCATCAGGGCGACCAGAGAGGTGTAGATGATGGCGACGACGGAAAGCGCGTAGATCAGCGGCGCGAGGTCGACGGAGGCTTGCGGGAACATCGGCAGCGAGAAGCGCAGGAAGCCATAGCCGCCCATCTTCAAGAGGATCGCCGCGAGGATCACCGAGCCGGCGGTCGGCGCTTCGACATGGGCGTCGGGCAGCCAGGTGTGGACCGGCCACATCGGCATCTTGACGGCAAACGAGGCGAGGAAGGCGAACCACGCCCACGTCTGCAAGCTTCGCGGGAAGGCGTGATGCAGGAGTGCGGGGATATCCGTCGTGCCCGCTTCCCAATACATCGCCATGATGGCAAGCAGCATCAGCACCGAGCCGAGCAGCGTATAGAGGAAGAACTTGAAGCTCGCATAGACGCGGCGCGGGCCGCCCCAGACGCCGATGATCAGGAACATCGGAATGAGGCCGCCCTCGAAGAATACATAGAACAGCACCAGATCGAGCGCGCAGAAGGTGCCGACCATCAGCGTTTCCAGCACCAGGAAGGCAATCATGTAAGCGCGTACCCGGGTCTGGATCGCGGTCCAGCTCGCCAGAATCGAGATCGGCATCAGCGCCGTGGTGAGGATCACGAACGGCAGCGAAATACCGTCGACCCCCATGGCATAGGTGATGGCGCCACCGAGCCACGGCCGCTTCTCTAGGAACTGAAAATCGGCCGAGGCCAAATCGAAACGCCAGACCAGGATGAGCGAGATCGCAAAGGTGATGAGCGTCGTCCACAACGCCACCCAGCGCGTATTGCGCGCCCCCGCTTCGTCGTCGCGCAGGAAGGTGATGAACAGCGCGCCGGCGATCGGCAGGAAAGTGACGACGGAGAGGATCGGCCAACTCGTCATCAATGCACCCCTATTCCCGCGAACATGAACCAGGTGACGGCGGCGGCCACGCCGATCAGCATGGCGAAGGCATAGTGATAGAGATAGCCAGTCTGCAGCCGCACCACGTTGCGCGTCACGTCGAGCACGCGCGCGGAGACGCCGTCGGGGCCGAAGCCGTCGATGACGAAACCGTCGCCGCCCTTCCAGAACAGTCGGCCGAGCCACATGGCCGGGCGCACGAAGATGAAGTCGTAGATGCGGTCGAAGTACCAGGCGTTGAGCAGGAAGCGGTAGAGCACGCCCTGATCGCGCGCCAGCGCGGCGGGGATATCGGGCCGGCGGATGTAGAACTGCCAGGCCACGAGGAAGCCGCCGATCATCATCGCCGTCGGCGCGAGCGTAATCGTGAGCGGCAGATGCTCCATGTCCTCGAGCACCGTGTTGGTCGGCGCGAACATCAGCGAGTTGCGGAAGAACTCCTCGGCGCCTGAGCCGGTGAACAGGTGCAGCGCCGGCCAGCCGGCTGCGATCGATCCGATGGCGAGGATCACCAGCGGCACCAGCATCGTCTTTGCGCTTTCGTGCGCGCCCTCATAGTGATGATGATCGTGCGGCTCGCCGTGGAAGGTCTTGAAGATGAGCCGCCAGGAATAAAACGAGGTCAGCGCCGCGGCGCCCACCGTCATAATGAAGCCGTAGCTTGCCATGGTGCCGGCGACGACGTCGTCGGCCTCGATGATCGCGTCCTTGGAGAAAAAGCCGGCGGTGAGCGGAAATCCGGTGAGCGCCAGCGTGCCGATCACCATGGTCGCGTAGGTGAGCGGAATTTTCCGCCACAGCCCGCCCATTTTGCGGACGTCCTGCTCGTGATGCATGGCGAGGATCACCGAGCCGGAGCCGAGGAACAAAAGCGCCTTGAAGAAGGCATGGGTGAACAGGTGGAACATGCCGATCGAATAGGCGCCCGACCCCATGGCGACGAACATGTAGCCGAGCTGCGAGCAGGTCGAATAGGCGACGATGCGCTTGATGTCGTTTTGCACCAGCGCGACGGTGGCCGCGAATATCGCCGTCGTGGCGCCGATGAAGACCACGAATTCCTTGGCGACCGGCGCCAGTTCGAACAGCGGCGACAAACGCGCCACCATGAACACGCCGGCGGTCACCATGGTGGCGGCATGGATCAGCGCCGACACCGGCGTCGGGCCCTCCATGGCGTCGGGGAGCCAGGTGTGCAGCAGAAACTGCGCGGACTTGCCCATCGCACCCATGAACAGCAGCAGGCAAATCAGCGTCAGCGCATCGACGTTGAAGCTCAGATAATGGAAGCTCTTGCCGACCAGGCTCGGCGCCTGGGCAAAGACCGTGTCGAACGCAATCGAGCCGGTGAGCAAGAACACGGCGAAGATGCCGAGCGCGAAACCGAAGTCGCCGACGCGGTTGACGATGAAGGCCTTGATCGCGGCGGCGTTGGCTTCCGGCTTGTGGAACCAGAAGCCGATCAGCAGATAGCTCGCGAGCCCGACGCCTTCCCAGCCGAAGAACAATTGCGCGAGGTTGTCGGACGTCACCAGCATCAGCATGGCGAAGGTGAAAAACGACAAATAGGAGAAGAAGCGCGGCTTGTGCGGGTCGTCGGCCATGTAGCCGATGGAATACAGATGGACGAGGCCGGACACTGTCGTCACCACGACCAGCATCACTACGGTCAGCGGATCGATGCGCAGCGCCCAATCGACTTTCAGGTCGCCCGAGGTGATGAAATTGAAGAGCGTCACGTGCGCGTCGTGTCCCTGCAAGCCGACTTCGACGAAGGCAAAGCAGGACAACACCCAGGAGATGGCAAGCAGCGTCGTGGTGATCAGCTCCGCCGCCTGTGAGCCCGCGGTCGGTTCGGCGGTCTCATCCTTCTCCAGGCCCGGATGATCGATTTCCGCATGCACGGCTTCCGGCGCCGGCGCGCCGTGGATGTGCTCGGGCGCAAGCGGCGCGGCGTGATCGTCGTGCGGCGGCGGCGGATCTTCGCCCGGATGCCGGTTGCGCGCGCCGATGAGCGCGATTGCGCCGGCGATGACGGCGCCAAGGAGCGGCAGGAAGACGATGGCTTCGTACATATTTGAGTGCTCTCAACCCTTCATCAAACTCACGTCATCGACTGCGATCGAGCCGCGGTTGCGGAAGTAGGCGACAAGGATGGCGAGCCCGATCGCGGCTTCCGCCGCCGCGACCGTCAGCACGATCAGCGCATAGACCTGGCCGACGATGTCGCCGAGGAAGGCGGAGAAGGCGACCAGGTTGATGTTGACGGCAAGTAGGATCAGTTCGATCGACATCAGAATGACGATCACGTTCTTTCGGTTGAGAAATATGCCGAAGATCCCGAGCGTGAACAGGATCGCGGCAACCGAAAGGTAATGACCGAGCCCGATGGTCATGGCAGCCCCTGCCCCGACTTCACCTTGACGACATCGATGGCGCTTGCGCGCCGGCGCGCCACCTGCCGGGAAATAATTTGCCGCCTGGCGTCCGGCTTATGCTGCAAGGTCAGCACGATGGCGCCGATCATGGCGATCAGCAGGATCACGCCGGCGGCCTCGAAGAAATAGACGTAGCGGGTATAGAGAACGAGGCCGAGCGCCAGCGTGTTGCTCATTCCGGCCGTGGTCGGTATCGGCGCGGTGATCGCCTTGGGCGCGCCGGGCTGGATCACCCAGGCCCCGACGATAAACAACAGCTCGGCGAGCAGGACCGCCCCGACCACGCCGCCGATCGGTAGGTAATTGAGAAAACCCTGGCGCAGCTCGGCGAAATCCACGTCGAGCATCATCACCACGAACAGGAACAATACGGCGACGGCGCCGACATAGACGACGATGAGGATCATGGCGAGAAATTCGGCGCCGAGCAGCACGAACAGGCCCGCCGCATTGACGAAGGCGAGGATGAGAAACAGCACCGAATGCACCGGGTTCCTGGCGGTGACCACCATGATCGCCGAGGCGATGCAGACGCCGGCAAAGAGATAGAAGAAAATGGCGGTGATGATCATGGGCGGCGCTGCTCAGCGATACGGCGCGTCGAGTTCGATGGCTTTAGCGAGCTCGCGCTCCCAACGGTCGCCGTTCGCCAGCAGGCGCTCCTTGTCGTAGTAAAGTTCTTCGCGCGTCTCGGTCGCGTATTCGAAATTCGGCCCCTCGACGATGGCGTCGACCGGGCAAGCCTCCTGGCACAGCCCGCAATAGATGCATTTGACCATGTCGATGTCGTAGCG
>Ga0209415_10013484_pt1 | contig 13477 bp, 12 predicted proteins | sample PeaSoiSIISIP2007_FD_187696 | JGI IMG/M metagenome (GOLD analysis project Ga0209415, IMG submission 187696) | Peat soil microbial communities from Weissenstadt, Germany - SII-SIP-2007 (SPAdes) (version 2) | ecosystem: Environmental > Terrestrial > Soil > Wetlands > Peat | place: Germany... | reverse complement strand
TCGGCGAGGGCGGTCGCGACCTGCGCCTGCTGGGTGACTAGGGCATCGAGCTTCGACGCGATCGCGGCCTGCGAGGCCAGGGCCTCCGCCTGCTGCTGGGTGAGGGCGGCCGCCATCACCTCCACCGCGGCGCGCGTGCTCGGAGCCGACTCGACGGCGGCCGCTGTCTGTTGGGCCACCTGCTGGGCAGCGGCCGCGGCCTGCTGGGCGGTCGTGTCGGACGTGGTCTGGAGCGCGACCTGCTGCGACTGCTGGGCGGTGGCCTGGGCGTCGGCCTGAGTCGCCGTCGAGGCGACCTGGGCCTGCTGGACCGCGTCCGCGCGGGCGGCAAACGTCGGGTTGGCCTGCGCCACTTGCCCCGCATCCCACTGGGGCGACCGCACTTGCGGCGCCGGCGCGCTCGCGAGCCGCTGGGCCAGTTGCGCGACCCACTGGCCGACCTGGCCCGGGTACTCGGCGGCCACCTGCTCGAGTTCCGCGCTGATCTGCGTCGTGCTATAGGTGTAGTCCGGCGCCTGCCCCCACTCGCTGCCGAACTCGGTCCACACCGAGTTGCCGGTCTGGAACAGCGCGGCCGTCACCCACTGCTGGAGTTGCGCCAGCCACGCGCTCGTCGGGAGGGACGAGGATCCTCCGGCCCCTCCCGCGGCAATCGAGGGGATCCCGGCGCCGCCGAACAGCGATCCGGAGGCCTGGGTGAACAGGGCACCGGCGAAATTCGTGACCTGCTGGACTGCCTGCACGACCTGCTGGACCTGTTGCGCGAGTTGCTGGACGGTCTGCGTCAGCTGCGTCAGCTGGTCCCCGGAGGCCACCTGACCACCGCCGCTGTCGTTCCCACCCCCGCCGTCATCCGCCCACGCAGCCCCGGGCCACGCGGCCCCCAGGAGCCCCGCGATGAGGACGAGGGCCAATACCACGCGCATCCCGGATCTCACATCACACCTCCCCGATCGAGCGCATCACATCCGCGCGGATGATCGTGCGCCAGCGCGTCGAGGCCGGCCAGCACGTCGCCCTCGGCCTCCCGGATGTACCGCGCCCGGAGCGCGCGCTCATCCGCGTTGCTGGCGGAGATCCAGAACTCCAGGCTGGTGGGTTTGGCCACGAGCACCCCGGACTCGGTGTGATCGCCTAGATGCGCGACGGCGAGGACCTCCGCGTGTTCGCCGGGCCGATTAGTCAGCCGGCGCAGTAGCCGCGCCTGATTGGGGTTCAGTTTGGCGATCGCGATGGTGGACTCCGGATCCACCACCGGGAACAGGAACCACCACGTGGCGTTGCCGAGGATGGCCCGCGCCTCCTGGCTCTGGAAATCCTGCATGTCCTGGGACACGCTCAGCACCGCCGCTCCCACGGTCCGGAACCGCCGGTACATGTCGTCGAGGAACTTGGCGGCCACCGGGTCGCTCAACACACTCCACAGCTCGTCCTGAATCACAACGAGCCGCGCGCGGCCGACGTCGCGCAACGCCTGGCGGTACGTCAGGTCCTGCAGCAGGAGCACCACGACGGGCATGAGATCGGCCTGGCCTGTGATCGGCCCGATATCGATGTACGTCACCGGGGCATCGAGCGACACGTTCGTCGGCCGGTCCAGCAGCTGCGCATACCGCCCGCGCTCGCACCACTGCCAGAGCCGCGTCGCGACCGCGTCGAGCGTGCGCTGCTGCTCCTGCGAGAGCGCTTGGCTGCCGACGTCCCCGGGATTGCGGAGCGTCGCGACTAGATCGTGGAGGAACACCGGCTCGCCCCGCAGATGCTGCCGCCGGTACGTCTGCGAGATCGCTTCCCCCACGAGCGCGAGCTCGTCAAGCGTCAGGCCCGCGCCGCCCCTCGGACTCACGAGCCGGTCGATCAGCGTGACCAGGAACGTGTGCTTCTGCGCCGCGTGCTGGGTATCGTCCGGCGAGGTCTCCTCGCCGAGGAAGTAGCGCAGCTGCCCGGGCGTGATGTCGAACGGATTGATCGACGTGCCGCCGCCGACGTCGAACCGGAGCTCCGCGCCCCCGAGCGCGCGGGTGAGCGTCAGATAGCTGCCCGGGGGATCGTTCTGCCCCTTGTCGATGATGACGGCGCGGACCGTCGGACGGAGGATCTGCATGAGCAGCTGGCAGATGAAGGCGGATTTGCCCGTCCCCGTCTTGCCCGCCACGACGCCGTTCCACCCCGCGACCCGGCTATCGAACAGGTCAATCGCGGTCAGCCCGCCCCAGCGATTCGGAAAGATGGCTTCCGCCCGCGGAGAGCCGCGCCACGGTCCGCTGATCGGCAGGAGGTGCACCGCGTTTTCCGCCATGGCGAGCACGGTGCGCCGGTTCTCCTGGCCGCTTCCCGGCATCAGCCGGCGGTACTGCGCGGCGAGGGGGAGCGTTTCGTCCACGAGCGTGAGCGCCCGCATCTCACCGGCCAGGCGGAAGAGCTCGAGGGCCGTACGGTCCAGCTGGTCCGGGGTGCGGCGGGCGAACACAAAGCCGAGTCCGACGCGAACCACCTGTGTCTCGCCGCCGAACACCCGCCAGAGGATCTCCTGGAGGCTCGCATGCTGCCGCGCCGCCCCCGTGGTCGCTGCCTCGCTCGCCGCACTCTCCGCCACGTTCCCGGCGAGCGCGCTGCGCGCGACAAGCCGCTGGATCATCGGATGGGCGTGCGGCTTGTGGATCTCGAACACGCACGCGAGCGGTTCCCGCATGGCGAGCACCGGCAGGAGGTGCAGCATCACGGTGGTGCCGACCGGGAGCGCGTCCATGGCGAGCACCTTGATGTACCGGTCGTCGATCCGGAGGTGGCTCCAGTCGCGGTCGAGCCCGCTCCGCGCGATCACCTGCCGCAGACTGACCGGGAGCGCCCACGGCGCCGCGGCGGTCTCACTGCGGCTCAACTCGTACAGGGGCCCGGGTACCGGCGGCGGGGTGACCCCGCCGGCCGCCTGCCGCGGGTTCAGGTACCGCCACATGGTGTCGCTATAGTCCTGCGGCGAGAATGGCTGCGGCTGCAGGCCGAGCGCGCCGAGATGCGCCATCACCACGGCCCGCATCCCGCGCAGGACCTGATGATCGCGCTCCACGTCGCGCCGATGCCGCGGGGCACACTTCCCGGGACGGTGTGGCATCAGCACGAAGAGCGCAGCCCACAGCACCGCCGCGAGCGGCACACCCCACCGCCACCCCACGAGTGCGCTGGTGAGGATCCCGAGTAGCCCGGCCACGATCGTCGAGACCGCCCAGCGGTTGGGAGGACGGAGGCGCGGCGGATGATAGCTGAGCAGGACGACGAGCCGAGCCCGCAGCGTCTCGCCAAGCCGCTGTTCCCGCACCCGCGCACGGAGCCGAAGGTCGCGCCAAGCCCGCAGCGGTCCCGTCACCTCTTCCGTGCGCTCGGCATGATCGCGGACCGCGCCGCCGGGGTCGGACGTCACCTCGTACACGACTCGAAGATCTTCGCCCTCGGGCATCGCGTGCAGGAAGGCCTGCGCGCGCCGCGCGACGGCCTCGAGATCCTGCGGCGACATCCAATCGGTCGCGAGCGGTTCGCACCGGAACCCAAGCACGTAGCTCCCGTCCACCAGGAGGAGCGCGTCGCGCTCGACCTGCCAGGGGGCGAGTTCCAGCGTGAGGGAGCGGCTCGCGAGCCCGCGCGTCTCGATATCAGGGGCTGCGGTCACCGCCACGAGCTGGCTCCGCGCGCGCTGTCCGCGGACTGGGGCGCGGTCTGCGCGGGCTCGGTGGTCCACCGCCCGGTGCTCTCCACCACGTACGCCGGCCGGATCTCGCTGTCCGGGTTGATATCCCAACACTCCGGCTCGGCCAGCCAGTTGAGGGCGTCCTCGAGCAGGTGGCGCGGCCGGCCGATTTTGACCGCGCGCCAGCAGGCAAACAGAAACCCCGTGGCGATCATGGTGAGATACAGGGTCAGCTCCACGCGGCCGACGTGGACATGGGCCTGTCCGATCACGGTCTCGACAAACCAGAAGACGAGCACGAGGACGGCGAGATCATCAAGCTCGAACCCGTAGAACGAAAACGCGCGGTCGATCTCCGGATACACGGGTGACTCGAGCACGAGCATTATCCTCCTCCGGGGCAGCCGCCGCCCGCCCCAAGCGCACCCAAGATACTGCCGAACGAGACGATGGCGAGCGCGATCAGCACCGTCACGACGAGGCTCACCGTCCGCACGCTCCCGCGGGAGACCAAGCCGGCCAGAAGCCCGAGCGCCACCAGCACGAGCGCGACGAGCGGCGCCAGTTGCTGCAGCTGGCCGTACGTGCTGCAGAGCAGCTGGACGAGCGGACCCACCTGCCCGAGCGCGAGCGGCATGCCCCGATCAACTACAGCCGGTATTCAGCCCGACACTCTGCAGGATCGTCGGCAGGTTAATGATGACGAGCGCGATAAGCCCCCCAATCACCAGGTCCACCACAAGATTGCTGTGCCGCTTGATGAGGCCAATAGCCAGCGCCGCTCCAATGGCGACCAACGCCACGACCGGGGCCAGCGTCTTGATCGCGTCGAAGTTCGTGCAGAGGTACTGGCTGAGCTGGGGCGGGATGACCGACTGTGCGCTCGCGCTCGCGACCAGGCCAAGCACCAGCACGGGGATGGCGGGCAGGACGCGCAGGACGATCTGGAATGAACGATGCCGCATGATCATGCTCCTCCTGGTGCGGCCTGGTCACGATGAACGGCCGGATGTACAGACCATCCTAAAGGGGCGACCGGGCCTCACGGCGGCAACCCCTATCATCGTCCACCGCCCGGACTCACTCGACCGGGACAGGGGGGCCACCTGGCGAAGACCCATGAGGCGGAAACGATCCGCGGCGGGGCCAGACACGACACAAGGGGCGGCGCGATGACAGGCGATCAGGACATCGTGAACGGACTGGTGGAGGAGTTGCTCAAGGCGCCTATCTATGGGGCCCATACGTCAGAGCACTGGCGTCATCGCCGAAGTGAACCGGGATTGCACCAAAAGAGCACCAGGCCGCAGGCGGCCCCCATCCAGCACGGCATCTGGTGTCGGCCGCCACGCCGGACACGCGCGTCGGCACCGACACGCCCTGCGCTAGTACGCGGCTCCCCCGGCCGTCTCCTTCGCGCGGCACCATTGGGCCGCCGGCTAACTGGCCGCCGTGATGAACACGAGTACGGGCGTCCCTGCCGGCACCCGGGTCACCATCACCGTGCCACCCGTCTGCACCGGCCCCGGCTGAAAACCCGTCGCTAGCTGCTGCGAGAGAATCTGCCAAAATGGTGGCACCTGACTGGTGATCGTGGCAGTGATCCCGGCAACCGCGGTCTGCTGCGCGTTAATTTGATCTTGGACGTACTGCGAGACGGCGCCGAGCGTCCCGCTCAAAGCCGTCCGCGCCGCTTGCGGGGCCATGGCCGATGACGCGGCGCCAGGAACGCCCGGTTTCCCGATCTTCGGATCGTACCCCACACCCTGTAGTTTGATCGTGGTCGCCCGATCGGGACTCAGTGCCTGCGTCCATGTGATCTGCAACGACCCATCCTGCCCCTGCGCGGCCGAGCCGATAACCTGCCAGCCGGCGATCGGCCCATCCTGCGCCAACGCCACCACCGGGAGCGCCTGCCACACGGGACTGACCGCAAGCGGTGTCATGAGCTTCACCGTAAACTGGTCGCCGATCTCAAAACGCGGCGAGGCTGGAGCAGCGGCCGCGGGCGGCGCCTGCGCCGACCCCGACGATGGCGTTCCTCCCGAACCCTGTGCCGCAGCCGTCACCACGACCGTACCGCCTTGGACCGTACCGCCTTGGGCCGTACCCGATGTACCGGACCCGCCGCCCGAAGCAACCGACGATACCACCGTCGCGCTCGCGGTCTGGGGCGTCGCCCCGACGACAACCTGCACCGCCTCAGTAGCGGCCGCGCTCGACGCACCGCCGTCGGCGGGTCCACGGGAGCCCAGTTGCGTCGCCGGGGGCGCCTGCGCAGGCCCGGACGGCAGGAACGGAAGCGGGGGAGTCGGGAGCGGCGTGGCGGGGCCACCGGCTGCGGGGGACACTGCACCCCGGGCAACAGGTCCGCGCGACGCAGGCTGCAACTCGGGCGCGGGGGGCGGCGTCGGCATCGGCTGGGCGCTCGTCGCGCCGGGCACGCGCGCCGGCGGCCTTGTGGCCATCGGCACCGACGCAGGACTGTGCAATCGCCCCACAAGCCACAGGAGCGCGATCCCCGCGATCACCACAGTGAGGATCACGGAGCGGTTCATACGCCGCCGGTGGGGCTGCGTGGGATCGCGCTTCGTGAACAAACTCGCGATCCGGTCCCGCGCGGCCGCCTTGCGGGCCTCCGTGGTAATCTCCGTCTGGCTCGCGACTGGATCGGTCGCCTGCACGAGCCATGCCTGCACGCGGCTGGCGAGGTCCGGGTGCGAATCCAGCAGCAGCCCGAGCATGTGATTGAACGCCTCGGTCCCGGGTTGCGGAACCTCATCGGCGGGTGTCGCAGTCGCCTCAGCGATCTCTGCGCGCAGCGTCTCCCAAGTCGTCACGGCCGGTCCCGCCTCCTTCGCGTCACGTAAGCGGTATCATACCGCCACAGTGGACACGGCACCCGGTAACCTAGGCCCCCGGCACCGCGCGACCTTTGCGGCGCCTACGTCCAGCACGGCCACAAGCGTCGGGATCGAGCAGATCATGCGCGAACTCGCGGTCGACGGCGCGTGGACCCAACGGCAGCTGGATGCACGCCTCACTCGGTGGGGCGCCCCGAACCCCGCGCGCTACCTGACACGCGCGGTGATGACGGTAAGACCGACGGCGAGGGCGCACCGGTGGACCCGCGTAACCATCGTGCGTCCAAACGCAGAGGCCCGGGCCGCGCTGCGAACCATGCGGGTACGCCCGCAGGAAATCCGATCGGGAGAGCTCGAGCACGCACTCGGCTTGGCCGAACTCCGCTGGCGGTGTGGCCTGCCGGCCGACCGCTATTGCGCGCAGGACACGCTGGGGCGCGACCACCGGCGCGCTGTCGCGCGTGGGGCCGGTGGGTTCGGACCCGCGATCGCCGACGGCGTCTATCAAACGACGGACGGAGTCGTGCTCTGCGAGTACGACCACGGGTACTACACGGCGCGGCAGATTCGCGGCAAACTCACGGCATTCCGGTCAGCGACCCGTCTGAACGGCCAACGCGTCCTCGGCAGCGTGTGGGGCGTACCAACAGCCCGACGCGCATCCTGGCTGCGGGACCTGGGAGTCCGCGATGTCGTCGTGTTGGATCCGGAGACCTGGCTCGGCTAGCGCCCCGACTCAAACCGGCGGAAGCAACACCTGTCCCACCTCAAGCGGGGTCTCCTCGAAGGGCCACGAACGGGCGCCGCGAACGATGGCCCGGCGAAGCGATGCGAGCGACTCGGTCCGCACCGGCACGGGCCGAGTCAACTGGCCGCCGATGAGAACGAAGATCGGCGTTACCCCGGTGGTCGGTAGTGACAGACGCGCGGCGACCGCGTGTTGCGCGCGTGCGAGCTGGGCGATGGGGCTCGGGCGCGGGACGGTCCCACGCCGGGTCCGCTGGCCCCACACGTCCCCGGGGTGTCGGCCCGGCGTGATCGCCCCGCTCCACCGTTTCACTTCGATCACGAAGATCCCCGCGGGCCCGAGGACCAGGTGGTCGATCTCACAGCGCCCTATCGGACCAGAGAGCACGAGATCGTTGAACACGATGTACTCGGCCGGGAGCCGCCGCAGTTCGCGGGCGGTGCGAGCCTCGCCCACCTGGCCCGCGCGCACCTGTCCATGGATGGCCGCCCAGGTGCGGACACGCCACCGGAGTCCGGCGGCGCCGAGCAGCAACCCGGCCGCGCCGCCCCACAGATGGTGCGACAGATCCGACCGCAGCGGCACGGACATGCCGGCGACAGCACCCACGCCCACACCCAGCGCGAGGTCGGTGGTGAGCGCGATCCGCGCCAAGCGGGCACCGGCGGTTCGAGCCGCCCATGGGCCCATCGGCGTGGCGGTCAGCAGCATCCACCCGACCCCGACCAAGGCAAGACCGAACGCGAGCGAGAGCAGTCCCGGCCATGCGCTCGATTCGGTCGCCCAGGCGAACATACCCGCGCCAGCCGCGAGCACGACCACGGCAGCGCTGCGAGGTCGATCGGCGACGAGGAGCAGGAGACGGTCCGCCTCAACATGGCCAGCCGTCGTGCCGGCGGCGCCGATCACATGCGCCACGTTAGCGGTCCTCCGAGATCACCGCGAGCCGTTCCCGAGCCCGGGAGAAGTGGACCATCGAGACCGCGCAGGCACCCTCGGACAGCGCCACGAGGCCGGCGATCCGGCAGAGCTCTCGAAGATCGCGCCCCGACAAACCGTCGGTTATCGCGACGACGGCCTCCGGTGTGGTCTCCGCGCAGCGCGGGAAGTGCTGACGCAACAGCGCCGCCCGCGCCGCGGCATCCGGCAGCGGCACCCCGAGCTGAAAGCTGAGACGAGAGCGGACCGCCGAATCCACGGCGTCGAGCACATTCGTAGCCCCGATCACAAACACGCCCGCGGGAGCACCGCTCACCCCTTCGAGCTCCTGCAGCACCTGGTTGATCCGCTGTGCGGCATCGTGCCCCACAGCCCCGATTTCGAGAGGGCCGCCGTACCGTGATGGAGCGAGGCCGTCGAGTTCGTCGAGGAAAAGGATACACGGCGCGGCCGCGCGAGCCTGCCGGAACGCATCGCGCACGAGCTGCACACCATCGCCCGTCCATGGGGACGTGAGCGAGGCTCCCGAGAATGCCAGCACAGGCCGATGTGACTCACCGGCTACGGCGCGTGCGATCAACGTCTTGCCCGTCCCGGGCGGCCCGAAGAATATCGCACCGGCGGGCGCCACCACACCGAGCGCGGCGCCGGCGGCGGGATCCGCCACGAGCCGAACCAACGTTCGGAGCTCGGCCAGCATCGGAAGCGGCAGCACGAGATCATCGAACGCGGCGGGTTCGATCGGACTCGGATCTGCCGGCCGCGTGGCGTGCGCTCCGGGCTGCTCGCGCACGCGCTCCAACGCTCGAGTCACATGCTCGGCGCTGACCATCTCATCGCCCGCCGCCATCGCCTGAATGCCGGCGACACGACACAAGTCGCGCAGCTGCCGCCCAGCGAACCCGTTCGTGAGCCGCGCGACCTCCGTGGCCGCCACGCCCGACTGCGGGGGGAGATACCGGCGGAGGATCGCCGCGCGGGCGGCTTCGTCCGGAAGGGGAATCTCCACATGGTAGGCGAGTCGCGACCGCACCGCTCGGTCGATGTCGTTCAGACGGTTGGTCGAGCCAACGACGAAGACCGATCCGAGCTCACCGCCAACCCCCTCGAACTGCTGGAGAAACTCTCCGAGCCGGGCCCGGAGGTCGTGCCCCGCACCGGAGCTGGCGCCGTCCTGGGCCGACCCGCGCGAAGGCGTGAGCCCATCCAACTCGTCGATGAAGAGCACGCACGGCGCCGCGGCGCGCGCGGCCTGGAACATCCGGCGGACCAGCTGAACGCTTTCCCCAGCCCACATGGACGTGAGCTCTGCGCCGCTGTACGCGAGCACCGTGCGATTCGTCTCTCCCGCAAGGGCCCGCGCGATCAGAGTCTTCCCCGTGCCCGGAGGCCCGTAGAAGATTGCGCCGGCCGGTGCTGCCACCCCGAGTCTGTGTCCGCTCGCCGGATCAGTGAGCAAGCGGATCAACGCCTGGATCTCCGCCCGGGCCGACTCGGGCAGCACCACATCCGCGAGCCGGACGGGCGCAATCTGGCTCGACTCTGGGACACGGGTCGCGCGCGTCCGATCGGCCGTCGCCTCCCGCACGAGGGGCCGGTCCGTCGGCTCGAGGGGCGACAGCGCGCGCGAAGACCGATGCCAGAGCAGCACGGTCAACGCGAGACACACCAGCAGGACCGGGGTGAACACCACGGCATCCACGCTGCTCGTGCGATGGAGACGATGGAGCAGCCCAGTGCGGACAGCCGCCACGACCAGCGCGGAGAACACGAACAACGCTGTGCCCACCTGCCGGGCCTCGTGCCACCTTCGGAAACGGGCGCCGCTGGTCGTCCGCGGACCGACGTGCAGCACAAGCCAACCGCAGAGTGCCACCGCCAGAATGGTGCCCGCCACGGCGGCCAAGACGGCGAGCGGTACCGACGACGGAGGTGGCGGCCCGACCAGGAGGACCCGCACCAGGACCACCTCGCCCAATACGGCGCCCCAGGCCAGCAATCGCTTGACGCCGTGGGCCGCGAGGCCGAGCACGGTCAATCCCCCGAGCGCGGCGCCCAACGCGGCGGCACCCCCGAGCAGTGTCATCCTCGTGTGGACCCACGGCACATCGATGCCCTCGAGCGACGCGATCCGCCCGGAGCCCGTAAGCACGACGATCACACACGCCCACATGAGGGCCACCGCACCAGACGTGCGTGTGAAGAGGGCAGCCGGAGTCCGCTCGTACTCAAAGAATCTCATCGCTCGCGTGTAGCATACCCGAAGCCCGGTGGGATCCCAAGGAAGGCGTCGTCAGGAGAGACGGGGCGACGTGCGCATACGCACCCGAGCGTGGGGCAACACTCCCGCCGCACACATGGTCCGATCAAGCGATGCCCAGCCGCGGTGCAGCGACGAATCTTGGAGGCAGGAGTGCTGCGGAAATTGGGGGATCCCGGCGACGCATAGCGACGGCGATCAATCCGGAGCGGGGGAGGGGCCCATGCCGAAAAGACCGCTCAAATTGAAGGTGCGACTCCCGATCTATACCACTCCCAGGAATCAGTGGCGCAGAGAAATCAGTGCGAAGGTATGGGAGGTCCAACAGCACACGGATGTCCATTACGCACCCACGGACCGCCTGCAAATCCAGATACGGCTGTACCTCACCGGAAACGCGCTCACCATCCACGATCTGGACAACACACGGCTGACAACTGGGTGCTCGTGCCGGACCCAAGCGAGCGGTTCCAATAAAAGGTGGCCGGCCACGCGCGGACTTCGTCACCCGTCGATCCGAAATGAGTTGCACGAGGACGGCTCATTTCGTGTGTAGTGTAGAGAGCAATGTGGCGAAGGACTGCGGCAACGACGCTCGTGATCGTGGCCGGCCTGCTGGCTGGGCGCGCCTCGGCCAATACCAGTACCGCGGCCCTGCTCGCGCAAGGGGTGACCGCGTATCGCGCCGGAGCGCCCGTGCACGCCCTCACGGCATTCGCCGGAGCCGCGCGTGTCGCGCCGACCTCCGCAGCACCCGCAATCTGGGCCGGTGTCGCGGCCGTGGCGGCGGGACGATTCCAAGAAGCGGCCGCCTGGTTTCGCACCTGCCTCGCTCGACCGCATTCTGCGGCGGAAGCGCGCATCGCCACGGCATGGCTAGACCGGCTCGCTGTGCTGCACGACCCCACGCCCATCCCCGGCAGGGCCTCTAACCAGATAGCCGCACTCGCGTATGCGACCAACCCGCGCCTGACGGTCGGGCAGGCACGGTGGGTGGGCCAAGCAGTCACTGCGGCCGCGCAACGGGAAGGCCTGGATCCGTGGCTGCTGGCGAGCGTGATCTATATCGAGAGCCGGTTCAACCATCAGTCCATCAGCGGGGCAGGGGCTATGGGGATGGGACAGCTGATGCCCGGGACCGCTGCGGCCGCAGGCGTGGACCCGCGGGATCCATGGGGCAATCTACTCGGCGCTGCGGAGATTTTGCGGTGGAACTACCTCGACTTCAGAAACTGGCCGCTTGCAATCGCCGCGTATAACGCCGGCGCGGGTGCGGTGCGTCAGTACAATGGGATTCCACCATACCCCGAAACTCGTTGGTACGTCCAGGCTGTCCTTTGGGTTTTTGCGCAACTGAAGGCTCGAACATAACTGTCGATTCTCATTGATTTTGTCAGTGTTCTCACGAATTTGTCAGTGAGCCCTCAGGGCGATTATAGACTGGCTGCGCCCTGAATCCCGAGACTCATAGATTTGGGTTCCAGGTCTTCCCCCTACCCAGCATCTGGAAGACGGGAAGGATGTCCTCCCGATTGCAGCCCTCGCCGGCCCAAAGCACACTCTTGCGCGGTGGCTCCGCCACGACCGTCGCGCATCGGCTCTCCTGTGCATCACGAAACTCGTCCATTTCACTGAAATGATAACTTGGTTTGTGTCAGAATGCCCTTACCTGACGTTCGGCCGGGGATAGAGGTTGCGGATGCCGATGGTAGCAACCAAGGCGCGAACGCCGGGTCCGCCGGCCACGTCTTGACAACCTATTTCTTGTGATATGATATCATCAAGTAATGATACGGTGATGGGAGAGTCTTGCATGCTAGCGCTTGCCCGAGCTCAGACGGTCAACCTGAAAGCCAAGCTCTTTCGAGGCTTCTCCGATCCCTCGCGCCTCTCCATAATCGAGGTGCTCCGTACTGGCCCGCGGACTGTGACCGAGATCGTGGAGACGACTGGTCTCAGCCAACCCAACGTCTCCAATCACCTCGGCTGCCTGCGCGACTGCGGTCTTGTCAGCGCCGAGGCGGAAGGGCGCTACACGCGGTATCGCTTGAGCGATCGCCGCGTGGCCACACTACTCAGGCTGGTCGACGAGCTCTTGGCCGATGTGGCCAAGGGTGTCTACGAATGTACCCGATACGCGGTCACGAAGAGCGGCTAACGATGGCACCCCAACACAAGATGGAGGTCCCGATCCAGCGGGTGGAGTGCCCGCGCGCGGCTCAACCCGGCGCAGCGCCAATGGAGGTCTGAGAACGTGAACACACCCGTGATCATACCCATCATTCCCAAGCCGCATGCAGGCCCCCAAACGCGCGCCGAGGCGGTGCGGGCCGGGGTACGCATCGAGCAGCTCACGATCGTCTGGATGACGCTTGAGGCGATCGTGGCGCTCTGGGCCGGAGCCACCGCGCGCAGCGCGCTCCTCGTGGCGTTCGGTCTGGACAGCGTGATCGAACTCGTCAGCGGAGGCGTGCTGCTCTGGCGGCTCTCGGTCGAAGCGGCTGGCGGCCGGCTCGACCGCGTCGAGGGTGCGGAGCGAACCGCGGCGTGGGTCGTGGGCGGATCGCTGGCCCTGCTCTGTGTCTACATCGTCGTGACGTCGGCGTGGACGCTGCTCACGGGCGCGAGACCGGATGCGTCGATTCCCGGCCTCGGCCTCGCGATCGCCGCGGTCGCCACGATGCCGTTCCTGGCGCGGGCGAAGCGCCGCATCGCCGTCCGGATCGACAGCGCCGCCCTCCGAGGGGACGCCGCGTGCTCGCTCACCTGCGCGGCCATGGCCGGGGCGCTACTCGCGGGACTGCTGCTGCACCTCGCGTTTGGATGGTGGTGGGCCGAGCCTTTCGCCGCCCTCGGCTTCCTCTACTGGCTGGTGCCGGAGACGCGTGAGGCGCTTGCCGCGGCGCGCCGCGGGCGGATGGGGTGCTGCGAAGATGCGTCGTGCAACCGCTGATCCGAGCGACACACTGACGTCCCCGTGGGGA
>Ga0209415_10013483_pt1 | contig 13477 bp, 11 predicted proteins | sample PeaSoiSIISIP2007_FD_187696 | JGI IMG/M metagenome (GOLD analysis project Ga0209415, IMG submission 187696) | Peat soil microbial communities from Weissenstadt, Germany - SII-SIP-2007 (SPAdes) (version 2) | ecosystem: Environmental > Terrestrial > Soil > Wetlands > Peat | place: Germany... | reverse complement strand
TAGGAGCGTGCCTCCGAAGAGCTGGATGAGAGATATGCCAGCAGCACCGGCGATCGAGGCGCCGAGCGAGGATAAGGCGGCTGCCCACTTCGCGTCCGAGACGTCGGGAATGCCGGTCAGATAGGCGGCCAGCTCAAGCAGCAGGATGTAACCGATTACCCAACCGAAGCGTGCCGTCCCAGTGAAGCTGTAGTGGCCGATGAAGTGTGCGTGCAGCTCTCCGAATACGACAACGACAATCGCTGGCGCGGTCAGGACAGCCCAGCGAGGGAAAGACCTGCTGTAGATAATCCGCGTTGATCGCTCGTGCGCCAGCGACTGGTCGTGACCCGCCAACCTGATCACGGTCCTACCCCCCAATTTCCCAACAAAGTTATCAGGCCTATTTTTAGATGGCAACGGTCGGACCTGGCAACGATATTCGACGCGCATCTGGCACCGCTGGTAAGGCGCGGGGCCCGAAGGCGGTGTCAGGTGACCCCGACTCCGCCTGACGGCGCGCCCCCGGTTTCCCCGTCTCCGGACCGCCTCGCAGAGACCGCCAGAGCCCGGTCAGTTCGCGAGCCGGCAGCTCCCAGCGCAGGGTGGTCGCCGTCGCCACCGCCATCCCGAGCGGCATACCAATGGCCAAGGTCGCTGCAACTTCGACGCCGGTTGTCGATGGTGTGCGAGACCTATTTGCACATGTCGGCGGCCGTACCTGGCCGGCACAGTGGTCGTCGACTGCGCGGTTGAGTCGTCGTCAGGCGGGTGGGCACCCCCGCCCTGGAACGGATGGCCGGCCCGCTACGCTCGGGCGGATGGGAGGGACCGACCCCGGCTCGACAGACGTCCCACCTCTCGAAGGCCAGCGAGTCCTCGAGTGGGCCCGGCAATGGAGCTATGCCCACCCACGGCTCAAGCTGGTCGCACGCGAGGGGTGGGCGGCCGCGCGCCTCGGAGCTACGGCGCTACACCTCCCGACTCCGTTCGACCCCCCCGAATTCGCCGACCTGCGTGCCCTGGGCGCCGGAAGGGACCCGGAGGGTTCCGGGCCGTCGGTTTTGGTGATGTCGTTCCGAGGTTGGTCCACCCACGTGGTGATCGAGAGCCTCGTGGCCGCCGCCCTGCAGCATCGTGGCGCTCACGTCAGCGTAGTCACATGCGGCGGTCGGCTCCCCATGTGCGACGTGGTGCCGGTCCCCTTCGCGCCTCCGACGCCGTGCCTGTCGTGCTCGGGTTACGTCCACGACGCCGCCGCAGCCAGCGGCCTCCATCTCCTCGATCTGTCGGACCTGGTCGATGTCCGGTCTCGAGTGACCCGAGCTCGGTCGACAGCGTCGGCTGCGGCGAACGTCGAACAGTGCCGCGCGACGGTGGGCGCCAACCTCCCGGTGGGGCGTCTGGTCGAGACGTCGGTGGCCTGGGCCCTGTCGACAGGAACCGTCGACGACGCCGACCCCCTCGCCCTTACGACGTACCGACGGTTCCTCGCCGCCGGCCTGGTGGTCGAGGAAGCGTGGTCCCAAGCGCTCGACACCGTCCGACCCGACCATGTCTTCCTGCTCAACGGGTCGTTCTTCGCCGAGCGGATCATGGCCGAGCTGGCCATTGCGCGCGGCATCCCGGTCGTGCGCTACGAGCGTGGCTTCCTGCCCTCAACTGTGCTCGTGAGCCGCTGGGAGGCCGACCGCGACGATCTCGACCCCGGAGAGGACTCGTGGGCGGAGGCCGCCATCACCCCGCTCGGGCACGACCAGCGTTGCGAGGTCCGCGACTACTTGGAGGGACGAACACGGGGATCGCGGATCCTCAACGCCTTCTGGACGGACGAGCGACCCGACCCGGCCGTCGTCCGGGCCCAGCTCGGGCTGGACCCGGCGCAGCCGCTTGTGTCCGCCTTCTGCAACATCCTCTGGGACAGCGCCGTCCAGGGGAAGGACGTGGCCTTCGCCAGCATGCAGGCTTGGCTGGAGGACGCCGTGACCTGGGCCCGGCGCAACCCGCGGGTCCGCCTCGTGATCCGGGTGCATCCGGCGGAGGTGAAGCTACGTAACCACCCGAGCCGTGACCCGATCATCGCCCACGTGCACCACCTGCTGACCCCGCCCGTCGACAATGTGACGGTCGTCGGTCCCGAAGACCCGATGAACTCCTATGCGCTCGCCGCGGCCAGCAATGTCGGGCTCGTGTATACCTCCACCATGGGCCTCGAGATGGCCTGCGCCGGGATCCCCGTGGTCGTGGCCGCCGCCGCCCACTTCGGGAGGCGGGGCTTCACCTGGGATCCCTCCGACGCCCACGCGTACTGGCAGACAGTGGAGGGTCTCCTGGCCGGCGCTGACCCAGGGGATCGCGGCCGCCAGGAACTGGCCGAGCGCTATGCCCACCTGTTCTTCTTCCGCTTCCACCAGACCATCGCTTCCCTCGAGGAACCCGGTCAGAGCCGGGTCCGGCTGCGGCCCTCGGCCGGGACCGCGATCGCGGGTGGCATCGACCCCGGCCTCGACCGCGTCGTGAACGCCGTACTCAACCTCGAGGGCGCGCTCGTGACCCCCGCCCGATGATGGAGGCCGTAGCTCGCGAGGAGGACCCCGACGCGTGGGACCGGCTGGCCGGCGGGGGCCTGGGCGGCTGGTGGTATCAGACGCGGTGGTGGATGGACTATCTGGCCGCTCGGCGTCCCGAGCGCGACGACCAACCCCTGTCATTCCTCGTGTGGCAGGGAACCGTACCGGTGGCGGCCGTTCAGGTGGACGAGGACCGCACCACTCAGGCACCCAAGTGCGCCGTCGGACGCGAAGGGGAGGCCTGCTGGTCCCCGGTGCTGTCGCCGACGCTGGAGAGGACAGCGCGCCTCGCCGTCCTCCGCTTTGCGTGGGAGCACCTCGACGCCCTGGCTCGCGAGCGAGCGTGGGTGGCTGGCACCTGGCAGGTGTCGCCGCTGTCACGGGGGCTGGGCGAGTACCTGCCCGACTTCCTGGCGTCCACCACGCGCGCCGGCTACCTCGACACCAGCCTCTGCAGCCAGGTCCTGGACCTGCGCGTCGGCCCGGAGGAGCTGCGACGCGGGATGTCCAAGGGCCATCGGGCCGCCGTCACGGCAGGGCGCCGACGATTCCGCAGCCAGGTCACCACCGACGCCGCCGAAGACCACGTCGACGCCTACATCGCCCTGCACCGCCGCCTGGCGGGTGACCAGGGGCGACCCCTGGCCACTTACGAGATGATGCGGGCCTGGATGGCCGATCGCCACGGGGCCCTCGTCACCGCCCTCCTCGACGACGAGCCGGTCGGCTTCGTCTACCTCATCGTCCACCAGGCCCGAGCCCTCTACATGTCGACGGCCGTGGAGGAGTCCTGCGACCGCCTGCCCATCGGCCACGTGCTCCAGGACGAAGCCACGGCATGGCTCGGTCAACAGGGCGTGGAAGTCTACGAACTCGGCATCCAGCCCTTCGGCAACCTCCCCTACGACCACGCCAGCCCGAAGGAGCGCAACATCGGGCTCTACAAGCGAGGATTCGGCGGGTATCTGGCGCCGCTCGTGCGGCGCCAGGCCCCGTGGCCGGTGTCAGGGCACCTCGACTCCGCCTGACGGCGCGCCCGCCGCCGGCCCGGTCTCGGCACCACCTCGACGCATGGCTCGCCACAGCCCGGCCAGCTCGCGGGCGGGAAGGGCCCAACGCAGCGTGGCGACTACCACCACCGCCGCCCCGAGCGGCACACCAATGGCCACGGTGGGCACAGGCCTCAATCCGAGTGAGTCCACCACCCCCAACACCGCCAGCTCGGCCAGAACCGGTATGACCGCCGGGACGACGGCTTCAGCGAGGAACCGGCGGAGATCGGTGTCGCACAGTCGGCACGCAGCGATCGTGATCCACGGTGTCGTCACCGCCACGGCCGCTAGGGTTCCCCAGAACACGCCGGCCACACCCAACGGATAGACCAGCGCCACGCTCGCTCCGAGGTCCACGACCACCCCCACCACCGTGGCCCGCAGGATCACCGCGCCGCGACCTGCCCCGAGCAGGATGTTTCCCGCCACCTGGGCGATGGCCGCCAGCGCGCTGGCCGCCATCGCCACCCGTGCCGGATCGGCTGCGGTGCTAGCCAGCCGGGCGCCAGTCCACAGGTGAATCCCCGGTGTGGCCAGCATGGCCACACCGGCCGCCAACGGCCACGACAACACCAGGGCATAGCGGGTGCCCGACAGCAGCGTCTCCGTCAGCCGTTGTCGGTTCCCCCGGGCGTCCACCCAAGCCGAGCTGGGTACGAGCGCTGCCGTGGTTCCCGAGACCACGGCGTCGGACCCATTCTGGAGTTGGGTGGCCACCTCCACGGCCGACACCGCCACGGGCCCGAGGACGGCGCCCACGATGACGCGGTCCATCAGTCGATAGAGGGCAGCAATGGGGCGCAGCAGGCCGACGATGGCGGCATACGCCAGCATCTCGCGCAGATCGCTGGCCAAAACCGACAACCCAGTGGGTCGCTGCGCCACCAAGGCGCCCACCCCGAGCACCGCGCCCAGCGCGCTGGCCGCCACGGCCGCCGTCTCCACGGTGCGAAGCGACCCGCTACTCAACGCAGCGGCGGCGGTGGCCCCGGCGAACGCGGCCCGGCGGAGCGCGTCAACGCCACGGCTCAGATCCAAGCGCTGCAAGCCCTCGAGGCAGGCCTCCGCTCCCTGCTCCACGAACTCCCCGGCCACTTGGATAGCGAGCAACAGGGCGGCGGCGTGAGCTGCCGCGGCCACCCCAGTGGGAATGCGGCCCAGCAGTCGCAGGATGGGCCAGGCTGCTCCGAGGCTGATGCCGGCGCCCACTGCGCCGAGGCCGAGGAAAGAGGCCATGGTGGTGCCCACGGCCGAACCCGACCCCATCCCGTCGTCGGTTGCGGTGGCGGCCCGGGTCGCTACCAGCCGGGTGCCGGCCACCGCCAAGCCACCATCCAGCACCGACAGCCAGCCGGTGGATGCCGACATGGTCTGGAGCAGCACCCATCGCCCGAAATTCGCCAAGCCCAGCCCATGCACCATGAGGGGCAGCGTGACGAGCGCGACCACGATGGCCCACACGTTGGCGGCCAATCCCGCCACCGCATTGCGCAGGACGCGGCGGCGGAACGGGCGTTGGACGGGACTCACTGCTGGCCGGCCGACCGACGCCGTCCGAAGACCCGCAGACGCGAGCGCAGCCTGAGTCCCCGCCGCGCCCGGCCGATGAGCGTGTCTCGGGTGAGGTGCCCGGCGTAGTACGGGTCGCTCTGGTAGAGGCCGGGGTCCGGAAGCCGTCCGTCCATGAGGGCGGAGGTGGCGTCGAGCAGCAGGGGGCGGGTGGCGTAGTCGCTCGTGTGCCCGCCCACGGGGCGTACGTCAACAGCAACGGCACCGCCTAGAAGGCGCCACTCGTCGACGAGCGGGAGAACCTGCTCCCGGTACACGCCGTCGTCGTCAGCGCACACCTGCACGAAGAGGCCGGGCAGCCGCCCCTCAGCGCCAGCCTCGGACACGAGCGCCCGCACCCGGCGGGTGAGCGGGTGATTGGCCGTCGCTGTCGGATCGCCGTCGGGAGTGATGAAGGCCACCTCCTCCCAGCGTCCGCACCGGGCGGCTGCCACGTCCAGGTCTATGTGAGGCACGATGGCTACGATCCCGGCCGCGCCCAGGCGCAGCCCGATGACCAGCGCCCCCGTGGCGCCCATGGACGAGCCCACTGTCACGAGCTGCCCGGGTGGGATCCCTAGGCGCTCCATCTCCCGATCGACAATAGCGAGGACCGCCCGCTCCACGAACGGGTCGCCGTGCTCCCCGCTGTAATACGTCCCGTTGCGGAACGCGCCGTGGGCGTCGCACAGGAAGAGCCACTGGTGGCTGGGGTCGGACCCCAGCATGCGCAGCCGGTGGAAGTAGCCCTGGAACTGGTCGCGGTAAGGGCGACGCTCCCCCCACTTGCCGAAGAAGGCGCTGCAGTGCACGGCCAGACCGTGTCCCCCGGGGTGGGTGACGACGGCGTAGTCGAAGATCCGGCCTTCGGCGTCGGTGAAGCGCCGGAAGTCGGTGTTCAACGTCGGCGGGACTTCCGGACCGGTCACGGGATCGCTGCGGCGACCAGCGCTGCCCACGCCTCCGGCGGCCGCCGCCCGGCGACGGCAGGCAAGGGGGTCCGGCGCAACACGAGGTCGAAGGCGCTGGGCCGCAGAAACTGCAACTGGACGACCAGGCGGTCGGGCGCCCCCTCGGACGCGCGACTGCCGTAATGCAGACAGGCGCTGGTATCGACGAACACGGCGGTGCCGGCCGGGCCCTCGAAGGCGCGGAGCTCGTCCGGCTCCACCAGCGCGAGCACCTCGTCGTCGCCACGGCGGAACCCGCTGCCCCCGTAGCGGTAGTGCAGCGCCTGTTTGACCCGGGCCGACGCCGAGGCCCGAAGTGCGGTGAGCGGGCCGTTGCGGGAGGTCACGTCGGAGCAGTGCACGAACAGTTTCAGCTGGCTCACGTCCTCCCAGTCGGAATGGAAGAGCTGGCTCCCGCTGGGCGGTCCTGCCACGTACGGCGAGCGCAACACCGTGACACCGGCTAGCACCGGCACCATGCCGAGATGGGCGGCGGCCGTGGCCACAACAGCCGGGTTCAACGCCAATCGAGCGAGCGGGGTGTCAGCCGGCAGGACGTCGAGCCGGAGGTCGAGGAGGTAGGGTTTGTCGTGCCCCGCACGGGCCTCAGCGGCCGGCACATCATCCGCCAGTGCGCGGACCTGGTTGGCCACCCCGACGAGGTCCCACGACGCGTCAGGAGACGCCACCACGAATCCAATGTCCGGATCCACGGGCTCCGGCGGCGGAGGCAGATCGGCGGTCGCCAAGCGGCGGGCTGCCACCTGGCGGCGACGCAACCTCGCCAACCACCGGGCGTATTGCCGCCTCCGGCGGTCGTCGGCGGCCACGGCGAAGAAACCCCATCGGGCCCGGTCGAGGATTTGGTCGGCAGTCACGGCTCGACCGCGGAACGACTGAAGCCGGAGCCGTTGGAGGGATCGAGGGGGCAGAGGCGCAGGTCGTCCCTCAACGTCTCATCGAACCCGCGGACTACGCCGGCGGCTCCCTTCTGGCAGTAAGGCATGGCCGCCAGACTACGGCGCCGCAGCGGCTCGCTCCTCCACGGCGAGTGGCGGCACCCACTCCCACCGACCCGGGCCACCAAGCAATTCGTAGCCTTCGTAGGCCTTTCATCCATCGGCGGCCCCATGTTGGCGCCACCGGACTTAAGCTCTGAACGTGAGATCGACGGTTCGCACCCTCCACAACTCGCTGGCCCGGCAGGATGACGTGACCGCCAGCACGCGCCCGCCCCGAACCACGCAACGCGACTTGAAGCGGATGGTGCGCGACGTCGAGGGCAAACTGGCTATGGAGGGTCGGCCGTCGGTGTGCGAGCTCGGCGCGGGAACCGGTGTCCTGGCGGTTCCGCTGGCCGGGCGCTCGAGCCGCTTCGTGGGCGTTGATTTCGCCGAGGAGGCTGTTGCCGTGCTTCGCGAACGGTTCAGGGCGGCAGACCTCAACACGGTGGCACAGGCGGTGGTCATGGACGTCGTGGACGCGCCTGAGGACGAATTGGTTGCGCTCGGCCAATTCGACCGTGTCCTTGTGTACGCGTCACTCCACTACGTGGAGTCACCTGATCAGGCCGATCTCTTCATGGGTCGAGCACTGTCGCTCCTGGCTCCCGGTGGGCGCGCCTTGTTCGGCAACCTACCGGTCGAGGGGCGACCACTCCGGTCAAATCCCTGGTGGGCCGGCCGCGCGTTCGCACGTCGGGCATGGCGCCGGCTCAGTCGACGCGGTGGCGGGCCCTCGGCGGGTCCCTCTGTCGGAGGGCTGTCGGTGCTTCAGGCAGAGAGGCTCCAGGCGGTCGTCGAACGCTATGGCATGCGATGGCGTTGGTTGCGTCCTGCGGTTGGTACCCCGATGTTCGCCCACCGCCTAGACCTGGTAGCAACCCGGCCGCCGGCGAAGGACCACCCTTGACTCGAAAGGACAACGGAACTCGGCGGCAGGTAGGGGATCCCGGTTGGAAAGCTGAGGAGAGCCAGTTCCGTGGTAAAGACCTTGCATGCCCGTTTCGAAGATGATCCCGGCGCCGGCTAGCGGTCCCGATGACCGTCCTCCCGTCTCGGTACTCTTGCCGGTACTGAACGAACGGCCGTACCTCCGCGACTGTTTGGACTCTCTGCTCAGCCAGGACTACCCGAACATCCTCGAGATCCTGGTGTTGGACGGAGGGTCCAGCGACGGCAGCGTGGCGATCGCGGAGTCCTCTGGAGACATCCGGGTCCGAGTCGTCGACAACCCCCGCATCACGGCGGCAGCCGCGATGAACGCCGGGATCGCGGTGGCGAAAGGGCAGATCGTCTGCCGCGCCGACGCCCACACCCTGTACGCACCCGACTACGTTCTCCGGTGCGTCATGACGCTCCTCGAAACTGGTGCTGAGAACGTCGGTGGCCCGATGCGTGCCGTGGGTACGACGAACTTTGGACGGGCAGTGGCGGCCGCGACTTCGTCACGCTGGGGCATCGGGCCCGGGGTGTTCCATTACGCGGACCGACGCGTCGAGGCTGACACGGTTTACCTCGGCTGCTGGTGGCTCAAGACGCTCCAGGATCTCGGAGGTTATGACGAGACTCTGCTGCAGTGGGCCGCCGAGGACCAGGAACTGAACTTTCGGATCCGTAACTCCGGCGGTCGAGTGATTGTGGATCCGAGCATCCGATCGTGGTACTTCCCTCGTGAGACTCCGCGTGCGCTAGCCCGCCAGTACCACAACTATGGACTCGCAAAGGCCTCGACGCTGGCCAAGCACGGCCGTCTTCCCACATGGCGACCTCTCGCCCCAGCGGCTCTCGTGCTTGCGTCAGTGACGGCCGCTGCAGTCGGGCGCGGCTGGATGCGGGTAGCGATCCCGGCAGGCCATGGATTGGCGTGCGCTGCGGTGGCCTTGAGGCTGGGTGCCGATCCGGAGGTAACGCCGCATCGCGTGTTCGCCGCATTCGAGATCTGCCACTGGTCCTATGGCACGGGGTTCTGGGCCGGGTTGTGGCGGTTCGCCACCGGGCGGGGATTCGACAGTCGGCCAGTGGGCCACCGATGAGCCCATCGCGAAAAGGACCGGCTCGGTGAGTACGCACTTAGTGGCATACCCATGAGTAAACACGGCCTCCTCGTCCGCACGGACGCATCGCGGATGCCAGGAGGCGTCGGCTTGGGGCACGCGATGAGATGCCTTGCCCTGGCTAGGAGCTGGCTGGGCCGGGGAGGCGACGCATCGGTGCTCGCACTTGACCTTCCGGACGACGTCGAAAAGAGCTACGCCGCCGCCGGAGTGGCAGTGGAGCGGCTGCCCTCCACTACCCGTCAGGGGACCAAGCAGGATGCCGATCTCACACGGGCGACGCTGGAGCGACTGGGTGCCTCGTGGCTCGTGCTGGACGGGTACGGATTCAACGGCGCCTATCAGCGACTGGTTGCCGGCTCGGCGCGGATGCTCGTCATCGACGACCACGGCCACGCCGGTCGATACCAGGCGCAAGTGATCCTCGACCAGAACGCGGGCGCCGAGCCCGGAGCCTACGCCGAGCGGCCGTTGGATTCCGTACTGCTGCTCGGGCCTAGGTTCACACTCATCGCACCGGAGTTCAGATCGGTCGCCAGAAGGCAGCGACAGGGGCCGGTTCACCGGGTCGCCATCATGCTTGGGGGAGCGCCGAGCGAGCACGTCACGAAGATGGCGGCTGCTGCGGGCTCGGCGCTCGTCTCGTGCAGTTTGAAGGTGACAGTCGTGGGTGGCAACCCGTCGGCCGACTGTGGATTCGAGTGGCTGTCATCGACGCCGGCGGTCGCCGAGGTGATGCGCGACGCCGACCTCTGCATTGCTGCGGCGGGAATCACGACATGGGAGTGCTGTTGCGCCGGATTGCCGGCCCTGCTGTTCGCGGCAGCACCGAATCAGGAGGCAGTGGCCGAGGCGGCGACAAAGGCCGGGGCCGCCATCAACCTGGGGCGCGCGAGCGACATCGATTTCCGCCGAATCGTTCTCGCTGTGCGTGAACTCGCAGGCGATGTTGACGCCCTCCGTGCCATGTCGGTCGCAGGGCAATCGCTGATCGACGGTGCCGGCCCCGATCGGGTGGTGGACGAGATGTGGCCGAGGATCAACCTCCGACCCGCCCGACGGGAGGACGCGCGGCTGCTGTGGAGGTGGTTCAATGATCCGACGGTGCGGCAGGCGTCGTTCTCGGAGGGCGCCATCGGCTGGGATCAGCACGTCCGTTGGCTCGACGACCGCCTATCCGATCCGGACACGCGACTGTTCCTCGCCGTCTCCGCGGACGATCGGCCCCTCGGCCAGATCCGATTCGACCGCGACGGCTCCGAGGCGCGCGTCAGTTTCAGCCTCGATGCTGGGGCACGCGGGTCGGGCCTCAGTGCACCAGCGATCCGGCTCGGCGTATCGGCAATACTCGACGCGTGGCCCGACGTCTCAAAGGTGGTCGCGCTCGTGAGGGTTGAGAACACGCCCTCCAACCGGGCGTTCCGCACTGCCGGGTTCCGGCTGCGCGATGAGGTGCTCGTCGCGCAGAAGAGGGCGTGGGAGTACAACCTTCGCCGCGACGAGTTTGATGTGCGGCGCTGACAGCTTCGGACTGCCCGGGCCAAGGCGGCTCATGGCGACCGGTGCGACGTCAGCCCGACCAGCGATACAGGATCGACGAGAAGAGGAGAGATCCATTCAATGACACCGCCGCAGCTTTCGCCCGAAGTCCAAATCGGCGAGCGGGTCGTCGGCAGTGGGCACCCCGTTTACGTCATCGCTGAACTTTCGGCGAATCACCACCAAGATTTTGACAAGGCGCTTGCGTTGATCGAGGCGGCAGCCGCCGCCGGCGCCGATGCGGTGAAGCTGCAGACGTACACCCCCGAGTCGATGACGCTCGACAGTGACGCTCCGCCGTTCCGCGTCGGCCATGGAACGATATGGGAGGGCCGGCGTCTGTTCGACCTTTACCAGGAGGCGATGACTCCATGGGAATGGCAGCCAGGGCTCAAGGCGGCGGCAGAAGATCTCGGAATGCAGTGCTTCTCGACCCCTTTTGACCAGCCTAGCGTCGACTTTCTTGTCGGACTCCGGGTTCCGGCCATGAAAATCGCATCGTTCGAACTCGTCGATCTCGAGCTGGTCGAGAAGATCGCAAGGACGAACCTGCCGGTGTTCATGTCGACCGGCATGGCATCGATCGCAGAGATCGACGCCGCGGTGGCCACTGTCCAGAGCGCCGGCACCGATGAGTTGGTGCTGTTTCGCTGTAACAGCGCGTATCCTGCTTCTCCCTCCGAGATGGACCTGCTCACGATCCCCCACATGGCCTCGACGTGGGGCGTTCCGGTTGGTCTCTCGGACCACACACTCAGCGTGACCGCCGCGGTGGCGGCAGTCGCTCTCGGCGCCTGCGCCATCGAGAAGCACCTGACCCTTACCCGCGACGAGCCAGGACCTGACTCTGCCTTCTCGCTTGAACCCGATGAGTTCGCGACCCTCGTGCGCTCCGCGCACGAGGCTGAAGAGGCAGTGGGGAGAATTCGCTACGGCCCGTCCACCAGTGAGATGTCGAGCCTCGCATTTCGCCGCTCTCTGTTTGTTGTCGCCACTGTGGCGAAAGGCGAGGCATTCACCTCGGAGAACGTTCGCAGCATCCGGCCCGGCGGTGGACTACCACCAGAGTCGCTTCCGCTCATCTTGGGACGCCGCGCGGCGAAGGAAGTCGAAGTTGGGACGCCATTGACATGGGACATGATCGGCGCACCGGGAGACGCCTAGGTCGAGCCACGCTGCGGGCGCCGGTCCCACACCTCGTCGGTGCCCTCCGAGTGGTAACCGGCAGCACGCACGACGCGGGTGGCGTCGGCATCAAGAGGCCCTCGTAGGAGGAGCCGGCAAACTTGCTGATCCGAGCTCAGCGCGGCCTGCAGGGGCTCCCCGACGACCGAAAGTGGAGCTGTCCCCCGTCTGGCGAGAAGCAGTCCGATTTCGCCGACGCAGTCGTCGACGATGACGAAGAGGGCTCCCGTCAACCGCTCCCCCGTCATAACGATCCAGGCACGGACGGCCGGGTCGTCCAGCGAGCGCTCCAACAGCGAATGCAGCGAGCGCGGATCGCTCTTGTGTCCCCCGGCACGCAGCGGATCCTGACGCGCCAGAGCCACAACGTCCTCGACGTCGCAGGCCCGGAGGATCCGCAACGGCGACGCCGGCGACGGTGAAGGACCTAGGATGTCGAGAATCTCCTGCCAATTCGGATCGGTCCTTCCCCGCAGCTGTGTGACCGCTCGGCGAACACGGTCAAGGTCGGCGGCAGTGTCGACCGTCCAGCGCTCGTGGCCCAGCAGTCGGTCCTGGCGCAGCGCGGCAAGCCGGAAGCGGGCGGGTCTGCGGTAGATGAATGGTGTGACGTGCTCACGCTCGACCGGGTCCACCGCCTCCCGGTCTGCCGTCTCCAGCGCGCCGGCGGTCAGGACTTCGGCATCGAGCCCATCCGGATAGGTCCGCACCAGCGTGTTCGAAGCGTAATCGGCGCCGGTTCGCCGGAAGTGCACGATCAACTGATTGACGACCTCGGGGTCCATGAGTGGACAGTCGGCGGTCAGCCGTACGACGGTGTCTGCCGGATGGCTCCGCAGCGCGAGAGCGAAGCGGGCCAGCACGTCATGTTCGGGTCCCCTCACGCATGCGACCCCGGCGGCTTGTGCGACGGCCTCGACCCGATCGTCGTCCGGGTCATCTGACGTGGCGACGACCAATTTGTCGACCTTCAGACTCTCGAGCCGGTCCAGCATGAACCGCAGCAACGGCCTACCACCCAGCTCGGCGAGAACCTTTCCGGGAAGTCGCGTCGAACCGGTCCGGGCCTGGACGATAGCCAGAACGGTCACAGGGGTCTGCTGCTTGTCCTTGCGGCAGCGTCGCGGATCAGATCCGCCAAGTGGACAGAGCGGAGGCCCGTGGGGCCGTCGACCGGGGGAAGAGCGCGATCCTGGATCCAGTCGACGAAGACGGAAGCCTCGCGCTCGTACGACCGCGCGATCGGTGTATCGGCAGGTTCTGTCCGAACGCCGTTGCTATCTTCGATCTCGAGAACGGCCCGTGCCCAGTCGAGCCGGGCAGTCGCCTTGGACCCGATGACCTCCACGCCGCGGCGATAGCACCTGCTGAGATAGTCCAGGGAAAGCTCGATCGGCACCCGGCCAGCATGGCGCAGGAGAACCTTGACGGTGTCCTCGACATCGATGTCGAGCTCGCCGACGCGATCGACGAAGGCGGCAAGCACCTCGAGCTGATCGTCGAAGAGCCAGATCAGCATGTCGAGCTCGTGGATGGCGTCGAGGAGCACACCACCCCCGAGGTCCGCTCGGGCCGAGTAGGAGGCGCGGTAATCCGTAC
>Ga0209415_10013482_pt1 | contig 13478 bp, 14 predicted proteins | sample PeaSoiSIISIP2007_FD_187696 | JGI IMG/M metagenome (GOLD analysis project Ga0209415, IMG submission 187696) | Peat soil microbial communities from Weissenstadt, Germany - SII-SIP-2007 (SPAdes) (version 2) | ecosystem: Environmental > Terrestrial > Soil > Wetlands > Peat | place: Germany... | reverse complement strand
TGGCGAAAAACTGAAACTGGAGCGCGAGAAGCGCAAGATCACGCTGGAGCAGATTTCCGGCTCCACCAAGATCGGGACGCGCATGCTGCAAGCGCTGGAAGAGGATAAATTCAATCAGTTGCCCGGTGGCATCTTCAACAAGGGCTTCGTCCGCGCCTATTCCCGCGTCGTAGGCCTCGACGAAGATCAAACCGTCGCTGAGTACATGCAAGCTTCGGGCGACGCCCCGTCCATGTCGACAGAAATCGCTGCGCAGGAGGACGACGAGCGCGCAAGAGAAAATGCAGAAAACGTCAGCCGCCTCGACGCCAGCGCCGCTGCCCCCACTCACCAACTGCCCTGGGGTCTGTTCGCCGCACTTCTACTTGCAGTCGCCCTGGCGCTCTCCCTCTGGAGCCATCGCCAGCACACAAAGCAGTCAACTCGGCCAACTCCAACCACATCCGCGGCGCCGGTGCCAGCAGAGCATTCATCAGGCCAAGTACTGGGCCAAGTATCGGACGACTCAGCGGGCAAAGCCCCCTCCGGTTCGACCACAAATGGTTCGCGGACTGGAGGGTCTGCACCCTACGCCGCCCCAAAAACGTCTCAGAACTCAGCGCCTGCCGTTCCCGCCGCAACTCCGGGCGAGTTCACCGTCGTCATCCAGGCCCGCGAAGACTCCTGGATCTCGATCACAGCCGACGGTAGAACCGTCTCCTCCGAGCTCATGGCTGCGGGCACCGAACGCGCGGTCCAGGGTCGGAAGCAAGTCATCGTCAAGTCAGGAAACGCCGGCGGCACCGACTTTCTATTCAACGGAAAGAAACTCGATATCGGGGGCGAATTCGGGGAGGTCAAGCTGATTACTTTCGGTCCCCACGGAATCTTGCAGAATGCCCCGGAACCGCCTTCAACTCCTTGAGTTTGTCTCTTTCTTTTCTTCCATTTACCACTCCCCTTCCACCGTTCAATGCAGCTTGGCTCCCACTTAATGTCAGGTCCCTCAGTCACCGGCCAATTCCGTTGCGTTTAGCAGGTCATCTCTGGTACCGTTTTAAAGAGCGTTAAGCCAAGCCCCGGTCATGAGCCGGTGGCTCCGTAAGCCTCCCTAATCGGAAGTAAAGGCTCGCAAGTAAAGTCTCACCTTGAGGAGATATCAGATTGCCTGTAACCAATCGTTTTCTATTTACCTCGGAGTCCGTAACCGAGGGACATCCGGACAAAATCGCCGACCAGATTTCCGATGCCATTCTCGATGCCTGCCTTCGTGATGATCCGAACAGCCGCGTCGCCTGCGAAACCCTGACCTGCACCGGCTTGGTCGTGATTGCCGGCGAGATCACTACCAAAGCCTATGTCGACTTCCAGAACGTGGTGCGCGGCGTTGTTCAGTCGATCGGCTACGACAACGCCGTCTACGGCTTTGACTCCAACACTTGCGCCGTCATTTCGAGCATCAACAAACAGTCCGGTGATATCGCCATGGGCGTGGATACCGGCGGCGCCGGCGACCAGGGAATGATGTTCGGCTACGCCTGCAACGAGACCCCCGAACTGATGCCCCTTCCCATTTCACTTGCCCACAAGCTCTGCTTGAAACTTTCGGAGGTTCGCAAGAACGGCACCTGCCCCTACCTGCGCCCCGATGGAAAATCACAGGTCACGGTGGAATACGACGCGCAGCGCAAGGTGAAGCGCGTGGACGCGGTGGTCGTCTCTACTCAACATTCTGAAACTGTCGGTAATGACGAACTGCGGGCCGACATTCTCAAGCATGTCATCCAAACCGTAATTCCGGCCAACCTGCTCGACGAAGACACCAAGTACCACATCAATCCCACCGGACGCTTCGTCATCGGCGGCCCCATGGGCGATTCCGGCCTGACCGGCCGCAAGATTATCGTGGACACTTACGGAGGCATGGGCCGTCACGGCGGTGGTGCGTTCAGCGGCAAGGATCCGACCAAGGTGGATCGTTCCGCTGCCTACATGGCGCGCTACATCGCCAAGAACATCGTGGCCGCCGGCCTCGCCGACCGCTGCGAAGTGCAGCTCGCCTATGCGATCGGTGTTGCCGACCCGGTCAGCGTCCTGGTGGATACTTTCGGAACCGAGAAGATTGATGCCAATCTGATTCCAGAGCTGGTGCGGGCGAACTTCAAGCTGAAACCGCGCGAGATCATCGAGACGCTCAACTTGCGCCGTCCGATCTACCGTAAAACCGCAGCCTACGGACACTTCGGCCGCACCGACCCGGATTTCACCTGGGAAGCGACCGACAAGTCCGCCAAACTGGCGACCGACGCCGGCCTGAAGCGGGAAACGGCCGGAGCCAGAAAATAAGTTGTTTCACCGCAGAGGCACAGAGGCACAGAGAAAGTGCGATTTTGGTTTTTCCCCGTTTTAGGTTTTCTCTGTGACTCCGTGCCTCTGTGGTGGGTTCTTCTTCTGCAGCGTGCGAGCTGCCGATATTCATTCAGCGTTATCATCCGGGGATAGGGAGAAAAATGGCTACATCATCGATAAGCAGTGACGTTAAAGGATTTGAACTGGCCGATCTGGGCAAGAAACGCATCGAATGGGCGAACCAGTCGATGAAGGTGCTGCAGATTATCCGCAAGGAATTCATCAAGAACCAGCCGCTCAAAGGTGTTCGTGTTTCGGCTTGCCTGCACGTGACCGCCGAGACCGCGAATTTGATGATCGCGCTACGCGACGGCGGCGCGGACGTGGCCTTGTGCGCGTCCAACCCTCTGTCAACTCAGGACGATGTGGCGGCCAGTCTGGTCCGCGACTACAGCATTCCCGTCTTTGCCATCAAGGGCGAGGACAACGACTCCTATTATGCGCACATCATGGCGGCGGTCGATCACAAACCGCAGATCACCATGGACGATGGCGCCGACCTGGTCTCCGTGCTCCACACCAAACGCACAGCCGAACTCGCAAATGTAATCGGCGGAACCGAGGAGACGACCACCGGGGTGATTCGCCTGCGCGCCATGGCCAAGGAAGGCGTGCTGCGTTATCCGATCGTGGCCGTCAACGACGCCGACACCAAGCATCTTTTTGACAACCGCTATGGCACCGGACAATCGACCATTGACGGCATCATCCGCGCCACCAATTTCCTGCTCGCCGGGTCGAAGTTCGTGGTCGCCGGTTATGGCTGGTGCGGGCGCGGCCTTGCTTCGCGCGCACGCGGTGCGGGGGCGGAGGTCATCATCACCGAAATTGATCCAACCAAAGCCCTCGAAGCGGTCATGGATGGTTTCCGCGTGATGAGCATGGAAGAGGCCGCTAAAATCGGCGACGTTTTCTGCACCGTCACCGGCAACAAGAACGTCCTCGCCAAGCAGCACTTCGAGCACATGAAAGATGGCGCCATCATTTCGAACTCGGGCCACTTTAACGTCGAAATCGACATCCCATCGCTCGAGAAGCTGTCGTCCTCGAAGCGCACCACGCGCACCTTCGTCGACGAGTACACGATGAAAGACGGACGCCGCATCAACCTGCTCGGTGAAGGCCGCCTCATCAACCTGGCCGCCGCCGAAGGCCATCCCGCGTCGGTAATGGATATGAGTTTTGCCGACCAGGCGCTTTCCCTCGAGTACATGGTGAAGAACTACGCCTCGCTCGAGAAGAAAGTTTACACAGTTCCAGTCGACCTCGACAAACGCGTGGCCAAACTCAAACTGGAGTCGCTCGGCATCAAGATCGACCGCCTGACCTCAGAGCAGGAAGAATACCTGGCCAGCTGGTCGGAAGGAACGTAGAGCAGGTCTCACGTCAGGTGTCAGGTTTCAGAGGGCGGCGCAAGCCGCCCTTTTTCCTTCTTTGCTCCGCTGGAGCTGGTCTGGTTTTCCAATTTTCCCACAGCTGGCGAAGTTGGCGGCTCAGAGCGATCTAGCGCCGTAACAGGCATACGAGCCCTGCAATGATCACAGCCGCCCCTAGCAGCCAACCGCGAACCGCGCCCAACCGATTCACCCAGTCACTCCTCATTTCGACACCTCTCGATCAGTATGTTCGCGCCCGGCCCGCCGGACTCCACTCAAGTTTTCACTCAGGCTGGCCGATGAACCCACCAGAGGGTTGCGCGTGGCAGCGAATTCCAAAGTACTCCTGGTCGACGACAGCAAGTTTCTGCGAATGGCCAGCGAGCGGGCTTTGTCCAGAGCCGGTTACGAGGTCAGCACCGCCGCTGACGGCGAGGAAGGTTTGAAGGTGGCCAATGACCAACTTCCCGACATCATACTGCTCGACATGCTGCTTCCCAAGATCAGCGGCCCGGACGTCCTCAAGGCCCTGAAAGCAAATCCCGCCACCAAAGACATTCCCGTCATCGTACTGTCCAGCCTGTCGCAGAAGAATGAGGAAAAGCTCCTCAACGAAGGCGCCGCCGCCTATTTCGAGAAGTCCACTCTGGAGCTCGATAAGAGCTCTGATCGCCTGGCCGCCACGATCGAGACGGTGCTCCGGCAGGTCGATCACAAAAAAAGCCTGGATCGGCATTTGCAGGCATCAGCCGCCAAGACTGGCCGCTGATGACGGAACGACCGGGAACCGCCCACCGCCGACAACGACTAACGACCCAATAAATTCCCTTCCGCGGCGATACAATGCAATGCATGTACCACTACAATCCAGCAACCGCCCTTGAAGAGCTGACCGAAGACGCCACCCTGCCCAATCCCGTCCACGTCCGCGACATGATGCTGCGCCACAAGCTGACCGCCGACCAGTCGCTCGAGTTGAACCGCATCTTCGCCGAATACCAGAAATTTTTCGGAGAGGCGCAAAGGCTGGGCAAGGAAATCCTGAAGCGCCTGGCCGCGTAATTCTTCCCATCTCACGCAGGGGTGGACGCATTCGTCCGCCCACCCGGGCAAAGCCCGCCAGCCTGCTTGTTTCATCCGATGTTGTTTCACGACCAGCGAAAATGCCGCAGTAACGGTTCGTTTTCTTCGGCGCTTTCAAATCAGAACACCACGGTAACTTGGCAACATCCGAATCTTCATTAGAAAATCCTAATAAAGCACCTTGGGCCGCGCTGCAAAAAAATTCTCTAATTAAGAGTCCCCGTCTTATGAACAGTAAAAATGTAGTTATTGCCCTAACCACGACCGACAATGATTACCAGGCCGAACAAGCGGCGTCTGCGATCGAAGTCGCGTCCCGGCTGGGCGTGAAGATCAACATCATTTATGCGGACAACAACGCCGTCAATCAATCCCAACAATTAGTCAAGATCATCCAGGACCGGAATCAGCGTCCCGACGCGATTCTGGTTGAGCCCGTTGGAACCCCCATGCTCCAGGTCGCGAAGGCGGCCGTGGCAGCAGGTATCGGCTGGGGAATTCTGAATCGTGAAGCCGACTACATTCCCGAACTTCGCCGATCCACCCTAGTCCCCGTGTTTGCGGTGACTCCCGACCAGGAAGAAGTGGGGCGCATTCAAGGTGAGCAACTGGCAGTCTTCACCACCGAGGGCAACATACTTTACATCGAAGGTCCCACCAGCAGCAGCGCCGCCAATCTCCGCACCAAGGGAATGCTTTCGTCCAAGCCTCGCAAGATCGAGATGAAAGTGCTCAAAGGGGACTGGTCGGAGCGCGGCGCACATCAGGCAGTCATGCACTGGCTGTCGTTGAGCACGTCGAGTCAGCTGCGCATTCAGGCAGTGATCTGCCAGAACGACGCCATGGCCATGGGGGCAAGGAGAGCTTTCTCCGGACTGTCCGAGGGGGCCCGTGAGCACTGGATGCACATTCCGTTTACCGGCTGCGACGGGGTCACGAAGACTGGCCAGGAATGGGTACGACGAGGACAGTTGCGTGCCACCGTGGTGATTCCGCCCATGGCGGGCCTGGCTCTCGAAATGTTCGCCAAAGCGGTCAGCACCGGTGTCATGCCGGCTGAGCGGACTTTATGCGCCCCTCGATCTTTTCCGGCCATTAGAGAGATGAGTGCGAAGACCGTCGGAGCGTGAGATCAGGCTTTGCCGTGGATCTTAGCCCACCACCAGCGCACGCCAACGAACAGGAAACGCCAGTCATGGAAGAATTCAGGAGGCTTTCCCTCAAAGGCGTGGCCGATGAATTGGAAGATCCATCCGACGAGGAACAGTGCCAGCGCGTATAGCCAGAGCCGGTGGAAGAAAATGCTGGCGATAAAAACTGGAGCCGAAAGCAGGATGGTCGGAATACCCAGCGTGTGACACACCCGGTTCACCGGATGCTGATGACTGGATCCGTATTGCGCGATCCACTGTTCGTTGGTGCGTCCGCCCAGCACGCGAAGGATAATATCACGAAAGAAAAAGATCGGGTCATCGAGCGATCGGGTCATCGGGTCATCTGAAGTCAAGAACTCTTGAACTTCGATGGCCCGATGACCCGATGGTCAGATGACCCGATGATTCATTAGCGACCGCTGCGGAATCCCCCACCGTGGAACCCTCCGCGCGGGCCCCGATCCGAACCGCGTGCCACGAAGCCGCGACCTACCGGACCGTGCCCCACCGGACCGCGACCCACAAAGCCGCGAGGTCCCGCAAACCCGCGAGCATAGGGCCGACCATAGTATCCGTGTCCCCAGCCGTGGTACCAGGGCCCCGCGCCGATAAAGACGCCGCCAGAGAACCAGCTAGGGCCATAGTAGCCATAGGGTGCGCAAGCATACGGAGCGTCCGGGTAATAGCCGTAAGCGCAAACCGGAGGTCCCGCCACAACGCCGACGCCGCCGATTCCGATTCCGACCCTGACCTGCGCCTGCGAGTACGCGAGCGGCATGGCCAGCAAAGCGAGCAGTGCAACATATCTCAGGTATTTCATGGTGAACCTCCCAGCTCCTTCAGCTTTCTTTTTCTTCTGAAGCGCCTACTCACTCAAACTCGGATCGGGGAGAAAAGTTGCGGGAGCCGGAGTGGCTGATTTCAGCCATCCTGCGTGAAATCAACCAGTTGGAACGAATTGGGAGAAGCGGGATGTAACGCGCGATTTGTGAGATGTGTTTTCTGAGTTTGCGCCGGCGCGAACGCCGCTTTTACACGATGAGCGAACGCCATCGCGCACTCGCCATCGTTTACAATCCCCATCGTTTACAATCAAGGATTCTCCTTCGATTGGGAACCATAACCATGCACCGCTGGTCACAACTCTTCATACCCACTCTTCGCGAGGCTCCGGCCGACGCCGAAGTCGCAAGCCACAAACTGCTGGTCCGCGCTGGATACATCCGTCAACTGGGCGCCGGGATCTATTCATTTCTGTTCATGGGCAATCGTTCGACCCAGAAGATCATGGGCATCGTCCGCGAGGAGATGGACAAGATCGGGCAGGAGTTCTACCTGCCCACGCTGCATCCACGCGATCTCTGGGAGGAGAGCGGGCGCTGGACGGTGATGGGCGAAAACATGTTTCGCCTCAAAGATCGCAAGGGCGCCGACCTTTGTCTGGGCATGACGCACGAAGAGGTCATGACCGACATCGCCCGCAAGGAACTGCGCAGCTACAAGCAACTGCCGCAGATCTGGTATCAGATTCAGACCAAATTCCGCGACGAGCCTCGTCCCAAGTCGGGCCTGCTGCGCGTCCGCCAGTTCATCATGAAAGACGCCTACTCGTTCGACATTGACGTCGCCGGGCTCGACGTCTCCTACCTCAAGAATCACGACGCCTACTGCCGCATCTTCGACCGCTGCGGCCTGAAGTACATGGTCATCGACGCGCACTCAGGGGCCATGGGCGGATCGAAGTCGCAGGAATTCATGGTGCGCACTCCGGCGGGTGAGGACCTCGTCGTAAGCTGCGAGAAATGCAACTACGCGGCGAACATGGAGAAGGCAACGTCGAACCTGGCGCCGGTCGAAGACCTGAAGCCGGAGGGCGACGGGCAGCCACTTGAAGTGCATACTCCGGGACAAAAAACGATTGCCGACATCGCAAGGTTCTTGGGCGTGGAGCCAGTCCATACGATGAAGACCCTCATATATGAAGCTCATAAACACAGGGGAGATCAACTTCGCGAGATTGCCGGATCTGTGCACAAAGTATCTGGTGCTGTGGGCCTGCAGTACGTCGTAGTCCTTATGCGCGGAGACCACACAGTAAATGAGTCGAAGCTGGGAGCGTTTTTGGCGACAAAAAATTGGGACGTTTTCATGCCGGCAGATCCGGATGATATAGAGACGCGATTTAGCGCGCCAGTCGGATTCCTCGGACCAGTCGGTCTCCGATGGAACAAGCCTAGCATTCAGTGCGAACCACCAATTGTGATACTGGACGGCGCCCTGGCCGGTAGACAGAATTTGATCACAGGCGCGAACAAAGCAGACTATCACTTGAAGAACGTCACACCAGGCCGTGACTTCGCCGGATATGAAGTCGCCGACATCCGGAGTGTGGCCGCCGACGAAGTCTGTCCCAACTGCGGCGCTCCACTGCGCATCGACACCGCGGTCGAGATCGGACACATCTTCAAACTCGGCTACAAGTATTCCGAATCGATGGGCGCGCGCGTGCTCGACCGTAATGGCAAAGAGGTCGCGCCCATCATGGGCAGCTACGGGATCGGCATCGAGCGCATCCTGACCGCGGCGGTCGAGCAGAATAACGACGAAAACGGCTTCTGGCTGGCACCTTCGATTGCGCCCTTTGACGTGGTCGTGGTGTCGACCAACTCAAAAGACGAGGCGATCCGCAACGCCTCCGAGGACGTTGCCCGCCAACTCGAAGCCGCCGGCTACGACGTTTTACTCGACGATCGTGACGAACGCCCGGGGGTGAAGTTCAAGGACGCCGACCTGGTGGGTATCCCCTTTAGAATCAACGTGGGAAAAAAGGTTACCGAAGGCACTGTGGAAGTCGTTCAGCGCTCGACTCTGCAGAGGGAGGAAGTTAAGATTTCTGTCATAACCGAGTATTTCCGGGGACTGCGTCAATAATGGTCACTGGTGCCAGCAGCTCGCTAGCGGTTGGAACATAACCTTGGCGCAGACGGAACGCTCGCAATTGGTAAGTCGCAACCAGCGATTTGGCGATCGTTTCTTATGGGAAGTCTGAAACTAATCTTCGGCTTAGGCGTCATCGTGGCGGCCTTGTTTGTGTGCTTCAAGCTCATTCCGCCGTACTTCTCGAACTACGAGCTCCAGGATGCAATCAAGACCGAATCCGTACAGTCGACCTACTCCACGCGCACGGAAGAAGATATTCGCGCAGCCATCATCAAGCACGCCCGCGACTACGATATTGAATTGACGCCCAAGCAGGTGCATGTTGTACGCAACGGCGGGATCGGCAATGGCAGTCTCACCATCGACGTCGAGTACAGCGTTCCGGTCGACCTGCCCGGCTACTCCACCGAAATCGCGTTCCATCCTTCGTCAAAGAACACCGGCGTGTATTAGAAGCAGCTCGCGGCTGTTAGTCGGTCAGTGCATCCGCGCTCAGCCCTATGCGGAGCTTAAGTGCTAAGCTTCTCAGCCAGGGATAGGAATTAGGAACAAAGAGCGTGCTAACCCCGGCCACCCCACGCCCGCCCACTCGGAGCGACGAATTGCGCGATGCGCAGTTCGCCATGCGTCTTTCCCTGATTGTCGGCTTGGCCATGCTGATCGGTAAGACCACCGTCTATTTCATGACGCATTCGGCGGCCATTTTTTCCGACGCTGCCGAGTCGGTCGTCCACGTAATCGCCGTCGGGTTTGCCAGTTTTAGTCTTCGGCTCAGCATCAAGTCAGCTTCCCCTCAATTCCTCTACGGCTACGAGCGCATCACCTTCTTCTCCGCTGGATTTGAGGGAGCAATGATCGTCGTGGCGGCCATCGCAATTCTCTATGAATCGATCCGGATGTGGATCACCGGCCTACAGTTGGAGCGCCTGGGAACAGGCACGGTGATGATCCTGATCGCGGGCGTGGTCAATGCGGGCCTCGGTTACTATCTGCTGCGAACCGGACGGCGCACTCACTCACTCATTCTCGAAGCCGATGGCAAACACGTTCTGACCGATAGCTGGACCAGCTTTGGGGTGGTGGGAGGATTGGCGCTGGTTCTGCTAACGCACTGGAAACCGTTCGATCCGCTGGTGGCAATCGCCGTCGCCGCAAATATCCTCTGGTCAGGAGGGCACCTGGTTTGGCGTTCGGCGGTCGGGTTGCTGGATTATTCCGATCCGAAAACCGGCCGGAAAATTCGCGACCAACTGGATGCAATTTGCGCGGAACTGAATATTCAATACCATGGCGTGCGCTTCCGAACCACCGGATACCGCCAGATCATCGAAGTACACTTGTTGTTCCCACGCCTGACGTCAGTCAGCGAGGCTCACCGCCTGGCCACCATTCTGGAAGAACGCCTGCCCGCCGAGTTGGGCATGCCCGCTGAAATCACGACGCACCTGGAGTCCCTGGAAGACCATGCCGACGTCCACCACGAACAACACTACACCGGCAAACCTGACTAGGCTCGCACAGCCCGTGATCTTGATCACTGACAGTTCGGCGATTACCTTGATTTAATTCCTCTAGAGTTTCCAAGCACTTTTTCGATGGAAGGGAGAGAGCTATGCAATTCCACCTGGAACCAAACGAGCTGAAACTGCTTGCGAACATCTTGTTGGAACAAGACCCCCGGCCATACCAGGAACTACTGAACAAGGTCCTGGCCCACGACTTGCGCTTAGACGCCGATGAACTTGAACAAGCCGCAGACCTGCTTGCGGGCAAGAAGCTTAGCCTGAAGGATGAAATTGACCGGCAGCCGGATGCCACGCTGAGAGTGGACCTGCAGCAGAAACTAGCGCTGCTGGAACGGGTACTGGAGCGGGTCAACGAGGCCTGCGTCATGTTCTGAAGACTGTGCACGGCAGCGCTTCGTCAGAGTATTCCTCAAGCGTGCCTTCTATACGCCTTTTCGTTCTTGCCGTTTGCTCTAGCTTCCGCTTCTGCTGCCCACTCATAACCCACGGCAGCTGAGTAAATCGCTCGCTCAAAGAACTTGTCGAGCAACTGCAACAATTCCTGCTTGCCGAAGACCTCGATGGGGCGGTCCGGATAGGAGTCATCCAAGATGAACTCCCAGAGATTGTCTTTGGTCAACATGATGGCCCAAATGAGCTGGCTCAGAGGCACGCCCTGCGCGGCGCGGCGCGCCCCAATTTCCGTATAGCGTCTTTCGACATCCGCTTCACTCTTGTCTAGCAGCCACTCCCCCAGGTGACGATAGATTTCGCTCACGCGCTCGGTGAGTTCGTCCGGCGGAACCTTGCGGAAGGCCTCAGCACGGTCGGAATGCTGGATCTTATGCAGGAGGCCCAAGGCCAGGGCGTCAGAGCGGTCCTCGATGTGACGCACGAATCTGTGGCTAAGCATCATTACCGCGTCCCTTCCCATCGTTTCTGTTTGCATACTCTCCTCCCTTCCCACAGGGATTGAGAACAAGTCCCCGCTTTCTATCCAGATTATGATCCTAAACTTCCCGTACGCTGTGTGATGCTGGTCACATGCGGACACCGGGACAATTACGGTCAACTTAAACACCACGCCGCAGCGTCGAACAACCGCGGGGTCCAGACCAATCAGGAAGACTCTGATCGATGTTTTGTTTGCCTCTCCTCAAATGTGAGCGGTTTGGAACAGACAGCCCGATTCCTACCGAATAAGATCGGGTGGTTTCACCTGGATGCTCCACGTTCTCAGGCCGGAGCCAGAAAGCCGCGAGGGCTCGACATCAGAATCGGAAGCAGTATCAAATCCCAAGCGAAATTTCAGACTGCCGCAAGGCGAGAATCTTCGGAGGATTCCATGAAGCGAGCATTGCTGTTGATCGTTGTACCGGCCCTGCTGGTCGCGCTGGGGTTCGCACAAGCTCCCGCAGCGAGCATCAACACAGACCAGACCATTAAGGGTTGCCTGGGTGGCTCGGACGGTAACTACACAGTCGTGGAAGACAGCACGGGCCACATTTTCAAGATCACTACCAACAGTGTTGATTTCAAGCAACATCTCGGCCATGACGTAACCCTCATCGGGCACGGAGCTAGTGGGGCGAGTTCTACCGCTGCTGATAACAGCTTTGCCGTCACCGAACTGAACATGATCTCCGAACACTGCGCTGCAGTGGCCGCCGCACCCGCTGTGACTGTCACCACGCCTGCGGAGACTGCCGCCACACCGGCTGCAGCTGCTACTGCTCTGGTTGCCACTACTACCAGCACCGTTGCGGAGAATGCCATCACACCGGCTGCTGCCACTCCACCTTTGGAGACTGTCGTCACACCAGCTGCAGCCGTCGCTCCACCTGCGGAGATTGTCGTCACACCCGCCGCGACTGTCAGCACACCGGCTGCACGTCCTCGGAGACGGCCAGAAACACCTGCTGCAGCCACCACTGCACCCGATGTGAGTGCCAGCTCGTCCTCGGACACTGCCAGCACACCGGCTGCAGCCGCCACACCACCCCCTGCGACTTCCGGTTCGTCTTCGGAGGCTGCCAGCACACCGGCTGCAGCCGCCACTCCGCCCGCTGCGACTTCCAGGGGCTGGTCCGTATCGTTCTTGATTGCGTTCGCCTTGCTGGTAGTCGTCCTTGGTACGATGGTCCCCGTCTTCAGCAGGTGGAGAAAACGGAAACTCTTGGAGCGGACGGGCGCCCAAAATCTTTCTTTTACGCGTGAAGCGAGTTCCGACCAAGACAAGAATGAAAAACCGGGACCACGCAAAGCTGCCTAGTCTGAGTGCAGAGTAATGATTGCGAACTTTGTCGCCCGGTGGCAACCGCTGCCGGGCGTTTGGGCCGCTTAGCGCCCAATGGCCATCACCCCGGGTCAATGGCGATGTCTCGCCAACTGAGACTAGCTCATACATATCGATTCGAAAATCGCTTTTGCTGTGGGCAACAACGAAGTGTGCAATATTGCTCAGTCAGCGACCCTCCGGTTCCTTATGATTTCCGTTCAAGAAATTCGCGGAAACAACAAATTGGAGGCCTCACATGCGCATTGACCTTTACACGAAGACGATCCTCACACTCGTCGCTTTGCTTCTTGCGGTGAGCGTACTGAAACCAATTTTTCAACCCCAGGCCGCCATGGCGGACGGACCCTACAGCAGTGTCCAATTCTCCTATAGCGGGGGTAACCACGCGTTCTTCGATACCCGCAGTGGCGACGTTTGGGAATATGGCGACAATGGCCACTTTAAACAGCACTATAAAGTCCATGAATTCGGTAAGGATCACGATCGCGATCACGGACGCTAAAAGGAATGGGACCGGAAACCCTTCTCTTTGCACAGTGGATAGCCACGTTTTAGGAATGATTCTCTAGTCGTGGAGAACAACGTTCAGATGTGAGCTGTGGACTTGCCGTGGCTGATCTTGGGAACCACCCAGTCTCAGGTGCCCTTCCTTGCCGATATGGGCGAGCAGCAAAGGAGTCCGGGCGAACGCTGGAGAAAAAGTATGTTTCACTTAGTCTGGTACATTCTCATT
>Ga0209415_10013481_pt1 | contig 13479 bp, 10 predicted proteins | sample PeaSoiSIISIP2007_FD_187696 | JGI IMG/M metagenome (GOLD analysis project Ga0209415, IMG submission 187696) | Peat soil microbial communities from Weissenstadt, Germany - SII-SIP-2007 (SPAdes) (version 2) | ecosystem: Environmental > Terrestrial > Soil > Wetlands > Peat | place: Germany... | reverse complement strand
ATCAAACACAACTGTGGCTTGGTCTGAAACCTGTGTGCCAGTTGCTAGACCCTGCTTAGGTTTGACCGAGAATGAAAGACTGGCGCCAGCTCCGGGTGGAAGAAAACCAACAGATGAGTCTATCGGAGGTTGACCTGTACCAGGGTCGATTGAGCTGAAGGTCCAAGTAACCAGACCGGTACTCGGGTCGAGCTTGGCGTCAATATTCACAAAAAGATTTTGTGCCGGTCGAAGATCCACATTGGTGGTGACCTCATCTGATCCAGCCGCGGGCACGAAAGTTGGAGGGATAGGAACCTGCACTCCAGGAACGTTGATGCCCGTGAGGCTCAAGGTGGACATGTCCACTTTCGACCCCAACGGGTTCGTGACAATGACCACTTGAGCCGGAACCTGGGCGCTGGCCTCGTTTGAAAAAGATAGAACGTATGAGAGAGGCTGTAGTCCAGAGACCCACTGAGTCGACCTGACCCCAGAAGGTCCGGTTAGCAGGTTTGGGTCGAACGAGCTGAGCGTGTCAACCTCGTAAACCGCGCATCCTTGTGCTGATGCTTCCATGCAATAGTAGAAGGGCTCCCAACAGCTTAGCCCGGCTACGGCGAACACGCACGCCGCGAAGCCAGGCGGATTCTCGAGGAAAGGTAGACATTCTGTCGAGTCGGCTGCAATACAGGCTATTGAGATTGCGCTGCAAGTCGCGAACCTCTGCCCCGGCGAAGCGCAAAAGTTACCTGAGACCGGCGATCCAATAGGATATGTAGGATCGAGCGCAACGGTGTAGGAGATGGCTTTTGAGCCGCCCGGCGGGATGTTCGCGATGTCCCATTCTAAGAATTGGTCGTACTGCGCGTCGGTCCCTACGACGGCCGGGGGCCAGAGGGCATTGTCTTTCACGATCGTTGTCGGCGCGGGATTCGCGAACAAATATGTGAACCAAGGCTGAACCAATTCGGCCGCCTGCAGGCTGCCGGAGTCGTTACCACCTGGATTACTAACCGTTATGTAGTAAGTCACATCTCTGCCCGGCACGGCCTTGGTGCCCACCTTGGTAACTTGGATGCTGCTCACCTGATCATTCGCGTTAACGCCTGGTTGTATCGTAAATGACTGCGGAAGTGTGAGCGTTGTCCCGTCCGTGTTTGTGACGACGACATCCCGTATTCCAGTCGCAGCGCTTTGGAGATTGAACGTTGCTGCCACATATAGAGCATCGGGTCCAACACTTACGGGGCTCGCTACAATGTCAGGCTGCCCCCCGCCAGATAACTTTACGGCAACACCGGCGTGGAACCCACTGCCGAAGATTGTCGCGGTCACGTTGCCGGAGTTCCCGCCCGCGCTCGGTAGGATTTGCAGCACGCGAAATGTACCGCCAAGAGGAAACTTTGTAATGAAGGTGTCTTCGGTGCCGTCGATTGCAGCTTGAAAAGCGGAAGTCACGGGAAAGCTTGGTGAGGCCGTCCAGCCCGTCACATAGGCGTCGCCGGTGGCGTCAACAGCGATCGCGTCTGGGAAAGTGTCGCCTCCTTGGCCTCCAAGAAACGAAGAATAGATTAGCCCGGAGCCAGTGGGATTGAGCTTTGTTATAAAGCCGTCTCCCCCGTACGCGCCCCCGTACCACGTGCTCTGATAAGCATCCGTAGTCAATGGTAAAGATAGACGAGCGGGTAGACCCTGTCACGTAAGCGTCTTCATTTGAGTCCAACGCGACGCCGCTAGCACTCTGTATCGGAGTGCCCACTGAAGGCCCCCCTCCCAAGCAAGTCGAGTACACAAGACCGTTCCCGCTGGCATTCAATTTGCTCACGAATGCGTAAGAGTCCAAACCACCGCTATCCGTGCAGGCCAGGAATGCGCCTGGCGTTGTTGGAAACGGTATAAAAGCTGGGACTGGGCTGACGTAAACAGGAGTTGTAGATCCAGCGACGTATGCGTTGCCAGACCCGTCTACAGCTATTCCAGCGCTCGTACTGCCGAAACTTCCGCTGAGATAGGTGGCGTAGATTAGACCCGAAGCGCCAGAGACGTTCGGATTCAGCTTGGCCACGAAAGCGGCGGTGATACACCCGCCAGTTTCTTGACAGCCAGCGTTGGAAATAGTCTGATATGCACCTGGTGTTACAGGAAAATGCGATCCGGTGGTGGTTCCAGTGACGTAAATGTTTCCGAAGGAGTCGACCGCGATTGCATGTCCATAGTCGCTATCACTACCTCCCAGGTAGGTGGAGTACACGAGAGAGGATGCGCCCGAGGCGGCCGGATTTAGGATCGTCACAAAGCCGTCCTGTCCGCCACCGGGGGTCGACTGTTCGGCCGACGGCGTGGTTGGTAGGTGAACGCTGAGAACGTTTCCCGTTAAATAGGCTAAGCCGGAGGCATCCACCGCAATTCCGTTACCAATACTCGCATCTCCGAGGCACGTTGAGTACACGAGTTGATTTCCGGTTGCGTTCAGTACTGTCAAGAAGGCACTCGGACCATATGGAGTTCCACAGGCAGCCTGGAAGGCGTTGGCCGTAGTGGGAAATCCAGTCCCGCTAGATCCTGTCACGTAGGCATCGCCAGAAGAATCGAACGCGATGGCTTCTCCTGTAGTACTGGCGGCCATACCGCTCAAAAACGCGGAATAAACCAGTTGGTTGCCGAGGGGGCTGAGCTTAGTAACAAAGGCACTGTTCAGCGTAGTGCTATTCGGTTGATATGATCCAGGAGTCGTCGGGAAATCGGGAGACGAAGTGAATCCCGTCACGTACGCATTTCCAGTGGAGTCTACTGCAATGCCGTTGGCGTACTCTCCGGGGTTACCCAACGGTATCCCAGCGCTGCCGCCGAGGTATGTCGAATACAAAAGGGTCGGATCGATTACCAGAGCGTATTCTGCCCGATAATGGTCCACCGCAAATGTGTACGCCTTTTCGTCGGTGAGCCTAAAGCGCGCCTGGACGGGTACCTGCTCGCCTGTGATCTCCTGATAGACCTTGGGCGGGCTCTCGCGCAACTCGCCAAAAGTTGTGCGAATCCGTAAAGAACCATCGGCGTTTACATCCAGCGCGTCAATGCCTTTGTATGCGATACGGACCTGACTGAGATCCGCGCCTGGGGCTACCACAAATTCCTGCTCCAGATTGGGTCCGTTTCCGAAGAATCGCACATCGATACCATCCCAGACGTCACGGTAGACCACTTCCGCATACCCTTTGACGTCCGTACGCCATTTCGAAGGGTCACTGCCAATGAAGTAATTGTAGATCCCAGGTCGTGGAGTCTTGGCCACGATCTCCGGGCTGGGGTTTGCGCCAATGAATTCCTCATAAACAGCGAGGCGCTGAATATCGCGTTGTTCGGCACGCTGTGGAGGATAGTGAGTCGGCGGGCGCGCAGGCGAGCCAGATTCGTGCGCAGGAGGGTGGTCGTTCGGTAAATCGAGCACGACACCTCCGTTCGTGAGCCACACTGTGCGCCCGCCTGAAGCGCGCTGGAATTTCACCTGTTCGGGGAACTGGCCACGATTCTCGATGAACGTTGGCGCGCCTTGTCGCTGCAGGTCTGTTGCCAGGGGCTGAACCTTGCCTGCAATTCGCGATGGCGACGGAGTGGAGGTAGGCTTCGGAGAAATTGTGGTCGTCGCATATGGAGCCGAATTCGTGAGCTTTTTGTCGCTCTCATCCGCATTCGATGCGTAACTCCCCGCGACGAATGACACAACTATAATTACTCCGACGCGGTCCAACAACGTGGTCCAAAGACAGGGCATGGACAAACTCCTTATCGGGTTAGTCCATATTAGTTAACTCCCAGCTGCATTTCAAGGTAAAATCCTCCCGGTCTCTCTCCCGAGCACATTTGGTGCTCAAAGTAGTCCAGCCAAAAGGCCGGAGAACGTTGAAGATACCCCGGTTATAGTTAGTGCTGCCACAAGGCGACCAAGGCCGGATAATACGCGTATTCGGGCCAGAGGGAAAATGCGTCGCTGGAAAGACAGTTCGTTCCATCCTGGCAGGCGAGCGCGAACGTCTCGGAGAACCCCTCATGAACATCGTAATCGCCCCAGTTTGGGTAGAGAATTTTTACCGTGTCGGCCAGGGTTGGTTCCGTATCGGACAACATCGCGGACGTCCCGACAAACACAGCCGGGTCCAGCCCGGGAATGGCTTGCACGCGAATCACAGACATCGGTGCACTTCCTGGACAGCCTGTGACCGGAACCGCGTAGGTGTAGCTGGTGCTCCCGGTACAGGAACCACCTGGATAAGAAATCGCGTCGGCCAGATACACGCCCAACGGCGTTGGCGGGGTGATCCCGATAGTCTCAGTCACAACCTGGACGAATTCACCAGGAATTTCGCCCACAATATAAAGGGCGCTCAGATCGATTCCGTCTCCGAGCGGATCAATAAGGTCGAATTGTTCCGACCAGCGCCCGATGGTATTGGGATAGAGAATAGCAACCACGCCGCTGAGGTCCGTGCTCATCGACGCGGTGCCAACGTAGACCTGGCCCTCCTGTCCAGGTGTCACCGAAATGGTAATTCTATGAACGAAAGAGCTTCCAATCGGTGCGGGTGTAGTGGAAAGTACCGTAGTGCCACCGCCCACGGACTGCGTACTGACGGAACCAGATCCTCCGTAGGGCGCCACGGATAATGCCTCCGAGCTCAAGAAATCAGTTGAATACTCGGCGGCGATGTTCATGGCAACTGGAACATTGACGCTTGAATCGGGTAAGGCAATAAACTCTTCGCTCCAGCCGCCAACACAGTTTGGAAACAAGGTTTTATAGAGCCCGGTCCCGTTTGCCGGATCCAGTGAACTATTACCGAAATAAAACTTCCCGCAGTAACCCGGCTCTACCCGAAAACGCAATCTCGACGCAGTGGCGCTGAAGGTGGCCGGAGGCGTGCCGCTGGTTCCCGAGAACGAATAGACGCTCGATGGATCCACCACGCTGCCGTTTGCCTGTAGCTGCCACAACGCCACCTGCAATCCTTCCGTGCCGATGTCCGGCACAAAGCCCCAACCGTGGAAAGGCTGGCCCGAGAGCGCGCCGTCATACATGGAAAGCCCGTTTTGCCCGCCGGGGTCCTGTAAATCCCAGCCCTCCGACCATGCGCTGTGCTGCGAAATCGTCCCGCTGTTGGGATATAAGATGTGAAAATACGCGTCTGTAGTTCCATTGCACCATGCCAGGTGAACCTTACCCTCCTGCCCGGGAATAACTTGTACGCGAATTTTGCTGAAATAGTACGAAGGATCGGTGTCGGTGAGCGACGCGTCCCGCAACAAACCAGCAGGACTAAATGCAACGAATGGACCCGTCTCGCCCGCGCAACCGATCGGCGCACTGCTTGGAATTGGACCGCTATAAGTCTGCGCTTGAACCAGCACCAGTTCATTTCCCGTGGAGCTACCATTCTTATAAGTCCAACTCGTTAAAGCGATCTCACCGGGTATCTCACCGGCCACATAGACGTTGCAGAGGTTGATGGTATCGTTGCCGGATGGATCGGCCAACTCAAATTGCTCACTGTGCGCGCCGAAGTTGGGGAACAGGATTTGCGCGATGCCCGCGCCCGTCGACGGGTCCTGCGAAGCTTGGCCGACGTAGACCTTGCCCTCTCCGCCAGGGACCACGGACACAATCACTCTATTTACGTAGCTGAAAGCGCCACAGTTGACAGCCGCGGGACTGCCGGAAAGCGTGATCGTGGCCGAGCCATTTCCAGCGTAAACGACGACGGCATTCACCAGCAACCCAAGTGAAATCGCCTTCAATAAAGTATTCATGCAAACTTTTAGTGCCCGGATAGCGGGCAAAACTCTCTGAAGCTTCGCATGATCGGGCGAACAAAAGGACTCCAGCACCCATAGAGATAGGCCTTTATCGCGGGGAGGTTTGCGGCGCCAGTAGGGAAAGGACTATCGCCGACGTGAAGATGGGCTAGGCGCGCTATGCCCGGATTGTTTCAGCCTGAAGTGATACACCGCAGCGCCGGCCGCTACGGTAAGAACGGCGATGGCTGAAATTCCCGGGCGAAGCATTACGCCCAGAATCGTCATCCACACGCCCACCGCCACGAAAAACAAAGGTACCAGCGGATAGGCGAAACTCACCACGCCCAACTTCTGCCAGCCCGGCCGCCGGCGGAAGATGAAGAGCGAACCCACCGAGAGTACAGCAAAGAAGTTGAGCAACAGTCCGATATAGAAGAGAAGGTTGAGGAATGGAGTCACGGTCATGAGAATCGCGCAGACCCCTTGGCAGACGATGGCGATGACGGGTGTGTGCCAGCGCGGGTCCACCTTCGCGGCCATGCTAAAAAACGCGCCGTTCTTGGCCATCGCGTAATAAACGCGCGGCCCGATGGTGATCTCGGCGTTCACGGTCGCCAGCAGCGAAAGGGCCATCGCGGCGCTAAAAACCCCGGCCACCGCGGGTCCAAAAAGATGCTGAGCCGCGAGTGCGCCCACCGCCACGACGCCTTTCATCGATTCCAGCGGCACGGCATAGATGAACAAAACGTTCAACCCAATGTATAGCGCTGCAACCAGTGCGGTCCCGTATGCCAGCGAGAGTGGAAGTGTGCGAGCGGGGTGCTTCAACTCCTCGGCCACGTAGGTTGCCGCGTTCCAACCGCTATAGGAAACGTAAATATAAAACAAGCTCACGAAAAATTGCGCGAACAACGGCGTGGCCGACGTGCGCACCGCCGGGTGCGTGAAATTCTCCCAGCTTCCCTGCCCGAGGGCGAATCCCATGACCAGAAAGGTGAGGATGATCAGAATTTTCAAAGACGTCAGCACATTCTGAACTCGCGCCGTGCGGCGAATCCCCAGGCAATTGACGATGGTGAACAGCGCAATGATCGCACCGGCCAGAATCTGCGCGGCGCCCAGTTTGAGTTCCCAGGCGCCCGATCCGAGGACGTGCCGGGCGCTGTCCAATCTCAGGTTGGCGGAAAAGTGTCCCAGGTAATCGGAAAATGCCAGGGCAGCGGTGGCAATCGGCGCGGAGAATCCGGCGAAAAACGAGATCCAACCCGTCATGAAACCCCAGGTTGGCCCGTAGGCCTCCGTCAGATAAACGTACTCGCCGCCGGAGCTGGGAAAATTGACACCCAATTCCGAATAGCAGAAAGCCCCGGCGAGCGCGCACACCGCGCCGACACCCCAAATCAGCAGCACCCACTGTGCCGAGCCAAGCTGGCCGGCGAGGAAACCGGACGTGGTCAGGATGCCGGTACCGATCATATTCGAGACCACCAACGCCGTCGCGCTGCCGATCCCGAGATGGCGGAGAAGACTGGTGGCTCTGGGGCTCACGGAATAGTTGGCTTTCAATGCTTGCTGATAAACGACTCGAGAAACAGAGCGCGAAATGCCGCGCCGTCCGCATCCACTGCCACGTTGACGTTGGGCTCACCGGGTGACGCCATCGTTCGTCCCTCTTGCGGCGCGTCCTGCCTGATTTCGATGTGCATCGCGGCGGTCTTCACGATACTTGGCCGCAGCAGCGCGGCAGCAGCCAGCGGATCCCACGCGTAGAAAATGCCCGTATCGATCGACTCCCGATCTCTTTCCAGTACTCCGGCGACCACCCGTCCGAGCGGCGACAGGGCTTTGGTCTTGAACTCGCGCAGGAACTCGGGACCGATCTTGACCTTGTTGGTGGCATCCAGCGCGATCAACCGGATCGGCACGCCCGATCGGAATACAATATCCGCAGCCAGCGGATCGATAAAAATGTTCCACTCCGCGGTGCTGTTCTTGGTGTGAAACACGCCGCCGTCTTGAAGGTTGCCGGGCACGTGAACCGCCCCGCCCATAAGGACAATCTCGCGAATGCGGCGAGCCACCGAACGATCGCGCTCGAGCGCCTCCGCGATGTTGGTGAGCGGCCCAAGCGCCAGAATCTGCACGGGTGCTGGAGCGTTTCGCAGCCGTTCCACCAGGTAATCGGCCGCGCGCCTGGCTTCAGGCGGCCGTGACGCGGGCGGCAGCGCGTCTACCAGATGGTCCGAAGTCTTGCGCCATTCGGCTGGAAATTCGGCGCTGCTTTGCAAAGGGCTATTGCGGCCGGCGAAGACAGGAATGCGCGTGCGGCCGGCGAAATCCAAAAGCCGGCCCATATTCCGCGCGCCGGCGTCGACGTGGGCCAGTCCGTTGACAACCGTGATGGCGTCGATCTGGACATCCGGATGCGCGAGCAGTAGCGCTACTGCCATGAAGTCGTCCGAGCCGGCGTCGGTGTCGATCAGAATCGGGCCAACTTGCGCTGGTGCGGCGAAGGCGGCTGCCAGCAAGGCAAAGATTACTCGGAAGGAATTCACATTCGAGACGATACCATGCCGGTTACCAGCGATCTACGGTTAACGTGCACGCTGTAACAATTGTAACTGGTACTTTTTTTCACCTCGAAGTCTTCGTAGCACGAGGGCCACCGCTTTGCGCGTCACGATGTTTTCGACGTCAGCGCTTTCGGATAAACCATCACGCCCGCTTCGGTGTCGCGAAAAATCTTGTAAAGAATCTGGTTGGTGGGAAGCTGGCTTTCCAGGAAATCGACGCCCTCGGCGGCGATGATGAAACTGCTGCGGTCATCCTGAAGAACGTAGCGCTTCGCCCGGAGATACCACAAGGCAAACAACAGCCGCTCACGCGGGAAGGCCATGATGTTCTCCATATCGAGCAGAGAGAGCGCGGCATAATCCGGATTCGCGCGGCGCTTGCTGTACAGCAAACAGAGGACGCCGATGCGGATCTTGGCCTCCGCGTCGATTCCATCGGTGAACTCTTTGCCCAGAAAGATCGGCAGCGGCCCGGCCGGGTTTACCTCGAATTGCCGGTCATACTCCCTGCGCTTTACCGGATCGCGCAGCATCTGATAGGCCTCGTTCAGAACCCGGAACCGTTCCGCGTCGCCGGTTTGCTTGTTATCGGGGTGATGGCGCGCCGCCATGATGCGATACACGCGCTCGATGGTTTCGATCTCCGCCCGAGGATTGATCTGCAGCAGATCGTAGTAATTGATCGATGAAACGGCCATCCTGGTTGGTTATCGGCAGGAATCGCGGCGCGTCCCATAAGGCGTCTTGCTTAGTATCATCAAGCATGAGCCGATTCTTCCTGTGCTGTTTGTTGTTCGCATTGCCCGCGGCTGCTCAACTGGATTCCGCCGCATTGCGCGCGAAATTCGGAACCCCGACAGTTCGCGAAATATTTCATCGACGGCCTGGATTCGACATCGTGGTTGATTATGGGGCGAACCATCAGGTATGCAGGATGGAAATGCCTACTTCATTGACGCGGGGAGAAACGGATCGATTCCTCGAAGAAATCGTTCCCGATTCGATGCGCGGAAAAGAAGTAATGGCTCGAATAGGCGGCGGATTGAATGGCTCGGAGGAGCATATCTATGAGCGCATGGCAATCGCAGTACCCGGCCCCGAGAGCACGGACACAACTGTCACCGTTTGGTTCAAGAACGAGGCGTGCAAGCCTTAACCCAACTGTTGCAGCGCCTGCTCCAGCGCCTCCACAAAAAAGTACTCGCCCCAGATCACCGACTCGTCCACGCCCAATTCCTTCGGCAGGTGATAGACGCCGCCCTTCAGAATGCCCTCCCACTTTTTGTCCTTCTTCGCCAGGTGCTGCTCGCACAGCGAGCGCAGGATGCGAATCGCCAGCGACCAATAGTGGTGCCCTTTGATCGGATCCTGAAGCAGGCGGCAAAGACGCAGCAATCCGGAAGCGGCGATGGCGGCGGCGGAAGTGTCGAGCAGACGGCGGGACTCGGGCGGCGCATTAAAGTCCCACGGCGGAACGCCATCGCTGTTGCAATGCGTGATGTAGTAATCGGCGCAGGATTCGGCCGTTTCCAGAAACCGCGGATCGCGGCTGTATTCGTACGAAAGGCTGAAGCCGTACAGCGCCCAACTGGAGCCGCGCGACCAGCAGGAGTCGCCGCGATAACCTTGTTGCGTGCTCTGGCGGAGGAACTCGCCGGTTTGCAAGTCGAAAATTCCTTCTTGTGCCGTGGAGCCGTCGCCGCGCACCAGGAAGCGGCGCGTGGTCAGGCAATGGCGCAGCGCGATGTCTCGCAACCGGCGATCCCCTGTTTCGCGAGCAGCGTAAAAGATGATCCCGACGTTCATCATGATGTCGATGAAAATCGAATTGTCGCCGACAAACGAGCGCAGGTATTGCCCATTCTCCTTGAAGCGCGCCGACTCGGTTTTGCCCGCCTGAATCAGCGCGTCCTTGAGCTTCGGATCCTGCGTAAGCCGATACCACCTGTAATAGGTGGACATGAAAATGAACCCAAGATCGTGGACGTCGTGGTCATGCTGGCGTGGCGCGAGCGGCGCCGTGTAGCGCTCCGCCTGCTCCATCCAAAATTTGTCCACCGCCCCACCGGTGCCGTTACCACGCGCGGTGGCCAGGTTCCACTTGTGGAAGATCCACATCATTCCGGGGAAGAATCCGTCGCACCAGTTGGTCCAGACCTGGCCTTCGTGCTTCCATTTGCCGTTCGAGGTGTACATCGGATAAAAGCCCGGATGAGTCTCGACGAGCTTGCGCACCTGCTGCTGCGCGAACCGCATAGCATCTTCGAAGAGAGCGCGGTCCGTTTCCAGGACGAATTGGATCATGCTTTCTGGATTCTAGCAGTCTCTCGCTATTGCGCCGCGATTGGCCTGAAGGCCGCTCTTTGAACTGAGCTAACATTTATAAATCAATCCTTGTTAAGAGTTCCTCCCAGCGAAAGGATACCTGGCATGAACAGGCTTTTCCCTTGGTTCGTAATTTTCTGCGTGATCGCGAGCTCAGGCGTTGCGCTGTGGGCTGACGATCAGGAGAAACAACAGGCGGAAGCGAAAGTGGTGGTCACTGGGCCGACACCTCCAGCGCCGCCCGTCCAGCCGGATTCCATCACCGAAGGCAGCGTAACGGTGGGCGGCCAGGCGATCGCATATCGCGCCGTAGCCGGGACACTCACCGTCGGCGCTACGGACTCGCAAGACGCGACGATCGGCATGGATGGAAAGCCGCTTCCCGACACGGGCGAAAAGCCGCCCGATCCGTCCAAGCCGGAAGAGGCGCCGCCGACAGCGCGTATGTTTTATGCCGCTTATTTCAAGAAAGAGGTTGCGTCGGAGACACGGCCGATTACCTTCGTTTATAACGGCGGGCCGGGATCGTCCACCATGTGGCTTCATATGGGATGCTTTGGGCCGCGCCGCGTGCGAACCACCGATACGCAGCACGACCCGGGGGCGCCGTACAAGATCGTGAATAACGACTCCAGCCTGCTGGATGCGAGCGACCTGGTGTTCATCGACGCTCCCGGAACCGGATTCAGCCGGATCATGGGCAAAGACAAAGAGAAGGCTTTTTGGGGCACCGATCAAGACGCGCATGCGTTCGAACGCTTCATTCGCCGCTTCTTAACCAAATTCAATCGCTGGAATTCTCCGAAATATCTGTTAGGCGAGAGCTATGGCACCCCGCGCAGCGCGGTGTTGAGCGCCATGCTTCACAATGTCGATCTGAACGGGATCGTTCTGCTGTCTGTAACGCTGAGCTTTGACAACTGGGCCGACGCGCCCCGCTGGAATCCGGGAGTGGAGCAGCCCTATGCTTTAACTCTCCCCACTTTCGCCGCCACCGCCTTCTATCATCACGAGCTGCCCAAGCAGCCTGCGGCGCTCGAGCCTTTCTTGAAGGAAGTGGAGAAATTCGCAATGAGCGAATACATGCCTGCGTTGCTCGAAGGCTCCGAACTGACCGAGGCGCGGAAGCAGGCGGTCGCCGAGAAGCTGCATCAATATACTGGCTTGCCGGTGGCGTACCTGCTGAAAGCGAACCTGCGGGTGAGTGGAGGCGCGTTCTCAAAGACTCTACAGGACGACGACGGCATCACGACGGGAAGGCTGGACACGCGCTATCAAGGCCCCGATTACAATCGCTTGAGCGAAGAGGCCGATTACGATCCGCAAAGCAACGCAGTCTCGGCGGCATATACTACCGCGATCAATCATTATCTGCGCTCTGAGTTGCATTACGGCGAGAACCAGACCTACAACCCTAATACGTATCTGGACCCGACTTTCGCGCAGTGGGACCAGCGGCACCAGGCTCCCGGCGGACCGCCCGCGCCGGCCTCGGCGAACGGGACCAATGTTCTGCCCGATTTGGCTACCGCGATGAAGGCCAATCCAAAGATGAAGGTGTTGGTGGCCGGCGGCTATTATGATTGGGCCACTCCCTTCTTCGAGGGGATCTACGAAATGCATCATCTTCCGATTCCCGATAGCCTGCAAGCCAATATCAGTTATCACTACTACGAGGCGGGTCACATGATTTATGTGAATGAAGGGGCGCTGCAACATTTTCATGCCGATGTTGCCTCGTTTATTCGCGACACGGCGGCGAAGTAGAGAGCCCGGCGGGAAACGGCTTTGGACCTGAGTCGATCCCGGAGTAATCTGTTACCATCGCATTGCATGGCGGCCACCAAAATCACAGTCAACAACAACGGATCGATTCGCATCGAAGGAGATTTCAGCATTCAAGACGCCGAGGGTAAAGAGTTCGGTCTGGGCGGCAGGACGGTGATTTCGCTGTGCCGCTGCGGGCACTCCGCGAACAAGCCCTTCTGCGATGGAAGCCACAAGACGAGTGGATTCGCCTCGGCATGCGCCGCCCGGGAACTACCTCCCAAACCGTAGGTTTGGCACGGCGGGGTTAGGGATTAGGGATCGGCGGTTAGCGATTGGCGGTTGGCAGCTTGGCACGCAGGGACGTTTGTAGACGGTTTAGCTTTTTCCCGAGTATGTCCGTTTGGGCGAGTGCGGCGTGGAGATCAGAACCGGTGTAATCGAGCCTGATTGCGAGTTCGATTTGAGTTTCCAACTCAGCTAAGGATCCTCTCGATATCGAAAGAAAGTGAAGAAACTCACGTCTTGAGTCTCGGGCGCGACCCTCAGCGATATTGGATGGTATTGAAACGGCGGCTCGACGCATCTGCGAGGACAATGCGAAGAGTTCAGACTTCGGAAAACGGGCTGTAACCAGGTAAACCGTCTCCGCCAATTCTACGCCTGAGTGCCAAACATCCAACTCCCGAAAGCTTTTCCCCATTCGCCGAATAGGTGTGCGAACGCAGAACTTTTCTCACCTGTGCCAGACCCCCAACCCCTAATCCCTAATCCCCAATCCCTATTCCTCCGCCAGCACGCAGATATCGCTCAAATTCCGGTAGTCTTCCGCGAAATCGAGCCCATAGCCAACCACGAATTCGTCCGGGATCTGGAAGCCGACGTAACCAACGTGCACGGGACGCAAACGTTTTTCGGGCTTGTCCAACAATGTCGCAATGGCGAGCGATTTGGGGCGCCGCTGCTCGAGCAGGTTCATCAGGTATGTCAGGGTCACGCCGCTGTCCACGATGTCCTCCACAATCAGCACGTGGTGCCCTTC
>Ga0209415_10013480_pt1 | contig 13479 bp, 11 predicted proteins | sample PeaSoiSIISIP2007_FD_187696 | JGI IMG/M metagenome (GOLD analysis project Ga0209415, IMG submission 187696) | Peat soil microbial communities from Weissenstadt, Germany - SII-SIP-2007 (SPAdes) (version 2) | ecosystem: Environmental > Terrestrial > Soil > Wetlands > Peat | place: Germany... | reverse complement strand
CCGATGCAGGCGTTGCGCAGGTGGCCGACGTGGGCCGCCTTGTTGGGGTTGGTGGCGGTGTGCTCGACCAGGGTCCGCCCGACCGCCGGCGGCTCGCCCGGGACCACCAGGGGCGCCCCCAGGTCCAATCCCAGCGCCTGATCGACGACCGCCGCCGCCCAGACCCGGTCCTCCAGGTGGCAGTTGACGTAGCCGGGCGGGCTCACCGACCAGCCGGCGACGAAGTCGAGCTGGAGCTCCTCCAGCCGGCCCCGCAGCTCCTCGGCGATCTCGAGGGGGCGGCGGCGCAGCACCCTGGCGGCCCGCAGCGGTGCCGGGGTCGAGAAGTCGCCGAACTCGGGCCGCGCCGAGCGCTCGACGACCACCTCGACCTCGTCCCCGACCCCGGACGCGTCGAGCGCGGCCCGGACCGCTCGGCTGAGCTCGGTGCGAACGTCGAGCATGGGCTCGGATCGTACTCGGAGCGGATGGGTGTGCCTCTCGGCTCCGGTTGAGCCGCCGCCCGGCTCCCGCCGCGCCGGGCTCCGGCCCGCTCCGAGCCGGCCCCTCGGGTTCCGCGTCGACCCTCCCGGCGCGCACCGCGCCGGATCGCCCAGGCCCGGCTGGCCCGCCCCCCCGGCCCAGTCGGCGAATGGCTGGGAGAACGTCTCGCTGCGGCCGGTGGCTCCAAATGGGACAATGCCCGGCCGATGGGCACAATCCGCCACTGCGTGGTCCCCGCCGCCGGGCTGGGCACCCGCTTCCTCCCCGCGACCAAGGTTCTCCCCAAGGAGATGCTGCCGGTCGTCGACCGCCCGGTCATCGAGTGGGCGATCGAGGAGGCCATGGCCGCCGGGGCCGCCGAGATGGTCCTGGTCATCGCCAACGGCAAGGAGCTGATCCAGGCCCACTTCGAGCGCCAGCCGGAGCTGGAGAAGGTCCTCGAGGCGCGCGGCAAGAAGGCGGAGCTGGCCGCCGTCCGCCACTCCCAGGACATGGCCCACATCCGCTACGTGCTCCAGGAGAAACCGCTCGGGTTGGGCCACGCGGTACTCTGCGCGGCCGAAGTGGTCGGTGACAACCCGTTCCTCTGCATGCTTCCCGATGACCTCTCGCACGCCGCGCCCCCCATCCTCGCCCAGCTCCGTCACGCCTGGGACGAGGTCCAGGCGACGGTGCTCGCCCTGATGCGGGTGTCAGGCGATGAGATCTCCCGCTACGGCTGCGCCACGGTGGCCGAGAGCCGGGGCCGGCTCCACCGGGTCACCGGGGTCGTGGAGAAGCCCAAGCCTGGTGAGGCTCAATCAGACCTCGCCATCATGGGCCGCTACGTGCTCGCCCCCGGGATCTTCGATGTGCTGCGGCGCACCCCGCCCGGGTCGGGCGGGGAGATCCAGCTCACCGACGGCATCGCCGGCCTGCTCCAGACCGGTGAGGTCTGGGGGCTCGAGTTCGAGGGCGAGCTGCTCGACGTCGGCACCCTCGACGGCTGGCTGACCACCAACGTGCGCCTGGCGCGCGAGCTGGGCCGGGCGCCGGCGCTGCGGGCGGCGCTCGCATGATGGGGCTCTTCCGCCGTGAATGGGGAGCCATCCTCTTCGTGGCCACGGTCCTCATCGGCGCGGTGGTGGTGGCCCTGTCGTTCGCCATCGGTGCGGGGCACGGGTCGGCCAGCCCCTCCCTCCCCCCGTGCCCCACGTACACGCCCTGGCAGACCCCCTCGCCCGGCGCGACTCCGACGGCGACCCCCCTGGCCTTCTCCAACTGCTCGCCCCCGCCCACCGAGCCTCCGAGCGTGAGCCCGACGCCCACCCCGAGCCCCACCTCCTCGGCCTCGGCGTCGGCGTCCGCCTCGGCGTCGGCGTCAGCGTCCGCCTCGGCCTCGGCGTCGGCGTCAGCGTCGGCGTCGGCCAAGGCGTCGGCCTCCGCGTCGGCCTCCGCCTCCGCGTCGGCCAAGGCGTCCGCCTCGGCGAGCCCGACCTAGCCAGCGCGACTCCGCCCTCACCGGGCACACTGCGCCGCTCCCGGCCGGCCCTCACGCTCGCGCCGCCGGTCGGCCCTCACCCTCCCGGGCAGCGCCGACTCTCACGCTGCCGCCGACGGCACGCTCTCACACGCTGCCGCCCAGGGCCCGCCCCGACACTCCTGGCCAAGGCCGGCCGACCGGTCGTGCCGCCGCGTCACGAGGAGCCGATCTGCGCTTCGAGGGTGGAGATCGGTGCGCCGTTGCAGACCGAGCCCGGCTGGTTCCCGGTCACCTTGCAGATCCCGGCGGTGATCCAGTTGGCGTTGCCGATGATCGCCTGGGCCACCTGGCTCTGGGAGTTGCTCAGGGTGTCGGCGATCTGCTGCCAGTCCATCCCCTGGAGGATCTCGGGGTTCACGCCCGCGCCGCTCAGGATGTAGCGGTTGGCGAGGTCCTGGAAGGGGATGCCGCCGGTGGTGGACGAGTACGGCGAGGTGTCGTAGGAATTGATCAGCGCCTGCTGCGCGGCCGTCGGCGTCTGCAGGGGGTTGTTGTTGCGGTCCGCGCTCTCGATGGGCGCGAAGTCCAGGTACTGGCTGGAGTAGCTGGAGCCGTAGAAGGTGAAGGTGTGGGTGTTGGGGATGTCGTCCGGGTTGGAGTCGGACATGGTGGTGCGCAGATTGCTGAAGCTCCCGAAGCGGCTGAGCGCGATCACCACGCTCCAGCGCTCGGCGGCGCAGTAGGGGCAGAACTCGGCGCCGAGGTAGAAGAGCTCGGGGTGGCCGTTCGGCCCGGTGAGCTGCGCCGGAGATCCGGACAGCGGCTGGAGCGGATCCGTCACCCCGCCTGCCCCGATCGTGCTCGAGACCGTGGGACTGACGCCGGTGACGGCGCTGAGGACGGAGGCCGGGGCCAGTGGGTTGACGTCGGGGGAGGGGAGGCCGCTCTTGCTGGGTGAGGAGTGCCCCACCAGGAGGAAGACCACGACCACCGCGACCACCACCAGGGTCGCCGCGCCGCCCCATGCCCAGGGCTGCTGCCACCATGGCCGGGGAAGGGCGACCCGCTGGGTGCGATAGCGGGAGCCACCCGAGCCCGGTGGGGTCGCCCCCCGGCGCGCGGGCGGTGCGGTGCCCCGGCGCGGCGCCGGTGCCGGTGGGCTCGTCCTGCCCGTTGCGCCCTGGCTCCCCGCGCGGGCCGCCGAGGGGGCGCCCGATGGTGTCGGCGGCGGAGCACCCGGTCGGGTCGCCGATGGCGTCGCCGGTTGCGTGCCCGGCACCGTCCCCGGTCGGGTCGCCGATGGCGTCGCCGGTTGCGTGCCCGGCACCGTCCCCGGTCGCGTCGCGGACGGCGTCGCCGGGCGTGTGGCCGGCACCGACCCCCTGCGCTCGGGGGTGGAGTCCGCTGTCAGATCCTGACGTCGGCGCTTGGAGGGGCGGGCCATTCCAAACCTCGGATCAATTGAACCAGTGTCGCGAATGGTACAGGTGCACGGCGAGGGCCTCCTCGCGCGGCCGCCTCACCCCGTGCCCTCATAGGCGGGGGTGCCTCCGGACTGGAGACGCCCGAGCGTCACCAGCAGGCTGAGGAAGACCAGGACGTGGACGCTGGTGCACCACTCGCAGAGCTCGTGGAGCTGGACCAGCTCGTCGTAGACGAAGTAGAGGACGGAGACGAGGCCCAGCACGGCCCAGATCAGATGCCCGGGGCGGAGCCAGCGTGGCTCTGCGCTGCCCTGCCCGGCGCACCGGATGGAGATCAGGGCGAGGGCGCCGCTCACGATGAACCAGACCATCCCGGGGACGGTCACCGGGATGGAGGTGCCGGGCACGACCGAGTACTGGCTCTTGAGCACCCCCTCGCAGTTGACGAACCCCCCGCTGCTGCAGAGCGGGGCGACGCCGGCGTAGTGGAGGGTGGTGAGGTAGACGGAGATGCCGAGCCCGATCACCCCGACCGCGAGCAGGAACCAGGCCCCCCAGCCGGCGCCCGACCGCCCCGCGGAGGGGTCCTCGTCGAGCTCTGCCACCGAGCTGTGCGAGGTCGCGCCGGTCGCGGATGGGCGATTCATCGCCGTCACCCTACCCCACCGTCGCGCGGCCGGGTCGGATCGAAGGCGGGTGATGTCACGAGGTCGTCGGGGTCCCTGTCGCGGCGTCATCCTGGCCGGCGGCGTGGGGTCGTGCCGCGACCTGGTCGCCCGCAGCGACGTGCTCCCGCCACCAGGCGTCGACGGCTCGCCGGGTGCCCGCTCGGCTCCCTCGGTTGTCGATCACCCAGGTGGCGAGGTCGCGCTTGCCGTCGATGGGAAGCTGCGCCGCCAGCCGCTGCCGGGCTGCCGCGTCGCTCAACCCGCCGCGCTCGCGGAGTCGCCGGAGCTGGGTGGCGGGGTCGGCATAGACCAGCAGCACGCCGTCCGGGAACTCGGTCTGGTGACCACGCTCGAAGAGCAGCGGGTGTTCGACGACCACCAGCGGAGCGTCCGACCCGGCGAGGGCCGCGACCTCGCCGGCCATGCGGGCGAGGATCAGCGGATGGGTGATCGCCTCCAACCGGCGGCGGCTCTCGACGTCGGCGAAGACGATCTCGGCCAGGGCCCCGCGATCCAGCCCTCCGCCGGCAGTGAGCAGCTGGCGGCCGAAGACCGCGACCACCGCCTCGAGTCCCGGGGTTCCCGGTTCCACCACCTCCCGGGCGATCCGGTCGGCATCGACCACGGCGGCTCCGTGGCCGGAGAGCATCTGCGCCACCGTCGACTTGCCGGTCGCGATGCCCCCGGTCAGGGCGATGATCCGCACCGCCGGATCATGCCTCGCCGCGCCGCGTGATGGGCGCGCACCGTCACCGCCACGCGGGTCGCGCCTCTCCGCGCCATGTGGTGGGCACGCGGCGCCGCCGAGACGCAGGTCACGCCTCTCCGCGCGCCCGCCCGGAGCGCCGACCACGCCCGTGCACGCAGGCTCTCACGGGCGCGCTGCTGGCGCCGGTCCCCGCACCCTCGCGGCGCGCGGTGCCGTACCCCGCCCTCTGCGCCAGGTCAGATCAGCGGATGCTCGGCTCCTGGGTCGCCGGCGCGTACGCCTGCCCCACCAGGTCCACCCGACCCAGGGACCTGGCGAAATCCAGGCAGGCCGACCGGGTGAACCGGAGGTGCTTGCCGGGGGTGTGCCAGGCCTGGAGGTGGCCCTGGGCCACGGCGCGCCGGAGCGTCGACCTCGAGACGCCGCAGAGGCTCGCCGCCTCACCGGTCGTCAGGATCTGGTCCTCGTTCTGAGCCATCGTCGTTCCTCCCTTTCCGTCAGCGTCGGCTGACTCCGACGAGTTGACCGCGTCGGACGTTTACCAGTGTACAGGGACTTTGGCGCGCTTGTCACGTTCCCTCGGGCTGCAGCCTCTCGGACCGGGCCCAGGATCCGCGAGGACGTTCGAACCGGTTCTTGGGGGCCGCTCGGCCCACTTCCGCTCGGCCCTCCGTTCGCCCCCCGCTCGGCCCGCCGTCCGCCCTCCATCCGGCCCTCCGTTCGCCCCCCACCCGGCCCTCCGTTCGCCCCCCATCGACGTGCCTGACGCCGGCCCGACCACCGCCGCCCATATCGCCGCCGAGGGGCGGAAGGGCGCCCCGTATACTGACTGAACCGAACGATTGGCTCTTGTCGGGCCGGGAGGACCGCGGATGTCGGCACGGGTGCACGACCTGGTCACACGTCTCGTCGAGAGTGTCGGCACCGTGATCGTCGGGAAGGACGCCGAGATCGAGCTGTGCGTGCTCGCCCTCCTCTGTCGGGGCCACGTGCTCATCGAGGACGTCCCCGGCGTCGGCAAGACCATGCTCGCCAAGGCGCTCGCGCGTGCCAGTGGCTGCTCCTTCGAACGGGTGCAGTTCACGCCCGACCTGCTCCCCGGCGACGTCACCGGGGTCTCGGTCTTCGACCCCCGCACCACCGGGTTCGAGTTCCGACGGGGGCCGGTGTTCGCCCAGGTCCTGCTCGCCGACGAGATCAACCGAGCCTCGCCCAAGACCCAGTCCGCGCTGCTCGAGGCGATGGAGGAGGACCAGGTCACCGTCGACGGCCAGACCCACCGGCTGCCCGAGCCCTTCATCGTCCTGGCGACCCAGAACCCGATCGAGCTGGGCGGCACCTTCCCCCTCCCCGAGGCCCAGGTGGACCGGTTCCTCTTCAAGGTCGACCTCGGCTACCTCCCCCTCGACGACGAGGTGGCGATGCTGGACCGCTTCCAGACCTCCTCGCCGCTCGACGACCTGATGCCGGTGACCACCCCCGAGGAGCTGGGGGAGTGCCAGTCGGCGTGTGCCGAGGTCTACTGCGACCCGGCGCTCAAGGAGTACTGCGTGCGCCTGGTCCAGCGCACCCGACAGCACCCCGACGTCGCGCTCGGCGCCTCGCCCCGGGGCAGCCTGGGGCTGCTCCACTCCGCCCAGGCGCGGGCCGCGGCGGCGGGGCGCGACTTCGTCCTCCCCGACGATCTCAAGGGTTTGGCGGCCGGGGTGCTCACCCACCGGGTCATCCTCACCCCCAACGCGGAGCTCCGCGGCGTGCTGGCCTCAGGCGTCATCGAGGAGATCCTCGCCGCCGAGACCGTCCCGACGGCCGCGCGCCGGCTGGCATGAGCAGCCGGGCGCCGCTTCTCGCCGTCCTCGTCGTCCTGAGCTTCTTCGCCGGGCTCACCGGCGTCCGCCTCGCCTACACCCTGGCCTACGCGCTGCTGCTGCTGCTGGCCGTCGCCTGGGTCTGGTCGATGATCCTGTCCCGGCGCGTGGAGGTCCGCCGGCAGCCGCCGGAGGGCGCCCACATGGTGGGGGAGGCGTTCACCGAGCGCTTCACCATCCGCAACCGCAGCATCCTGACCCTCCCCTACTGCGAGGTCCACGACCGGACCCGGCTGGCCGGGTACTCGCCGGGCCGGGCCTGCGCGCTCAACCCCGGGGCGTCGGTGGCGTGGACGGCGCGGGGGATCTTCACCCAGCGGGGCAAGCTGAGCTTCGGGCCCCTGGAGGTCAGGCTCGGCGACCCCTTCGGCCTCTTCCCCAAGACGGTGCGGCTGCGCGAGACCGGCGCCGTGCTCGTCTACCCGGCGATCCACCCCGTCGAGTCCGTCCTCGGTCCGGTCTGGATGGGGGGCTCCTTCGGAGAGGTCCGCCACGGGCGCGGCCTCGACGTGCCGCCCGACATCTCCTCGGTCCGCGACCACGCTCCCGAGGACGGCCTGAGTCGCATCCACTGGCCGTCCACGGCCCGGGCCGGACGCCTGATCAGCCGCCTGTACGAGTCGCGGCAGAGCTCTGACGTGATGGTCATGCTCGACCTGGCCCGGGACACCCATTTCGGCGAGGCGCCCGAATCCACCCTCGAGTACGCGGTCTCGCTCGCCGCCTCCATCTGCCATGCGGCGCTGGCGCGGGGCCAGGCGGTGGGGCTGGTCACCAACGACCGGTTGGGGACCGCGATCGGCCCGGGCCGGGGCGAGGCCCAGCGGCTCCGGATCCTGGAGTTCCTGGCCGTGGCCCAGAACACCGGACGCCGCCCGATCGCGGCCGCCATCACCCAGCACGGGCGGGGCTGGCAGGGCCGGGGGGGGCTGATCGTCGTGACCAGCGATCGCGACCCCGAGTGGGTCGAGGCCCTGGTCGAGGTGGGGGTGCGCGGGCAGCGCCATCTCGCGGTGCTGGTCGAGCCCACCAGCTTCGGGGCCTCCGGCCCGCCGATGCGGGTCGGCGCCGCCTGGCGGCTGGCCCTCGACTGGTGGATCGTGCGCCGCGGCGACGTCCTCTCCATGCCCCGTCGCACCCGCGCCGCCGGGATGTGAGCGGCGGCCGTGGCGAGCCCCATGCGCAGAGCTGAGCGCCGATGAGCAGCGCGGGATCGGGACCGGTCTCCGGCGGAGGCTGGGCGCGGGCGGTCGCCGAGCCGGCCGGGATCCCGCCCCGGGCGGTCCGGTCCTCGGCAGCCGCCGGGGTCCGGAGACGGACGGCCCCGCTCCCGGGCCAGTACCCGGCCGTGGCCGCGCCGGTGGCGCCCTCGGGGATCGGCTCCTACGTCATCGCCCTCGGCCTGATCGTGGCGACCACCACCGCGGTGCTCGCCGGCAACTGGATCGGAGGCGCCCAGGCGACGCTCCTGGTGGCGGTGGTGGCGCTGGTCGAGGCCATCCTGCTCGGCCGCTCAGGGATCGGCAGGCTCGCCGCGATCGGGCTCGCCATCCCCCTCTGTGCCGCGGTGGTGGTGCCCACCACCATCGGTCTCGTCCCCCTCTCGGTGAGCAGCGGAGGACTCCAGCACACGATCGGCGAGTACCTCCTCCAGGCGTTCACCGGATTGCTCGCCACCGGGCCCGGCGACTTCGTTCGCTGGGCCTTCATGGTGGGACTGGCCACCATCATCTGGCTCTGCGGCTACTGGCTCGGCTGGGTGGCCTTCCGCGAGCAGCGCGGCGTCCTCGCCGTGCTCCCGGCGCTGGTCGTGGTTGCCGTCAACGTCCTCAACGCCCCCTCGGTCACCAGCGGCGCCGGCCCCGGCTCGTCGATCGGGCTCTCCGAGACGATGGCCATCTTCGCCGCCCTGCTGGTGGTCGGCCTGGCCGAGCTCGGCTCGCTCGCCGCGGGCTGGCGCAGGCGGAGGATCCCGACCCTGGAGGGGGTCCGGGAACGGTACACGGTCTCCCTCTCCCTGGCCGCGATCGGGGTGGTGGCCGCCAGCCTGCTGATCCCGCCGATCAGCGACACCGACATCTCGGGCAACCTCTTCTCGGGGGGGGTGGGCCACGGCGGCAATCAGGGGGCGGGGGCCCTGGCCAACATCGGCTTCAACCCGGTGGTGGCCCCCGGCGCGCAGCTGACCAACCACCCGTCCCCGGTGCTCACCTACTACACCGACCAGGGCCAGCCCGCCTACCTGGAGGTGGTCGTCGACACCGTCTTCAGCGCCGGCGACTGGATCCCCGACTTCGACACCGCGGTGGGCCAGACCTTCCCCGCCGGCACCATCCCGCGCGAGTCGACGGCACTGGGAGGATCGCGCACGGCGACCACGGTCCACATCGTCTTCGACCAGTCGGCGGGCGCCGCCACCCAGACGGCCGGAGGCGGGGGCCTGGACCTCTTCCCGGGTGACCCGTCCTCGATGAGCCTCCCCGGCACCGTCATCGGCAACGTCGCGCCGCCGTCGACGCCGCCCACGCCCACTCCGACCCCCTTCCCGTCCCCCTACCATTGCGTCGGAGACACCTGCTCCACCGGCAGCACGGCGGGTCCCGTCTTCCTGAGCGTCGACGAGGTCGACCTCCCCGCCCAGACGATCCGCAGCATCCAGACGGTCGGGTCGGTCAGCGCGGCGACGGTGGCCCAGCTAGAGAGCGCGGGCACCGACTACCCCTCGTGGGTGGAGCAGGACGCCACGCCCCTGATGGGCAAGGGCGCCTCGGCCACGGCGACCGCCGAGGCGGCGGCGATCGCGAGCCTCGCCAAGGCGTGGACGGTGGGCGCCACCAACCCGTACGACGAGGCGTCGGCGATCGAGAGCCACCTGCGCGACGGCGCCTTCGCCTACACGCTCACCCCGCCCAAGACGCCGAAGCAGCAGTGGTCGATCGTCTACTTCCTCGACTCCAGCCACGAGGGGTACTGCCAGTACTTCGCCAGCGCGATGGGCGCGATGCTGCGCACGCTCGGCATCCCGACCGTGCTGGTGTCCGGCTATGGGCCGGGGACGGCCAGCGGCCGGTCCACCGCCGCCCACCAGCCGATCTTCCAGGTGACCACGACCGACGCCCACGACTGGGTGGAGGCGTACTTCCCCGGTTACGGCTGGGTCCCCTTCGAGCCCACCCCCGCCTCCAACTTCGGCGGCTACCTCCCCTTCCCGCGCGGCGGCGCCACCCAGGTCCCGAGCCAGGCGGCCTTTCCGAGCAAGCACGCGGCGACACCGTCGGCCAGCGCCCGACCCTCGACGATCCCGACCTCGGGAGCCGGGAAGGGCACCGGGCTTCCCCGCTGGGGGATGGGGCTCGCCGCCGGGCTGGTGGTGGTGGCGGTGCTGCTGCTGGCCTTCTTCCGATGGTGGCGACGACCTCGCAGCCTCGCCGGCGTCTGGCGCCGGCTGGCCCTGGCCGGCCGGCTGGCCGGGATGGAGCGGGACGTCTCGGAGACCCGCGGCGCCTTCGCGGGGCGGCTCTCCCTGGCCCTGGGCGGTGGTGGTCCCCCGCTGCTCGAGGCCGAGCTGGGCACCGTCGCCGCGGTGAGCGGCAAGGCGGAGTTCTCCCCGCACGGCCTGGAGGACCCGGACCGCCGGCTCTGGCGTGACACCTGGGCGTCGCTCGCCCCGGCCATCACCCGGCTCTGGCGACGCCGCCTGCTGCGCCGCCGGCCCGCGGTGTAGCCGACCGGGGGCCCGCCGGCTTCCCCGCCCCCTACGCCGTCAGCTCCAGGGTCAGCATGTCGTGGGCCACCAGCGCCCCCGGGATCGACACCGGGGCGGCCAGGTGATTGAGGACGAATCTCACCCCCGGGTTGTCCTCGATCAGCTCCGCCACCTCGCCCCGCCAGAGGTGCCCCCCGGCCACCGGGGCGTCGGGTCCGGAGCACTCGCAGACCAGTGCGTCGACCTCGCCGGCGAGACGGCGCAACCCGGCGCAGAGGGTGGTGTCGCCGCTGAAACCCACCCGCAGGCCGCTCCGGCTCACCGCGTAGGCGAGCGACGGGCCGGTGGCGTGGATGACCGCGCGGCTGCGCACCCGGCTCGCCCCGATCTCCACGTCGCTGCCGTCCTGGAGCACCACGTAGCGCGGCGCGACCCGGTCGTCGATGCGGCGCTGGGTCGGACCGCCGAAGCCGGCCACGGTGAGCCGCTCGATCAGCTCGCGGGTCCCGACCGGCCCGGCGATGGTCAACCGGCCCGGCTCCGGCGGTTCGTCGCTGTGAGCGAGGGCGCCCAGCAGGAGCGGCAGCATCCCGCTGTGGTCCATGTGGAAGTGGGTGAGCAGCACCAGCTCGATGTCGTGGATGCGCACCCCGAGGCGGGGGAGGAGCAGGTGGGCCGGGGAGCCGGCGTCGACCATCACCCGCTCGTCCAGGAGCGCGGAGGCGTTGGCCCCGCAGCCACTGAAGGCGCTGCCGCTGCCGAGGATGGAGAGACGAACCGCCACGCGCGAAGCCTACCTGGAGCCGGTCGATCCGCCGCGGTGGCGACCACCCCCCGGGCCGGCCGCCGGAAGAGGCGCGTCGACCGACCCCGGGTCAGCGCCCGGGCGTCGCCGCTGGGCTGGTTGTGGGGGTCGGCGGCAGCAGCGGCGGCAGTCCCTCCTGCTCGAAGCCCCAGTCGAGGAGACGCGCCTCCAGCGTCGCCGGGTAGTCGGCATCGAGCAGGACCGCCATCAGGCGGTGGCCGCCGCGCACCGCCATCCCGATCAGGCAGGCCCCGGCGTTGCCGGTCCATCCCGGCTTGATGCCGACGGCGGCGGGGTAGTCCTGGAGAAGCGCGTCCAGGTTGTCGAGGTGGAAGGCGGGGTGCCCCGGTGTGGCGGGTAGCTCCATGCTCGGGGTGTCCACGATCTGGTCGAAGAGGAGGTAGCGGTCGTAGGTGAAGGTCGCGATCACCGCCAGGTCGTACGCCGAGGAGTAGAGCCCCGGGTCGTCGAGCCCGGAGGTGTTCGAGAAGCTCGAGTCCTGGAGGCCGAGGGCGGCGACCTGCGCGTTCATCGCGGAGACGAACCGGAACTCGCCCACGGTGTCCACGGCGATCGCCGAGGCGGCGTCGTCGCCGCTCGGGAGCAGCATCCCGTCCAGCAGCTCCTGGACGCTGAGCGTCTCCCCGGCCTGGAGCCCCATCACCGTGTCGTCGGCGGCCTGGCCGAGGGCGGCGGAGGTGACGGTCACCTCCTCGCCGGGGCTGAAGTTCTCCAGGGCGACCAGGGCGGTGAGCACCTTGGTCAGGCTGGCCGGTGGGAACTCCAGGTGGGGGTCGCGCTGCCAGAGGATCTCCCCGGTGTCCATGTCGACCAGGATCCCGGCCGCCGCCTTGATGGGCGGGGCCCCGTCCGGCATCGTCGCCGGCGCCCAGAAGCCGACGCTCCCGGTCGCCACGTTCATGTCGAACCAGGGACCGGGCGTCGGGGTGGCGGGGGTGGTGGGGGTGGTGGTGGAGACGGCGGCCCGCGGGGTGTGCGCCGGGCCTGCCGGGGCCGGCGTGAGCGCCGACCCCGCCGTGGCCATGGCGGCCGCCACCGCCATCAGGAGCTCGGCGGCGCGGAGGGGGTGAGCGGCCATCGGTGGGACCGTCCCGCATCGTAGTCCCGCCCGGACCGGGTGTCCGAACGCCGATTGCCGTTGCTGGCGACCGGAGGCCATGCATGGCCGCCCGCCCGGTGCCGGCGCCGGCCACCTGAACCCACGCACGGCCGCCCGCCACCTGCCCGCGGTTCGGGCGCGCCATCGCGTGGTATGCAGAGGACATGCGTCTTGATCGATTCACCGAACGCTCCCAGGAGGCACTGCAGGCCGCCCAGACGGCCGCCACCAGCCTCCAGCACCCCACCGTCGAGCCCGAGCACCTGCTGCTCGCCCTGCTCCACCAGGACGACGGCCTGGTCCCCGCCCTGCTGCGGCGCCTCGAGGTGCAGCCCGAGCCGCTGGCCGCGCGCCTGCAGTCGTCGCTGGAGTCGCGACCCAAGCAGGTCGGCGCCGCCGAGCCCCCCGTGGGCTCCGCGCTCCGCACCGTGCTGATGGCCGCCTTCGACGAGATGGCCCGGCTCAAGGACGAGTACGTCTCCACCGAGCACCTGCTGCTCGCCATCGTCCGCCAGCCCCAGGGCGAAGCGGCCCGGATGCTCCAGCAGGCGGGGGTCACCCCGGAGAAGGTCTACTCGACCCTGGAGGCGGTGCGCGGCTCCCAGCGGGTGACCGACGCCAACCCGGAGGCGAAGTACGACGCCCTCGAGAAGTACGGGCGCGACCTCACCGACGCCGCGCGCCGGGGCAAGCTCGACCCGGTGATCGGGCGCGACGCCGAGATCCGCCGGGTCATCCAGGTGCTCTCCCGCCGGACCAAGAACAACCCCGTCCTGATCGGCGAGCCCGGGGTGGGCAAGACCGCGATCGCCGAGGGACTGGCTCAGCGGATGGCGAGCGGCGACGTTCCCGAGAGTCTCCGCGACCGCCGCCTGGTGGCCCTCGACCTGGGCGCGATGGTGGCGGGGTCCAAGTACCGCGGCGAGTTCGAGGATCGGCTCAAGGCCGTGCTCAAGGAGGTCACCTCCTCCGACGGCCGGGTGGTCCTCTTCATCGACGAGCTGCACACCGTGGTCGGAGCCGGCGCCGCCGAGGGCGCCATGGACGCCGGCAACATGCTCAAGCCGGCGCTCGCCCGCGGCGAGCTGCGCTGCATCGGCGCGACCACCCTCGACGAGTACCGCAAGCACATCGAGAAGGACGCCGCCCTGGAGCGCCGCTTCCAGCCGGTGATGGTCGACCAGCCGTCGGTCGCCGACACCATCTCCATCCTCCGCGGGCTCAAGGAGCGCTA
>Ga0209415_10013479_pt1 | contig 13479 bp, 9 predicted proteins | sample PeaSoiSIISIP2007_FD_187696 | JGI IMG/M metagenome (GOLD analysis project Ga0209415, IMG submission 187696) | Peat soil microbial communities from Weissenstadt, Germany - SII-SIP-2007 (SPAdes) (version 2) | ecosystem: Environmental > Terrestrial > Soil > Wetlands > Peat | place: Germany... | reverse complement strand
CGGAGCGCGTGCGCTGGCGCCGCACGAGGCGTGTGATGGAAATCTCCGGCGTACTGCTGACCCTGTTGCTGGCCTATTTCTTCGTCACCATCGCCATCAGCGTCGATCTGCCCGCGGGGCTTCTGCCGGATACCAAGCCCGGATACCACCCGCTGAAAGCCAAAAAGAAAGTCGTCCCGGTGCGCGAAGGACGCCATCGCCGTGTAGCGAATATCGGCAGCGTGCCGGCAAGCTACGATCCCGTGCGCGCGGCGTTTTACGTCAGCTGGGATCCCAACAGCATTGCTTCACTCAAAAAACATTACAAAGACATCGACCTCCTCATCCCCGAGCAGCTGCATGCCGTGACGCCCGATGGTGCGATGACGGTCGTGGATTACGACCCGGCAGGCCAAAAAGTCGTCAAGGCTTCTCCGCCCGAGGCCGTCGCCATATTGAAGCGGGACAAGCTCCACCAATGGATGAAATCGCTCAATCCGCCTGTCGAACTTCCGATGATGGGACTCTTGAACAATTACGACGGCTCGACCTGGCACATAAAGGAAATGGTGATGATGCTCGCAAGCCCGGCCGCCCGCCAGAAGTTGGCGCGCGATGTCGCCGACTTTGCCGTGCAATCCCACCAGGCCGGCATCGTTGTTGATTTTGAGGAAGTCCCCGAGGAGAGCCAGGAGCACTTCCAAAAGTTTGTGCAGGAGCTGGCCCCGGCGCTGCACTCCGTGGGACTCAAGCTCATGGCCGCGCTGCCCGCTCGCGACGACGCCTACGACTACGAGTTTTTCGGGCAACAGTGCGACGCCATCATGCTGATGAACTACGACGAGCACTGGCTGACGTCGCCGCCCGGTCCCATCGCTTCACAGGATTGGTACATCGAAAATCTGCGCCAGGTCATGGAAGACGTCCCCCCGCAGAAGATCATCACCGCGGTGGGCAGCTATGCCTACGATTGGTCGGAAGCTGCGAACAAGGCCAACGAACCGGCGCAGTCACTCACCATTCAGGAAGCGCTGCTGCATGCCTACGAATCCGAAACCCAGGTTGAATTTGACTCCGCATCGCTCAACCCGCACTACTCCTATTACGACGAGCACGATCATGTCCATCAAGTGTGGATGCTCGATGCCGTCACCGCGTACAACGAACTGCGCGCCAGCGAGCGGCTCGGCGTTTATGGCACGGCTCTCTGGCGGCTGGGGTCGGCCGATACCTCCATGTGGCCGATATGGGATGCCACCCGCCCGGACGACGCGGCCCGCCAGAAAATCGCCGACCTGCCGCCAGGGCCGGACTTAATCCTCGAAGGCGATGGCGACGTCTGGCACTTCATTGATACTCCTAAGCATGGCAAAAGGGAGTTCACCTACGACGCCGCGACCGACTTGTTCACCAGCGAGAAATACGATGCCTATCCGCTTTCCTACCACATCGATCAACTCGGAGCCGCGCCAAACAAACTCGCTTTGACCTTTGATGACGGCCCCGATCCGTCATGGACCCCGAAAATCCTCGACATCCTCAAGCAGAAAAAAGTCCCCGCGACATTTTTTGTGATCGGCGTAAGCGCCAACAGGTGGCCACAGCTGCTCCGCCGCGAATATGCGGAAGGCCACGAAATTGGCAATCACACTTACACGCATCCAGACTGGGAAAACCCGAACCTTTCCGCGACCCAGATCCGCTGGGAACTCAACCTGACCGAGCGGCTGATCGAGAGCATCGTGGGCGCCAAGTCCATTCTCTTCCGCCCGCCATTTGGGATTGACCACGAGCCCGAATACGCCGAAGAGGTGGCGCATCTTCCGACCGCGCAGGACTTGGGGTACCTCATCATTGGTCAAAAAGTGGATCCTAATGACTGGAGCCAGGAAGCCCCGGGCGTTCCTATCTCGGCGGAAAAAATCGTCGAGAATGTCTTGCATGAAGCCCCCAAGGGAAACATCGTTCTGCTGCATGACGGAGGCGGAAACCGCAGCCAGACGCTGTTAGCACTCCCCCAGCTCATCGATGCGCTTCGCGACAAAGGGTATCAGTTTGTTTCCGTGGCGGATTTGATCGGCAAGACGCGCGCCCAGGTAATGCTCCCGCTTTCCCCGGAAGAGCAGTTTGAAGCGCGTGCAGACGGCTTCATTTTCGGCATCTATCACTGGTTCTGGGTATTGATCACCACGACTTTCATTTTGGGCATCATCCTCGTCAGCGGCCGTACGCTCATCATTGGGATTCTCGCCCTGGTCGAGAAGCTGCGTCCCGATCATGCGGTGATGCCGGACCCGCCGCCCAGCGTGACGGTGCTGATTCCTGCTCACAACGAAGAAAGCGTCATTGTGCAGACGGTCATTTCCGTCCTGCTGTCCGATCTGCGGGACTTGCGGATTATCGTGGTGAATGACGGTTCCACAGACAAGACTCGCGAACTCCTAGATGCGAACTTCTCGCAGGAACCGCGCGTCCGCATCATTCATCAAGTGAATCGCGGAAAAGCGGCAGCTCTGAATTTGGCAATGTCCCAGGCGAACACCGAAATTGTGGTCACCATCGACGCGGACACGGAAATTGAATCCGACGCGATCAGCAAACTGGTGCGGCATTTCTCCGATCCGAAGATTGGCGCCGTTGCCGGCAACGTAAAAGTTGGCAACCGTTCCCGGTGGCTCACGCGCTGGCAGGCGCTCGAATACATCACCAGCCAGAACATGGAGAAGCGCGCCTTCCATCTCTTGAATTGCATCACCGTCGTTCCGGGCGCCCTTGGCGCCTGGCGCAAGAAAGCGATTGAAGCCGCGGGCGGCATCACCGCGGACACCGTAGCTGAGGACGCCGATCTGACCATCGCTATCCGCCGTCTCGGCTGGCGCGTCAGCTACGACGAAGAAGCCATCGCCTGGACCGAAGCTCCCGAAAAAGCGGGGCAGCTCATTCGCCAGCGTTTTCGCTGGACTTTCGGCACACTGCAATCCTTTTGGAAGCACGCCGACACTTTGTTCCGCCCGAAGTATGGCGCGCTGGGCTGGGTGGCCTTGCCCAATATTTTTGTATTCCAGCTGGTCCTGCCGCTCATTTCTCCGATCATCGATCTTTTGTTTCTCGGCTCCGTCCTGTTATGGGCCGTGGAAAGATGGCATTTCTCCTGGCTGCCGGCTATTCAGTCGACCAGCGATGATTTGCTGCGTTCTGTATTTTTCTTCATTGGTTTCCTGTTGATTGACATCCTGACCTGCGTCATCGCTTTTGTCTTGGAGCGCAAGGAAGACTGGACGCTGCTGATTCCCGTCTTATTGCAGCGCTTCTACTATCGCCAGTTGATGTACGTCGTGCTGTTTCGTTCCGTAAAGGAAGCCGTGAGCGGGCGCCCGGTGGGCTGGCGCGGCGTCGAGCCGGAGGCTCCGCAACACGCTCCCAAGGCTCCTCCCAAGCCCGCCCCAGTCGAAGGCAACTGAGTTTGCTCACACCCCGGATGGGTGTCCGTCTAGATCCTAGGAGCTGTCCAGCTGTGCGACCGATCTTCGCTCCCGCTGACCGGCTTTCCGCGGATTTTCATCTATACGGGCATTTGTTGTAGGATATCCATCTGCAAAGGGAGGTCCCCATGGCCATCAGTTTCACTTTGAACGGCAAAGCCACTTCCGTTGACGTCAGCCCGGACATGCCGCTGCTTTGGGTGCTCCGCGACACGCTGAACATGACCGGCACCAAGTTTGGCTGCGGCATGGCGCTGTGCGGCGCTTGTACCGTGCACATCAACGGCGAAGCCACGCGTTCGTGCATCACGGCGGTTTCCAGCGTCGCCGGCAAAAAAGTCACCACTATCGAAGGTCTGTCCGCCGATGGCAGCCATCCCGTCCAGCAAGCCTGGATGGAGGAAGACGTTCCCCAGTGCGGCTACTGCCAGTCCGGACAGATCATGTCCGCGGTCGCGCTGCTCTCGAAAAAACCCAAGCCCACCGACGCCGACATCGACGATGCCATGAGCGGCAATATCTGCCGCTGCGGCACTTACCAGCGCATTCGCAAGGCCATTCACCGCGCCGCGTCCATGCAGACGGGCAAGGCCTAAACCGCAGTCAAGCCGTCTGAAGCAGAGTAGTCAGAACTCGTCCCGAGGTGTCCCATGGCTTTTGCTCCTGTTGTAAACCGCCGTGATTTTCTGAAGACCGGTGCCGCCGGAAGTGTGGCCCTGGTCATTGGCTTCCATCTCACTCCTCGCGCGTTTGCGGATCAAGCCGCGGAGCAGGAAGAGAAAATACCCAATCCCTTCGACGCTTGGGTCCACATCGCTCCGGACAACCGCGTTACGCTGATTCTGGGCAAATCGGAAATGGGCCAGGGCATCATGACCGCGCTTCCCATGATCCTGGCGGAGGAACTCTGCCTGGATTGGAAAAATGTGAAGGTCGAGCAAGCGCCCACCAATCCGAAAATCTATGACCACGGGACCGGCGGCAGCGGCAGCATTGCTGGCTCTTGGCTGCCGTTGCGGCAGGCGGGTGCTGCGGCGCGCGAAATGTTCATCACTGCTGCTGCGGCGCGCTGGAACGTTAGCCGCGATACCTGCAAGCCGAAGGACGGCGGCATTCTTCACGGAGCCCGCAAGAATTTCCTGACCTACGGTGAGCTGGTTTCCGATGCCGCCAAACTACCCATTCCGGACTTCAAGACCGTCCCGCTCAAGAACTCGAACGATTTCACCATCGTTGGCCGGGACACCCACCGCTTTGAAAGCCGCGACAAAGCCACCGGAGCCGCGAAATTCGGGCTCGACTCGCGCGTGCCCGGAATGCAGTTCGCGGTCATTGCGCGCTGCCCGGTCTTCGGCGGGAAAGTGAAAACCTTCGACGCCGCGAAAGCCAAAGCCGTGCCCGGCGTCCGCGATGTTTTTGCGATCGATCCCGTCGCGCAAGGCGCTTTCACGGCGGGCGGCGTCGCCGTCCTCGCCGATAATTCCTGGGCCGCCATTCAAGGCCGCAACGCCCTCCAGGTCACCTGGGACGAGGGTCCGGCCGCATCGGAGTCCTCCGCATCGCTTCGCCAGCAGTTTGTGGATAACGCCGCGAAACCTGGCAAAGCGGTCCGCAACGATGGCGACGCTGATGTTTCGGTTGCCAGCGCCGCCAAAAAAGTGGAAGCCATCTACGAACTTCCCTTTGCGCCTCACGCCACCATGGAGCCCATGAATTGTACCGTGCACATTCGGCCCGACGGCGCGGAAGCCTGGGTGCCCACGCAAGCGCCGCAATGGGCGCAGGAAGTCATCGCTGGCGTCTCGAAGCTGCCGCTGGAAAAAGTAGTGGTCCACACCACGTTGATGGGCGGCGGCTTCGGCCGACGTTATCAGGCGGACTTCGTCATGGAAGCCGCGCAGGTGGCGAAGGTTTCCGGCAAGCCGGTCATGGTCTTTTGGACCCGCGAAGACGACATGCAGCATGATTTTTACCGCCCCGCTTCGTACCATCATTTCGCGGGGGCGCTCGACGCTCAAGGCAACATTGCCGCCTGGAAACATTTCCAGACTTCCACTTCCATCGACGCCATGTGGAGTCCCAAAGGCAAGGAAACTCCGGAAAACTCCGAGTTTGCTACTGCTGCCTTCATTCCGTATCACGCGCCGAACTACCGCGTGGAATACACGCTTGCAAAGTCGTCCGTGCCGCGCGCCTGGTGGCGCTCCGTCGAGCACTCCAGCAGCGGCTTCGTAGTCGAATCGTTCGTAGACGAACTAGCGTCGGCCGCCGGCGCCGACCCTCTGGAATTTCGCCTGCGCCACATTGGAGACGACCGCAAGATCCCGGACTTCACCAATCCGAAAGAGAACAAGCCGCTCGACACCGCCCGCCTCAAGGGCGTATTGCGCCTCGCGGCGGAGAAAGCCGGGTGGGGCAAGCCCCTGCGCAAGGACGTTTACCGGGGCATCGCCGGTTACTATTCTTTTGAGAGCTACACTGCGGCGGTAGTCGAAGTCAGCTTCAAGGACCGCGATATGCGAGTCGATCGCATCGTGTACGCAGTGGACTGCGGCCGCCCGATCAATCCAGAAGGCGTGCGCGCGCAGGTGGAGAGTGCGGCCATCTATGGCCTCTCGGCTGCTTTGCACGATGCCATTACTATCAGCGGCGGCCGCGTCGAGCAATCGAATTTCAACGATTACGAAATGCCGCGCATGGCCGAGACCCCGCTTACCGAAGTGCACGTGGTGATGAGCCATGAGGAGCCGACGGGCATTGGCGAACCCGGCTTGCCGGTGATTGCTCCTGCCATGTGCAACGCGATTTTTGCAGCGACAGGAAAACGCATCCGCCGCTTGCCGATTCGATCCGAAGATTTGGCTTAACGCCGCACTTTGCGGGCCCGGACATTTTTTGTTGGTTTTTCAGGAGGAACACCCGTGTCATCTTCCGATGTAATGTTGCGCCGCGATTTTCTAAAGAAGGGCGCCGCCGGCGGAACGGCGTTGGTCATCGGTTTCTATCTTCCCGGGAAATTCGAAGCGCTGGCGGCGACTCCGCCCTCTGAACCGGTCGCGGCCAACGCCTGGGTTCGCATCGCGCCGGACGATACGGTCACGATTCTGATCGATAAGTCCGAGATGGGCCAGGGTATCGTTACTTCTCTCGCGATGCTGCTCGCGGAAGAACTCGAGTTCGATTGGAAAAAGGTGAAGACGGAGTTTGCGCCCGCCGCGCCGGCGTATTTCAATCCGCTCTTCGGTTTGCAGGGCACCGGCGGAAGCTCCAGCGTCCGCGCATCCTGGGGACCGCTGACGAAAGCCGGGGCGGCCGCGCGCGAGATGCTCATCGCTGCTGCGGCCCAGCAGTGGTACGTAGAGACCTCAACATGCCACGTGGAAAACGGCGCGGTGGTACACAACGCCACCGGCAAGCGCCTGGGTTATGGAGCGCTGGCGGAACGGGCGGCGAAACTCACCGTTCCTGCCAATCCCGCGGTGAAGGACCCTAAAGATTACAAATACATCGGCAAAGCCACGAAGCGCTTGGATACACCTTCAAAAGTGAACGGTAAAGCGGAGTTCGGCATCGACGTGCGATTGCCAAATATCCAGCATGCCGTGGTGGCGCGTTGTCCCGTGTTTGGCGGAAAGGTGAAAAGTTTCGACGATTCCAAAGCGAAGACCGTGCGCGGCGTGAAGCAAGTGCTGCAAATCTCTTCGGGCGTGGCTGTGGTCGCGGACAATACCTGGTCGGCGATGGAAGGCCGCCGGGCGCTGCAAATTACCTGGGATGAGGGCCCCAACGCTTCAAATTCCAGCGACGCCATTCGAAAACTTTATCTAGCTGCTGCGGAAAAACCCGGGGCCATCGCACGCAAGGATGGTGATGCCGACGCCGCCCTCGCTAGCGCCGCGAAAAAAGTCGAAGCCGCTTACGAAGTTCCTTTTCTCGCGCACGCCACCATGGAGCCGATGAATTGCGCCGCGGACGTGCGCGCCGACGGCTGCGACATCTACGCGCCCACGCAATTTCAAACTATCAATCAGATGACGGGCGCGAGAATTACGGGCCTGAAGCCCGAACAGGTTCGGATTCATACGACGTTTCTTGGCGGTGGATTCGGACGCCGCGCCGAGCAGGATTTTATTTCTGAAGCAGTGGAGATTTCGAAAGGGACGGGCGCGTCCGTGCAGGTCACTTGGTCCCGTGAAGACGACATCCAAAACGATTTTTACCGGCCTGCGGCTTATACCAAGTTGGTCGGCGGGCTCGACGCGGACGGCTGGCCGGTCGCATGGAAGAGCCGCATCGTTGGCCCTTCCATCATGTCGCGCTTTTTCCCTGGCTCGGTGAAGAACGGCATCGATGAATCTTCCGTGGAAGGCCAGGCCAACGCCAAGTATGGGATTCCGAATTTTCTTGTCGAGTACGCGCTCACAGAAACAGGCGTGCCCGTGGGTTTCTGGCGCTCCGTGGGAAATTCGCACAATGGATTCATCACCGAATGTTTTGTCGAGGAACTCGCCAAAGCGGGAGGCAAAGATCCTTTTGAGTTTCGGCGTAAGTTGCTGGCCAACGCGCCGCGGCATCGTGGTGTCCTGGAGCTCGCTGCAGAGAAAGCCGGCTGGGGAAAACCGCTTCCGGCGGGGCGCACGCGCGGGATCGCCGTCGTCGAGTCGTTTGGAAGCTACGTGGCGGAAGTCGCTGAAGTCAGCGTCAATCGCAGTTCCCATGAAGTGAAAGTTCATCGCGTGGTTTGCGCCGTCGACTGCGGCCGTTTCGTGAATCCCGATACGATTGCCGCGCAGATGGAGGGCTCCATCGTCTTTGGATTGACAGCGGCGCTGAAGGGCCAAATCACCATTGCGAAGGGCCGCGTGGAGCAAAGCAATTTCCATGATTACGAAATGGTCCGGATCAATGAAACGCCAAAAACCGAAGTTCACATTGTGGCGAGCAACGAACCGCCCGGCGGCGTTGGCGAACCAGGGACACCACCGATTGCTCCGGCCGTGTGCAACGCGATTTTCGCGGCCACCGGCAAGCCCATCCGTCGCCTGCCCATCCGCCCTGAAGATCTGGCGTGAAAGGCATCTATCGTAATTCTCCTTGTAGGGGCGCCCGCCGCGGCGGGCTGCGCCTCCGTCGCCACCTAATCCCCAATATCTTGACTCAAAACTGAAAACTGACCACTGAAAACCCAAATTATTGCAGAATAGCGCGTGCCTTTGACACCGACTCTTGTCGCGGCGATTCCGCTAGCGCTCTGGATTTATCTTTTTCTCGCGCGCGGCAATTTCTGGCAGTTGCACGAAGACGACGTCGTGCCGAAACCTTTCGGCAGTTGGCCCCGCGTTGTCGCCGTTGTCCCTGCACGCAATGAAGCCGAAACCATCGCGCGAACCGTTAGCTCTCTCGTCAAACAGGACTACCCCGGAAAGTTTCACATTATCATTGTGGATGATCACAGCGAAGATGGCACCGCCATGCTGGCTCGCAACGCAGCTGAAGTCTCCGGCGCTGCGGGACGAGTCGCGATTCATGAGGCCGCCGATCTTCCGCCCGGCTGGACTGGAAAACTCTGGGCGCTCAACGAAGGTGTGCAAGTCGCCACAAATGATTCGCCGGAATTCTTTTGGTTCACGGACGCCGATATCGAACACGCTCCGGACACGCTGCGCCGCTTGGTTTTTCGGGTGGAGAAAGAATCGCTTGCTCTGGCTTCATTGATGGTGCTTCTTCAGGCGAAAACGTTTCCCGAGCGATTGCTGATTCCCCCATTCTTGTATTTTTTCCTGATGCTCTATCCGCCGCGCTGGATTGCCGATCCGAAAGCCCGCACCGCGGGCGCCGCCGGCGGCTGCATTTTGCTGCGCCGCAGCGCGCTCGAGCGCATCGGTGGATACGCAGCGATACGTGGAGAGGTGATTGACGATTGCGCGCTGGCTCGCACGGTAAAAAAGGGCGGCGGGAAAATCTGGATGGGACTTACCCGCGCAAGCGTAAGTTTGCGGAGCTACGGGACATTTGCCGAAATTCGTGACCTAGTCGCTCGCACTGCTTTCACGCAGCTTAACTATTCCATCCTGCTCCTCCTTGCTACGCTGGCGAGTTTGTTCGTCACGTTTTTATTGCCATGGTTTTCTTTCCTTTCCGGCGAAGACCCCGCGTGGTTTCTCGCCAGCACCGCCATCTGCCTGATGACCGTAACATTCGGCGTCACGGTCCGTTTCTACGGCGTTGCCTGGCCTTTGGCTCTAGCCCTGCCGTTCGCCGCCGTGTACTACGGTTACGCCACATTCGTTTCCGCCGTGCGCTACTGGCTCGGCCGCGGCGGGCAATGGAAAGGCCGCTCCCAGGCTCTGCGATGAGACCAACTCGTGTCGCGGCGCATCCAAATTTGTAGTCTTGCGCATCGAAATTTGTTATCCTGCGCGAAGGTGAAGTACAGGGCTGTATCCCGTCGACCGCGCTGCGGTCGCCCTTGAAAAAGGCAAGGGAACGGCACCGGAGGCCACCATGAGCGTTGTTCCGAATTCCGGGACCGGAAAGATCACCGTGCCCGATCTCCTGCAGCGGAAGACTCAGGCTGCGGGCTGCCAATCCAACTTTCAAAAAATCACTTGCCTGACGGCCTACGACTATCCGACGGCGCGCTTGCTTGATGAAGCCGGCGTGGACGTGATTCTGGTTGGCGATTCGCTGGGCATGGTGGTGCTCGGGCGGGAGAGCACGCTGGCAGTTACCCTGGAAGAGATGCTGCATCACACCCGGGCGGTGCGGCGCGGAACTCGGCGCGCGCTGGTGGTGGCGGACATGCCGTACGGGAGCTACCACGCCGATTTGGGCCAGTCGTTGAACAACGCAGTGCGTTTCGTGAAAGAGGCGGGCGCCGAGGCCGTGAAGGTGGAAGGCGGAGAGCGCCGGTTGGAATTGATTTCACGGCTGACGGAAGCGGAAATTCCGGTGATGGGGCACGTCGGTTTGACGCCGCAGTCGGTGAATGCGCTGGGCGGCTACCGCGTTCAGGGGAAAACGGCGGACGCCGCGGAACAATTGATTCGCGATGCGCGCGCGGTGGAAGCAGCCGGAGCTTTCGCGGTAGTGCTGGAAGCGGTACCCCGCGAACTGGCCGCGCACATTACCCGCGAATTGCGCATACCCACCATCGGTATCGGAGCGGGGCCCGAGTGCGACGGGCAAATTCTGGTGCTGCACGACGTGATCGGGCTTACTTTCACAGCGTTGCCGAAATTTGCGCGGCGATACGCCAACGTCGGCGAAATGATTTCAAGAACGGTGCGCGAATATTGCGATGACGTACGAACGGGAATGTTCCCTTCCGATGCCGAGTCTTATCATACGGCGCGAGCGGCTAGGGAAGAAAAAGAGGCTCCGGTCAACACGGACGGCGATTGGTAGAAAGCGAACCGCGAAGTCAGAGTCAAAGATCGATTCCTCGTCTTCGCCGGCCCTGCTTGCAGCGGGCACGCTGCGACAGGCCGGCTTGGAATGACAACCGAAATTTAGTCCTGCAAGTGAGGGAAAGATGACGCCACAAGAGATGCGCGTGCTGTACGACTACAACGCCTGGGCCAATCACCGGTCGCTGGACGCGGCTTCCGCGCTCACGGAGGGGAAATTTGTTCAGCCGATGGGTTCGAGTTTCGGCTCGGTGCGCGATACGCTGGCGCACATTTTCGGAGCGGAGTGGATCTGGCTGGAACGTTTTCAGGGCCGTTCGCCTTCATCACTTCCGGACACCACGCAGTTCAAGGATATGGCGAGCCTGCGGGAGCGCTGGAACGAACTCGAAGGGCGCTTGCTCGGTTTTGTGCGCGGGCGGACGCAAACAGACCTGGAACGGGTCTTTGAATATAAGACCCTGAAGTTCGGCGTCTACAGCAATCCTCTTTGGGAATCGATGCAGCATCTCGTGAATCACGGGACGTATCACCGCGGACAGGTCACCACGCTGCTGCGGCAACTGGGTGCCCAGCCGATCGCGACGGACCTCATGCATTTCTATCGCGAGCGGGCTACGACCGCGGGCGCGTGATTTGCGAGCACTTCTCTAGGATCGAACTTACAGGAGCCAGCAAGATGCCCTTCGGAAGCCACTCAGGGCAAGCCGGCGCTACCACATCGTGGAAACCATCCGAACCATCGCGTGGATGAAGGAACAGGCGCGGCAGGCTCGCGCGGAGAGCCGCATCATTGGACTGGTGCCGACGATGGGGGCGCTACACGCCGGGCATTTGTCGCTGGTCGAACGCGCGCGGCGGGAATGCTCGCCGGTGATTGCTTCCATTTTCGTTAATCCGAAACAGTTCGGTCCCAACGAGGATTTTTCCAAATATCCGCGGACATTTGAGAGCGACAGCGAAAAACTTCAGCACGCCGGCGTGGATTTTCTTTTTGCGCCGGAGCCGCGGGAGATTTATCCCGAAGGGTTTGCGACCTACGTGAACGTCGAGGGCTTGAGCGAAAAACTCGAGGGGCGCTCGCGGCCGGGACATTTTCGCGGTGTTACAACGGTAGTGATGAAACTGCTGCAGATCGTGCAGCCGAACTTCGCTTACTTCGGGCGCAAGGATGCACAGCAGTCGCGGCTGATCACGCAAATGGCGCGAGACTTGAATCTGGATTCGGAGATCGTGGTTTGTCCGCCGGTGCGCGAGCCGGATGGCCTGGCGCTTTCCTCGCGAAACGTTTATTTGAACTCGGGGGAACGCCAGGCAGCTACCGTTTTGCACCGCGCGCTGGATGCGGCAAGAAGCGAGCTGGCCGCGGGCGTTCGCGATGCGCTGCACCTGCAAGCCGTGCTCCAGCGCACGCTGGCTGCGGAACGCGCAGCGCGCGTGGACTATGCGGAGATCGTGGATGCCGAATCGTTTGAGCCGGTCGTGCGCGTGAGCCAACCCTGCTACGTGCTCCTGGCGGTTTTCATCGGCAAGACCCGCCTGATCGACAATTTGTACATTGAGCCGAAGCCTTTCGGCGCGCAAGAGCTGGAGATTCACTTCTAGCTGTCATCCAAAAGCAATCGTCCGAGTCGAGCCGAGAGACCATCGCGGACAGCGCTGCGTGGCATCTCGTTGAAACCAAGGCAACTCTTGAAGTCAAGTGTGGTTAACAATAACTGCCCCCTCCCCTGGTTTTTTGTAAGTGTCCTTTAGGGCCTACGTTCCCCAAGCGGGGGCAAGTGCAAAGCTGGGAGCGGGCGTATCGTCAATAGGAGGAAACATTTCTGCAGAGGTCTCGGCGCTATTCCTGGGAGATACGCTTCAGAACTTCGGTAGGGTGGCCTTTGGCTTTGACGAGGGGCCAGACATGTTCGATTTTGCCGGTCTTGCCGATGAGGAAGGAGCTGCGGACGATGCCCATGAAGGAGCGGCCCATGAACAGTTTTTTTTGCCAGGCGCCGAACTTTTGGATGGTTTTGTGCGTGGGATCGCTGAGCAGGGGGAAGTTGAGATTGTGCTTGGCCTTGAAGGAGGCCTGGGCTTTTACGGGATCGGCGCTCATGCCGAGGATGGCGACGCCGTGCTTGTCGAAATCTTGTTTTGCGTCACGAAACTCGGACGCTTCGATGGTTCAACCGGAGGTGTTGGCCTTCGGGTAGAAGAAGAGGAGGACGCGCTGGCCGGCGAAGTCTTTTAGCGCGATGGGTTTGTCTTCGTCGGATTTCAGGCGGAAGGCGGGGACTTTGGCGCCGGGTTTTAGCATGGGAAAATTCCTCTCAGATATTAGAAGTTTAGCAGGAATTGGGAGCAGACGGCCCCTGACCGGTCTGAAGACCGGCCACTACAACCGCTAAGAGGAAAGCAGCTTGCGGAGGATGTCGTTGACGGATTGGGGATTGCCTTGGCCGCGGGTGGCCTTCATGACTTGGCCGACGAAAAATTTGAAGACGCCTTCGTTGCCGGATTTGAACTTGGCGACGTTATCGGGATTCTTGGCGATGACTTCGCGGGCGGCTTCTTCGATGGCGGTGTCGCTCACTTGGGCGCCGAGGCCTTCGGCGGTTACG
>Ga0209415_10013478_pt1 | contig 13479 bp, 13 predicted proteins | sample PeaSoiSIISIP2007_FD_187696 | JGI IMG/M metagenome (GOLD analysis project Ga0209415, IMG submission 187696) | Peat soil microbial communities from Weissenstadt, Germany - SII-SIP-2007 (SPAdes) (version 2) | ecosystem: Environmental > Terrestrial > Soil > Wetlands > Peat | place: Germany... | reverse complement strand
GGGCCTGGACCAAGGGATGCATCCCCATGGCCTCCACCACGGTATCACCGGGGCATGACGCCCGGCAGGTCGCGGCGCTGCTCGCGCTGCCCGACATCATCCAGTTCATCTCCGATCTTGACGCGCTGCGCTGGACCGGCAGGCCCCGGTAACGGCTCCCGCGTCCTGGTCGGTGCTGCGCTGGTCAAGGCCGTCTACGCACTGCCGACCTGGACTCGTACCGCGCGGCTGATCGCTGAGCACGCCGCGCTGCGCGAGGCCATCGGGGGCGCTCCCTCCCAGTGGGCCTGCTAACGCTTCGCGGCCAAGCTGCGCGAGCACGGCGACGCGCTGGCGAACTGCATCGACCGGGTCTTGGCGAAACTCCACGCCGCCAAGCCCGGCATGGGCAAGACGGTCGCCATCGACGGATCGGACCTGCCGGCCTACGGCAACGGGCAGAAGTACGTCTCACGCGGCGGGGCGCTGCGCAAGAAGTTCTCCGACCCCGACGCCACATGGGGCCACCGCTCATCGATCAGCACCCGGAGCGGCGGCGGATATTACGGCTATAAAGTACATACGGCCGTTTGCGCGCAAACCGGGCGTCCGGTCGCGTGGAACGTCCGCACCGCGAAGGACCCGGAGATAGCCGAAGTCCCGCTCCTGCTTGATGAGGTTGCCCGTCGCGGCTTCACCGTGGACATCGCGGTTCTTGACCGTGGCTACGATGCCGAGATCGTCTACACCGAAGTTGAGAGCCGACATGCCCGCCCGGTGATCCCGCTGCGGAAGACTCCCGCCGTCAAGGCAGGCAAGGACAAGCCGTCCTGCGATCATGGCGAGTGGACCTTCGCCGGCTCGGACACCAAACGCGGCGCGAGCAAGTGGCGATGCCCGACCGGCGAGTGCGCTCCGGCGTCGGTGTGGGTCAAGGCGAGCCGGCTGCACACCCTGATCCCCAGGAACACGGACGGGTTCAAAGCGCTGTATCATCAGCGCGGCGCGGTCGAGCGGGAGTTCGGCGTACCTCAAGCACCAGTGGGCCATGCTCCCGCTACGCGTCCGCCGGCTCAGCCGGGTACAGCTTCATGTTGACCTGACCATCCTGGCGCGGCTAGCTGACGCTGTGACCACGGCCGACGTCATAGAGACCGCGTAGCGTAACGCCCCGTCGCTTCTCAGGTGACGGGGCGCTTCGGCAGCATTGCGAGTCAGCAGGACTCACGCGGCGCAAGGTCCAAGGTGTACAGAATGGCGTCGTCGCGGCTGTCCATGATGTACGCCGTGTCCTGCGGGTAGACGTACGTGCGGACGTCGCCCGTCGTTAGGCTCGTGCTGATGGATCCAGACACTGGCGATCATCCTCTCACTGCGGTGGCTCGCTGTTGCCAGTATCACCCAGGTCAGGCGGTGGGTACAACGGCTCCTCCTGACCTGGGCGTTGGATCTGACCGAACACCCGTTCGTAATTGTCCATATTTTCATTGATTGCCCGTATGACAGCGAAGATCACTCCGGGCGAGATACGAACCCGTGCCACGAGTTGGTGCGGAGCATGAATCACAGGCTCGCCCTCGGGCGTCTGCGCGGGCTGAGGCGGCTGAGCGTTGACCATGAAGTCGAGCGTGAATTCATGCGCCGTGTGCCAGACAGCCAGGGCATTCGCGTAGACACCGCTTGCTAAGCCCGGCTCGGCACGGAGTTCAAACGCCACACGCGGCCGTGGCGGTGGATTGGTCAAGAACTCTCTCCCTTCAGGGGAATTGGTGGATACCGGTGGACTCTAGGCCGCGTGCCGTGATCGACGTGCGCAAAGGGGAATCTTTCTTCGGCAGCGCCCCGTCAGCCGTACGGTTCGCGTTCCTCTGCTACCTCGCGCTCGACGTGATCCATCTTGTAGCGGAGCGCGTGAACATCGTGAGCAGCAACGATGCGGACATAGTCCCCGCCGGACTCGCGCAGCACCGCTATCCACTTGGTGCCGGCAGGGATCTGCTCGATCTCCCAGCGGACCCCGAAGTCCCGGTAGAGCTTCGCCAGGCTCGGCGGGCGCGGGCCTTCGAGCAGCCGGCGGGATGCCTCAGCGTCCATGCCCGAACCTCTCCCTGAAGCCGGCCGCGCGGGTGGCATCCCGTTCGGCTGCGGCGATGGCCACGCTCAGCCCGTCCGCTGTGGCGGAGTCCACGGTGACTGACGCGCCAGGGAGCAGGACGGACAGGCCGTGCCGGGTCGCGTACAGGTGCCCTTGAGCTGATGCCCAGACGTGCCAGGCGGGATGGTCGTGCCGCAGGCGCGGTAACTCATGTGACACCGGGAACCTCCGTGCTCGCACTGGGGGCGATCTCGCAACCCGTAATCGCAGCGTAAATGCGCGCGATCGCCTGTGGCTGCGTCATTCCGGCATCATCTTGCGTCATTCCGGCGTCATTGTGCTATGGTCAGGGCGTGGGACCGAACCCGGCGCTGCGAAATGCCCGCCTGGATGCCCGCCTGAGCCAGGAAGACCTGGCCCGGCGCATCCGCGAGGCCGGGTACCGGGACGGCGATCCGAACGGGTGCACGCGGGGCATGGTCCAGCGGTGGGAGTCCGGGCAAGTACGCCGACCGCAGGGTCGCTACCTGATCGCCCTTGAGAACGTGCTCGGCGTCCCGGCCGCGAATCTCGGCTTCGCCGACGCCGCCGCCGGGATGGACCGCAGCCGCGCGCTCGCCGATGCTGGCCTGGACTCGCCAATGCCGCTGCCCGAGGCCGGTGCCCGCTACGGGCCGCTGACCGGCATCTGGCTGTCGGAGTATGAGTTCCCGTCGTCGGGACGGGGCGCGGTCTTCTCAAACCGGCATTACGTCCTGGTGCTCCAGCGCGGAGCGCGCCTGATGGTCCGGTCGCTGCCCGCGTCCGCCTCACGGCTGTCGCTGGAGCTGGACGTGAACGGCCAGGTGGTCACCGGCACCTGGACCGAGCACACGTCGCAGGAAGGCTACTACCGTGGGGCTGTGTATCACGGGGCGATCCAGATGCTCGTGGATCCGACCGGGCGGCGGATGGCCGGCAAGTGGGCCGGGTTTGCCCGCGACTTGGAGGTCAACACCGGGCCGTGGACGCTGGATCTCGTCACGGAGTCCGTCACAGCCGAAGCCATGCGGGAGCATGACAAGAGAATCGAGCCGCCTGCCTGACGTCGACCGCAGGTCAACGCGCCGTGGGCCCGACGACGGCCCGGTACGGAAGGTTGAGGCGCGGCGGGACTTGGCAGGCAGAAGCCGGACGGTCAGATCAAGATCATTCGGCTTCCTTAGTTTCGCCAACCGTTTCGTCAAGCCCTCCTAGGAGTCCGCGTGGCCTGATACGTCGCTCGCGGTCGGCCCGGAAACGCGCAGGCAACTGCCGTCAGCGGAGAACCGTAGCTCTTCGTGACCAGCCAGACCACCGCACGCGGCGCCACGAACGGCCATGCTCGACTTAGCATTAGTTGCCGCTCACCAAATCGGTATAAAGCCATCGTGATCATGACTGTAACCCGTGATATGTGCCGCGCACAATGACTACGAGCCCGTTATGCCCCATTTCGGGGGTGGCTTAGGGTGACGAGGGCTTAGGGTGACGGGGGGCGACGGGGCGGGGCGGCTCTGGCTACCAGGAGTCGAGGAGCGGGGGGAGCTCGGACAGGCGGGTGATCACGGCGTCGGGCGCGGCGCCATCGAACGGCGGTACGTCATTGTTGGGGAGCAGGACCGCGCGCATTCCGATGCCCTTCGCGCCGTGGATGTCGTCCCAGGGCCGGTCGCCGACGAAGACGCAGGCGCGCGGATCGGTCACGCCGACGGCGGCCATCGCGGCGAGGAAAGCCTCGGGGTGCGGCTTCGTCCAGTCGATCTCGCTGCTGTAGACGGCGCCGTCGATCAGGTGCAGCACGCCGTCGCGGCGGAACACGTCCTCATGCCAGCTCCGCGGCCACATCGTGTTGGAGAGCACGCCAGTCCTGATGCTCCTGGCACGCAGGAAGGTCAGCAGGTCAAGCCCATCGGGGTGGGTGTAGGTGTGCGGCGCCCAGGCCTGCAGGTAGGTCGCGAGCAGGTCCTCGGTCGGCTCGATGCCTGCCCGCTCAAGCACCCCGAAGATGGTCGAGCTGCGCTGGGACGTCCTGGCGATCTCCCAGAACTCGATCTCGGCCTGAAGGGCCGCGGCGGCGCGGTCGTGATGGTCGTCGGGGAAGTGCGGCGCGCAGACGGAGCGCCAGAGCTCGACGTGGTCGATGCTGTGCCACGGGGTGAGCGTCCCGCCCCAGTCGAAGATCACCGCGTCAACCGCCACGAGCAGATCGTATCGCCGGATCCGGCCTGTCCTACGTCGTGCCTGGTCACAGCGATCTGAAAACTGATCATTGCCTGCAAAGCCGCTGAAAGGAAGGATACCTGTGGGATGGGGCGTAAGGATTGGCTCCGGCGTTCCCTGCCTGTCGCTTGGAGTTTGCTTCTGGCTCCTAGCGTCACCTGCTGAATGATCCGGCAGTTTGGCCGGATGAGGCATACAGGGAGGATTTGGATGCGAAAGCTGCACGATGGCAGCCGCCGCCGGGCGGGATCCAGAACGGTCGCCACCGCCGGTACCGCGGTGCTCGTAAGCTCGCTCGCAATGGTCGGCGCCGTGGCGCAAGGTACCGCCCTGGCCGCGAGGACGGGACCTTCGGAGGTCGCCTCCGTGCATGCGGCCGGTCACCACGTTGTCACCGGCTGCCAGCTCGGGAATGGCGTCAAGCACGTTATCGAGATCACCTTCGACAACGTGCACTTCTTCCGCGACAACCCGAATGTGCCGTCTGACCTGCAGCTGATGCCCAGTCTGCTGCAGTTCATCGAGGGCAACGGCACGATGCTGTCGAACAACCACACGCCGCTGATCGCGCACACCGCCGATGACATCCTGACCACCTTCACCGGCCTGTACGGCGACCGGCAGGGCATGCCGATCAGCAACACCTACCGGTCCTTCAACACCGACGGCACAACCGACCCGGCGGGCTCATTCGCCTACTGGACCGACCCGGTGTTCGACACCGCGTCGACTCCGAACGCCGGGCACGACACCAATCCGTCGATGGTCTACGCATCGGCCCCGCCGGCGACCACGCCGACCACGCCGACCACGATCACGCCGGCGCCCTGGGTGCCGTACACCAGGGCCGGCTGCAACGTCGGCGAGGTCGCCACGGCCAACCAGGAGCTCGAGAACACCGGCGTGGATATCCCGAAGGTCTTCGGCACCGGGTCGCCCGAGGCGGCGCAGCTAGCCGCTGACCCCGACTCGTTCAAGGACGCCGAGACGGCCGACTACGTCGGGATCGGCGTGCACTGCGCGCCCGGCGATTCGTTCTGCGCGAACGCCCAGGCGGTCAAGTTCGGGCAGACCAGCCCGAGCCCGACGGCCGTCCCCGACCTGCTGCCGAACGAGCCCGGCGGATACACCGGCTACCAGGCGCTGTTCGGCCACCGGTACGTTGCTCCGCAGCTCGGCGCCGGCACCCCGAACCTGACCAGGAACGGCTATCAGGTCACCAACGCCGCTGGCAACCTGGTCGACCTGAGCGGCAACGAGATCGACGGTGCGTTCCTGACCAACCACCCGGGCTTCCCCGGATTCGGCCCGATCAACGCCGCGCAGTCCCTGGCTTACATGTCGGACATGCTGGAGTCCGGCGTGCAGGTCGTGAACGGCTACATTGCCGATATCCACGGTAACGAGCACATCCCCGGGGTGACCGCGTGCAATGGCGCTCCGGCCGCGCTCGGTCCGGGCAGCGCCTGCTACGTCGCGCAGGCGCAGTACTACAACGCCGCGTTCGCGACGTTCTTCCAGCGACTGGCGGCGGACGGCATCACGCCGAAGAACTCGCTGTTCGTGTTCAGCTCCGACGAGGGCGACCACGTGGCCGGAGCGAACGTCGGGCGGGCGATCCAGCCCACCCCGGCGAACTGCGACGGCGCCACGGTCAGCGGGACCACGGTCACGCCCGACGTGCTCTGCACCTACCCGGCCGGGTCGTTCGGCGAGCTGGCCGGCAACATGACCGGGTTGCTCGCCACCCAGGCGGGCGACACCACGCCGTTCACCCTGGAATCCGACACCGCACCCGAGTTCTATGTGACCGGCAACCCGGGGCCGACCTCGCCGTCGGTCCGCACGCTGGAGCACGATGTCGCCGGGCTCACCAACGTCAACCCGTACACCGGCGCCAGCCAGCCGATCGCCAACTACCTCGCCGATCCGACCGAGGAGGCGATCCTGCACATGGTCAACGCCGACCCGGCCAGGACGCCGACCTTCGCGCTGTTCGCCAAGCCCGACTATTTCCTCAGCCCCGGGTCCGCGACCTGCAGCCCGTGCGTCACCCAGAACCCCGGCTTCGCCTACGACCACGGCGACTACGCTGCCGAGATCAACACGAACTGGCTCGGCATCGCAGGGCCTGGCGTGAAGCACCGGGGTCTTGACGGCTCGCCGCCCGAGGACGGGCCGAACTCGGCCGGCCCCGACAGCGGTCAGGTAACCGTGCCCGGCAGCGGGACCACGGGCACCTGGATCGACGAGACCGACATCCGGCCGACGGTCCTGTACCTGGCCGGGCTGCGGGACGACTACGTGCAGGACGGACGGGTGATCACGCAGATCGTCAGGGACCCGAACCGGGCGCTCAGCGAGGATGACGTGAGCCAGCTCGGGGCCTGCTACAAGCAGCTCAACTCCAGCGTCGGCGAATTCGGCACCGACACGCTGATCGCCGACACCAACGCGGTCGAGAGCACGAGCACCGGTGACCAGACTTACCTCAACACGGTCTCCGAGCTCAGGTGGCTGGAGGTGGCCAGGGACAACCTGGCCGGCACGATCAAGGCCGAGCTCAACGCGGCCGCGTTCGGCGACCAGCGGATCAGGCACGTCGATGACCAGGTCGACGCCTGCAAGGAGATCGTCAGGGATGCCCGCCGGCTAGCCAGCTGACGAGCCGCTCCCGTCCAGCCGGTCCCGCGCCCGGCGATCTCCGGCATCGATGCTGTGCCGCACCGGGCGCGGGACCGCCCGGTGCGGCACAGACAGCCGGTCGGCCGATCGCCGGCCGGCCGCGCGCGGCGGTCGGGACAAGGTGCCGCTCCGCGGGCTGCGGTGGCTGGCTGACGCGCGTCCGGCGCGGCGGGCCAGCGCGGCGGAGCGCGGCGCCGAACCGGCGGGGTGGGCGTGCGGAATGCCGGCCCGCCTGGGACACTGGACGCACGACCGTGCTCCGGCCAGATGCTCCGGCCAGACCAAGATGCTCAGGCCAGAAAGGAAGCGTGAGATGGCCGATCAGGACACTCCGGCGCAGCTGCGCGGTACGGTCGTGGCGAACGGCCGGGTAGCGAAGCGGGACGCCGACGACATCGTCGCCGAGATCGAGCGCACCAGGCAGAACCTGGCCCGCACCATCGACTCGCTCGCCGACCGGGTCAGCCCGGCGAGTAACGTGCGGCGGCTCAGGGAGCGCGCCGCCGAGCAGCTGAGCAGGCCGGAGGTCCAGATGGCGGCCGCGGCTGCCGTGCTCGCGGTGACCGGCGTGATCATCTACCGGATCTGGGGCCGGCGGCGGTCCTAGCGGCCGTCGGCGGGTTCGGCCCTGGTGGCTAGAGGAACGCCTTGCCCTCGCCGCGGTAGGTGGGGACGGTCGAGGTGATCGTGTCGTCCTCGATCAGGTGCAGCTCGTTGAATCTCTCGCACAGCTCGCCCGCCTTGGCGTGCCTGAACCACACCCGGTCACCGATCCGCAGGCCGTCGGCTGCCGCGCCGAGCAGCGGGGTCTGCACTTCACCGGCGCCCTCGTCGCGATCGAGCACCAGGCCGGCCGGCAGGTGCGGCACCGGCAGCCGGCTTGCGTTGCCCGGGCCGGACGCCAGGTAGCCGCCGCCGAGCACGGTGACCACGCCCGGACCCGGCCTGCGGACCACGGGCAGCGCGAACATGGCGGCCGGGAGACCGGAGAAGCCGCGGTAGCTGTCGAACAGCCGGGGCTGATAGAGCCCGGAGCCCGCGCCGATCTCGGTCACCGCGGCCTCCATGGCGGTCTTTTCGACCGACCCGGTGCCGCCGCCGTTGACGAATTCGAGCGGCGCCACGCGGGTGACAGCGGCGACTATGGCTGCCCTGCGCTCGGCTAGCTCCCGCGCCGACCTGCGCTGCATCACCCGGATGGCCCTGGCGTAGGCCGGCCTGCCTGGCGGATCATCGCCTACCCCGGCGATCTGCGCCTCGTACGCCATCAGCCCGGCCAGCCGCAGGCCCGGCCTGGCGACGATCGCGGCGGCGAGCTCGGCGGCCTGAGCCGGCGTGCGGACCGGCGAACGCCTGGCGCCGGCCCGCAGCCTGCCGCCGAGCGCCAGGTAGCCTGCGTCGATGTCGATGGCCACCCGGACGGGCTGCGGGTCGGGCGCCGCGGCCGCGGCTCGCGCGATCAGGTCGAGATGGTCGGTGCAGTCGACCATCACGGTGATCGCGGTGGCCGCCGTCGGCTGGGCGGCCAGTCTGGCGAGCGCGGCCTGATCCACGGTCGGGTACGCGACCACGATGTCGTCGCTGGTCCGGCACTCGGCCAGCCAGAGCGCCTCGGGAAGGGTGAATGCCAGAATGCCGCGGAACCCGTCTCTCGCCAGCGTGCCGCAGATCAGCCGCCTGCACCGGACAGACTTGCTGGCCAGCCTGATTGGCTTGCCGGCCGCCCGGCGGATCATGTCCGCGGCGTTCGCGCGGAACGGCGCGAGGTCAACCACCGCGAAGGGCGGGTCAAGGTGGCAGGTGGCAGAGTTGAGACGCTGATGCTGATCGGCCGGAACGGCCTGGATCACAGATCTTCCTGCGTCAGTGCCGCGTAGTCACCTGACGACAGCAGCCCGGGCGGCGCCTCGTCGGCCGAGTCGAGCCTGATCTTGAACAGCCAGCCCGCACCGTACGGATCGGAGTTCACCAGGCCAGGGTCATCATCGATCTCCGGATTGATCTCGGTCACCTCACCGTCGGCGGGGGAGTAGATGTCGCTGACCGACTTGGTCGACTCCACCTCGCCGCACGGATCGCCTGCGGTCACCCTGGAACCCACGGCGGGTACCGAGACGTAGACCACGTCGCCCAGCGCACGCTGGGCATAGTCGGTGATGCCGACGCGGGCCGTCGAGCCCGTGATCGCCAGCCACTCATGCTCCGCGGTGTAGTGCAGCTCATCGGGAACGCTCACGGTGCACCCTTTCTCGTGCCAGTTTCCTCATGCCAGTCTTCTGCTGCCGGCGGCCGGGGCCGGTCGGTGTCAGGCGGGCCGGCGGTAGAACGGGAGCGGGACCAGGACCGCGGGCTCGGCGCTGCCCCTGATGTCCACTGCCAGCCCCGCCGTCGTTCCGCCCGCCGTGCCCGTCCCGGCGGCGGCGGCCGCCTGCGCGGTCAGGTAAGCCATCGCGATCGGCTTGCCCAGGGTGGGTGAAGGCGCACCGCTGGTGACCGTTCCGCTTGGCTCACCCTGCCACAGCACGGTGTAGCCGTGCCTCGGCACCCGCCTGGACTGACCCACCAGGCCGGAGAGCACTTTCGCTGGCGCGGTGCCAGCCCGCTCAGCCAGCGCCGCTCGGCCGACGAAGTCGCCGGGCTTGTCGAGCTTGACCACCCGGCCAAGACCGGCCTCGTACGGCGTGATGTCCCGGCCGAGCTCGTTGCCGTAGAGCGGCATGCCGGCCTCGAGCCTGAGCGTGTCCCGTGCGGCGAGGCCGGCCGGGACCAGCCCGTCGTCCTCGCCAGCCTCGGTCAGCGCCATCCACATCTGGCCGGCCTCGTGCGGCGCCGTGAAGATCTCGAACCCGTCCTCGCCGGTGTATCCGGTCCTGGCCAGCAGCACCTGGCAGCCGGCCACCGTGGCGGGGTAGCTGGCGTAGTACCGCAGCTGGCCGAGATCGGTATCGGTCAGCCTGGCCAGGATGCCGGCCGATCGCGGGCCCTGGATGGCGATCAGGGCGTAGGAGTCGGTGCGGTCGGTGACGGCGGCGGCGTGGCCAGCCGCGCGGTCGGTGAGCTCAGCGGTGACGGTGGCAGCGTTCGACGCGTTGGCCACCACGAGGAACTCGTGCTCGGCAAGCCGGTAGACGATCAGGTCGTCGATCACCCCGCCATCGGGCGCGCAGATCATCGTGTACCTGGCCCGCCCGGGCGGGATCGCCGAGGCGTTACCGACCAGCGCGTAGTCCAGCGCCGCGGCCGCTTCCTGGCCGGTGACCGAGAGCTCCCCCATATGGGACAGGTCGAAGAGCCCGGCGGCGGACCGGACGGCCAGGTGCTCAGCGGTCTCGCTGCCGTAGCGCAGCGGCATCAGCCAGCCCGCGAAGTCCGTCAGGGTCGCGCCGAGGCTCTCGTGCACTGAGGTCAGCGGGGTGCGGCGCGGCGCCGGGTGCGGATCTGGCATCTGCGTCTCCATGGGCTGGCCGGAAGATCAGCGCGAAACGGCCTGGCGCAGCGGTGGCGCCTGACGACTGGATCCGGCCTGGCGTCCAGCTGCGTCAGTCGATGGCGCCTGCGCTGCTGGCACAGCCTACCGCTGGGCGGCTCGCTTCGGCCGGCCGGGAGCGGCCGGGCCGGGGCGGTGACGGAGCGCGAGGATAGTGGAGAGGACAGGTACCGGGAGAGGACATGAGGATGACGCTGCTGACCGAGGATGAGATCGCCGCCGGACTGGGCCGCGCGGCTGGCTGGGAGCGAGCCGGGAGTGCTATCACGCGCGCGGTCACGCTTCGTGACTTCCGCGACGCCATGCTCTACGCCGGCGCCGTGGCCTACCTGGCCGAGGCCGCCAACCACCATCCGGACATCACGATCCAGTGGAACCGGGTGACGCTTACCCTGTCGACGCACTCGGCGGGCGGGCTGACCGGCGCTGACTTCGCGCTTGCCGAGCAGATCAGCGGCCTGCGCTGACACAGGCCCTCGTCTGCCGGCGGCGCCACGCCCCCGGGTGGCGCCGCCCGCAGACGAAGATCCTCCACCGCCCGCCGCGACCCTCTTTTACGCGTGCCTCGTCCGGCCGCTGCGCCTGGACGGCACCGCGCGCCGGGCGATCCCGTGACGGCACCGCCCGGCCCCCCCGACGAGGGTCCCCCTCCGCGACATGCGGTTCCCCGGATCCCTCGCGGCGCCTCCCGGGACCCGGATGTGCCGGGCGTGTGCGCCGCGTGGGGTTCTAGTTATACACGTTGTCAAGGCATTACTACAGTCAGTTACTGAAGATTGCTCTGCGTGATGGCTCGGAGCCCCGCCTTCTACATATGCCGAGCGCCGGCTGAACCGGGATCCGGCCGGTCAAAGGCACCAGCGCGGGCGAGCCGTTATTCCTGATCGAACTCGCAGTGCAGGTGCTTGATCCCGTTGATGAAGCTGGACAGCAGGCGATCAGGCTCGCCGACCGCGCGGATGCTCGGCACCCTGAGCAGCAGCGCTCGCAGCATGGCGGAGATCTCGCGGCGGGCCAGATGTGCTCCGAGGCAGAAGTGCGGGCCGGCACCGCCGAAGCCGACATGGGGATTGGGCGATCTGGTGATGTCGAAGCGCAGCGGGTCGGCGAAGACCGACTCGTCCCGGTTGGCCGACCAGTAGATCAGCGCGGTCTTGTCGCCCTCGCGGAACTGATGGCCGTTGATCACCGCGTCCCGGGTCACTGACCTTCGCATCCAGATCACCGGCGAGGTGTACCTGACGATCTCCTCCACCGCGCCAGGCATCCGGCTGTCCAGGTCGGCGATCAGGAGATCGCGCTGATCGGGATGCTCGGTCAGCAGGGCGAGCGCGTGCGAGATCGCCGTGCGGGTGGTCTCGTTGCCCGCCACTACGAGCAGGATGAAGAACGATGCCAGCTCGGCGGGGGCGAGCTGCTCGCCGTCGACGTTGGCGGTCGCCAGGGCCGTGGTCAGGTCGTCGGCCGGGCTGGCCTGGCGGGCGGCTGCGACATCGGTGACCAGGCTCGCCAGCTCGGCGCCCGCGGTCATGATCTGCCCGATCGCCTCATCCATGTCGCCGCTGAGAAACTCCGGGTCGCCGCCGGCCAGGATGGTGTTGGTGTTCCGCAGCACCATGGCGTAGTGCTCGTCGCCGATCCCCATCATGTCGCAGATGATCTTCAGGGGAAGGCGGGCCGAGACGTGCTTGACGAAGTCGCACGGGCCGGTAGCGAGCAGGTCGTCGACGATGCCGGCCGCCGTCCGCTGCACATCCTGCTCGAATTTCCTGATCATCCTCGGGGTGAAGGCACGGGAGACGATCCTGCGCAGCCTGGCATGCCTCGGATCGTCCATGTTGATCATCGAGCCGAAGTACTCGTTGAACTCGGGCGGCAGGTCGACCAGGTTGGTCGCGCCGCGGGCCGAGGAGAAGATCTCGGCGTGCCTGCTCGCCTCGATCACGTCGGCGTGCTTGACCAGCGCGTAGTAGCCGCGATCGTCGTTGCCGAACGGGTTCTCCGGATCGGTGAAATGCGGCGGCGCGTCAAGCGCGCGGAGCCGAGCGAAGGCGGAGTGGCGCTCCGTCAGCGGCAGTGCCCAGAACTCGGTCTGCGAGATGTCGATGTCATCGGCGGTCGGCGTCGGGGAGGGTGCAGGCGTGGTCACTTGAGATCGCCTTCCGGTCAGCTCGGTTCCGTCTCCATAGTGACAGAGCCCGCCGGATTTCAGCTAGCGGGTGCTTTATGGTGACGTAATCGGTTTTGCCCGCGCAATCTCGCGCGATCGCGCCCGGCCCGCGGCGATCAGGATCGCGGTTTGCTCGCCCTCTGCCCGGCCGGCCGCTTGCGCGCCGGTCTCGCGGCGGCCGGCTTGCCGCCGAGCCGGGGGCTGCCGGTCATCACCGCGATAGCCACCTGGCCACGGATGCCGCTCACCTCGACGACCGTGCACGCGACAGTGGCGCCTCCCGCGTTCAGCACCAGCCAGCCGTCACCGGCGCCGCGCGGATCGCCGACCACGATTCCGGCCGGAGCGGATGCCGAGCTCAGGCAGGCACCGATCGCGACCTGGCGTGCCGCCGCCAGCTCCGCGGTCTCCGCGGTCTCCGCGGTATCCGCGGTATCCGCGGTGCCGCTGAGACCTGGCAGCCGCCGGATCGCCTGCCAGCCGCACCACGCAGGTCTGGCCGCCCGTACCCGAAGTTCGAGGCCCGCCAGCGCGGCACCGCCGGCCGCGGCAGGCGCCCAGCCCTGGGCGCTTCCGGGTCGCCGCCGCTCGGGCGACGGTGCCTGACCGGGCACGGCCGCCCGCCCAGGTGCGGTCGGCTGGCTGGGTCCGGTTGGCTGGCTGGGTCCGGTTGGCTGGCTGGGTCCGGTTGGCTGGCTCGGCACGGTTGGCTGGCTCGGCACGGTCGGCCCGGCGGTCGGCGTGCTGCCGGGCTGCGCCTTGCCGGGCTGCGCCTTGCCGGGCTGCGCCTTGCCGGGCTGCGCCTTGCCGGGCTGCGCCTTG
>Ga0209415_10013477_pt1 | contig 13479 bp, 14 predicted proteins | sample PeaSoiSIISIP2007_FD_187696 | JGI IMG/M metagenome (GOLD analysis project Ga0209415, IMG submission 187696) | Peat soil microbial communities from Weissenstadt, Germany - SII-SIP-2007 (SPAdes) (version 2) | ecosystem: Environmental > Terrestrial > Soil > Wetlands > Peat | place: Germany... | reverse complement strand
TTTTTGCACCTCGAGTGCGTCCTAGTCGGGAGCTTACCGCATCCCGCTTCGGATCGGCCTTCTCATCCAATCTCTGTTAGAGGGTGCTTAACAGTCTCAGCACATCGTCAGACGCGGCGGTCTCGCCCAGCCTGGGGAAAATCTTCTCGACACAATGACGGTGCGCATCGGCGTCCCGATCCGTCATCGCATCCACGACTAGCGCCACGTTGTAGCCCAGATCGTAGGCGCTGCGCGCCGTCGATTCCACGCCGGCGCTGGTCGCTACGCCCGTCAAGACGACCTGGGTTACGCCGCGCTGGCGCAAGTAATTATCCAAAGTTGTGCCAAGGAACGCGCCCCATCGTTGCTTCGTGACCAGGTGATCGCCGGGGTGCCGCTCTAACTCAGGAACAAGCTCGGTCCAATCGTCAGGAAAGGAAAACGTACGAGGTCCGGCATCGGTGCGACCCGGAGCCGCACCGGACACGTTGACGAGAACGACCGGCAGGGCACGCTCGCGGAAAGCGCGCGCGAGCCGGGCAGTCCGGGCGACGATCTCGGCGATCGGGTGCGCGGTCGGCATGCCGACAACGCCTTTTTGCAGGTCAATCACGACTAGGGCAGGGGCGGTATCGAGTTTTGTGAGAGGCATGGTTGGACCTTTTTTCCGTTCAGGCTGTTTACTTGGCCTGTTTCTTTGCGAAATGGACGCTCATCATCGTGCTGATTGCAGCGATGCCTACGAAGAAAACAACAAGCGCCAGGTCGTCTCCGCTCGAAACTTTTCCGAATCGAAACAGAAAATAGCCGGCGACCAGATTAAATAGCGCCCATATAACGTTCACTGTTGGCGATGACAATCCTTTTCCGGGAGGGTGAGCGAATGGCGTCGGGAAGCGGTCACCGGAAATGCCATGCACGAAATGAGGCACGACATTCGCGAGAAACATTCCAGCGAAGAAACAAGCAACGTAGTCATACCAGTTCACTGTGGTCTTCCTTTCTGTCAAGGCAGGGGTGAGGGTGCGTCGGGCGCGGGTAACAAGCCCATGTCCTGGTAGATCGGCCGAATGATCGCTCTGAGTTTTGGCAGCTCCAGCGTGAACCATAGCGACCCGGCGATGCAGAACGCGCCAGTAAAGATAACGGTATGGGGCGCTCCGATCCGGTGAGCCAGCGTGCCGGCCAACAGGCTGCCGAACGGCGCCGCGCCGAAGAAGGCCATGGTGTAATAACTCATCGCGCGGGCGCGTTTGTCCTCCGGGACCAGCGACTGGATGATCGTGTTGCTTGCGGAGGCGCCCTGCATCAGGCCGAAACCGACGAAGACCATCAGCGCGAGCGACAACCACAACGTATGCGACAGGCCGAAAAGAATCAGCGCGGCTCCAAGCGTCGCGGACGCGATCTGAAGCATGCGCGTAAGCCCGACAACCGACTTCCGGACTGCAAGCGAAAGCGCCGACACAAGCGCACCGACTCCCGAGGCTCCCGTAAGCCATCCGAGAGTTGCCGCGCCGCCGTGCAGCACTTGGGCTGCGAAGATCGGCAGTAAAACGCCGTAGGAGTAGCCCATCAGGCTGATCAACGAAAAGAGCAGAAGGATAGTGCGGATGGGCCTAAATGTACGGACGTAATCCCACCCCTCGCGCATTTGTTCGAGCATGCCGGCCGCGTGGAGGCGCCTATCCACGGCCTTGATGCGCATCAGCAGCAAGGATGCGATTACGGCAAAGTAGCTGACGCCGTCGATCAAGAAACACCAGCCTTCGCCGAAGGCGCCGATCACTAAGCCGGCGATGGCCGGGCCGACCAGCCGCGCACCATTGGCCATCGAGGAGTTGATGGCGATGGCGTTACTGAGGTCGTTCCGATCGTCGACCATCTGTACCAGGAAGGATTGGCGCGCAGGCATGTCGAACGCATTGATCAAGCCCTGCAAAGCGGTGAGAGCGATGATTTCACCGAGGGTGATGACGTGAGCCAGCGTGAGCGCGGCCAGGGCGAGCGACTGGACGGCGGCAGCGGCTTGAGTCCACACCAGCAGCTTGCGGCGATTGAGGCGCTCCACCCAGACGCCGGCGAATGGTCCCAGCGCAAACGAAACAATCTGCCCCGCGAAGCTTACGATGCCAAGCAGCAGTGCCGAATGGGTCAGGTGATAGACCAGCCATGTTGTAGCCAGCCGCGTCATCCAGGTTCCGATCATGGAGATGCTCTGACCAAAGAAGAAGAGCTTGAAGTTGCGGTGCCGCAGCGCCCGCCAGGCGTGCGACATCGAGCCACCGAGGGAAGAGATTTCTTGCGATTCCGAAGTGATTGCGGACTTGTTCACAAGCTGCCTTCGTCCCTCATTGCCGGTCGCTTTCTACCAAGCGCTTGACGATCCTGCCCGCCGCGAACAGCGTTTCGCGTTCCTGCTCGTCGAGCCGGGCGATGGCTTGCGCCAGCCACGTCTGCTTCGCATCCTTGGCGCTTTTCCGCACGGCTGCTCCTTTGGCGGTCAGCTCGATATTCACCTGGCGGCCGTCGGTCGGATGAGGCTTGCGCTCGACGAGGCCCATTTCCTCAAGCGCGGCGATGGTGGTTCCCATCGACTGCGGCTTCATGCCTTCCGCGCGCGCCAGATCGGCAGTGGTTGCAGGGCCGTCCTTAGCCAGACGCGACATGACGGCGGACTCGGTCAATGAAAGCTCATGCGAGGCGGCTGCCGCGCGCAGGCGACGCACCAGCAGCCCAACGGCCTGAGTGAAGTCGGTGACGGCGCTTTCAAGGGTCCTTCGCGGCATCGCAATTCCATTATCACATAACAACAGGCAACCTTGCAAGTTAACCTTGCAAGATTGCCTGTGTAGTGCAGGAGGCGGCAAACGCCGCGCGGATGTCAAGGGCCAGGGTCATCGCCAATTTTCGATCGAGAGCTTGGCCCCAGCCTTTTGAATTGCTCGAAAATCCTCGGTGTTGCCGGTCACGAGGGGCCGATTTAGTCGAGTTGCGATAGCGGCTATCAAACAATCGGGGAGCTCGACGACAGATCCCTGCTTTCTTGCCGTCGCCTTGACGGTAGCTGCCTCATAGTGGTCGGCGTCGATCGGGGTAATCTCTTCGTTCTGCTTCAGCCAGGTCATCACCCTTTTCAACTGAACCGAGGCGCCCTTGAGTTCCAGGCCATAAACAATCTCGTAGACGGTGACGCTGTGAAAGTGAAAACGCCGTGGTCCTTGGCGTAAGCCGCCGCCCGACCCGCCACGGCGGCGTTGTGGCCCTTGAGATACTCGGAAAGAATGTCGGTGTCAAGAATTGCCTTCGCCGTCCTGTCAGAGCGACGGCTTATGCTTACTCGGCCGGCGTCGCTCCTGGTAGGCGCGAGAGACCACCTCGTCGAGCAGAGCGGCATCTTCAGGGCTGCCGAATAGGCCCGGGCCCTGCTCGAAGACGCTGACGGCGCCCGCCGGAGCCTTCTCGCCGTTAGGCAAAGCGGCGACGGCACGTTCGAGGAATTCTTCAAGCGAAGCAACCTGACCGGCGCGAATGGCGGCTCGGACCGCCGCTTCTTGGGCTGGGGTGAGGGTGATGGTCATCGGAGCCTCCTCTTCATTATGAACCGCCTAGCTTGCTCCGAGCGCGAGGAGGTCGGCGCAGACTTGCGAACAGCGGGCGGCGGTCCTGCCCTTCCTTCAGTGGTACGCCTTTCTTCAGGCCGTGATCGACGCCATGCGACCGGAAAACGCTCCTGGTGCTACGATTCATTCTGAGCATCGGTGAGCGCGCTTACCCACTTCACGACGATTGAGGATGCGTACTATTATTTCTTCCAGGCTAAGGGTACCTCGGATACACTGCACGGAACTGCGGTGAAACAACGCCATTTGCGCACCGCCGTTCTACTTGGATGGGTCGGCGTAGATGACGCTGTTGCTGCGTTCGCCCTTCATAGGAATCTGATGTGGCCTCGGAACTGCAGAGGACCCGCGCTTCTCCCCAGACTGCGATTCATATGGAGCGAGCTCAACAGTCCTGCGCCAGACCCAGCCGAGTTCAGCCGCTACCGTGACATCCGAAATGGAATCGCACATCCAGGGGGCGTTGCGGATACTCTGATAACCGTCGCACAAGTTGACGAACTTCTGGCCTACTGTAAAAGGACAATACGGGTCATGTATCCCCGTTTGGTCGTCGGAGAGGAATGGAAGGGGCGTCTTTCTGATTTCTCGTAGCCTGACCCTCTGCGCATTCTCATCGTAGGACTGTGGCGTTGCGACGCTCTGAAGGAAGATGCCGCGCTACCGGCTCGCGGACCAGATGCGCTGAAGCTTCGCCAGCAGCGCCGCGAGCTTGTCGAGCCTCAGGGCGTTGGAGCCGTCGGAGAGAGCGCGCTCGGGGGCTTCATGGACTTCGATGAACACTGCGTCCGCGCCGGCGGCGACAGCGGCGCTAGCCAGAGGCTCGATGAACTCGGGCTGACCCCCTGAGGCGGTGCCGGCAGCACCGGGCAACTGCACGCTATGAGTCGCGTCGAACACCACGGGCCAGCCGAAGCCGCGCATGATCGGCAGGCTGCGCATATCCACCACCAGATTGTTATAGCCGAAGGAGGAGCCGCGCTCGGTGAGAAGAATCGCGTTGTTTCCAGTCGATGCAACCTTGTCCGCGGCGAGGCGAATATCGTGCGGAGAAACGAACTGGCCCTTCTTGATATTCACCACGCGGCCGGTGCGGCCGGCCTCGATCAGAAGATCGGTCTGGCGGCACAGGAACGCCGGAATTTGTAAGATGTCGGCGGCTTCGGCGGCCTCGGCTGCTTGGCTCGGCTGATGGATGTCGGTGAGCACGGGGATACCGCCATCACGCACGCCTTTGAGAATGCGGAGGCCTTCTTTCAGGCCGGGTCCGCGATACGAGGAAACGCTCGACCGGTTGGCTTTGTCGAAAGAAGCCTTAAAGATGAAAGGGACACCGAGCTTGGCCATCGCGGCGGCGATGTTGGTCGCCAGGAAGTTGACGTGCTCTTCGCTTTCAATAACGCAGGGTCCGGCGATCAGCGCGAGAGGCGCGTCGCCTCCAACGCGAATAGAGCCTATGTCCACGTGAATACGATCAGGCGGTGACACGAGCGCTAGTGGACCTGGTGACAGTTTCCGCTGCGTGGCTCTTGCGGCGGCGGTGTTCGAGCGCCGCACCGATGAAGGCCCGGAAAAGAGGATGCGGTTCCAGGGGTTTGGACTTGAACTCGGGATGAAACTGGCAGCCGAGATACCAGGGATGGCCGGGCAGCTCGCAAATCTCGACGTAGACGCCGTCGGGCGTTTCGCCGGTCAGGCGCAAGCCATGCTGCCTTAGCACGGCCTCATATTCGCGGTTGAATTCGTAGCGATGGCGATGGCGCTCACTGATCTCGCGCGATCCGTAGGCCTGGCGCGCGAAGCTATTGTCGGCCAGGAGGCAGGGATACGCGCCGAGGCGCATAGTGCCGCCCAGCTCATCGATGCCCTTGAGCTCGCGCAGCTTGTAGATGACGCGATCCGGAGTGGCGGGATCGAATTCGGTGGAGTTGGCCTGCGGCAGGCCGCAAACGTTGCGCGCGAACTCGATGACCATGGTCTGCATGCCGAGGCAGATCCCGAAGTAGGGAACCTTGCATTCGCGGGCGTAGCGGATGGCGTGCAGCATTCCCTCCACGCCGCGGCGTCCGAATCCGCCGGGCACCAGAATGCCGTCGAAAGCCGCGAGCTCTTCGATTGCGTCGGGCCACTTGAGCCGGTCGGATTCGATCCAGGTGATGTTCACCTTGGTATCGTGCGCCACGCCGCCATGCAGCAGGGCTTCTTTTAGACTCTTGTAAGAATCCTCGTACTCGACGTATTTGCCCACCAGGCCGATCGAAACGTGCCGAGGAAGGTTTTTCAAGCGGCGCACCATATCGCTCCATCGAGCCATCTCGCGCGGAGCGGCTTGGATGTTCAGAAGCCGCAGGACGATTTCATCCACGCCCTGGTCGGCGAATACCAACGGGCATTCATAGACGCTGGAGACGTCGCTGGCGGTGATTACGGCGGCCACATCGACGTCGCAGAACAGGGCGATCTTTTCCTTCATGTCCTCGGGCAGAGGCCGTTCGCTGCGGCACAGCAGAATATCCGGCTGGATACCGATGGCGCGCAGCTCTTTGACGCTGTGCTGGGTGGGCTTGGTCTTGAGCTCCTGCGCGGCGGCGATCCAGGGCACCAGGGTCACGTGCACGAACAGCGTATTCTCGCGGCCCAGCTCATGGCGCAACTGGCGGATGGCCTCGAGGAACGGAAGCGATTCGATGTCGCCCACGGTGCCGCCGATCTCGACGATCACCACGTCAACTGCGGACGGCTCTCCCACGGGGCCAGAGACGCGCCGCACGGCGGCCTTGATCTCATTGGTGACGTGCGGGATCACTTGCACGGTCTTGCCCAGATAGTCGCCACGGCGTTCGCGGGAGATGATCTGCTCGTAGATGCGGCCGCTGGTCAGATTGTTCGCTTGGGTCAAGGGAGCGTGAGTAAACCGCTCATAGTGGCCCAGATCGAGATCGGTTTCGGCGCCGTCGTCGGTGACGAAGACTTCGCCGTGCTGGAAGGGGCTCATGGTGCCGGGATCGACGTTGAGATAGGGATCGAATTTCTGGAGCGTCACCTTGAGCCCGCGGCTTTCGAGCAGGCAGCCGATGCTGGCCGCCGCGATTCCCTTCCCCAGGGAAGAAACCACGCCGCCCGTCACAAATATATATTTAGCCATGATAACTATAAGTCATGATTTAAACTGTTGTTTTCTCGAAAATAACCGAAATTCTCTCCCAATCCTCGGGCGTATCGACGCCGAGGGAATCGCAGTCGGTCTCGACCACTCGAATCTTGAATCCGTTTTCCAGCGCCCGGAGCTGTTCCAGGCGTTCGGCGCGCTCCAGCGGCCTCACCGGAAGATCCGGGTAGGCCAGCAGGAAATCGCGGCGGTAAACGTAAAGCCCCAGATGTTTGAAGTACACCGTCTTCGGATCGGGTTCTCGGACGTAAGGAATGGCCGAGCGCGAAAAGTAGAGAGCGTTCCCATCGGCGTCCGTAACCACTTTGACGATGTTCGGATCGGCGGCATCGGAAGCCCTGAAGATGCGGGTCTTGAGCGTGCTCATGGGCGCATCCTCGCAATCGAGAAGGCCGAGCACGGCGGCGTCGATTGCCGCGGGGTCGATCATGGGCTCGTCGCCTTGGATATTGACGATAATCTGGGCGTGGGATGCGGAAGCAGCCTCGGCCACGCGATCGGTTCCGGAGAGATGGTCGGAGCGGGTGAGGATCACTTTCGCCGAAAATTCGTCCGCCGCGCGCCGGATTCGCTCATCGTCGGTGGCGATCACCAGGCTGGTCAGATAGCGGGCCTGGGAGGCGCGTTCCCAAACGTGCTGGAGCATGGTCTTACCGGCAATGGCGGCGAGGGGTTTGCCAGGAAAGCGGGAAGATGCGTACCGGGCGGGGATAACGCCTAGAATGCTTTGCGGCACGTTCGATGATATCACAGGGCGGCGCCGTTTTGGCTGCCCGGTCCGCAGCAGCATGGTAACACTTCAGGCCCCCCGAGGCGTCGTCTAGGTGTGAGCAGGGATACGCGTTGTTATACTAAGGCCAAGGGCGGAATGTCATGAAGCGGCTTTACATTACGCTTGGCACCTTCACACTCCTGGCGTTACTGTCCGTTACGGCGCTGCTGATGGCCGCCGACCAGGACGGTAAACCGCAGGCGGGCGGAGGGATCGATCCGGGCCCGGAAGTTCTGACCACGCCGCGCACACGGACCGGGCCGGCTCCGGAAAGCATCTTAGACCGGCGCGCGGATATTCGCATCGACAAGCAAATGGTGCTGGTTCCGGTGGCGGTGACGACGCCGACGGGGCAATACGTCACGGGTCTCGATAAAGAGAACTTCAAGCTTTTCGAGAACAACGTGGAGCAGCAGATCGAGAGCTTCACCAGCGAAGATGCGCCCATGTCGGTAGGGGTGGTGTTCGACACTAGCGGCAGCATGGGCAACAAGCTGCAGCGGTCCCGCCAGGCGGTGGCGGAGTTCATGAAAAGCGCCAACCCCGAGGATGAGTTTCTGCTGGTGCAGTTCAACGATCAAGCGGAATTGACCGTCCACTTTACGCCCGATACCGAACAGATCCAGAACCGGCTGATGTTCTTGCAATCGAGGGGCCGGACGGCGCTGCTGGACGGCGTCTACATGGCCATGAACGAGATGAAGAAGGCGCGCAATCCTCGCAAGGCGATCCTGATCATCTCCGACGGAGGCGACAACTCCAGCCGCTACACCCAAAGCGAGGTACGGAATTTCGTGCGGGAAGCCGATGTACAGATTTATGCGATCGGCATCTTTGAGGCGGCCGGCGCCCGGGGCAGGACTCCGGAGGAAGCCGATGGTCCCGATCTTCTCCGCGATCTGGCGGAGCAGACGGGAGGACGCGACTTCGAAGTGGATAACATTGGAGAAATGCCCGATGTTGCCGCCAAGATCGGATTGGAGCTGCGGAACCAATACATGCTCGGTTACAGCCCCAAGAACAAGGATCGCGACGGGAAGTTCCGCCGCATTCAGGTGAAGCTGGTGAAGACGCAAGGGCTGGGACAGATTTCGCCGCGCTGGCGTCTGGGATACTATGCGCCTACACAATAAGCCTGCTTTCGCGTTCAAGGCCGCGATGGTGCTCGCGCTGGTGCTAGCTCTGGCGGCCGCGCAGCGCTCCTTGGCGCAAAGGCCTGTGGCTCAAAATCAAGTCACCCAGCCTCCGTCCGCGGATGCAGCCGGCGGGGACGACGACATCGCAGTCTTCCGCGCGGGAACCCAACTGGTGGATCTCGCGGTCAGCGTATTGGATAAAAACGGCAAGCCGATCAGCGGAATTCCGCGATCCGCTTTCCAGGTTTTCGAGAACAATATCTCGCAGCCGATCAAGGTTTTCCGCGCCGAGGACGCTCCGGTTTCAATCGGCATCGTCATCGACAACAGCGGCAGCATGCGCGATAAGCGGGCCAGAGTAGCCGCGGCGGCGCTCGCGCTGGTGAAAAGCTCCAATACGCAGGATGAAGAGTTCATCGTGGACTTCAACGACGACACCTATCTGGACCAGCCCTTCACCAACGACATCAAGAAGCTGGAGACGACGCTCGCCCGTATCGACTCGCAGGGCGGCACGGCAATGCGCGACGCCATCAGCCTGTCCATCGACTATATGAAGCAGGCGGCTACCAGGGAGCGCAAGGTGCTGCTGGTGGTGACCGATGGTAACGACAACTCCAGCAATATCGAGCTGGAGCCATTGGTGCGCAAGGCGCAGGAGAGCGAGGTGCTGATCTATTGCATCGGCCTGTTGAGCGAGGAAGACGCCCACGACCGCAAGAGCGCGCAACACGCCCTGAAGGAGCTCGCCGAGGCTTCGGGTGGGCAGGATTATTATCCCAAGGATCTGGCCGAAGTCGAAAAGATCACGCCCGAGGTGGCGCACGAAATTCGCAACCAATACATCCTGGCATATTCTCCGACGAACCCCTCCCTGGACGGAACCTACCGCCAGATCAAGGTCAAGCTGACGGGTTACGGAAACGCGACCGTCAGGACGCGCAACGGATATTATGCGTCGCCGGTTTCGCCGCGGAAGCCGGGAGCGGTATCCTTCAAGTGATGCAAAGGCGTGCAGCGCTAGGAATTGGTCTGCTTCTCGCGGGGGCCGCGGGCGCCATCGTTGCCATTGCCCAGGACGACCTTCCTACTTTCAAAATCGACACTCGCGAGGTGGATCTCTACGTCAGCGTGAGCGACCAGGACGGCAAACCGATCTCCGGCCTTTCGAAATCCGCCTTCAAGGTTTTCGAGAACGGCGTGGAGCAGCCGATCAAGGCGTTCAACCAGACCGATGTGCCGGTGTCCGTGGGCATCGTGATCGACAACAGCGGCAGCATGCGCGATAAGCGCGCCAACGTGAACGCAGCCTCGCTGGCGCTGGTAAAGGCGTCCAACCCCTACGATGAAGTGTTTATCATCGGCTTCAACGACAACGCTTACATGGACCAGGAGTTCACCAGCGACACGAAGTTGCTGGAGGCGGCGCTGGATAAAACCGAGACGCGCGGCGGCACGGCCATGCGCGATGCCATCCATTTGGCCCTCGACTACATGAAGGGGCTCTGCACCACATGCGTGGCGAAGGGGGCCAAGCGCGACAAGAAAGTGATCCTGGTGATCACCGACGGCAACGACAACACCAGCGACGAAACCCTGGAGCAACTGGTGCGCGAGACCCGGGAAAGCGGCGTGCTGATTTACGCCATCGGCTTGCTGGACGAGGAGGTGCCGGGCGAAGCGCGCGCGGCCAAACGCGCCCTCAAGTCGCTGGCCGAGGCGTCGGGCGGCCTGGATTATTACCCTAAGAATCTGGCTGAAGTGGAGAAGATCACGCCGCAGGTGGCGAAGGAAATTCGCAGTCAGTACCTGGTGGCGTATTCCCCGCTGAACGCAGCGCTCGACGGCACCTATCGCAAGATCGATGTCAAGTTAACCGGCGTCAAGGGCAGACCGCGTTACCGCAACGGGTATTATGCGACGTCGGAGGCGCAGGGCAATCTCAAGGCCGCTTCCGCGGCCCCAGCTACGTCGGCCCCGGCCGCACCCGCGCAGCCTCCCGCTAAGTCGAAATAATGCTCGGATTTCTGTGGCAAGCGGCCAAAGGCAATCGCCTGCGGCCTTGGCGCAGCCGGTACTTGCTCTGGCGCATCGAGACATATTGGGGCTGGCACGCAGAGGGCATCACGCCGCGCCGATTCCGGAGCTTCGTCTGGGAACATCGCCGCGAGCTGCTGCGGTTTCTGCACTGGGCCGCAGGGATGCGGCAGCAATCGGTTCACTCCTAAAGCCTTCAGACGTACTTCATCAGCGTCATGAAGCCGTAGTCCATGTGCATCTGCTGATGGCAGTGGAACAGCGTTAACCCGGGATTGTTCGCAATCACATCAACTTCCATTTGGCTCATCGGCTGCACGACGACGACATCCTTATAAACGCCCGATGTGGCCGCGCCAGCGATACGGCGCAACTCAAACGTGTGCCGATGCAGATGCAGCGGATGGGCTTCGTCACTTTGATTGTCGAATACCAGCCGGTAACGGCCGTTGGCCTGCACCAGAATCGGATCGGTCTTGGGGAATCCTTTCCCATTGATGGTCCAGTTGTCGACCCACCGGCTGCCGGCGAATTTCTTGCGGAAGACCAGCGGCACGCGCTCGGCTTCAGGCTCCGGGCCGGAGGGAGTTACGCCAAACACGGAGTAGTCCCACTTGCCGGCCGGATGAATCCAGCGCGGCGCGCCGCCCTGGCCGGCGTATTCGACCACGATTCCCATGCCGGCTTGGCGGTCGTGATCCTGATCCGCTCCGAGAATCCAAACGCCCGGATTGTTCATTTCGACGATCGCGTCGATGCGCTCGGCCGGGCCGAGCTCCAGGGCTTCCACGGTCTTTGGCGCCGCGATCGCATTTCCATCGAGGGCAGTCACCTGGAACTGGTGTCCCGCAAGGCCGATACGGCGGTGCATGGTGGCGCTGGCATTGAGGATACGAAACAGAACGCGCTGACCTTGTTTCACGCGCACCGGATCGCCGAAGCCGAGCGCACGGCCGTTGATCGAGAAAAGTTTGTAGGCGACTTCGACGCCTTCGTCGCCTCCGCTCATGTAGGGGTCCCATTCGCGTAATGCAAGGAAGATTTCCTGATCGTACGCGCCCGGATCGGCGGAGGGTTCCACGTAGAGAAATCCGAATTGGCCGGTGTAGGTTCCGCGGCTCAAGTTGCGGCCGGCCGCGACGTGACTGTGATACCAGCGCGTGCCGCTCGGCGTGGGTACAAATGTGTAGCGGCGGCAAGCCTTGGGCGGAACCAGCGGCGTACCCTCTTCCATCGAACCATCGACATTCGAAGGAATGTGCAGCCCATGCCAGTGCAGGATCTCCTCAGATGTGGTTTGATTGATCACGTCGATCGTGACCGGCTTCCCTTCCTTCACGCGCAGCATCGGCCCGGGTGCAGTGCCGTTAAGACCGATGGTCTTGAAGATTTTCTTAGGCGAGATCTCTACGCTCGCGGGCCCGATACGCAAGGTGTAATCGGCCTTCGAGCCATCCTGCGGGCAGGCGTCTTGGCCGCGCAGAAGCGGCGGCGCAATCGAGGCCGCGCCGATCGCGCCCAGAAACTCGCGGCGATTCATCCCACATCATTCTAGTGAATGTCCGGTTCAGGATCAATCCGGCCCGGCTCTATTGGCAAGAACCCAGCCCACAGCAAATCCTAAGGATCGGTCTGTAGGATAGATCGATGGGTTTGACTCTCACAAAGCACCCCAAATGAAGAGACCCATCGCGCCCCTCGTCCTGTTGGTTCTCTTCCCGCTCGCGCTTCTACGCGCGCAGGGGAATTACGAGATTCAGGTATACGGGTCGGACACGCAGGCTCCGGGGACCACGATGGTGGAGCTGCACAGCAACTTCACGGTCGAAGGCAGCAAGGGAATTGCTGACGGGGTGCTGGGCACCGAGCATCAGTTGCATGAAACCGTCGAGATCACGCAGGGCATCAACAACTGGGCCGAGCTCGGATTCTACATCTTCACTTCGGCGCAACCGGGCCAGGGCTGGCAATGGGTGGGCGATCACATCCGTCCGCGCGTGCGCGTTCCGGACGAATGGAAGTGGCCCGTCGGAGCCAGTCTGTCGCTGGAACTCGGCTATCAACGCTATCGGTTTTCTCCAGACACATGGACCATGGAAATCCGGCCCATCATCGACAAACAGGTGGGGCGCTGGTATCTCGCCTTCAACCCGGTGCTGGACCGTACCTTTCACGGACCCGACGTGAACCAGGGCCTGGTGTTTTCTCCCAACGTAAAGGCGGGTTTCGATTTCACCAAGAAGATCAACGCCGGTTTTGAATATTACGGGGTGCTGGGGCCCGTCACCGGCTTCGACCCCATTCGCGATCAGGGACAGCAGATTTTCGCCGTGACCGACCTGAATCTCTCGCCGCAATGGGAATTCAACTTCGGCGTAGGCTTCGGTATGACTCAGGCCACCGATCACCTGTTGATCAAGATGATTCTCGGCCGCCGCTTCGGGAAACTCCCGGCGAAAGACTAGTCGCGGCAAGGCCTCCGAGTGGTCATTGAAACGCAAGTGTTCGGCTGGGCATCGACCCTGTGAAGCCTTTTGGAAGAGAGGACAAGTCCATGAAGGGACCCACGAACTCGAAAGCCGTGAGATTGGCTGTTGGGTTGGCGATGCTAAGTTTCAGCTTCAGTCCTTTGCATGGGCAGGCCGGGAGCGCAACGCTCAGCGGCACGGTCACCGATCCATCCGGAGCCGCGGTTCCCAACGCGAAGATCTCGGTCAAGAGCGTGACGACGGGCCAATCGACGGAGGCGCAGGCGAATTC
>Ga0209415_10013475_pt1 | contig 13481 bp, 14 predicted proteins | sample PeaSoiSIISIP2007_FD_187696 | JGI IMG/M metagenome (GOLD analysis project Ga0209415, IMG submission 187696) | Peat soil microbial communities from Weissenstadt, Germany - SII-SIP-2007 (SPAdes) (version 2) | ecosystem: Environmental > Terrestrial > Soil > Wetlands > Peat | place: Germany... | reverse complement strand
GAAGACACCGCACACCAAAAACTGTCGACCATCAGCCCGGTCCAAAGTGTCGGGAATCATTCCGGTTGATCAGGCCGTCTCCGAGGAGGGGTCGAAACACAGCTTTCGAGGTCCGGTGCGACCCCCCTCCTTAATCCTCCCCCACAAGGGGGGAGGAAATCGCCTTCGCCCGATTGCCCTGGTCGGCGGATGCCAACGCCTTCCGCTTGCAAGCGAGAGAGAACACGCGCAGTTTTCCTGTCAGGCAAGAGGTCATCCAGCGGATCTGCGACGAAATCACAGGGAGGAAACGATGCTCGACACGACGCCCAGCGCGCGCCTTCAGGCCTTTCTCGCCAAATTCGAGGCCGCGTTGGCCGCGGGCGACGTGGACGCGGTCGGAATGTTCGGCGAGGAGTGCTACTGGCGCGACCTCGTCGCGTTCACTTGGAACATCAAGACGATGGAGGGGCGCGATGATGTGCGCGATATGCTTGCCCATTGTCTTGAGCGCGTGAAGCCGCGCGACTGGCGCATCGCCGAGGGCGAGACGGCGACAGAGGCCGGCGGGGTGCTGGAATCCTGGATTTCGTTCGAGACCGAAATCGCGCGCGGCTACGGCCTCATCCGCATCATGGACGGCCTCATCTGGACCCTGCTGACGACGATGGTCGAGCTCAAGGGCCACGAGGAGAAGGCCGGCTTCACGCGTCCGCTCGGCGCGAGGCACGGCGTCAATCCCGGCGCGAAGACCTGGAAGGAATTGCGCGACGAAGAGACGGAGAAGCTCGGTTACGAACAGCAGCCCTACGTCGTGATCATCGGCGGCGGCCAGGGCGGCATCGGGCTCGGCGCGCGCCTGCGGCAACTCGGCGTGCCCACGATCATTGTCGAGAAGAACGAACGCGCCGGCGATTCCTGGCGCAAGCGCTATAAGTCGCTCTGCCTGCACGATCCCGTCTGGTACGACCATCTGCCCTATATCGACTTCCCCAAGAATTGGCCAGTGTTCTCGCCGAAGGACAAGATCGGCGATTGGCTGGAAATGTACGCCAAGGTGATGGAGCTGAACTACTGGACCAGGACGACGGCCAAGCGCGCGAGCTTCGATCCCGCAAAAAAGGAATGGACGGTCGACGTCGATCGCGACGGCAAGGAGGTCACTCTGCGGCCCAAGCAATTGGTGTTCGCGACCGGCATGTCCTCAAGGCCGAGTGAACCGCGCTTCAAGGGCATGGAGAGGTTTGAGGGCGAGCAGCATCATTCGGCGCGCCATCCCGGCCCCGACGGCTTTAAGGGCAGGAAAGTCGTCGTGATCGGCTCGAACAATTCGGCGCATGACATTTGCGCTGCGCTATACGAGGCGGGCGTCGACGCGACGATGGTGCAGCGGTCGAGCACGCATATCGTGCGCTCCGACACGTTGATGGATATCGGCATTGGCGATCTCTACTCCGAGCGCGCGGTGCGCGGCGGCATGACGACCGCCAAGGCCGACCTCATCTTCGCCTCCCTGCCGTATCGCATCCTCGCTGGGCTCCAGAAGCCGGTCTATGACAAGATTCGCAAAGTCGACGCGGACTTCTACGCGGCTCTGGAGAAGGCCGGCTTCAAGCTCGACTACGGCGACGACGAATCCGGCCTGTTCATGAAATATCTGCGCCGGGGCTCGGGCTATTATATCGACGTCGGCGCCTCGCAGCTCATCATCGACGGCAAGGTCAAGCTCGTGCAAGGGCAGGTCGAGGAAATCATGGCCCACGGCGTCAAGCTCGACAACGGCAAGGAATTGCCGGCCGACGTGATCGTCTACGCAACAGGCTACGGCTCGATGAACGGCTGGGTCGCCGATCTCTGCGGCCGGGAAATGGCTGACCGGGTGGGCAAGGTCTGGGGCCTCGGCTCCGAAACTGCCAAGGACCCCGGACCCTGGGAAGGCGAGGAGCGCAACATGTGGAAGCCGACGCAACAGGAGGCCTTATGGTTCCACGGCGGCAACCTGCACCAGTCGCGCCACTATTCGCATTTCCTGGCGCTGCAATTGAAGGCGCGCCAGGTCGGCATCCCGACCCCCGTCTACGGGCTGCAGGAGGTGCATCACAAGGCGTGAGCTTGGGTTCCGGCCTGTGCGGCGTTTTCAGTGGGGCCGCTGTGCCCGCGCATCAGCAGGTCGCTGTGAGCGGATTCGTCCACCTGAGCCTTGAAAATCGCGAGAAGTCGCGATCCGTCGTGCAAAGCGTGGCGCCATGTTCGAGGGCGATCGCGGCAAGGACGGCGTCCATGACAAGCGGGCCGGCGGCCTGGCCGTCGCGCACAAGGCCGCGCAGAATGTCCCAGTGCCGCTCGCCCGGCTCGAGAATGCCGGCTGCCGGCAGAGCGAGCCAAGAGGAGATCGCCGCCTCGGCCTCGGAAGTGGAAAGCGGACGCTCGAACACGCGTGGGTTAGTGGCGATCCTCAGGAAGGCCCACAGCGTCAGCCAAGCGAAGCGGACGAGGTCAGGCCCGGAAAGCGCCTTTTCGAGCCAGGCCCGACTCTTCTCATGCTGCTCCGCTCTCGGGTGATAGGCGTAGAGCAGCAGGTTCGCGTCGACGAGAATCACCGATGAAGCGGGCCCTCGGCCTGTTCGAGGAGCTCGGCCACGTTGTCCAGGCAGAGCCCCGGCCTGACATCGCCGAGATCGCGGGCCGTGATCTTGAAGGCTTGCCGCTGAGCGGCGACGCGTCGGCTCGCCAACCCGTTGCGCAGCGTCTCGTTGACAATCTCCTTGAAGGGCCGGCCGGCGCGGCGCGATTCCGCCCTGAGCTTGGCCGCCACGTCGTCATCGAGGGTGAGGGTCGTTCGCATGGCTTGATGCTAGATCCAAGGCATCATGATGTCAACGCCTGCGGCGGACGCGCTCAGCGAGCGCTTCTCCCGGGGCGCCCGGCAATGTGCTCCGGTTATCGAAAGGGGTAACCGGGGCGGATTGCCCGGGCCCAGGCGGCGCCCTCGTCGATCTTTGGGTCCTGCGAGCCTCCGAAGCGCTGTCGCCTTACGGCAAGCGCACCGTCGCCGTGGCGAGGCAGGCGATGCCCTCACGGCGGCCGGCAAAGCCGAGGCCTTCGGTGGTCGTCGCCTTGACCGCGACGCGGGCGATGTCGAGGCCGGCGATTTCGGCGATGCGCGCGCGCATCGCCTCGCGATAGGGGCTGATCTTCGGCGCTTCGCAGACGAGCGTCGCGTCGAGATGGACGAGGAAGCCGCCGCGCGCGCGAACCCGTTCCGCCGCGTGGACGAGAAAGACCTTCGACGCCGCGCCCTTCCACTGTGGGTCGGAAGGCGGGAAATACTGGCCGATATCGCCCTCGGCGAGCGCGCCATAGATCGCGTCGGCGAGCGCGTGCAAGCCGACGTCGGCGTCCGAATGGCCGCTCAGCGCCTGGGTATGGGGAACCTTGACGCCGCACAGCCAAACATGGTCGCCGGGCGCGAAGGCGTGGACGTCGAAACCCTGGCCGACGCGCGTCTCGCTCGCGTTTCCCAGGAGCCGCGCCTCCGCGGCGCTCATATCCTGCATGGTCGTCACCTTGAGGTTGGCGGGATCGCCTTCGAACACATAAGCCGGCGCGCCCGCCCATTCGGCGACCGCAATGTCGTCGGTGAGATCGACGACGTCAGCGGCAGCCGCGCGCCGGTGCGCCGCCAGGATGAGGGGAAAGGCGAACGCCTGCGGGGTCTGCACGGCGCGTAGGCAAGAGCGGGGCGGGGTGGCGAGCACCCGGTCCTCGGGACCGACTTGCTTGACTGTGTCGCTGATCGGCGTTCCCGGAGCCGCCGCGCCATGGCGTTCGGCCGCTTGAACCGCCCGTGCGACGAGTTCCGGCGACGGGAAGGGCCGCGCCGCGTCGTGGATGAGCACGATGTCGGCCTGGGCAGGCGCAAGCGCCTCGAGCCCGGCCAGAACGCTTTGCTGCCGTGTCGCGCCGCCAATGGCCGGCGGCCCGAGCGCAGCCGCAGCGGCCGCGGTGAGTTGCGCGACCGCTTCGTCATAAAGCGCGCGGTCGTCCGCGTGGATCACGACCTTCACGGCCGAAAAGGGCCAGGCCGTGGTCAGGGCCTCGAGCGTGTGGGCGATGAGCGGGCGCCCGGCGCAGTTGAGATATTGCTTCGGCCGCGTCGCGCCGAGCCTGAGGCCCCGGCCCGCGGCGACGACGAGAAGCGCTGCCCTTGTTGACGACAATTGTTAGCTCCGACGATCGGTCGCGACGGTTTTCCAGCCCCAGGGCGGCGGCGTCAACGCGCGGCGCTAACGCCGTCTTGACTTGACCCTGGCGCGCGCCGATCTATCGCGCCGGACCGGTCCGGAGATCCGTCATGCCGCTGAAGCTGATCCTCGCCAACAAGGCCTATTCGTCGTGGTCGCTCAGGCCCTGGATTCTGCTCGCGCATTTCAAGATCCCGTTCGAGGAGGCCGTCATCCCGATGGATGAGCCCGAGACGCGGGCGAACATGCTCAAACATGCGCCGTCGGGAAAGTGCCCCTCGCTGCACGACGGCAAGACCGCGGTTTGGGAGTCGCTCGCGATCATCGAATATGTCGCCGAGACCCATCCGGAGAAGGCGATCTGGCCGAGGGCCAAGGCGGCGCGGGCGCACGCGCGCTCGCTCGCCAACGAGATGCACGCCGGATTCGGCGCGCTGAGGCAAGCCTGTCCGACCAATTTCCGCCGGCTGGTGCGCGCGGTCGCCGTGAGCGAGGAGGTTCGCGCCGACGTCGCGCGGATCGAGGAAGCCTGGGCTCACGCGCGCGAGACGTTCGGCACGGGGGGACCTTACCTCTTCGGACGCTTCTCCGCCGCCGACGCGATGTTCGCGCCGGTGGTCAACCGCTTCCATGTCTATGACATACCGGTCTCGAAGCCGTCGCGCGCCTATATGGAGACGATCATGGCGCTGCCCGCGTGGAAGGCCTGGATCGCCGCCGCTGAAGCCGAGCCGTGGCGGATCGAACGCTATGACGCTATCTGACCAGACACAAAGCCATTGAGCGCTGAGGACGAAGACGTCGCTTCAAACAGCCCGCGGCAGCGCAGGCCGAGGCGCGCTCGCGCCCGCGTGCGCGTTCTTGGCGGGCGGCGGATAATCGCCGAGGGCCTCGAGCGCAATTTCTGGACCGACCTTTATTTCAACGCCATGACCATTTCCTGGCCGGCATTCATCGCGGCGATGGCGGGCGCGTTCGTGGCGCTAAACTTCGCCTTCGCCCTCGTCTATGCGTTAGGCGAGGCGCCGGTCGCCAACGCGCACAGTGTGGCGGATCTCTTCTTCTTCAGCGTCGAGACGACGTCGACGACCGGCTACGGCGACATGCATCCCGAGACAACCTACGGGCATATCGTCGCAACGGTGGAAAACTTCGTCGGCGTGCTGCTGCTGGCGACGATGACCGGCCTGGTGTTTGCGCGCATCTCGCGCCCCCGCGCGCGCATCATCTTCGCCAAGTATCCGGTCGTGACCGAGCACAATGGCGTGCCAACGCTCATATTCCGGCTTGCCAACGCGCGCAGCAACTTCATCAGCGAGGCAACCGCCAAGGTCTGGATGATCGGCGAAACCGTCTCCCAAGAGGGCAGGCGGCTCGTCGGTTTCCGGCCAATGCGGCTGATCAAGTCCGAGAACCCGACGCTCGCCCTGAGCTGGGTGCTGTTTCATCCGATCGACCAGGACAGTCCGCTGTTTGGCATGGACAAGGAGACGCTCTCCGCCAGCCAGATCAATTTCGTCGTTGTCATCGTCGGGTTCGACGAAACGTCCGGCCAGACGTTGCATGCGCGTGACGTCTTCGCCGCGCAGGACGTGCGCTTCGGGCACGAGTATGTGGACTTCGTCTGGGTCGACGATGAGGGTATGCGCCACATCGACTATGCGAAGATCGACGCGACCAGTTTGGCCGCGCCGTCTGCCGCAAGAGCGGAAGATGAGCCGAGGCCACTGATGGCGTCGGCGACAGAACCGCCACCAATACAACCGGATGCGAGCAGCAATGACGGCGACCTTCCGCAAAGTCGGAAGGGACAATACAACTAAGCCGATGTGTTGCAAATAAACAACGGGTCGTAAGCATGAGCGGAAGCCAAGCATTCGTTGAAAGAAATTATCCAATCAGCAACAGAATTGCGGGCAACGTCGCGTGTGAACGGGATAACTACGTTGGGACCTTCCGCAAAGTAGGAAGTTGGGATTGGAGAATTCGGACACGATGACGCGCATAACGAGCGCCTTGAGCGCCAAGGGCGCCGCCGCCCAAACAAACGCGGCCGGGTGGCGTCAGCTCGTGGACGAACTCAAAGCGCGCCGGCGAGCCGCCGCCGAGGGCGGCTCGAGCAAGGCGCGCGAACGCCACGTCGGGCGGGGCAAATTGCTGGCTCGCGAACGCGTCGCCTGCCTTCTCGATTCCCGCTCGCCATTTCTCGAAATCGGCGCGCTCGCCGCCTTCGGCATGTACGAGGGCGACGTGCACGGGGCCGGGCTCATCGCCGGGATCGGCCTTGTGGAGGGCCGCGAGGCGATGATCATCGCCAACGACCCGACGATCAAGGGCGGCGCCTATTATCCGATGACGGTGAAGAAGCACTTGCGCGCCCAGGAAATCGCGGCGGAGAACGGTCTGCCCTGCGTTTATCTTGTCGACTCGGGCGGAGCCAATCTGCCTCACCAGGCCGAGGTGTTCCCCGACCGCGATCATTTCGGGCGGATCTTCTTCAACCAGGCGCGCATGTCCTCTGCGGGAGTGGCCCAGGTCGCGGTGGTGATGGGATCCTGCACCGCAGGCGGCGCCTATGTGCCGGCAATGTCGGACGAGACGATCATCGTCGACAAGCAGGGCACGATATTTCTCGCCGGGCCGCCGTTGGTCAAGGCGGCGACCGGCGAAACGGTGAGCGCGGAGGAACTCGGCGGCGGCGAAATGCACACGCGCGTCTCGGGCGTGGCGGACGCCCTGGCGCACAATGACGCGCATGCACTCGCCCTTGCCCGGCGGGCGATCGCCAACCTGAACCGGGAGCCGAAGCGGTCGATCGAGTGGACGAAACCGGCCGAGCCCTTCTATCCGGTCGAGGAACTGGAGCTGGTCGCGCCGATCGACCTTCGCAGACAGGTCGACGCGCACGAGATCATCGCGCGCATCGTCGACGAGTCCGAGTTCGACGCCTTCAAGCCGCGTTACGGAACGACGCTGATCACGGGATTTGCGCGACTTTCGGGCATGCTGATCGGCGTCATCGCCAGCAACGGCGTGCTGTTTTCCGACAGCGCGCTCAAAGGCGCGCATTTCGTTGAACTCTGCGTCCAGCGCGGCGTGCCGATGCTGTTTCTGCAGAACATTTCCGGCTTCATGGTCGGACAGCGCTACGAGGCCGGGGGCATCGCCAAGGACGGCGCCAAGCTCGTCACCGCGGTCGCCTGCGCCAATGTGCCGAAGATCACGCTGATCGTCGGCGGCTCGTTCGGGGCCGGCAATTATGGCATGTGCGGGCGCGCCTATGGACCGCGTTTTCTCTTCACCTGGCCCAACGCGCGCATCAGCGTGATGGGCGGCGAACAGGCGGCGAGCGTGCTCGCGACTCTGAGGCGGGAGGCGCTTGAGGCGGACGGGCGCGAATGGCCGAAGGACGACGAAGAGGCGTTCAAGGCGCCGATTCGCGCCAAATATGAAACCGAAGGTTCGCCGTACTACGCGACCGCCCGCTTGTGGGACGACGGCATCGTCGCGCCTCAAGAAACGCGGCGGGTTCTCTCGCTGGCGTTTTCCGCCACACTGAACGCGAAGGTTGAGCCCACCCGGTTCGGCGTCTTTCGCATGTAGCCCTGGATCAGGAGCGAACGGAAATAAAATGAGCGTGCCCAGCTTTCAGCAACTCATGTTGCCGGCGTTACAAACGATTGGGCAGCGATACGACGAGATCAGCATCGCCGGCTTGGAGGACGAAGTCGTCAAGACCCTGCGGATCTCGCCGGAGGAACGCAACATCATGCTGCCGAGCGGCAACCAGAGGCTGATCTCCAACCGGCTTAACTGGGCGAGGTCCTACCTCTCGAAGGCGGGGCTGATCGAACTGCCTCGACGCGGCTACTGTCGCGCCACCGATCGCGGGCGGGAGCTGCTCGCCGAGGGCGTCGGCGAGATCGACCTCGGAGTGCTCGGGCGTTATCCGGAGTTCGTCGCCTGGCGGTCCCAAACCAAGGCGTGCGAGGTCGAGGAAGAACCTCGCGTGCAGGAGGGCCCGGAGGAATTGATCGCCGCCAGTTTCGAGCTCCTCAATTCCGAGCTGGCGCGAGAGATCGTCGGGCGGGTTCATTCCTTCAGTCCGTCGTTCTTCGAGCACCTCATCGTCGACCTTCTGGTGCGGATGGGCTACGGCGGCGGACGCACGGAGATGGGCCGGGCGCTGGGCCGGGTCGGCGACGGCGGCGTCGACGGCGTCATCAAGGAGGACGAACTCGGCCTCGACGTCGTCTATGTCCAAGCCAAGCGGCTCGATCCCCAGAGCGGCGTTCCGCTGTCCGAAGTGCGCGATTTCGTCGGCGGTCTGGAGGGCCATCGGCCGACGAAGGGCGTGCTTGTCACCACCTCATACTTTCCCAGCACCGCCTACGACTTCATCACCCGCGTCTCGAAGCGCGTGGTGCTGATCGACGGACAGGAGCTTGCCAATCTGATGATCCGGCATCGCGTCGGCGTCCGGGTCAAGGACGTTTACGAGGTGAGGAAAATCGACGAGAACTATTTCGTCGAGTAGAGAGACGGATCGCGCGCCGGCGTCTCTGGCGCCGCCGTTGGCGGCAGGTCATTTCTTGGCGTCGGAAGAGCCGCGCGCGATGAGCCCAAGCGCGATCGCCAGCAGGAAAGCCGCGAGCGCGGCTTGCCTCGGGCCGAGAGAGGGCGCACTCTGCGCCACCTGCAACACGACCTGAGACAGCGTCGCGTCGGGCGCCGGGGCGGGTTGCGGCCGGCGCTTGAACGCCAGCGGCGCAATCGCGAGCAGCCCGAGCACAAAGGCGGTCGCCGCGGCGATCAGTGCAGCGCCTGAGGGCCCGTACAGCGGCGCCAGCCAGAAGAACAGCGCGGCCAACAGCCCGGCGACCGCAAAGAGAAAGAGGATCGCTGCTGCAATTCCGAGCGCCGCCGGGACAGCCGCGCGGCGCGCCGCCGCCGCCGCTTTCTGTTGCGCCAACGCGACGATCTCGTTTCGCATCGCCGCTATCCGCGGGTCAGGAGCGCGAGCAGAAGCCCGGCAGAGAACGCGATGCCGACCGCGGCGAGCGGGTTCTTGCGGACGGCGGCGCTCAAATGCTCGGCGGCTTGCGACAATTCCTCGTTGCTGGCGAGAAGTTCGCGGCCTTCCCGATAGAGGTTTGCGGCGGTCGCCGAGGCTTTCGCGCCGACGTCGTCGAGGTGCGCTCCTGATACGATGCCTTTGGCGCTGTCGAGCGCATGCTGGGCGTGTTTGGCCGCGGCGGACAGCGCCGCCGCGCCCGGACTCTGCCCGTCCTGCGCCTCTTCGCCGCTTTCTGGGTCGTCTTTTTTCGTCATGCGCCCTCTCCCCGAACGCGGGTTCGCCACCGACCCCTCGGCCGCGCCTGTCGCCAGTCGGGTCGGGCGTGGGCGCGACTCCGACTAAAGATCATCGCCCCAAATGGGGATGTTCCGCCCGCGGCGTCCCTGTTCCTCGACCTCAATGCACGGACGTGAGCGTGACGGTTGTCACCCCGGCGGCGATGTTGAGGCCGGTCTGTCCCGACACTGAGAGCGGCTGCAGGGAGAATGCCCGGCCGGTTCCGCCGACCAGCGCATTGGCGCCGAGGCCGGCGCCCGCTGTCGCCTGCGCTCCGACGCCCGTGTAGGTTCCCGCCAGCGCTCCATGAGGCACTCCGGAAGCCGGAGCGACGACAGCCCAGACGAGGACGCCTTGGTTGACGGCGCCGAGCGCCACGCCGAATTCGTCGATGCGGCCGGTATAGCGATCAGGCGGTCCTCCGGCGTCAGGCGTGAAGGCGCAGGTCATGGTTTGTTTCTGCGTCAGAATCATGCCGACGCCGGCCGAGACGTCGCAGTTAAGCGCGCCAACCTTCATGGTCGACTGCGCCGGAGCCGAGGAAGTGGCGAGCGCGCTCAAAGCGGCCGCCGCGGTCAAAGATACAACATTGCGAATTGTCATTATAAACCCTCCGCGCGCGCATGAGGCGCGCCAAGCCAGTGCTCTCTAAGCTAGCCACGAAGCGTAGCTTTGAACGTTGATCGATGTCAAAAACGGAAGCGACGCGAGGTCTCCTCTCAAGACGCGGCTTCGTCCGCGGCAAGCGGAACAAGGCGGGATGCGCCTTGCGGCATGTCCTGCCTGAGCCAGAGGTCTGCCGCGACACGGCCGCTCGAGCGCAGACGCTCGAGGAAGTCCCAATCGAGGTTGCCCGCGCTCTCTTGCGCCAGGCCTTCGAATTCCTCATGGGCGGAAATCCGGCCGATGCGCAACCGCCTCAGATTGCCGGCGGCCCCGATCATTTTTCCATATTTGAGCGCCTCGATCTCGCTATTGAGCGTGGCGTTGAATTGAATCTGCTCGATGCGCCGCGAAATATCGCGCGCGGTTTTGGGCAGCCGGTCCGACATCGTCGGCGTGACTTGCACGATGAGCCCGTGTTCGCACTCCGAGGCCCGGATCAGCGGCAGCAGGGGCGGATTGGCGGCATAGCCGCCGTCCCAATAGGCTTCGCCGTCGATCTCGATCGTGTGATGCAAGAGGGGCAGACAGGCCGAGGCAGTCGCTGACGCGAGTCGCGGCGAGCAGGAGCTTGATCGGGGAGCGGCGCCACAAGCGTTCGAAATCAACCGCCGCGACCAGCGCCTCGCGAAGCGGATTGAGGTTGAACGGATTGAATTGGTAGGGCGACATCGATCGGACGACGAGTTCGAGGCCCGCTCCGAACGGCAAGTCGGCCGGGTTCGGCAGAAGCGCCGCCGCGCGGCTCATGCGCCGCCAGAACTGCTCAAGCCGCGCTCTCGCCTCGTCCTTCCCGCCGTCGACCATGCCTGCGGCCATCAGCACCGCGTTGACCGCGCCGGCGCTGGCGCCGCTGATCGCGTCAAAGGCGATGTCGGGCTCCTCCAACAGCCGGTCGAGGACGCCCCAGGTGAAAGCGCCGAACGAGCCGCCGCCCTGCAAGGCGAGCGACAGCTTGTCCGGCGGCCACTTCGGGGCGCGATCCGCAAGGCCGATGAAGGCGCGCGCTCTGTCGATGAGGGTCATCGGCTACGCTAACGATGCCCTGGAAAGCGATAGATGCAGAGAATCTCGCCGGCCATTCTGACTTTGCTCCGTGACAACCGTAAGCCGCCTTGAGCCGCTCGGAGCCGGAATGCGGGTCCGGTGCTCGCTTCAATTCAGGTCGACTGGGTGGATTGGCGAGGCATTTGGATCGCGGACGGGGCAAGACTATGTCCGCGCGGTCCGCACCGACGATTCGTGGTGATCATGTAAGAGATGCATAATTCTGTAGAAGATACAGGGATCATTGGTCTTTTTGCGTCCGCCTGCGCTGGCGCACTGTTCTCCTTCTGCGCGAAGCGGGGGAAGGGAAATCCAAGCCAGCGGAAGGAAAATCCAAGCCAGGGGGAAGGAAAATCCAAGCTTTTCGGAAGGAAAATCCAAGCTCCTTCCTTCCGCGAATCGAGCCTTTTCAAGGGGTTGCGCCGGCCCCTCAGGCCATTTCGGCGGATTAAGATCATATAGAGGATGTGCAATTGGCTCGACGGCGGTCAGCGTTCTCGTTGGGGTGGGACTGGCGATCGAGGCGATCATGGCGGAGGGAACCATCTTTCTGGAGACCAGATCATTAGACCGCTTTTTTCTGAAAGTCAAGAATTTGTTTGATGCGCTTTGGTTGACGGCGTTCGCGATGGCTCGCCATCCGGCGCACGCCCACACGGCGGTGGCGCGGATCCGCGATGCAATGACGAATTGAGCGGAGCTTCGCAAAGCCGTCGCGCCGCGCGCGACCCCCCTCATCCGGCGGGCTTCGCCCGCCATCTTCTCCCGCAAGGGGAGAAGGGGTGCGCCCGCTATCGAGATGTGTGAATATGACAGCCCACAAGGGGGGCGGGAGCGCGCCGAACCTTCACAAGATTGCGCCCGATTGCCCTTGTCGACGAGGCTTGCCCTTGAGTTCGATTCAAAACCGAGCCAGCTTCGGCGAATGGGCGCAGGGCGCCTGGCCCTGACGTCTTGGAAGCCGATATGAGACTGCGCTCGCTCTTGTTCGTGCCGGGCGACTCGGAACGCAAGTTCGCTCGCGCCAGGGATTGCGGGGCCGACGCGCTGATCCTCGACCTCGAAGACGCCGTCGCGCCGTCGCAAAAAGCCGCCGCTCGCGCCCTGGTGGCGAAGCTGATCGACGACGAGCCGAAGCGCGACTGGTCCTTCATCGTGCGCGTCAACGCGCTCGATACGGGGCTGACGCTCGACGACCTGGCGGCGGTCGTCAAGCCGGGCCTCGACGCGCTGCTCATCCCGAAGACCAACGGCGCGGCCGATCTCGAGCGCATCGGTTGCTACCTCGATGCGCTCGAGGCGCGGGCCGGCATGCCTCAGGGCTCGGTCAAATTGGCGAGCGTGTCGACGGAAACCGCAAGGGCGATGTTCGCTCTTGGCTCCTACGCGCCGGGGCGCCCCCGACTCGTCGCGTTGACCTGGGGCGCGGAGGATCTCTCCGCGGCGCTTGGCGCCACGGACAACAAGGAGCCGGACGGCTCCTGGACGTTTCCCTATCAGCTCGCACGCGCGCAGTGTCTGTTCGCGGCGTCGGCCGCCGAAGTCGCGGCGATCGATACGCTGTACGCGAATTTTCGCGATTCCGAAGGCCTCGAGCGGGATTGCCGGCGCTCACGGCGCGATGGCTTCGCCGGCCGGCTCGCGATTCATCCCGATCAAATCGCCGCGATCAATCGCGGTTATGCGCCGTCTCAAGCCGAGGTCGAGCACGCCCGCAAGATCGTTGCGGCGTTCGACGCCAATCCCGGCGCGGGGACGTTGGGAGTCGATGGCAAGATGGTCGACATTCCGCATCTGAAGGCGGCGCGAAAAACCTTGGCGTCGATCTGAAACCAAGCCGTCCGAGTAGCGGGTCAGTTTGAATTTCGGCTTCCGACCGACGCTGTGTGGAAACTCGGCGAAATTTTGTAAACGATCGAGCAGAGCAAAATTCTTCGCGATTTTTCCGATTCTGAACGCTCTAAGGCCTCGAAAAAGCGAACGAAACCGGTTCGTCTGAAAACGCGCGGGAGTTTTTACACAGGCTCGGTAGAGTAGGAGTGTGGCGCGGTGGCTTTAGGCTGAGCATGCGTGTTGCCGCCCCTTTCGTCTGGCGGTGCCTTAGTGGCTCGACCGTGACTCCGTTTCCACACGCCGAGTAGGCCCGGGGAATCTCACCCCGAGCCTCTCACAGATCCGGACGTGAGACTCTCGCC
>Ga0209415_10013474_pt1 | contig 13481 bp, 13 predicted proteins | sample PeaSoiSIISIP2007_FD_187696 | JGI IMG/M metagenome (GOLD analysis project Ga0209415, IMG submission 187696) | Peat soil microbial communities from Weissenstadt, Germany - SII-SIP-2007 (SPAdes) (version 2) | ecosystem: Environmental > Terrestrial > Soil > Wetlands > Peat | place: Germany... | reverse complement strand
CCTTGGCGAGCAGCAGTTCGGGCTCGGTCGCAAGTCCGAGGTCAACCCGCTGCCGGACGGCGTCGAAGTCGGTCTCGGCCAGTTCGAGATTGCGCTCGGCGGCGGTAACCGCGGCGAGCGCGCCGTCGAGCCCGTAAAAGGCGCTCTGAGTCTCGAATACGACTTCCTGGATCGCGCGATTAAAGGCAAAGTTCGAAGCGATCAGGCGCTCGCGCGCGCCATCGGCCGCCGAACGGCGCCGCCCGAAGTCGAGCAGGATGTAGGTCACGTTGACCAGCGGTTCCGACTGCCACTGATTGACCGCGCCGACAGCGCCCGGGATTTCAAACGGCATCCTCGCGTACCCGCTGTCCGCTTGCGCGCTGGCCTGGGGATAGTAGGGGGCCTGGGCGGCGCCGAACTCGGCGGCTGCCGCCAGCGCGGAGTTCCAGGCGCTCCGCGTGCGCGGATTGTTGCGCAGCGCGAGCTCGACTATCGCGTCGAGATCGTAGGCCTGCGGACGGGGTGAAGACGGGCGCGGCGCGGCGAGATCGCTCGCCGCCGGAGTGTGCTCGGCAGCGATCGCGGGCGCAGCGGTCCATTCCCGCTCCGCGCTCGCCGGCGCCCATCGCTCCGGATGAATCGCGGGCTGATCCGCAAAACTGGTGCATCCGGCGATGAGCATCAGTTCCGCGAGGGCTGCGACGCACAGGCTCGCGCGCGACCGGCCAATCGCCGGCGCCGCGACGTTCCGAAGCGGGCCGCAACGTGAATCGGCGGCCGCCCTCCGTCTTACGCGCCATAGGCAATTTCGGTTATTCATATGAGTCCGAATGGTAGCGGCCCGTGAACTAAAGCGCACTCTTGGAGCGCATCATCTTTCAACGCCGGACCACGCGCTGCTCAATTGATCCCGCAATCAGGCTTCGTCAGAATCGATGCGCCTAGCGACGATGACGAGCAGGAGGCGAGCAGGTGCGCGCTGGAAGCCCGCCGCGCTGGCGGCGCTGGCCGGGATCTGCGGATGCGATCCGGTGGTGAATATCGCCGGCGCGAACTTTCCCGCCTGGTTGCTGTGCGCGATCGCGGGCGCGATGCTCACGGCGGCGGTCCGTCCAATCCTGATGGCGAGCGGGCTCGAACCGCATCTGGGGCCTCGCCCGCTTATCTATTCGTGCCTGGCGGTGCTGCTGGCCTGCACCGTGTGGCTGATCTTCTTCAACCGGATCTGAAAGCCTCGTGCCCGACGAGTCATCCGATCAGCCGCCCAGCCTCGTGATCCGCATCGCGGGGCGTCTCATCGGCGCGCTGATTGTAATCGGCGCCATCGGCCTCGTCCTCTATGTCACGCGGCTCTACTATCTCTACCCGCGCACTGACGATGCCTACGTGCGCGCCAACGTGGTCGGGATTGCGCCGCACGTAAGCGGTCCGATCGTCGACCTGCCGGTGCATGATAATCAGCACGTCAAACCTGGCGAGCTGCTGTTCGTGGTCGATCCGCGTCCCTACCAGTCGGTGCTCGATCGCGTGGAGGCCAACCTTGCGCTCACCAACCTTCAGATCAACGCGCTCGACGATGCGATCCGCGCCGCCGAGGCGCGCCAGGCCCAGCTCGCGGCCACCACCGCCTACGACAAGCAGTATCTCGACCGAATCGAGCCGCTCCTGAGCCGTCATTTCGTGACCGCCAACGACGTCTTCAACGCGCGCAGTCGCCTGCGCGCCGACCAGGCCGCGATCGACAATGCGCGCAGCGAGGTGCGCCGGGCGCAGAATGACCTCGGCCAGTACGGGGATATCAACGCGCGCCGCAAAGCGGCCGAAGCGGCGGTCTACGATGCGAAACTCAACGTCGAATACTGTTATGTCCATGCTCCGTTCGACGCCTATGTGACGAATCTGAATATCGCCGTCGGGCAGTATGCCAACGAGGGCCGCCAGGTGCTGAGCCTGGTCGACAATCGGACCTGGTACGTGCTGGCGAATTTTCGCGAGAACTTCCTGGCGCATATCCGGCCCGGGATGTCCGTCGACGTCTACCTGCTGAGCTATCCGAATCGGCGCTTCCGCGGCCGCGTGCAAGGGGTCGGATGGGCGCTTTATCAAAACAACGGCGCCAGCATCGAAGGATTGCCGCAGGTCGAGCCGACGCTCAACTGGGTGCGCCTCTCGCAACGCTTCCCGGTTCGGATCATCCTCGAGGCCCCCGATCCAGCTTATCCGTTCCGGATGGGTGCGACGGCCGTGGTGACCATCCAGGGCTTTCGCCAATCGAGCCGTGCCCCCGAACCCTGACAATCGTGGCGTGGCCGGCCCCGAGCGCTGGTTCGACTGGCTGGTCCGGCTCGCAGTCGAAGAGCTTGCGCCGCGGCCGCTGCGGGTTGTAACGGCACTGCGCTTCGCGATTATCGCGAGTGTCGGCACCGGCCTGATGGCGGCATGCCACGTCGACTCGCCGCTCGGTCCTTACATCATCTGGCTGCTGCTCGGCGCGGTGCCGATGATGTCGCTCGGCAACGCGCTGGTCTTTCTCGCCGCCGAGGGCTCGATGCTTGCGCTGTCGGTGCCGATCGCGGGCATCCTTGCCGAAACGCCGTGGCTGCTGCTGCCGGCGATGGGCGCTTTCGCGGCGCTGATCACCCGCGTCACGGCGCTTTGGAAGCTGGGCGCGCTCGGGCTGGTGCTCGAAGTCGTCAGTCTCGACACCGTCTATGCCATCACGTTCGCGCCCGATGACTTCGGATGGTCTACGGCCGCGGTGTTCGGCGGCTCGGTAATCGGGCTGCTGGTGCTGACCGCCTTCGACAGTTGGCTATGGCCGGCGCCGGCCGAGGCGATACTGATCGAATCGCTGGCAGCGGCCGACGATCGGATGCGGACGCGGCTGATGGATGCGACGCGCTACTATCTCGGCGACCCGGCGGCGCGGCGTCCGCCGAATCCGCCCGCCTCCTCCGCGATGCCCGCGCAGCTTGCGCTGCTCGACCGCGCCATCGCCGAGGGTATCAGCCCGGCGCGGCACGCCATCCTGCTGGCCGCGATCACCCGCGCCGCGCGGATCCATATCGAGATCGACCGGTTGATCGTGGCGGTGCGCGAACCTGCGCCGCGTTACGTGCGCGGCATGCTTGGCGCCGAGACCGAGGCCGCCGCACAGGCGATCGCCGCGGCGCTGGACGAGATCGCGCGCGAGGAAAGGGTCGAGATTCGCACCGGCCCCGATGAACCGCCTTCGCCCGCGGCGGCGAGCGTGCGCCCGGCGCTCGATGCGTTGGACGCGCGGATCGTCGCGGCGCGGCCCGCCTACATCGCCCAGGCCAGCATCGGCGAGCTTTCGAGTTTGAGCGCCGTCGGCGAGAGCCTGAACGCGATGGGTCGGCTGCTCGAGCGGCCGCTCGACGAGCCGCCCAAACCGGGCGCTTCCGAGGCCCGCCGCCCCGCAGTGCGATCGGCGCCGGCGAAGGATGACCCCGCCCTGGCGCGCTATTGCCTGAAGGTCGCGCTGTGCGTCGTCGCCGGCTACGTCACCGGCCTAATTAGCCATCGCCCCGAGCTGACGGTGGTTCTGACCACGATCGTCATCACGGCGCTGCCGACCTACGGCGCGTCGCTGCGCAAGATGATCCTGCGAATTGTCGGCACGGTGATCGGCGGCGTGATCGTGCTTATCACCATCATTATCGTGACGCCCAATTTCGAGACACTGCCGGTTTATATGCTCGTGGTGTTCATCGTGCTCTTCATTTCCGGCTATGCCGCGCTCGCCAGCGGACGCACCGCCTACGCGGGGAAGTCGATCGGCACCACGTTCCTGCTGGTTTTCGCGGGCTTGAGTCCGTCGATCGATATCTACGGACCGCTCTGGCGGCTGTGGGGAATCGCGCTGGGCACGATGATCGTGACGGTGGTGTTCTTTCTGCTATGGCCCGAGTATGCGGGCGATTCGTTGCTGCCGCGGCTCGCCCGGGTATTGCGCGATACGCTGGCGCTCGCCCCCGGTGGCTCGGCCGCCGGCGATGAGACCAGGGTCCGCTCGACCAGCAACGAGATCACGCATCTGTTGAACGAGATGCTGGAGATCGCCGACGACGCGCGTCTCGAAGGGCGCAGGAGCCTGATCAATCACGACGCCGTGGTGGAGGCCGCCGGCACGCTGCGCCGGATTGCTCATCGCCTCGGCGCGATCGCGATCGCGCGCCTCACGGAACCAACGCCGCAGCTCGATGCGGCAACCGAGGCCGCACGCGACGCGGTGTTGGCGGCGATACGCGCGCGGCTCGAAGGATGGCTGAAATTCTATCAGGGCAGCGAATCGCTCAGCAGCCGGGCCGCGCTGGCCGTGGCCGCCGCGCATTCGCGCGACGAGATTGCGGGGCCGCTCGAGGTCTTCAGCCGGCGGCTGGAAGCGAACCAATTCGCTGTGATCAGTGGATGGACGCTCGCAGAGCGGCGGCGGATTCTGGCGGAACTGCAGTCGCTGCGCCGGCTGGAATTCCTGATCTACGAGCTCGACGGCTATATCGCCCGGGTGCCCGGCGCGACGCCGGCGCCGGCTTTTTCCGCGACCCTTCAGACCTCTCACCCGTGAGGGCTGTCAGGCGGCCTGCCAATTTCTGATCGCCTGGACCGGCCGTATCAGCATGATGATGTTCAGCGCGAGACTGTCGCGGATCCAGAGCGCGAGCCCGATTTCGAGTATCAACACCGTCACGACCGCCACACGCGTCGGCACGAGGGCGGCAATCGCAAAGCCGATCATGCAGAACCCGATGTCGCCCATCGAGTTCACGATGCTGTCGCCGTAATAGTGCAGCGAGATGGTTTCGGCACGATAACGGTTGATCACAAAATCGGTGTTCTCGAAAATCTCCCAGCCCGCCTCGAGCGCAAGCGCAATCAGCGTCCGAATCCTGAGTGGCAGTTTTCCCGCAATCAGCCAGACCAGGCCATAGAGCAGGATTCCGTGCGTCACGTGGCTGAACGAGTAGGGATCGGCGAGATACTGCGAATTGTGCGGACTCTTGATGTCCCCCGACCAGAGCCCGGGTTGGCCGCTGATTCCCCACAGCCGCCGTCCGAGCGCATGCTCGATCCGTGCGGCCGTCGCGAAAATCGCGAGTCCGATAAAAATGCAGACCCCGGCCGTCACCCGACGCATCGTGGTCGCAGAGTAGCTGAGCGGCGAACGAGTTACATCAACAAACGAGCGGAGCTTGCCGATCTTGCGGCCGTGGCCTATTAGAGCGAGGAGGAGGTCCTGCGATGCTTGATCCGAATAACCAGCAGATTCTCGACGAACTGGCCGCACTGGGCGCGCCGCCGATTAATCAAATGAACCCGGTTGACGCGCGCGGCGGCGACCTGATTCTGGCCGCCGCCTGCCAGGGAAAGGTCCCGCACGAGCAGGTCGGACGCATCGAGGATCGCACGATTCCCGGGCCCGGCGGCGAAATTCCGGTTCGCATCTACCGCCCCAGGACGGGTGCGCCATGCGGCGCGCTGGTTTACCTGCATGGCGGCGGCTGGGTGGTCGGCAGCATCGAGGGCCATGACGAGGTCTGCCGGCGCCTAACGAACGACAGCGGCGCGGTCGTGGTCGCGGTCGGCTACCGGCTCGCGCCCGAGCATAAGTTCCCGGCCGGACTCGAAGATAGCTACGCGGCGGTCACCTGGGTCAGCGCCAACGCCGCCACGCTCGGCTCTCCGGCGGGACGCATCGCGGTCGGCGGCGACAGCGCCGGCGGCAATCTCTCGGCGGCAGTCACCCTGATGGCGCGCGATCGCGGCGGCCCGCAGCTCGCTCTTCAACTCCTGATCTATCCGGCCATCTCGGCTTCGGTTGACTGGCCATCGGTGCGCGAATTCTCCGGCTACTTCATCACCACCGAAGATATGCTCTGGTTCATGAATCACTACCTCGGCAACGCGGACCAAGCGTCGAATCCGTATGCGTTCCCGATGAATGCCAAAGAGTTGCGCGGCCTGCCCCCGGCGCTCGTGATCGTGGCCGAGATGGATTTGTTGCGCGATCAGGGCGAGGCCTATGCCGCGCGGCTGCGTGAGGCCGGGGTGCCGACGACGCTCAGCCGTTACGCGGGCGTCACGCACGTCTTCGTGAACATGGCGCCGCGCGTGGAGGCCGGCAGAAAAGCGATCAGGGAGGCTGGCGCTGCGATTCGCGCGGCCTTCGCGCGCTAGCGATTGGCGGGCCAACCTTATGCGCGTCGCCAGGCTTCACGCGCCGCGCGCGCTGGCGCTGATTATCGCTTCGATGCTCGGCCTCGGTGCGAGCGCCTGCGTCCCGGAGGGGCGCGCCCACGAACAGGAGGTTCGAATGACGCCGGCGGTCCATCCCGCCTCGTGGCCTGACGACCGGCTGACGATCGCGAGTCTCGGCCACGCCGCGCTGCTGATGAATTATTTCGGCGTGAGGGTGATCAGCGACCCGACGTTGTTCGAGCGGATCGGTCTGAGACTCGGCCCGCTCGCGACCATCGGACCGCATCGGCTCACGCCGCCGCCGCTGACGCCGGCGCAGCTTGGGCGCATCGACGTGATCCTGATCACGCACGCGCACATGGATCATCTCGATCTGCCCTCGCTCGCGGCGCTGCCCAAATCGGCGACCGTGATCGCGTGCGACAAGTGCGCCGCCCTCATCCGGCCGCTGGGCTTCCGCGACGTGCGCGAGCTCAAATGGGGCGCGTCGACGCAGGTCGATGGCCTGAAGGTCACCGCGATGGGCGCGCGCCATTGGGGCAGGCGCTGGCCGCCATACGGGACGGCATACGGATTCAACAGCTACGTGCTGGAGCGCGACGGCCTCAGGATGCTGCTGGCGTGCGACAGCGCCAACACCGATCTGTTCGCGGCGCTGGCCGGCGACCCGCCCGCGATCGCGGCCTTCTCGATAGCAGCTTACGATCCCTGGATCATGAACCACGCGAATCCCGAGCAGGTGTGGCAAATGTTCGCGGCGACCCACGCCCATTACCTGATCCCGCTGCACTGGGGAACGTTCCGGCTCTCAAAGGAGCCGGTTAACGAGCCGATGCGCCGGCTGCTACAGGCCGCGGGCGATCAGTCGGGCCGCGTGATCCTGCGGACCATCGGCGCGACCTGGACGATGCCGGCGGCGAGCGCCAATCCCATCAGGCCAGCGCAACTCGCGCGCTAGGCGCGCGCCGCTCAATCCAGGTTCTGCTTGGCGACGAAGCCGGCCTGCCCCTTCATCGGGCCGTCGATGATCTCGACCGTCGATCCGTTGGAGGAGCTCGAAATGACCTTGACCGGCGTCTGATCATCGATCTGCCGGGCAGCGAGATTCTTGCCGACCTCACCGAGCATCCCGGTTACGCCGCCCTGCTGCTGAAGCTGTGAAATCCTGAGGTAGGTCGGTTCATCGGGATAGAGCGGCACCGCATGCTGCCCGCCCGTGGTGACCAGCTTATGACCGCATCCTGCAACTGCGATCATCATCGCGAGTCCGAACACGGCGAGCCCGATTACCCCGGCTATCGATCTTTGTGTCGTCATGATCCACCTTGGGCTCCGTCCGGTCCGCTTCGAGCCCATACGACGTTCATATCGAGGTTTCGGAGAATTTCAAACCGCCCGAACCTCCGCCTCCATCTCGCGCGATGCCACGAGCACTCCATCGCGGCTGTACGCTTCGCAATTGCGCGCCAGCTCGGAAGGCTCGTAGCGATAATTGACCATCAGGCCGTATGACTCGCGCAGTCCCTTCTCGGAACGATCGGCGAGCCAGTTGAGCCGTTCGATCCGCGCGCCGTTGCGGAGATGGAAATGCGCCACCGCATCCGCCGCGCGCCGCCCGTCGCGCCGCCGCACCCGCAGCAGGTAGTAGGCGCAAAGCCGCATGAGCGGGTCGCGGAGCTGCCCGGCGATCGCGTCGTCCGCGAACCATCGCGGCTCCCGCAGCGCCGCCAGCCGCGCGCGCTCATCCGGCGACAGCATCGGTATCGCGTCCCGGGCCAGCGCGGCCCGGAGCCAGTTGGCGAAACCCGGAATCGGCGAAAGCGTGACGAAGCGCCTAAGCGCGGGCAGCTCGGCCGCCAGCTCGTCGATCGCGCGGCCGATCAGGAAATGGCCCAGGCTGGTGCCCGCCAGCCCCTTGTGACAGTTCGAGATCGAATAGAAGACGGCGGTGTCGGCCAGGCGCGGATCGCCGAGCGGAGCGGCTTCGTCGAGCAGCGCGTGGATGTTCCCGGCGATCCCCGCACAGAGCGCAATCTCGACGAACACCAGCGGCTCGTCCGGCATCCGCGGATGAAACAACGCGAAGCATCGGCGGTCCGCGTCGAGACGATTTTTCAGATCACTCCAGCCGCGAATCTCGTGCACCGCCTCGTGCTCGATCAATTTCTTCAGCACCGCTGCGGGGCTGTTCCACGTCACGCGCCGCGCTTCCAGCAGATCGACGTTGAAGTAGGCCGCGAGCAACCGATGAAGTTCGTGCTCGACAGCCTTCATCGAGCCGTCCGCGCGCGCCGCATCCATCAGGTCGCCACGCAGGCTCATCACGAAGCGCAAGCCCTCGGGCAACTCGGCGATGCGGCGCAGGACGATCAGCCGCGGCGGATCGATCGCATGATGCGCGTCGGCGGATGGCCCGAAATCGCGCGCCAGGACGCGCAGGAACAGCATCCGCTTGCGCGCGCCGGCCGCTAGATAATGTCTCGCGATTTCATCGGCTCGCGATCGCGACGACAGCTCAAGATCGCTCGCGAGCAGCCCCGCGATGTCTCGCCGCACCTGCTCGATCAGCGAGCGGCGCGGATGCAGGCCAAGCGGGATCGCATGCGAGAGCGAGGCTCTGAACGCGCGCCATCGGCGGCATAACGGCCCCACGCGCCGCGCTGCGCGCCGCCGCCTCCGATGGTCCTGAGCCGTCGCGTTCATCGCTTGCCCGGCAAGTGTAATACAGTTTACAGGAGATCGCTGGCGGGTCCGCCCAACCGGGGCGCGGCACGAGGCAGGTTACGATGGATCAAGCACATCAACTCGAGACCAATAACGCCGACCCGATTGCGCAGGCCGCGGCGATGCGCGCCATGCTGCTTCGCAATGCGGCCCAGGCCGAGCAGGAGCGGCGCATCCCGGAGGAAAACATCCGCGCGCTCGCCGACGCCAACCTGTTCCGCGTGCTGATGCCCCGGCGATGGGGCGGCTACGGCGTGCCGCTCGCAACGGCGCTGCGCGCCTCGGCCGAGCTCGCAAGAAGCTGCCCCTCGACCGCCTGGGTCCAGATGCTCATCAACGTCAGCTCATGGACCGCGACGCTGCTCCCGGATCGCGCCCAGAATGAGATTTTCGCCGGGGCGAGCGACGGCCGGGTATGCGGCGTGCTGGCGCCGACCGCGAAGGCCGTCCGCGTAACGGGCGGGTACCGGGTAAGCGGGCGCTGGAGCTTCGCCTCGGGATGCTGGCATGCGTCGTGGGCGATGGTCGGCGCGCCGCTCGAGGACGAGTCGGGCAGGATCGTCGATCAGGGCGTGGCCTACGCGCCGATCGCCGAGTTCCAAATCGAGGACACCTGGTTCGTCGCCGGGATGCGCGGGACCGGCTCCAATACGCTGGTCGCCAAAGAGGTCTTCGTGCCAGACCATCGGGTGCTCTCCATCAGCCGCAGCATCGCCGGCGACTACGCGCCCCGAAGCGGCGCGAACGAGCCGTCCGACCAGTATGCCTATGTGCCGGTGCTCGCGCTGGTCCTGATCGGTCCGCTGCTCGGGATGGCGCAGGCGGTGCTCGAAGCGGTGATCGCCGGGGCAAGCAAACGCGGAATCAGCTACACGACTTACGCGCGCCAGGTCGATTCATCCGTGGTCCATCATCAGGTTGGCGAGGCGGCGCTCCAGATCGACAGCGCATCGCTGCACGCGATGCGCGCGGCGTCGGATATCCACGAAGCCGCGCTTGCGGGGCGCCGAATGGACTATGCGACGCGGGCGCGCGTGCGCGGCGATTGCGGTTATGCGAGCAAGCTCCTGCGCGAAGCGATCGATACGCTGGTTTCGATCGCGGGTGCCGGCTCGTTTGCCGAGGCGAGCCCGCTTCAGCGCTTCTGGCGCGATGCGAACGTCGCGGGCCGACATGCGGTGATCACTCCGCTGCCGAACCTCGAGCTCTACGGCCGCGCGCTGCTGGGCGTCGAGGGGAATATCACCGAACTGATTTGAGCGCGGGGTGGTCCCCAGGCGAGCAAACCGGCCGCTGCCTTATCGTTGAACCCGGGAGGCCGCCTGATGCTACCATCGGATTTACCCTCGGCAGGCAGGCGTGGAGGCGACATGAAAGCTCGGCGTTCCAACGGCAAGGCGCGGCTCGTAGGGATGAATCACATCGCGCTGGAGGTCGGAGATATCGAGCGCGCGCTCGAGTTCTACGGCCAGATCTTCGACTTCCGGCTGCGCGGCCGAAGCCGGCGGATGGCCTTCATCGACATGGGCGATCAGTTCATCGCGCTCTCGGAGGGACGCGCCGCCGGCCCCGATCGCGATCGGCACGTCGGCCTGGTCGTCGACGACAAGGAGAAAGTGCGCCGGCGCCTCAAACTTGCCGGGGCGCGGCCGCTCGGCCGAAGCGGCGTGGAATTCAGAGATCCGTGGGGCAATCGTATCCAGATCGTGCCGTACCAGACCATCCAGTTCACCAAGGAGCACGGCGTCCTGGCCGGGATGGGATGCGGCGACCTGCGCAAGACGCCGGGCGCGATGCGCGAGCTCGCGCGCAAGGGGCTCATCGCCCGGCCGACCAATTCCCCGCGCCGCGCGGGCGCGACGCGCTGAGCTGTGGCCGCGCCGGTGCCCGCGAGCGAGGAGCGCGGCTCAAGAGCGGCGCGCGATCCGGGGGCGGGCGGCGGATGGTGGCGGATTGCGGCCGAGCTGATCGCGCTCATCTATATCGCGATTATCGCTTCCGTGGCCGCCCTCACCGGCGCCTTTTACGTCATGTTCCCCGAGCTTGGCGCGCTCTCCCATGATGTTTTCACGCGGCCGCGCGGAACCTGGGCCAGCGCGCCGCTGCTGCTCGCGATCACCCCGGTCCTGACCGGCGTGATCGGAACTTTCTTCACGCGCCTGCTGCCCTACGGATACCTCTCGGTGCTGCTGACGGTGAGTGGGGCGATTCTCGTGATCATCGCGCTCGAATCGCCGATCGCACCGGCGATCTCGGCCGGCCTTCTGCCGCTGGTGCTTGGCGTCAAGAGCTGGTGGTATCCGCCCGGAATAATGCTCGGTACGGTTCTGCTCACGATGTTTTCGATTCCGTGGAAGCGCGCCGCCTCGGCGCCGCTCAGCGCCTTCGCGCCGTCGCCGTCGGCGCTGCTCGACGATGCTCTCGAAGCGCCGCCCGCCGGCCGCTACTGGATCGCGGCGCTGATGATGTTCGTCGCGGCGGCGGTGCTGGTGGTGAAGCTGACCGGGCTGCGCTTCGTACTCTTCCCGCCGCTGGTGGTGATCGGCTTCGAGATGCTGGGCCATCCCGACATCTGCCCGTGGGCGAAACGGCCGCTATGGCTGCCGATCGCGTGCTTTCTGACAGCCGCCGGCGGATGGGCCTTGTGGGCGATGCTTGGGATGGGACCGATCGCCGCCACGCTCAGCATGGGATGGGGGATACTGGTCCTGCGCGCGTTCGATCTGCATGTGCCGCCGGCGTTGGCGGTCGCGTTGCTGCCGCAGGTGATGGATTCGCCGACCGTCGCCTATCCCTTCTCGGTCGCGATCGGCACGCTGCTGATGACGCTGTGGTTCCTGCTCTACCAGCGCCTCGAAGTTCGACTGCCTATTGGAGACCGGAGAACTCGGTCGGCGTGAGTATCTTATTGGTCTGGGTGACGATCACCTGCCGCAGCTCCTCGCCGATCTGCGCGCGGCGCGGATCGCTGGTCCATGATTTCCAGGCCCGCGTGCGTTCATTGAGATCGGTGTAGGCCCAGAGATGGACCACTTCGTTGAGCGGGCCAATTTCGGTGTACCAGAAACCGACCGGCTTGAGTCCATGCTCCGCGAGAATCGGCAGCAGGCGCGTTTTTGCGATCTCGAGATAGCGGGGCACGCCGCCCATGACGAGTTGATAGGTGCGCAGCTCGTAGACCATTCCTTGCTCCTGGCGGCGAACGCCGACTTATTCCGTCGCGCGACCGCTCACAGAGCGAATCGGGCGCGATCGAAACCGTTGATCACTTCAGGCCGGCGATAGAGCTCGACCGCGATGGCGACCTCGATCAGCGACAGCGCCATCTGGAGCAGTCGTTCGGAATCTTCGGGGATCCGATCCGCGGGGATTTGTTTCAGATGCTCGATGATCGCCGGCAGCCGCTCCATCATCGCGTCATAGAAGACCTGCAACTCCTCGAGGTTGCCGCTTTCGCGCGCGAGCAGGCGCTCCTTCTCGGTGGGTAACGCCCAGCCGGCGAACGGCTCGAGATCGCGGAAGGCTCCGGGAAGCTGCGACTGTGGATGGGCAATTCCGTTCTGCACCGCCATCGTGAATCTATGCTCCTGTGGCCGTTCCGACGTGGTCTTCCACGATCTTGTGGAAGTGCCGAACCTGAATCTCTTCGTCCTGGAATAGCAGATACTTCTTGGCCCGTGATTTGAGTCCGGTATGGACGGTCTCGTGCGCAACCGCATCCTCGTCGAACACCAGGCGGTTGCGGGTGGTCGCGAACTCGTCGACCAGGCGCTCGGCTGCGGTGCGCGCCGGCGCCGCATAGAAGCGGATCTCCCAGATCGTGCGATCCACCGCGAGTGGCCAGAAGTTGTAGGTCAGGCACACGTCGTCCGTCGGTCCGCGGAAAAAGATGATCACGAAGTTCGGAAAGACCAGGTAGAAATCGAACTGACCGCCCGCCAACGGCAATCGGCAGCGGCTCGAGCTCGACTGCTGCAACTCCATCATCGCGCTTTCGAGCGGCGTCGGCCGATGCCCGGGATTCATCTCGCAGGTGTAGAGACTGTGGCGATTGAAGAAAGTGACGTCCATCACCCGCACCATCCCCTTGTCGTTGGCCAGGAACAGGTCGGGCATGATGTAGCGATGCTGGAAGGGCAGGTGGTAGACCTCGTTCTGGGCGTCCAGCCCGATCTTCCAGTTGGCCTTCTCGTCGATCTTGTAGATTCGCTGGAGCCGGAGCTTGTCGAAATCGCCGCCCTTGAGCTGCTGGTCGAGGCCGTCGAGATACTGGGTCAGATTTTCGCGCGGGTTCGGATCGAGGTTGACGAAGACGAAGCCGTTGAAGACCTCGGTCGCCACCGGGGTCAGGCCGAGCTGGCTCTTGTCGAGGTCGAAGAAGTTGGCCTCGTCGGGCACCCACTTGAGCTGTCCGGTCGAATCATAACCCCAGCTATGAAAGTTGCAGGTCAGATAGCCGCGGCACTTGCCCTTTTCGTCCCAGGCCAGCGTGTTGCCGCGATGCGAGCAGACATTGTGGAAGCCGCGCACCACGCCGTCCTGGCCGCGCATCACCA
>Ga0209415_10013473_pt1 | contig 13481 bp, 14 predicted proteins | sample PeaSoiSIISIP2007_FD_187696 | JGI IMG/M metagenome (GOLD analysis project Ga0209415, IMG submission 187696) | Peat soil microbial communities from Weissenstadt, Germany - SII-SIP-2007 (SPAdes) (version 2) | ecosystem: Environmental > Terrestrial > Soil > Wetlands > Peat | place: Germany... | reverse complement strand
CCTGACGTCAGTCGTCGTCGCCAAGCTCGGCGACCTCGACCGGCTCGGGCAGCGCTCCGACGTTGTACTCGAGCAGCCGCCACCGTGAGCCGCGCCGGGACAGCAGGCTCCAGCAGCAGTTGCCCAGCCCGCCGGTGACCCGGTCGTCGAGGCCGAGTATGCGCGACATCCCCCAGGTCAGAGACGCACCATGACCTACCACCACTACCAGCGACCCTGGCGCTACGCGCTCGGCGATGCGCTCGAACGCGGCCGCCGTGCGATCGGCCACTACTTTCACTGGCTCGCCGCCGGGCGGCTCCCACGCCGCGTGATCCTCGGGATAATTCTGCCTGATCTCGTCGATCGTCAGGCCTTCCCATTCACCGCCGTACCGTTCCCGAAGATCCTTGTCATGATTGACCTCCAGGCCGACCAGCCGCGCCAGGTAGGTCGCCGTAGCGGTCGCCCGCACCAGGTCAGAGGACCAGATGGCGGCCGGCTCCAGCCTCGCTAGGTGCTTGGCGGCCCGCTGCGCCTGCGCGCGGCCAAGCGCGTTCAGCGGCACATCGCGCTGCCCCTGAAACCGGTGCTCGGCGTTGTACGTGGTCTGGCCGTGCCGCCAGAGCACCAGCCGCAGCGCGTCGGCCGACCCGGACCCGCTCCCGGTGCGGTTGCCGTGACCTGGACCGGTGCGCGCCGGGACCGAGCCGCCTGTCGCGGGCCGGGCCGAGCCGGAGCTGGCCTCGTTCGCGGCCGCCTTCGGCTCGCTGGACCCCGCGGGCCGTCCCGGCGCGGCCGTGCCGCCGCTCAGCGTCGCTCCCGGCCCGGCTGGCCAGCGGTGACGGCCTCGGGCAGCGGGATCTCCGGGCAGTCCTTCCACAGTCGTTCCAGGGAGTAGAACACCCGCTCCTCGGCGTGCTGGACGTGGATCACGATGTCGATGTAGTCGAGCAGCACCCAGCGTCCCTCGCGCTCCCCCTCGCGCCTGGCGGGCTTGGCGCCGGCCTTCTGAAGCTTGTCCTCGATCTCATCGAGGACCGACCTGACCTGCCGGTCGTTCGCGGCCGAGCAGAGCAGGAAGGCGTCAGTGATCACAAGCTGCTCGCTGACGTCGTAGGCAATGATGTCGGTGGCCAGCTTGTCGGCCGCGGCACCGGCCGCGATCCTGACGAGCTCGACGGCCCTCTCGGTGGCAGTCACGTGTGCTGCTTGTCCTCCTCGGCTGAAGCTGCGACCACTGCACCTGCCTTCCTGAACAGAGCGCCACAGCGGCACGTTCAGCGTATCCCGCATTGCCGCCCATGCCGAACGTTAGCCACGCCGATCTCGCCGCCCGTTGCCTCCGCCCGCGGACGGCGGCCACAGAAGCCCGGCCGAGGTCAGCCGCTCCAGTGCCCAGCGCGGCGCAGGCTAGCCGGTCCGCCACCCAGGCGGCGCAGGCTAGCCGCTCCGGTGCCCGGCGGCCAGCGCTGACGCGGTCCACGCCACGACGAGCAGCGCGACCGCCGCGATGACCGGCAGTCCTGGCAGCCACGAACTCGCCTGCGGCGCGGAACCCACCGTTCGCGCGGCGGCGTTCGCCGGCGAGACATTCGAGGCCAGCGCCAGCACGACGGCTCCGGTGGTGCTGAGCATTGCCGCTGCCGGCCGCCTGATCAGCGGCGGATTGCAGAACGCGCCGACAGCGGAGCCGACAAGCAGGCAGATCAGCGTCGCGACGAGGCCGCCGGCCAGCACCGAGACCGTGGCGGCCAGCCGCACCGATCCGTGCGGGTTCATCGGCTTGACGCTGGTGACGACCTCGTAAGCGACGCCGACGAGCGCGTAACCTGCGCCGATCGCCAGAGCCGCGAGCAGCGCGGCAACCTGCGTCCGGCGCGGTCCGGCAGCGGCGGCCACGCAGGCACGGGCGGCGCCCGGTTCTGCGGTCAGCATCGACCGGGTCAGCCAGGCGACGGCCGGGACGAGCATCAGCGCGCTCCAGCGCAGCCCGTCGCCGAGCGGCGGGCTGCCGCCGCCAAGGCCCGCCACGGCGAGGACGTACAGCACGGCCGGCGGAATCCACCGGTGCGAGCGCAATAGCAGGGCGGCCTGATACCGGCAGACCGCGATCACCGCCGGCCGCCCGGCTGCTCGCCGCGTTCGCGGCCTTGCGGTCCCGGTTCCTCGCGAACGCCGCGCACGCGCACCTGGTCCCCGATAGCCAGCAGCGCACGGAGCACGATGTCTGACCCGGCCGGGTCCATGCGGATCGTGAGCCGGTCTTGCGCGCGTGACATAGCCAGCACGCCAGGCAGTCGTTCTGGCAGCGCCAGGTCCGCCGGGTAGCCAGACACCTCGATCACGACCTGCCGTCCGCCCGAGGGCTCCGCCGCCGCACCCGCCGGGCCATCGCCGTCCAGACCGTCACCCGCCAGGCCGGCCGCCCCCGGTCCGCCGCCGTGCCGGCCGGTCGCCGCGAGCGCGTTCGCTGCCAGGTCCTTCCTTGCGGCTGTTCCCTGGCTGCTGGCGCCGCCGGCCAGGCCGGCCGGGGCGTCGGCAACGACCTCCACCGTCCCGCGCGAGACCTGCCAGCGCTCAGCTCCGAGCTCCGCCAGCCGCCGCGGATCGTGGTCCACGAACACCACGGCTCCGCCATCGGCCAGCCGCTCGGCCACGGCGCCGTCAAGCGCGGCGCGAGCGGCCGTGTCCAGGCCGGTCCATGCCTCGTCAAGGACCAGCAGACCAGGGCGCGGCAGCAGTGCCTGCGCCACCGCGACCTTCTGGCACATCCCCTTCGACATGGTGCGCAACGGAACCGCGGCGAACTCGGCGCCGCCCAGCCGGTCCAGGCACTCGTCGATCCTGGACCCGAGCGCCTGGCCGGCCAGTCCGTGCGCCCGGCCGAGATGGGTCAGATAGTCGCGGGCCGAGAACGGCAGCCCTGGCGGGAACCGCTCAGGCACGTATCCGGTACCCGGCCTGCCGATCACCCTGCCGCTGCTCGGCACCGACACCCCGGCGATGATCCGGAGCAGGGTCGACTTGCCGCTGCCGTTCCTGCCTTCCAGCCGGACCAGCCGACCACCCGGAATATCCAGGTTCACGTCCCGAACGATCCACGGCTGCCGGATCCCGTAGCGCTTGCCAACCCGTTCCAGCCGCACGCCGTCCTCCTGACCGTGCCGTGGCCCGCCGCCCGGCGGTGCCGGGCCGCCCACCAGGAGCCAGGCCTCGCCTCCCAGCGCCACGCCAGCCAGCATCACGCCTGCCTGGCCACCGGCCGGCGCCGCGCCCTTGCCGCCGGCGCCTACTCGCAGTAAAGCCGGCGCTTGGAAATGTACTGGACGATTCCGTCGGGAACCAGGTACCAGATCGGCGCCCCGGCCCGGACCCGCTCCCGGCATGCGGTCGATGAGATCGCCAGTGCCGGAATCTCGATCAGGCTGACCCGGCCGTCAGGCAGCCCGGCGCCGGACAGCTGGTGACCAGGTCTGGTACAACCGACAAAATGCGCCAGGCGAAACAATTCGTCTGCGTCCTTCCAGCTCAGCATCCGGGTCAGGGCATCGGCGCCGGTGATGAAGAACAGCTCGGCGTCCGGTCCGCGTGCGGCGCGCAGATCGCGCAGCGTGTCGATGGTGTACGTCTCCCCCGGCCGGTCGATATCCGCCCGGCTGACCGAGAACCGCGGGTTGGAAGCCGTGGCGATCACCGTCATCAGGTACCTGTCCTCGGCCGCCGACACCTTCCGGTGACCCTTCTGCCACGGCTCGCCGGTCGGCACGAAGATGACCTCGTCGAGCGCGAACGCGTGCCCGACCTCGCTCGCCGCTACCAGGTGACCGTTGTGAATCGGATCGAAGGTCCCGCCCATCACCCCGATCCGCGAGACCGGCTCCCGGACGCCGCGGCCACCGCCGCTCGCTGCGGTATCGCGTACCGCTCGAGCCAGCTCGGTCCGGCCGGCCGATGCCCCGCCCATGCATGCCGACTCTAGCCGCCTAGCCGGGAAGGCCGGGCACCGGCGGCTCGCCGCCTGACCAGCGGCGGACCCGGACCGCCTTGCCCACCTCGGTCCGCGGCACCGCGCCCGGCGGCACCAGCGCCACCCTCACCCGCAGTCCGAGCGCCTGCTGCAGCCGGTGCTCGAGGTCGTGCCGCAGCTGATCGGGCGATTCGGCGCCTGGGGACGAGCCGGCTGAGCCGCCCGTTATCCGCTCGCAACAGGCGATCAGCTCGCGCCGACCGTCTCTCTCGTCGATGACCAGCAGGTAATCCGAGGCGACGAGGCGGGCGGCCAGCAGGACCCGCTCGATCTCGCTGGGATAGACGTTCACGCCGCGGATCACCAGCATGTCGTCCTTGCGCCCGGTCACCTTGGACATCTTCACCAGGGTGCGGCCGCACGGGCAGTCGCCCCGGCGCAGCGCCGCGATATCGCCGGTCCGGTACCGCAGCAGCGGCAGCGCCTGCTTGGTCAGCGTGCTGAAGACCAGCTCGCCGGGCACGCCGTCAGGCACCGGATCGCCGGAGACCGGGTCGACGGCCTCGACCAGGAAGTGGTCCTCGTTCACGTGCAGCCCGTCGGCCGCGACGAGGCACTCGCAGGCTACGCCGGGGCCGATCACCTCGGACAGCCCGTAGATGTCGAGCGGGCGCAGGCCGAGCAGGTCGCCGAGCCGCTCCCGCAGCTCCTCGGTCCACGGCTCGGCGCCGAACAGGCCCGCCTTCAGCGACAGCCCGTTCGCCTGGGTCAGGCCGGCCTCGGCCAGCGCCTCGCCGAGCCGGACCGCGTACGACGGCGTGCAGGCCAGGATGTCCGGCCGCAGGTCCCTGATCAGCGTCACCTGCCGGTCCGTCATGCCGCCGGAGACCGGGACGACCGTCGCGCCGAGCTCGATCGCGCCCTGGTGGATGCCGAGCCCGCCGGTGAACAGCCCGTAGCCGTAGGCGTTGTGCACGATGCTGCCCGGCCCGGCGCCGGCCGCGGCTAGCGCCCGCGCGCACATCCGGGCCCAGAGCGCGATGTCGGCCCGCGAGTAGGAGACCAGGGTCGGCCTGCCGCCGGTCCCGCTGGACCCGTGCACCGCCACGACCTCCGACCTCGGCACCGCTAGCAGCCCGAACGGGTAGCCCTCCCAGAGGTCCTGCTTGGTCGTGGCCGGCAGCCCGGCGAGCGAGTCCAGGGTGACGTCGCCGCCGCCGGTCACTCCGGCCCCGGCGAGCCGGTCAGCCTGGAGCCCTCCGGCCGCGAGCAGCCGGTCGATCAGCCCGCGCAGCCGGTCCTGCTGGAGCCCGGCCAGCAGCTCCTGAGCCATCGATTCCGCTTCCGGCTCGAAGATGGCCGGAAAGGACTCTGCCAGCATGGGGTCCAGCCTTTCCGTATCGCGCATACCATAACGCCATGAACACTGTGCCCGATCGCTCCCGCGTCCGTCTGCCGGACATCAGCTCCCGTGCTTACGAGCACCCCGCCGATCGCTCAGCGCTGGTCGCGCTGCGCAAGCTGACCGGCTTTGACGTGATTCTGAAGAACCTGGCCGGGCTGTTCAGCGACCGCAGCCTGCGGCTGATGTTCCTGGCGAGCTCGGTCCGGGCATCGGAGCAGCAGTTCCCGCAGCTCTACCAGTCCATGCTGGACGGCGCCTACGTCCTCGACCTGCCACGGGTTCCCGAACTCTTCATTAGCCAGGACCCGACGGTCAACGCGATGGCGCTGGGCACGGACAAGCCGTTCATCGTGATCACGACCGGCATGGTCGACCTGATGGATGCCGAGGAGATCAGGTTCGTGATCGGGCATGAGCTCGGGCACGTGCTGTCCGGGCACTCGGTCTACCGCACCATGCTGTTCTACCTGGTGGGCCTGGCCCAGCGACTGGCGCTCGTGCCGTTCGCCTGGGTCGGCCTCAAGGCGGTCATCTGGGGCCTTGAGGAGTGGTACCGCAAGTCCGAGCTGTCCTGCGACCGCGCCGGGCTGCTGGCCGGGCAGGACGTAGAGGCGGCCAGGCGGGCGCTGATGAAGACCGCGGGCGGCGCGCGGCTGGCCGAGCTCAGCGCCGACGCGTTCCTGGAGCAGGCGCGAGAGTACGACGCGGTCCCGGACGTACGCGAGGGTCTGATCAAGCTGCTCCAGCTGCAGGGAACCAAGCACCCGTTCGCCGTGGTGCGGTTCGCCGAGCTCGACCGCTGGGCGCGCGAGGGCGAGTACCGCGACATCCTGGCCGGCCGGTATCCGCGCCGCGATGACGACTCGGACACCTCGGTCGGCGACGAGTTCAAGGCTGCGGCGAAGTCGTATCAGGATTCCTGGAACCGCTCGGCAGACCCGCTGATCGGCGCGGTCCGCGGCGTGGCCGGATCGGCGGTCGGGGCCGGCGAGCGGCTGATGAACCGGTTCGGCGGGCGCCGGGACGACTCGGACTCCAGCGACTAGCCGAGCCAGGTCCGCGACTCCCGCGGCGAGCCACCGGGGCTCCGGTCGCGGCGCCGCAGACGCCTCGCGCGGCTTTCGCCGCGAGCTGCCGGGGCTCCGGCGGCGACTCTCGCGGCGACCGCCCTCGCGGCTCCCTCGGCGAGCCGCCGGGGTTCCGGCGACGACTCTTATTCGGCTATTACGGCAGTGCCATCAGGGCCGAGGGCACGATCGTCACGTTGAACGGCCGCTCGGCCCGGAATTCCTCGTCCACGGTGACGTGGGCGACCTCGGCATACCGGCCGTCGCGCAGCTCGAACACGGTCAGCTCGGGCCGCTTGCGGTCCGGCTCGACGATCCAGTACGAACCGATGCCGAAGGATTGGTAGACGTCCTTCTTGCGGTTCCCGTCGTACAGCCAGGCGGTACCGACAAGCCAGGCGGTACCGACAACGCTGGCCGCCCGGTGACTCGGGCTGGCGGCGGCGCGGGCTAGGAGCGGAGGTCAGCGCCCATATGGCGGGCGCGGCGGCCGAGGGCCGCCGAACGTGTAGGCCAGGTTGATCGCCGTGATCGCGATCCAGATCACCACGAGCGCCGTGAGTCCGCTCGTGCTACTCGACGGGATCGCGAGCGCGATCGCGCTGAGCGGGATGCCGAGCGACATCGAGACGATCGCGAGCGCCATCGGCCTGCGCTCGTGAACGTGCCTCATGGGCGCCTGCCTGGCTGTCGCCATGCGCTCATCGACCCGGGCGTCGATCTCCTTGCCGACCTTGTCGAGGAAGGACTCGATCACCGCCGACTGGTAGTCGGGACCCAGCTCGCGGTGCGTCTCAGCGGCTGCGCGTATCTCGTCGGGCGTCAATGAGCTACCTCTCACAAACCAAGATATATCTCATTGATGATACCGTCGCAAGCCGTGCGCTGCGGTGGCCGCGGGGACCGAGGCCGGCCGCCGGACGGGCCTGATCGTCAGGTACGCGGCGTCGGTCGCTGGCGCGGGCGAGAAGCTATCCGCCGGAACCCTGCGCACCAGCCGCATCTGGTATCTGGCGGCCCAGCTAGCCGTCTCCGCGTCCCGTGGCCGCGGGCTCGCCAGCCAGCGGGCCGCGCCGCACTCCAGGATCAGCTCGGCACCGGCGAGCGCGACCCTCGGATCGCCGAGCAGCCGCCGGAACAGCAACGTGGTCAGCGAGAACGGCGGGCTGGCGACCACCAGGAACGGCCGCCGGGGCAGCGGTACCCACCGCAGGTCAGCCTCGACCACCCGGACGAGCGGCTCGTCGGCGAAGCGGCGCCGCAGCCGCGCGGCCAGCCGCGGATCCCGTTCGATGGCGATCACGCGGGCGCCGCTGCGGGCGAGCGGCCCGGTCAGGGCGCCGTACCCGGCACCGAGATCGAGCACCAGGTCCCCCTCGCCAGCCCCGCTGGCGCGGATCAGCCGCGCGATCAGCCCGCGGTCAGTCAGGAAGTGAGCACCGGCCGGGTTCGGCGCCGGCAGCGGCCGCCCTGGCACGGAAGAACATGACCATACCCATGGTCTTCTCCTCGGCTCGGATAGCTGGCAGCGGCCTGCTGCCAGCTACGGGCTCGGCTAGCCCGTGCGTCTGTCGCGACTGCCCGACACCATAGGACGACCAGGCGCGAGCCCGCCACCGAATTATCGCCCGGCCAGCGCCGCGCCGACCGGCCGCAGCCGCACGCCTTCCACGCCCGGCCGGCGCCCGCGAGGCGATCCCGCGGCAGGCGTCAGGCCGGCTCGGCGGTGCCCAGCCCGGCCGGCCGGCCCAGGTCAGCGGCACTGCCCGGCTCGCCCAGGCGGTCCAGGTCAGCGGCACTGCCCGGCTCGGCCAGGTGGTCCAGGTCCGCGGCGCTGCCCAGCTCGGCCAGGCGGCCGAGCACCGGCGGCAGCTCGCCGGAGTAGACCACGCCGAGCCGCTGCGTGGCGCGGGTCAGCGCGACGTACACATCTCCGAGACCGCGCGGCGACTCGGCCAGGATCCGGCCAGGCTCGGCGACGATCACCGAGTCGAATTCGAGCCCTTTGGCCTGCCGCACGGTCAGCACCACGACCGGCCGCTCAAGGTCGGGCTCACGCAGATCCTGCTGCACGCCGGCCTGCTCCCCCACCGCCGCGTCCGGCAGCACGGCGCTGACCGCCGCCCCGAGCTCGGCCAGCCGTCCAGCGGGCCCGATCACCGCGAGCGTCCCTTCCCCGGCCCGCGCGGCCAGCCGCTCCGCCGCCCGGGCCACCAGGCCGGGCAGGTCCGCCGGATCCGCCGCCAGCCGCCACGGCAGCACGCCTGACTCGCGGACCGAGCGCGGCGGCTCGGCCTCCGGGTCGATCGCGGCAAGCACGTCGGCAGCGACCGTCATGATCTCGGCCGGGGTGCGGTAGTTGACGGTCAGCGGCGCCAGCCGCCACCGGTCGCCCAGGTGCGGCCCGAGCGCCTCGGACCACGACCGGGCCCCCGCCGTGTCGCCCGTCTGAGCCACATCGCCGACCACCGTCATCGACCTCGCCGGGCAGCGGCGGATCAGCATCCGCCACGCCATCGGCGACAGCTCCTGCGCCTCGTCCACGATCACGTGGCCGAACGCCCAGGTCCGGTCGGCCGCCGCCCGTTCGGCCGCGGTGAGGTAGACGCCGGACTCCTGCCGAGCGGCCAGCCTGGCAGCGTCGAGCATGTCGGCGCCCATCAGGATCTCGGGATCGTCCTCGTCGTCGCGGCCGATGATCTCAAGCACGCCGCGCGCGTACGCCTCCTCCTCCTCGCGCTGCCGCCTGGCCAGCGCCTTCGCCACCCGGTCGTCGGTGCCGAGCAGCTCGGCGGCCTCGTCAAGCAGCGGCACGTCGGCAGCCGTCCACGGCGAGCCAGGAGCACGCCGCAGCAGCGCCCGCTGGGCCGCCGTCAGCGACGACGCGGCGGAGTCGAGCAGGCGGCCCGAGGCCAGCAGATCGGTGAGCAGCTGCCGCGGGGTCAGCACCGGCCACAGCTTGTCGATCGCCGCCCGGACGTCAGCGTCCGCGCGCAGCTCGGCCCGCAGATCATCGATGTCCGCCCGGCCCATCAGGTTCGCGCCGCCCAGCGGGTCGGTGCCCAGCCTGGCGGTCGCCAGCCTGGCCAGCTCGCCGATCACCTCAGCCGCGAACACCTGCCGGGCCTGGTTGTGCCGCAGCCGCGACCGCCGCGCCCGCTCCCTCGCTCTCGCCAGCGCCGGCCTGCTGAGCCGGTAAAGATCTTTTTCGAAACGAATCGCCACTCCCTCATGCGGCACGCGCTGCCGGTCCCGGACCGCCGCGGCGATCACCCTGGCCATCGCCGCTCGGCCCTTGACCTGCGCGATCTCGGCAGGCTCGGTGCCGGTGGCGGCGATGCCCGGCATCAGGTCGCCGACAGTGGCCATCAGCACGCTGGTCTCGCCGAGCGACGGAAGCACCTGGCCGATGTAGCGCAGGAAGGTGGTGTTGGGGCCCACCAGGAGCACGCCGCGCTTCTCCAGCTGACGCCGGTAGGTGTAGAGCAGGTAGGCGGCCCGGTGCAGAGCGACCGCGGTCTTGCCGGTTCCTGGGCCGCCCTGAACGACGAGCACGCCCGGCAACCCTGCGCGGATGATCCGGTCCTGCTCGGCCTGGATCGTCTCGACGATGTCGCGCATCCGCCCGGTGCGGCTCGCGTTCAGGGCGGCGAGCAGTGCCGACTCCCCGGTCAGTCCCTCGTGCCTGGTCGGGTCCGCGGCGGCCAGGTCGAGTACCTCGTCGTCGAGCCGCAGCACGGTCCTGCCGCGGGTCTTGATGTGCCGCCGTACCCGCACCTCACCCGGCGAGGCGGCCGTGGCCAGGTAGAACGGCCTGGCAGCCTCGGCCCGCCAGTCCATCAGCAGCTGGTCGTAGTCGTCGTTGTCGGCGTGCATGCCGAGCCTGCCGACATAGCTGCGGGCCCCGTCATTGAATTCCATCCGGCCGAAGCACAGCCCGTTCTCCGCGGCGTCGAACTGCGCGAGCTGCTGCCGGTACATCACCGTCAGCGCTTCCCGCTCGGTCCTCGCGGCCGGCGTGCCGCCGGCCTGCCTCAGCACCCTGGCGAGCCGGCCCGCGGCCCGCTCCCTGAGCTCGTCCAGCCGGTCGTAGAGCCCGGTGATGTACTTCTGCTCGAGGTCCTTTTCGATCACGGCACGGTCCTGCATGGACAAGTGCGTGTCCCTCCGGCTAGTGAAAAAACTGCCCACACAGCTTAGTCGCTGACCCCCGTACCCGATCTGTGCGCGCAGCCGCCACACTCCCGGGACCGCCGGCGCGGACCTGCGAACTCAGGCAGCACCGCCGCAGCCAATCGCGGACTACGCAGCCGGGCGCCATCGCGGCGGACGACGCGCCGCCGCCTTGCCGTGGCTCGGCGTTATCGGGATGGGCGGCCGTGCTCGAGGCGGGGGTCCGAACCGCGCGGGCCGAAGCCGGCCCCGGTGGGAAGCTTCGGGTCCCAGTCGAACACGACGGCGTCATCCTCATCGCCAATCAGCACCTCGGCGCCCGGCTCTGCGCCCGCTTCGGTGAGCGCCTCCTCGATGCCGAGCTTCGCCAGCCGGTCGGCCAGGTACCCCACGGCCTCGTCATTGCCGAAGTCCGTCTGCGTGATCCAGCGGCGCGGCTTGGTGCCCCGGATCAGGAAGCTGTTCGGTCCGGTCCGCACCAGCTCGAAGTCCGGGCCGTCCACCGCGCGCGGCCTGATCACGAGCCTGGTCGGCAGCGCCTCAGGTGCCGAGCGCCTGGCGCCGGAGATCACGGTCGCCATCGCGAACGCGAGCTCACGCAGTCCCTCACCCGAGGCCGCCGACACCGGGCAGACGGTCAGCCCTCTGGCCTCCAGGTCAGGCGCGACCATTTCGGCGAGCTCCCGTGCATCGGGAACGTCGATCTTGTTCAGCGCCACGATCCTCGGCCTGGCGGCCATGCCCGCGCCGGTCGCGACGTCATAGGCGTCGAGTTCCGCCTCGATCACGTCGAGGTCGGTGACCGGGTCGCGGCCAGGATCGGCCGTGGCGCAGTCCACGACATGCACCAGCACCGTGCAGCGCTCGACATGGCGCAGGAAATCAAGGCCAAGACCCTTGCCCGCGCTGGCGCCGGGGATCAGGCCAGGCACGTCGGCCACGACGAACTGGGTCTCACCGGCCTCGACGACCCCCAGATGCGGGATCAGGGTCGTGAAGGGGTAGTTCGCGATCTTGGGGCGCGCGGCCGACATCGCCGAGATCAGCGAGGACTTGCCCGCGTTCGGGAAGCCGACCAGGCCGGCATCGGCGATCGTCTTCAGCTCAAGCATGAGCTGCTTGTGCTCGCCGGGCTCACCACGCAGCGCGAAACCGGGCGCCTTCCGCTTCGCGGACGCCAGCGCGGCGTTGCCGAGCCCGCCATGCCCGCCCGTCGCCGCCGCGAACCTCGTTCCCATGCCGATCAGGTCGGCGAGCACCTCTCCATCGGCGTTCTTGACGACCGTGCCGTCCGGTACGCACACGATCAGGTCCGCGCCCTCCGCGCCGCTGCGATGAGAGCCCGAGCCTGGCTTGCCGTCACCGGCCCGGCGCAGCGGCCTGCGATGAAAGTCGAGCAGCGTCGCCGTGCCCGGATCCACCTGCAAGATCACGTCGCCGCCACGGCCTCCGTTGCCGCCGTCCGGGCCGCCGAGCGGCTTGAATTTCTCGCGATGGACCGACGCGCACCCGTCGCCGCCATCGCCGGCCTGCACGCGCAGCTCGGCCTGATCAGCGAACTCCGCCATCCCAGCCCCCTTGGAAGGATTGCCCGGCAGCCAGCTCGCCGACCTGGTACCACTCCTGGTCTAGCCGCGCGAGCCAGGCCGGTCTGGCTCAGGGACCGACTTAGCACGGATTTCGTGGCCACAAACCATCCCAAAACCGGCGTGATCATGACCGAAATCCGTGCTAAGTCCGAAAGCGGGACTGGCCAGCCGGTAGCCCGTCCGCCGATCCCGCGGCCCCGGCTACGACCTCAGGCCGCCTCGGCCGCGACCGGGATCACGCTGACCGCCCTGCGGCCGCGCCTGGTGCCGAACTCGACCCGGCCGCGCACCAGCGCGAAGAGCGTGTCGTCACCGCCACGTCCGACGCCGGTGCCCGGGTGGAAGTGCGTGCCGCGCTGGCGCACGATGATCTCGCCGGCGTTGACCAGCTGCCCGCCGTAGCGCTTCACGCCCAGCCGCTGGGCGTTGGAGTCGCGTCCGTTCCGGCTGGACGAGGCGCCCTTCTTGTGTGCCATCTCAGACCTTCTTCTTCTGGGTGGCGCGCGCCGCTGGCGTACCAATGCCGGTGATCTTCACCTGCGTGTACTTCTGCCGGTGGCCCTGCCGACGCCGGTAGCCGGTCTTGTTCTTGTAGTGGATCATGTTGATCTTGGGGCCGCTCGCCGGTCCCAGGATCTCGGCGGTGATCTCGTAGTCCCCGAGCTCAGCCCGGTCACTGATCACCTTGCCGTCATCCACGATGAGCACGGCCGGCAGCGTAATGGCCGAGCCAATCTCACCGGCGAGCTTGTCCACGGTCAGGACGTCGTCAACCGACGCCTTCTCCTGCCTGCCACCGCAGCGAACGATCGCGTACACGAAAGAACTCTCTCTCCCTGGTGCCAGCCCGCCGCGGGATTCGCGGAATCGATCGACATCGAGGCGACCGGGCTTGCCAACATTACGCGCCGCTCGCCCGCAGGATCTGCGCCGGTGGGCAGCCAGACACGCCGACCACAAAGACTATCAGACCGCGCGCCCGTCAGCCGCCGGGCTGTTCGTCCGATCCGGTCCTGGCGACCTGCGCCGGCTCGGCAGTCATGACGGGCTCAGATGCCTCATCAGACCCGCCCGGCCTGCCTGGCCCTTCGGCCCGCCCAGACTGGCCGCGATCGGCCGTCCGCGCGCTACCAGACCGCCCGGCCCTCCCGGCCTGCCCGCTCGGTCCATTGGCGGCGGCCGGTCCGACAGTCTCAGCAGGCTCGCTGATCCCGGCGGACGCACCGCTCCCTGCCGGCCCGTTGGCACCGGCCGGCCCGACCGGCCCGACCGGCTCGCTGATCCCGGCGGACGCACCG
>Ga0209415_10013472_pt1 | contig 13483 bp, 10 predicted proteins | sample PeaSoiSIISIP2007_FD_187696 | JGI IMG/M metagenome (GOLD analysis project Ga0209415, IMG submission 187696) | Peat soil microbial communities from Weissenstadt, Germany - SII-SIP-2007 (SPAdes) (version 2) | ecosystem: Environmental > Terrestrial > Soil > Wetlands > Peat | place: Germany... | reverse complement strand
AGGAAGGCGTGCTTCACGCGTCCAACGACTTCAACGTCAGCTCGCTTCCGCTGCAAATCCGTCTGCATACGACGATGATGAACGATCCGGCGCTGATCACCAAGGTGCTGTCAAATCCCAACGACGAAATCCGCACGACTTCGTGGTTTAAACGACATGCGACTATTCAGGAGGCCAAGGCCGACCTCGCCGACGGAGAATTGCAGGTCACCTCCTCGCCCGATTCGCCCTTGATCGTTGTCAGCATGACCGACAGCGATCCCAAGTCCTGCCAGGTCCTCGTCCAATCCTTCGTCGATCAGTACATCAAGGACCAGCAGGAAAAAAGCCGCGATCGCCAGTACAGCTTCAACCAGGACCTGGCACAACAACGAATCGCTGCCGAGGGCCAGGTGAAACTGGACGACGGCGACATTTCCGACCTTCTGGTGGAACTGAGTTCCGACGGCGTATCCGGCACCGTCACCAAGATCAGCGAGAAGGACATGTCGCTGCAGGCGATGCTGCAAAATCGCCAAGCCGCCACGCTCGACGCGCAGAATGCCAAGGAGCAATACAATACGCTGGAGATGCAGATCGCCAATGATCCGAACAACGTTCCGCAGGTCGAGGAGCAGGTCAACAAGGACCCCCAAATTCTCAACCTCAGGCAAATGCAAACCAACTACGAGTTGAATCTGGGTCAGGCTCTGGGGGGCAATATGGGTGCCGATAGCCCGATGCTTCAAAACATCAAGCGGCAGAAGGACATGATCGACCGCAGGGAGAAGACCGAAGAAGAGAAGGCGAGAGTCCGCTACCGGAGCCAGGTCGAACAAGCCCTCAAGCAAAAAGTGCAGGAGGCCCAGGCCCGCGCCGACATGATGGATGCCAATATCACGAAACTCAACGGCCAGATGGCCCAACTCACGGAGCGCATGCAACAGTTGATTCAGAAGCAGGCGGAGCGCGCCCTGGATGAGGATAAGCTGAAGGGAATTGAGAATCGCCTGGAGATGATCACCAGCTACAACGCCAGGCACGACATCGGCGGCGTGGAATGGGAATCGCAACCGGAGCTTCCGGAGATTCCCAGTTTCCCCAAGCTTGCGGTGACCATGCCGGTGTCGATCGCGCTGGGGCTTATCCTGGCGCTGGGGATCGCCTTCCTGCGCGAACTGCTGGATACCACCATCCGCTCGCCGCGCGACATCACCCGCGTCGGGTCGTTGAACCTTCTCGGCATGGTTCCCCACGAGGACGACGACCCGCAATCCGCCGGCGCTCGCCTGCCCGTCGTCATCTTTGAGGCGCCGCATTCCATGATGGCCGAGCAGCTTCGACAGGTGCGAACGCGCCTTCAGCACAGTTCTTCCTTGGATACCACCCGCAGCATCCTGATCACCAGCCCCTCGCCCGGCGACGGGAAATCCACCATCGCCTGTAACCTCGCCAGCGGTCTGGCGCTCAACGGCCGGCGCATCCTGCTGGTCGACGCCAATTTCCGCCGTCCCGACCTGCATCGAGTCTTCAACCTCGCCAACGAGCAGGGATTCTCCGACGTCCTGAACACTCTCGATTTATTCGAGCATGCCGTCCAGGAAACCCAGGTTCCCAACCTGTTCGTCCTGCCCAGCGGCCACAAGCCCACCAACGCCACAGAACTGGTCGAAAGCCAGTTGCTTGTCGATTTCATCGAACGCGCACTCGAGGAATTCGACCACGTGATCTTCGACAGCGGTCCTCTGCTGTTCGTTTCCGAAACCGTGGCCCTTGCCCCCCGCGTCGATGGCGTCGTCAGCGTCGTTCGCGCCCACACCAACACCCGCGGCGTTCTGTCTCGCATGCGCGACACGCTCCGGCAGGTCAAGGCCGAACATCTCGGCGTCGTCCTCAACGCCGTCCGCGCCCAGGGCGGCGGATACTACGGCCGCAACATCCGAACCTACTACGAATACCAGGACAACGGCGGACAAGCCGCGTAAAGCCGCGGATCGAACAATTCTGGTGTGAACGAACCGCGGCGCCGATTCGAAAGATCGGCGCCGCGGTTATTTAGTTACACTTTAGGCTCATGAAGACCGACCCGGACTCCATCATCCTCTTGCCCGCGCCGCGGCGAATGGAGCGCACCGCTGGGCAATCCGACGCACCCGCGGTGGAGCGGATTGATCCGACGGTGATGCGCGGACATGGCTATCGGCTTTCGATCACGCCGCAAGCCTGCCGAATCGTTGGCCACGATGCCGCGGGGGTTTTCTACGGCCGGCAGACGCTGGCGCAGCTTCGCAGGCAGTTCCCCGCGTCGTTGCCCTGCCTCGAGATAGAAGATTGGCCGGATTTCCCGGCGCGCGGCGTGATGCTCGACATTAGCCGCTGCGAAGTTCCCACGATGCCGACGCTGTTTTCGGTTGTCGAGCTGCTGGCCGAGTGGAAAATCAATCAACTTCAGCTTTACACCGAGCACACCTTCGCCTACCGCGGCCACGAACAGGTCTGGCAAAACGCCAGCCCCATGACTGCCGATGAGGTCCGTCAACTCGACCAGTATTGCAAATCGCGATTTATCGAACTGGTGCCGAATCAAAACAGCTTCGGACACATGGACCGTTGGCTGAAGCATCCGCGATATTTGCCGTTGGCTGAGGCGGCCCAGGGTTCGGATACGCCGTGGGGATACCGTTGGGAAGGGCCGTTCAGCCTTTGTCCGACCGATCCGGGAAGCCTTGAACTGTTGGCCGATTTGTATTCCCAGCTTCTGCCGAATTTCACCAGCCGCCTGTTCAACGTCGGCTGCGACGAGACCTTCGATATCGGCCAGGGCAGGAGCAAAGACGAATGCCGCCGGCGCGGCGTGCATCGCGTGTACCTGGATTTTCTGCATCGCGTTAACGAGTTGGTCGCCCGCCACGGCCGGCGGATGATGTTCTGGGGCGATGTCATTCTCAAAGACCCGCAACTGATCGAAGAATTGCCTAAAGACGCGATTGCCCTGAATTGGGGTTACGAGGCCGATCATCCGTTCGACGCCGAGGCGCGCCGATTCAGCGAGAGCGGCGTGGAGTTTTACGTCTGTCCGGGCACCAGCAGTTGGTGCAGCATCGCCGGGCGAACGGACAACATGCTTGCCAATCAGCGCGCCGCGGCCGAAGCGGGCCTCAAATACGGGGCCGTTGGATACCTCAATACGGACTGGGGCGATCACGGGCATCTGCAATATTTGCCGATGAGTTTTGCCGGCCTGGCGGCCGGGGCGGCGCTAAGCTGGTGCCTGCAATCGAATCGCAATTTGCCGCTGGCGCGGGCGCTGGATCTTCACGCCTTTGCCGATGAAGCGGCAGTCATGGGCCGGGCGGCGTGCGAGTTGGGCAATGTCTACAAGGCCGTGGGAAAACTCCTCCCCAATCGCTCGGCGTTGTTCAACATTCTTGTGCCTTCATCCGCGCACGGCGATCCGATGGAGGGAATCGAGCGCGGAGGTTTGGAACGGGCGGAAGCGGCGATCGAGTCCGCGATGCAAAATGTCCATTCAGCAAAGATGTCGCGAGCGGATGCGCAACTGATTAAGGACGAATTTGCCAACGTAGCGGCGATGCTGCGCTATGCCTGCCGCAAGGCAAGGGGCGAGGCGACGCCGGCGGAATTGGCGCTGATCGTCCAACGGCATCGCCAGTGCTGGCTGGCGCGGAATCGACCGGGCGGTTTGGAGGAGAGCGTGGGGAAGCTGACTACCTCATAACGGATTCCGGTATTCCAATCGGCAATTGGCAATCGGCAATCGGCATTCGTAAGATGCCGCCATGGGCGAGCGGGTGACAATCATCGGCGACGGGGCGATGGCGACGGTCTGTTCGCTGCTCCTGAGCCAGGGCGGGCACGACGTGACGCTTTGGGGCGTGTTCGAGGATTCGATCACCCGGATGATCCAGAACCGCGAAAATCAGCGGTTCCTGCCCGGCGTGAGATTGCCGCCGGACGTCCGCCTCACCGCCAACGACGCCGAATGCTTCGACGGCTGCACGCTGATTCTCTCCGCCGTCCCCACGCAATACATGCGCAGCGTGTGGAAGCGGCTTGCCTGCCACCTGCCGGCGGGCGTGCCGATCGTCTCGGTTGCCAAGGGGATCGAAAACCAAACCCTGTTTCGACCGACACAAATCGTGATGGACGTAGTCGGGCGCGGCCGTGGCCTGGCGGCGCTGTCCGGACCCAACATCGCCGCGGAACTGGCGCGATATCTCCCCGCGACCGCCGTGGCTGCCGCCGAGGACGCCGAGTTGGCCCGCCGCGTCCAGAGCGTTTTTTCAACCCAGTGGTTCCGCGTCTACACTAACTGCGACGTGATCGGCACGGAACTGGCCGGCGCCACCAAAAACGTCATCGCCATCGCCGCGGGAATCCTCGATGGCCTGGCCGCCGGCAACAACGCCAAGGCCGCATTGGTCACCCGCGGCCTGGTGGAGATCACCCGTCTGGGCGTGGCCATGGGAGCGCAGGAATCCACGTTCCAGGGCCTGGCCGGGTTGGGCGATCTCATCACCACTTGCGTCAGCCCCGAAGGCCGCAACCGCACCGTCGGCGAGCAGATCGGCAAAGGCCGAAAACTTCGCGACATTCTCGAATCAATGGACAGCGTGGCCGAAGGCGTCCCGACGACGCGCAGCGTGCGCGAGTTGTCGATCCGCCACAAGGTTGAAATGCCGATCACCGAGGCCGTGCATTCGGTGCTGTTCGAGGGGACAGAGGTGATCCAGGCGCTGACGACCCTGATGACGCGCCAGGCCAAGCCGGAATGAGGGTCCGAGTCGCTCCGCCGTTATATGTGCGCCGCAGCGGTTAACCGGTCCGGCTTGCTTTCCAACTCTCCATTGGTCGACTCGGGTTCGCCATACGTCGCGCCAAACTCGTCCTCGAGGTTGTAGCCCGCTTCTCCATGCTGGCTGAGATCGAGACCGGCGTATTCGTCTTGCGCCGGCACTCGCAGTCCCATAACCGCCCGGACGATCACGAGGATCACCAGAGACCCTACGAGGGCAAAGCCGCCGGTAATCGCCAGGGCGATGACCTGGTGAACCAGGGCGGTTGACGATCCTTCGATAAGTCCGAGTTTGGTGACGTTTCCAAAGCCCGACGGCGTGTTGACCACGGCGACCGCGAAGACGCCGGTGAGAATGGTTCCCAGGGCTCCACCGACGCCATGCACGCCAAACACGTCAAGGCTGTCGTCGTATCCCAGCATCTGTTTGAGAGTGGTTGCGGCAAGGTAGCAGACGATTCCAGCCGAGGCGCCGATGGCGATCGCCCAGATCGGCAGCGTGAATCCGGAGGCGGGAGTGATTGTCGCCAACCCCGCAACGGCGCCGGAGATGATGCCCAGAACCGTGGGTTTGCCCGTCCAGATCCACTCGATGGAGACCCAGGCCAAGGCGCCGGCGGCGGCGGCGAAATGCGTGTTGACCAGCGCGTATCCCGCCAGTGCGCCCGCGGACAGGGCACTTCCGGCGTTGAATCCGAACCATCCAACCCACAGCATGGCGGCGCCGATAACGGCAAGCACCATGCTATGCGGCGGCATCGGGTGCGTGCGATATCCATGCCGCCGGCCCAGCATCAGCGCGGCCACCAGCGCCGAAATCCCGGCGCTGACGTGCACCACCATACCCCCGGCGAAATCCATCGCGGGGATCGCTCCGCCGTATGACGAGCTCAACAAGCCGCCCTTGCCCCAGACCATGTGGGCCAGCGGGCAGTACACAAGCAAAAGCCACGCCGTCGAAAAAACCAACATGGAAGAGAATTTGATTCGCTCGGCATAGGCGCCGCAGATGAGCGCCGGAGTAATGACCGCGAACATCATCTGGAAAGCCATCCACACGGTGTGGGGGATGGTGGGCGCATATTCCACCGGAGCGGCGCCGACCTCGCGCAGCATGGCAAAGCGCAACCCGCCGAAAAACGGCGTCCCCACGTCGAAGGCCAGCGAATAGCCGATCACCGCCCAAACGATGCTCACCACCGCCATGAGGGCGAAACAGTGCATCATGGCGGAGAGGACGTTCTTCTTTCGCAGAAGTCCGCCGTAAAACAGCAGCAGTCCCGGCCCGGTCATCATGAGCACCAGGGCCGTGCTGACGAGCATCCAGGCCGTGTCCCCGGCATTGATGCTCTTGGGATCGCCCAGTCGCACCGGTTCGGCCGCCCAGGCGCCCGTTGGCGTCCATAGAAACAACACCAGAACTGCCAGCGCGCAGAGCCGCCCAGTCAATTTCCCATTCATGTTTTCCTCCGCTACCAGGCCGGTGACGCCATTACCTCCAACGGCTCGACCGGGCCCGGATTACTCCGCCGAAATTCAATACAAAGATTCCGACGGTCCTCGAATCCAACCATGAAAAACCGCAGCTACAAAGCTTGTTCATTGGTTTCGCCGGTGCGGATGCGAATTACCTGTGCGACGGGATAGATGAAGATTTTCCCATCGCCCACCTCTCCGGTGCGCGCCGCCTCGACGATTGCTGCCGTTGCTTTCTCCAGGTCCTCCGATTTCACGCAAACCTTGATCAACACCTTGGGTACGAATCCAACGTCCATCTTCGCGCCGCGATACCGTTCGGTATGTCCCATTTGGCGGCCGAACCCCTTGCATTCCATCGCGGTGACCCCCAGCACCCCCAATTTCGCCAGCGCCTGTTTGACCCCGTCAATCTTGTGTGGCTTGATGACAGCCTCGATCATCTGCATTGGAGGGACCTCCAAATCGGCCAAGTGGCTCCATTGTATGGATTTCGGTCCATACTAGCCAACTTAAACTTCGCATTATCCTGGTTAGGCTCTGACGACGTGAGTTTCCAAACTATCGACAGTGGGCGATAAGGGATTCGAACCCCTGACTTCCACCTTGTAAGGGTGGCACTCTAGCCGCTGAGTTAATCGCCCTTGCCGAGAAATTCTAACCGGCCGAGGGCGGGAAGTCATGCGCCGCGGGGGACATCCGGCTCTGTGCCAGCGCGTGGAAGCAAGCCGCGCCCAGCGCCAAGGCGCCCCACGTCACGTTACCGTACCACGCGAACACGTCGCCCAGCGCGGTGTAGAAAATGAAGTGGTCGAGCAGGCCGATCACGATCACGCAAATGAGCATTGACCATGCGGCGAAGCGATCATGGTTTACGATGGCCATGCGGGCGACGAAAAATCCGGGGAGAATCAGAATGCCGAAGTGCGTCTTGTGCGACATCGGCGAAAGTAGAAGCATCAGGATGAAAACCAAGGCGCATTCGAGGCCGGCGCGGTGCGGGTCGGAAGTGCGGCGCAAAGGTCGTCCGATGGCCCAGGCGGCGGCGATGAGCAGGGCGAATTCGACGCCGTACACAAGCATCTTCAGCGCAATTGGGGAAATGATCCCCTGGTTGTAGGTGATGACGAGTTGGTGATTGGCGATGTGCCAGCCGGTGGTGAAGAATCGGTGGGCGGCGCCGGCGAGGGATTGATTGATGGTCACGTCAACGTACCACTGTCCGACCTGGCCGCTGGCGGGTTTGACGATGCGCGTGTACCACTCGGCGAGCCAGATGCCCTGGGGGGCGCGATGGATGACATCGGGCAGAAGGTTCATGGCGACGGCGAGAAAGACGGTCCAGACGGCCGCGAGCCAGCGGCCGCGCCAGGCGAGATAGGGGGCCATGATCAGAGGCGGTCCCTTGAAGGCGGCGGCGATTCCCCAGGCGGTGGCGGCCGGAAAGTCGCGGCCACGTTGCCAGGCGTAGCAGCCGGCCACGAGCAACGCATCGATCAGGATGTCGGATTGCTGGTGGCCGAAGGCGCCTTGGACGTATCGCATCCCCGCGATCAGCCCGAGCAGGCAGATGATGGATTCGGTTCTGTTCCATCGCGCGCCGTTGAGCGGCCGGCCGCCGCTGATTTTCCAACTCAGCTTCCAAAGCGTGGTCAGCGCGATGGCCTGAACGAAAAACCAACCTGCCCGGCTAAGCCAACGTGGCAAAAATGCGAAGGGGATCGCCAGCATCGCGTGGAAGGGCGGATAGGTGAACGGATGGTTCAACTGAAATTGGTTGATGCCCGGGCCGTAGAGGTCGCCGCCTCGGACTAATACGGTTGCGGAGTGGACGAAGACCTGCTCCCATTCGGAATTGGCGGGTTTGGCGATGAGAAGCAGGATGCCGTTGACCAGGAGATAGACCGCGCCGGCGATGAGAAAGGGATGATCAACAATCCGATGCAGAACTGGACTCACCTGAGGCGAATTCATGTGAGGCCGGTTTTGTATCGGAAAGGGAATGGGATAGCCATCCCCCGGCTTTTCCCTATAATGCCGAGCCAAAGGATTTCCAAAGTGCCCGAATCAATTGCCAGGCCGATGAGCGTGCCGACTTTTGCGGGAGGCTCCAGCTTCCTGCTTCGCCGGTTGCATTCCCTTACCGGGCTGATCTTCGGCGGATACATCATCGTCCACCTGCTCGTGAACGCGACGCTGATCCAGGGCGGCAGCGGGACCAACGACATCTATCAACTCCAGGTGGACAAGATTCACGCTCTGCCGTTTTTGTGGGCCGTGGAATGGATCTTCATCTACCTTCCAATCCTCTTCCACACGGTTTACGGGGTATGGATCATCATTGGCGGCCAGCCGAACGTGGAGAAATACCCGTATGCCAGGAATTATTTCTACCTCGTTCAGCGCGTCAGCGCGGTGCTGATCGCGCTGTTTCTTCTCTTCCACGTGCTAGGCATGAAGGGGCTTTGGGGCAGCGCGCTGCAATTCATCCCCGAAGATGCCACTCGCAGCACGGCCCGGCACATCAATTCCAGCTTGTGGGTCGCCTATTTTGTCTATCCGATCGGGATCGTTGCCTCGTGTTTTCATCTGGCCAACGGGATGTGGACGGCGGCCATCACCTGGGGTCTCACGATCAGCGCCGGCTCCCAACGGAGATGGGGATACGTTTGCTCCGCCTTGTTCGTTTTCACGCTGATCTGCGGGTTCCTGGCCCTCGGGGCGGCCATTCACGACAAAGCAATCCTCGTGCACTGAGATAACGATATGGATCGCCAAGTCATCGACGAGTTTGAGACGGCCGGTGAAAAGCTGGCCAAGGCGATTGGCGGACTCACCCGGCAAGACCTGCTGTGGGTTCCCCCGCCGGGCGCGGGCATCGGCCGGTGGTCCATTCAGCAAATCGTGCTTCATTTGATGGATGATGAGCTGATCTGGTCGGCCCGCATGAAGCAGATCATCGCCGAAGACGATCCCCAGATCGTCGGCTTCGACGAGAGCAAATTTGCCTCCAAGCTGTTTTACGAGGAGCAGGATGCCCAGACTGCCGTTCGGATACTGGACTTGAACCGCCGGCAATTAGCTCCGATGTTCCGGAAGCTGCCGGATTCGGCCTTCGTCCGCACGGGCCGGCACAACGACCTCGGCGTCATCACCCTCGGCCAGAGCGTGAAATGGACCAACGAGCATCTCGACCATCACACGCTCTACATCCACATGAAACGCGACCGGCTGGGCAAAGCGCTGAAGGATCCGTCGGCGACGGCGGCGAGGTATTGAGGAACCGGCATGGATCTCAAGATCGTCGATCAATACGAATCCGGCGGGGACAAGCTGAAAGCGGCGATTGCCGGGCTGTCCAAGCAGGAGATGCTCTGGACTCCGCCGCCGGACGCCGGGATCGGAAATTGGTCGATTCAGCAAATCATCCTTCATTTGCTGGATGCGGACCTCATCTGGGCGGCGCGAATGAAATGCATCATCGCCGAGGAAAACCCGCTCATTCTAGGCTATGACGAGAGCAAGTTTGCCGCCAGCCTGCTTCCCGCGGAACAGGACGCGGAAAACGCGGTGCGGATCTTCGACCTGAATCGGCGGCAATTCACGCGGGTTTTGCGCAAACTTCCCGATTCGGCGTTCTCCCGGACCGGCCGGCACAACGAACGCGGCGTCATCACCCTTGGGCAAAGCGTTCAATGGATGGTCGAGCACGTGGATCATCACCTGAACTTCATTCGTAAAAAGCGCGACAAGCTCGGCAAACCGTCGAAGGATTAGTCCCCATGGCCGCGGCAGCAAAAAGAGTCATCGTGATCGGCGGCGGACTGGCGGGGCTGGCGTGCTCCGTCAAGCTCGCCGAGGACGGCGTCAACGTCGATCTGTTCTCGATGGTCCCCGTGAAACGCAGCCATAGCGTTTGCGCCCAGGGCGGCATTAACGCCTGCAACGACATTGCCCGCCAACAGGGGTACAGCGAGTGGATTCATTTCGACGAAACGGTGCTCGGCGGCGATTTCCTGGCCGATCAGCCGCCCGTGCTGGAGATGTGCAACTGGGCCCCGCGCATCATCGATCTTCTGGACCGCATGGGCGTGCCGTTCAACCGCACCCCCGAAGGCCAGCGCGAATTGCGGCTCTTCGGCGGCTCGCTGGTCAAACGCACCTTCTTCGCCGGCGCCACCACCGGCCAGCAATTGCTCTACGCTCTCGACGAACAAACCCGCAGATATGAAGCCGATGGTTTGGTCAGCAAATACGAGTTCTGGGAATTCCTCTGCCTGGTGATCCACGACAATCAATGCGTCGGCATCGTCGCGCAGGACATGCGAACCATGCAAATCCGCGCCTTCCGCGCCGATGCCGTGGTGATCGCCACCGGCGGCTGCGGGCTGATCTTCGGGAAATCAACGAACTCGGTGATCTGCACCGGCGGAGCGGCGTCGCGCTGCTATCAGGCCGGGGCCAAATACGGAAATCCCGAATTCATCCAGGTCCATCCCACCGCCATCCCCGGCGAGGACAAATGCCGGCTCATCAGCGAATCCGCCCGCGGCGAGGGCGGGCGCGTCTGGGTCCCCAAACGCCCCGGTGACAACCGCCATCCCAACAGCATCCCCGAATCCGAACGGTTTTATTTCTTCGAAGAGCGATATCCCAAGTACGGCAACCTGGTCCCCCGCGACATCGCTACCCGCGAAATCTTCCAGGTCTGCACGGAAATGAAGCTCGGCGTCGGCGGCGGGAACATGGTCTATCTCGATCTGGGCGACATCGTCAAAAAAATCGGCCGCCAGGGCGTCCTCGACAAGCTCGAAGGGATTCTCGAGATTTACGAGAAATTCGTCGGCACCGATCCGTTGGACGAGCCGATGAAGATTTTCCCCGCCGTTCACTACTCCATGGGCGGGCTTTGGACGGGATTCAAAAAGGACGAAAAAACCGGCGGGCTGAAGTTCGGCGATCCGGCCAACATGGCCACCAGCATTCCCGGCCTCTATGCCATGGGCGAGGTCTCCTTCGCCTATCACGGTGCCAATCGCCTGGGCGCCAATTCGCTGCTGAGCTGCATTTTCGACGGGCTCTTCGGCGGGCGATGCGTCAAGAACTATTGCACCGACGTGGCCGCCGCCGCGGCCGACGACGTGCCCCAATCGGTCCACGACGCCGCCGTCAAACGCGAGACCGACCGGCAGAATTGGCTCGTCAACAACCAGGGCGACGAGAATCCGTATCTCCTCTGGCAGGAAATGGGCCGGTGGATGACCGACAACTGCACCGTGGTCCGACACAACGAGCGGCTCCAGCAGACCCTGGAGCGCTGCCAGCAATGGAAGCAGCGATACCGGCGGATCAAGCTTTCGGACACGGGGATGTGGACCAACCAGAACCTGAGCTTTGCCCGCGCCACGCGCGACATGATCGTGCTGGCCGAGGCGATTTTGCAGGGGGCGCTGCTGCGGAACGAATCGCGCGGAGCGCATTACAAGCCGGCGTACCCGAATCGGAATGACGAGGAATTCCTCAAGGCGACGATCGCCGAATACGACGCCACCGGCGATTCGCCGCGGATCAGTTATGCGCCGGTGGACATCAGTCTGGCCCCGCCCCGGGCGCGCGAATACGGCAAAAAAGCCGACGCCCCCACCCCCGCCGCCGCCAAACCGGAAAAAGCGATGGCATGACTTCCCGAAAAAATCTCCTCATCAGTTGGGCAATCCTCGCCGGCTTGATTGCCCTCGGCGCCGGGCTTCGGTTTCATCAAATCACCAAGGTCGGGCTTTGGCCGGATGAGTTCTGGTCGTCGGTGCATCTGGCAACCGGGCGCGGCTCGGCGGTCCTCGATCTGCCGGCCGGAGTGTTGTTCGATCCGCCGCCGCCGACCTTGCTCCAAGGCGCGCCGCCATGGTGGCACATCTGGACCGGCCTTGCCGGCATCGTTCATCCGCCGCTTTATCTGATCCTCCTCCGCTGGTGGATGGACGCATTTGGCTCGGGCGATCTTTCCACGCGGGCATTTTCCGCGCTGGCGTCGCTGGCGGGCATCGCGGTTTTGTTCAACGTTCTTCGCCGGACGGTCTCCGCCCATGCCGCGCTGCTCGGCGCCGCCTTCATGGCCATCTCCCCCATGCAAATCAATTTGAGCCAGCAAACCAGGCCATATCCGCTGCTGGCACTGTTTGGCCTGCTGGCATGCCAGGTGATCGTCCGCATCGAACGGCAGGGGGCCCCGCCCGGACGTCTGATCCAACTTGGGCTGGCGATGGCGGCGATGGCGCTGACGCACTATTTTTCCCTCGGCGGACTCCTGGCGGTTTTCTTTTACGCGCTGAATCGCCTGCGCGGCGCGGATCGGCGGAGAACGATGACCGCCATCGGCATCGCGGTCGCACTGGTGTTCTTATGCTGGGGTCCGTTCTTCTGGCAGCAGCATCGTGAATTTTTTCGCCAGCAAGCCTGGTCGCTGGAGCCTTCCGGCGGAGCGGCAATGCCGCTGATTCGCGCGGCCGCCCTGCCCGCGGCGTTTTTATTCGGCCGGCCCGGCGGCGAAATGGCGTGGATCGCCCCATGCGTCATCGCCTACGTGTTACCGCTCATTTTCGCCCGCCGATTGCCCCAACTCATGTTGTGGTGGTTATGGATCGTAGGCATCATTGGATCGTTGGTCGCCTACGATTCCATCAATCACGCCCACCTGCTCGCCTATGACAAGTACAGCTCACTGGCATCGGTGGCGCTGTACGCCCTGTGTGCCGTGCCATGGCCGATTGGGAAATGGCGCTGGGCGATTCCATACGCGATGTTGGCCGCCACGGCCGTCGCCACCGTCCAGCGTATTCAGGAAGGCCCGTCCGAGAACAACGGCGATTGGCGGGCCATGGCCGTTACCCTCGATCGCCTCGCCGCCCCCGGCGATCCCCTGGTTTTCTATCCCAACAAATTTTGGGGTCCGCCCGGAATGTACTATCTGGCCGTTGCCCATTACGCCCGCTCTTCGCATCGGCCGATCATGTATCTCACCCAACCTGCCGATGCCGCTGCTCAGCGGCAACTGTCGAAATTCCCCAAAGTCTGGTTGATTGGTCCCAGCGCCGGGCAGGATGGCGCCGCCTATCTGCCGGGCTGGCACGTATTGTTCAATCGAGGATTTCCCAACGGCGGTTCGATCGCGGAAATGGAAATAGCGGAGCGGCGCACGACGACGCGATGAGCTTC
>Ga0209415_10013469_pt1 | contig 13484 bp, 15 predicted proteins | sample PeaSoiSIISIP2007_FD_187696 | JGI IMG/M metagenome (GOLD analysis project Ga0209415, IMG submission 187696) | Peat soil microbial communities from Weissenstadt, Germany - SII-SIP-2007 (SPAdes) (version 2) | ecosystem: Environmental > Terrestrial > Soil > Wetlands > Peat | place: Germany... | reverse complement strand
AGTGGGATGTCAGCCGGCTGGGCAAGCTAGAGCGTGCCCTACCGATGGCAAGCCGGTGTTGGTGGGGCACGCTTTAGCTTGCCCGGCCCTGCGAAAACCATAGACCGGTCACGACCGCAACAAGTCGGCCAGCGCCGCCGCCAATTCGCGATGCTGAAATTGGAACCCTGCGGCTTCCGCGGCGGCTGGCGAGACGCGCTGGCTGGCGAGCAGGAGTTCGGCCATTTCGCCGAACAGCGCCCGAAGCGCCAGTTTTGGTACGGGAAGAAACGCGGGCCGATGGAGCGCGGCTGCGAGCGCGCGAGTGAAATCGGCATTCGTCACAGCGCCGGGAGCGACGCCGTTCAACACCGGCGGCGCCTGATTCTCCAACGCGAAGCAAAACATTCCCGCCAGATCGCTCGAGTGAATCCAGGACATCCACTGCCGGCCGCCGCCGAGCGGGCCTCCCAGCCCGGCGCGAAATGGGGTGAGCATCGGCTTCAGCGCGCCGCCGCCCGGGTCGAGCACCAGCCCAATTCGAATGCGCGTGACCCGCATACCCAGAGCCTCGGCCTTCGCCGCTTCCCGCTCCCAGGCGACGCAAACGTCGGGCAGAAAACCCGTGCCGGGGAGGGAATCCTCGTTAAGCGCCTCATCGCTGCGGGAACCGTAGTAGCCGATGGCGGAAGCGCAGACCAGCACTGGCGGCCGCGGGGAGCAACTCTCCAAACCCGCGACCAGGTGCCGCGTACCCACTACCCGGCTGTCGTAGATGCGCTGTTTAGCCGCGGCGGTCCAGCGTTGCGCCACGGGTTCTCCTGCCAGGTGCAACACAGCGTCCGCATCGCGCAGTGCGGCCTCCGGCGCGGGTCCCAGGAGCGGGTCCCACACGGAAAGCTCGACCCCCGCCGGCAGATTCGTGCCCGCATGCCGGCTGAGCGCATGCAGCCGATGGCCGCGGCCAGCCAGCGCTTTCATAAGCCGCCGGCCGATGAAGCCGGAAGCGCCCGTGATCGCGATTTTCATGGCAACAGATTTAAGTGTAGTGCGCTGCGAGAGTATAGAGGGCAAGCTAAAGCGTGCCCTACCGACCCACCGGATACAATAAAGGCTCATGCGGGCCTGGAACCGGGCAAAACTCTTGTGGGGCTATTTGCGGCGGCGCACCACGTTGCGCGCGCTGCCGGTCGAATACATCGTCGAGACCACGGCCAAATGCAATCTCTACTGCCCGATGTGCCCGCGCGAGACTCACGCGCAGCCCAAAGCCGACATGGCGGACAACATCTTCGAGCGGCTGGTCCGGGAATCCGCCGAGTCGGCCGAGCACATGATGCTAATCGGCCTCGGTGAGCCGTTCATGGATCCGCGAATCTTCGAGCGCATCGAGTTCTGCCATCGCCACAGCATCGCGACGCTGCTTTCGACCAACGGCACGTTTCTCGACGAGCGACTGGCGGGGCGCGTGCTCGATTCGCCGCTGGATGAGATCACGCTCAGCTTCGACGGCGCCAGGAAAGAGACCTTCGAGTTCTACCGCAAAGGCGCCAAGTTCGAGAAAGTCCGCGACAACTTCGTCCGTTTCGCCCGCATGAAGCACGAGCGGCGATCCAGGCTGCAGGTGGTGGTGCAGATGGTATGCATGGAAGGAAACGCCGGCGAGGTGGGCGATTTTCTCGCGTTCTGGAGCGCGCTACCGGGTGTCGACCAGGTGCGCATCAAGGAAGATGAAACCAACCTGATGCGTCCCGATGCCGGACACGCCGCGGAAGATTGGAAGCACCCCTGCCACTACTTGTGGCGCGGACCCCTGTACGTCAAGCAGAACGGCGATGTGTACCCGTGCTGCCAAAGCTACATGCTGGATGGCGCGCCGCTGGCGAACCTGGCGGACCAATCGCTGGTGAGCATCTGGAACTCCGGGGAGATGGAGCGCATGCGCCGGCTGCATGCCTCCGGCCGCGGCGGCGAGGTGGATGTCTGTTCGCGCTGCTGCACCACCATCCCGCACCCGGCGCTGGTAGTCGGCAGCCTCATGCTGCACGGCCGCACCGTGCGCCGCCTGTTGCCGCTGGTGGAGCGCCTGACCTATCTCTCGAAACTGCCGCGGCGTTTGCTGCAGCCGCCGCGGCGCATGAAGTAGCGCTGGTGGGGCAGGTCCCCGACCTGCCAACTGGGCAGCCGTGTGAGGCGTGGCCCCCGGCCTGCCGATTCGCTTATTGCGCCAGCAGGGTCTGGCAGTGGCTGAGGCCGGCGTTCAGGTTCGCGACGGCGGTCAGCACTTGCGAGGGCAAATCGCTGGCTGCGTTCTGCCCCGGCGTGATCCCCAGCAGGACCGAGAGCAGCACTTCCAGCCGCCGCGATGCGCGGAAGGTGTCTTCGGCTGCCTGTTGCCAGGCGGCATCGGTGCCGGCAGCAGATGGAGCCGCTGCGGCTTTGCCGCCCAGGCCAGCCAACGCCGGAGCCAGCGCGCTTTCCATCACCCGCACCTGGGTTTCCAGCGCTGCCACGTGCTCGCGGGCCAGTTGACGGAGCTGAGCCCGATCCGGCTCCGCCATCGATTGCTCGTTCCTGGCGGGGAAGCGCTCGGCTACGCTGCGCAGCGCGTAAGCGTGCGCCATAGCGGCTTCGTTGCCATCGAGAACGCGCGTGCTGAATCGTTCGAACGCGGCGCGACTGCCGAGTTGCTTCTCGAGACGCGTCTGAATACCCACGTTGGCGGTATCGCCCGCGGTGGCCGGCGCCGCTTCACGAGGCATCGCCAGGGCCGCTTCCGGCTGGGAGAAACGCACCTCCACGTTGGCTGTGCTATCCAGCAAATCGTGGATCTGCCGCTGGCGCTCGGGCGAAACCCCGACACCGGACACCAGCACTTTGCCCTCCGTCAAATTCACTTCTACAGGATCGCCCAGGTCGGCCCCGATCCGGTGCAGGACGGTAAGGACCTGCAGTTCATCCGAAATCGAGGCCGATGACCTGGGCGCGAGTGCAGCCGGCCGGCTTGGTACGACTGGCCGCAAGGGAGCCTCGAGTGGAGTCGCAACGGGAGAACCGTCGGGTTGGGATGGAGGCTCCGTAACCTGGGTGAATTCAATCCAATTCTGATTGCGAAATTCGAATTTGCTTTCCACCGGCGTCAGGTCCGCGACGCGCAGCAACAGCGTGGCGGTAGCCAATTCGCCGTCGCCCGCTTGGGTGCGGATGCGGTAGCACGTCTCGTGGGGGCTTTCCGAAGCGGGCTCCGTCGCCACCTCGTCGGTCTTGTGCGGCAGGCTGTTCCGCCACGCCTGGAAGGCGCGCGCGCTCAGCGGGTCCGCATCGTCGTAACGGGCAGCCTGGAACGCCATGTGGATGTCCGGCGGAAGGGGCAACAAACTTCCGGCAGGGCCGCCGAGGGTATGCAGCGTCGGCAAGCCGGAGCGCAAGTGAATGCTGATGTGGCGAACCGGGACCGGGCGGGCGGCCGCCGCGGCCACGGCTTTCTGGAGCAGCGTTGCAGCCTGCACGCTGGATGTCTGGCCGAACTGCAGGACGGCCACGATCAGCAGCGCCGCCGCGGCGGCCGTCGCCACTGCCCACTGCCACGCCGGGGCCAGGCGCGGCAAACGTTTCCACAGAGGCGCCGCGGCCAGCTCGGCATCCACCCGATCGAAACCGCGGACCAGCGGCTGCCAGGCGTGCGGCGCTTCCGGCAACAAAGCGGCCAGCACCTGCTTGCGGTAGCGGACACAATCGGCCACCGTGACTTCGAGCGATTCCATCTCCGCCCGGCACTGCCAGCAGGCTTCCAGGTGCTTGCGAACCTGCCGCGCTTTGCGCGCCGGCAATTCGCCATCGAGCGAGCGGAGCAGCAGGTCTTCCCCGGGATGTCCGGACGGCCAGTTACTCATCCCGCACCTTCTTCAGCCGCCCGATGGCGCGGCGCAGAAACTCGCAGACGGCCGAAGCACTGATGCCCATCGCCGCGGCGATTTCCGGATACCGCAGCCCTTCCATGCGCAGGAACAGGCACCGCTTCTGCTGATCCGACAGCGATTCCACCGCGCGGTGAAAGCTCACCATGCGCTCGCGTTCCAGCAGATCCTGTTCCGCGTCGTGCGCCGGCGCGGCCAGCCTGGCTTCCAGGTCCGGGTCAAACGGGCTTTCCGAGGCGTGCCGGGCGCGCACTTTCAGACCCCAGTTGTGCGCCACGCGAAACACCCAGCCCCGGGGATTTTCGATCTGTTCGCCGCCCTTGAGCGCGGCATAGAGCCGGAGGAAAACCTCCTGGGTGGCGTCTTGGGCCCGTGAGGGCGTCAAGCCGAGTGTCATCAGGTACCGGAAAACATCCTCCCGGCACTCCTCAAACAATTGAGCCACTTGAGTTTGCAGTACTGACGCAGCGCCTTCTTGACGCAAGATACCCACCAATTCCTCACTCATGTAGAACGCGGCCATACACGCAACTCATCCCTAAGACCCGGAAGGAGGCTTTTCCACTACACCCCACACTACTTTTTCTAAATATATTTCGATTCGGCGGTTTGGTGTAGGGGAAAAGCTACTTTCCGGGTCTTAGTAGCAGACCTTTCATACCATGCCCGACGCAATCGTCTGTGCAGCCATCGTCACGTATAACAGCGAGCGGTACATCCGGCGCTGTCTGGAAGCGGTGCTCCGCCAGCAGGGCGTGCCGCTCGAAATCGTTGTTGTGGACAATGGGTCCACCGATGGCACCGCGGCCGTGCTGCGCGAGTTCCGCGGCCGGGTGCGGGTGATCCGTTGCGGCCGGAACCTGGGTTTCGCCGCGGCGCAGAACCGCGCCATCCGTGCCACTTCCACCGAATGGGTGCTGACGCTGAACCCGGACGTGTTGCTGCGCCCCGGTTTCATCCGCGGCCTGGTGGAAGCCGGCCAGGCCGACCCGGAAGCGGGCACGATCTGCGGCAAACTGCTTTCCATCGGGCCGGGCTTTCAGCCGCTGGACGAGGCGCGCATCGATTCCACGGGCATCTATTTCACTCCTGCCTTGCGGCACTTCGATCGGGGCTGGCGCGAGCCGGATCGCGGCTATGAGAACCTGGAATATGTTTTCGGAGCCTGTGCCGCGGCAGCGCTGTACCGGCGCAGCATGATCGACGACGTGGCAATTGACGGCGATTTCTTCGATCCGGACTTTTTTGTATACCGCGAAGACGCCGACCTCGCCTGGCGGGCGCAGTTACTGGGCTGGCGGACGCTGTATACACCGGCGGCGGAGGCTTTCCACGTGCGGACGGTCACGCCGTTCAACCGGCGGTCGCTGCCGGCTATCATCAGGATGCACTCGGTGAAGAACCGCTTCCTGATGCGCATCAAGAACGCTACCGGCGGTGTCTACCGCCGGTGCTGGCTGCCCATGACGTTGCGCGACCTGCTGGTGGTGGGCGGATCGGTTCTTTGGGAGCCCAGTTCGGCTGCCGCCTTCTGGCACCTCGCGCGTTGCCTGCCACGCGCCCTGGCGCGCCGCAGCGCCATCATGGCCCGCCGCCGGGTGAGCGACGAGGAACTGGCGCAATGGTTCAACTTCCAACCAACGGCCCAGCAGGCGGAATTGGCGGAGACGGCGGGAGCGGTCCCGGCGTTTGCGGCGCCCGCGACGCGGGTCCTGTAACCGGCCCCTGCGGATCCCGGCCGCTGTAAAGGAGGGGCGTGCCTCGCCCTCCCCGTGCAACAAAACGTTCGCGTGATTTAAAGAAGTGTGCCTTAGTTAACACTAACTCTCACAACATTGGTGAACAAAACCGTATTTGCCATCGGGAGCTTGCCGTACGGCCCATAACTTATTGTAATTAAAGGCGATGGCAGCAGCGCGTCGGCGGCCGGTGGAGAAATGCAACCGGAGGCCCGCAGACGCCGAATACCGGAGGCCGGAGGGCATCAGAAACATGACGGATGTGGAAACGACAACCGCTACGGAAACACTCGAAAATCGTCTATCCGAGGGCGGGATGCCGCTGCCGGAGACGGTGCAACATGCTTTGCAGTTGGCCGACTGGCTGAGGTTGGCGCATGACGCCGGCCGCCCGCACGGCGCTATCTCGCCGGCAACGGTGGCGCTGAACGGCACCGCGAAACTGCTTGCCGCTCCCGAGGAAACCGGCATCACCGAGTACACGGCGCCGGAAGTGCAGGCGGGAGAGCCGCCCAGCCCGCAGAGCGACATTTTCTCCCTGGGCGCCCTGCTGTACCATCTGGCCACGGGACGCACGCCGCCGGCAAGCGCGGAGGAGGCCAAGGCCAACTCCTGCGGTGATCCGGCGCTGGACCGGATCATCCTCAAGTGCCTGGCCCCAGATCCGATCCTGCGCTACCAGAGCGCGCAGAAACTCTCACTCGAACTCCGCCTGCTGAGTGTCTCCGGCCGGCGCACCCGCATGGAAGGCCCGACCCGCTGGGAGCGGGCGATTGAGCACCTGCGCACCGAGACAGCGGCGTGCCTGCGAGAACACGAGAATCAGGCCGAGCAATTGAAGCGCTCCACCGGCGAAGTCATCATCACGCTGCGCCAGGAGCTCGCGGCCGCCGAAGAGCGGGCCGTTCACACGGAAGAAGGCTTGCGGCATAATGGCGAGCGATTGGAACAGACCGCACGGCAACTGGCAGAAGTCGGTGAACAGTTTGGCCAGGTCAACACGGCCATCGAGGCTTTCACGCGGCAGAACGCCGAAATGCAGGAAGCAGCCACCGCCAGCCGCCTCGTGTTGGAAGGGAACATGGCCAAGCAGGCCGGGAAGATCGAGTCGGCGCTGACAGGAATCAAGCAGACCGACGATCTGGTCGCCTGGGTGGTCGAGATCCTGGAGACGCTGCAAAACACCATGATGGAGCGGTAACGCGAGGGCCCGCAGGGCCATTTCCGCCTCGCAGGGATCAACGGACGATTGATCGAAATCCGGCGAAAGCGTCAAAGGCGACCGCACGGAGGACTGAATATGAAAAGAGTGACGATCGAAGTCGATGCCAGGTGGGTGAAGATCGTTCATTCGCCCCTGTACTGGACGGTGGCAATCTTGCAGGGCGTCTCCATCACGTTCGCCCCGTTGTTTCTCTACTGGAGTGGCAAGGGGTGGTTCTTGAACCGCTGGGAATGGCTCATCGTGCCTTCGTGCTTCGCCGTTATTCTTTTCGTCGGGTTCTTCTACAGGCTGCTTGGCAGTGTAGTCATTGGCGAGTTGAGGAAGAAAAAGTTCGCGGCGTAATCTCAACCGCTCCCTAACGTCTGATAGGGCCTGTTATTTCCCGACGGCTTTCGGCTGGATGGCAAAATCCCAAATCTGGATGTTCAGTGCGTTCGGCGTGTATTCGATCACTGCGTACTCGCCCTCCGGCAACGGCTCTTTGGGCCAGATCTTGTAAAGCCCGGCCGGGTCCAGCTCCCGCTGCAAGGTATCCACCAGCGTGGGCGTCTCCTCCACGTCCTTGTCGACCGGCAAATAGACCAGGTTCTCGACGATCCGCAAATTGCCCTTGGTGGTCAGTCTGGCGAGGCCGAAGCGCTCCGGATCGGAAAGCTGCAGGTAGAATTCCTGCTCCGGGTTGCTGAAGACGTTGGCTGAATGCGCGCCTTCGATTTCAAGCGTTCCCTTGCCGCTCAGCGCCTGGCCGATCGGCGTCAGCACTTTCAGCAGTTGCCGTTTCTTGTTGATGTGGACCGAGGCTTCGGCGGCTTTCAGTGTCTTGGTCTGGTTGCCATCCAGCCAGTACACACCGGGGGCTTGCGGGATGCGCGACGTTTCCTTTTCGATGGCGTGCTCCGCCGCCGCCTCTTCGGAGAGAACCTTGGCGTCCCTGGCCAACTCGGCCTGGCGCTCCGCAGCCTCGGTTTCGGTGCGCTTCAGATCGACCAGGTCGACCGGAATCTCCTCCCAGTCGCCCCGCTCCACGCTGTAGTAGCGCACACGGTCGGAAAGCACCTGGTATTCGCGGACCAAGTGGTAGCCGCCGTCCTTCAGATAGAGCCTGACGTTGGCGGCCCAGACCACCATCGCGAACAGCAAGCAGACGATCGCGCTCCGCCGCATACCTTCCAACACTACTTTAGCCGTCCGTGGCGCAGGCTGTCGAGCCTGCTGAGTCGAGAGTCGTCTCGACTTTTTGGTTCCCGCCGGGGCAAATCTCAGCGAGAAGAAGAGCCGAGACGCCTCTCGGCTCAGCAGGCTGACAGCCTGCGCCACGATTGCATCTAAAATGAAGGTATGCGCATCCTGCTGTTCAGCGGCAAGGGAGGCGTGGGGAAGACCAGCCTGGCGGCGGCCACCGGGTTGGAGCTTTCGCGTCTGGGTTATCGCACGCTGGTGATGAGCGTGGATCCCGCGCACAGCCTGGCCGACGCTTTCGACCTCGAGACCGACCTCTTCCACGGCAAGACCGGCGACCCGCTCCCGATTAACGACCGCCTGGCGATCCACGAAGTAAACATCCAGAAGGAGATCAAGCGCCATTGGAAGGAGATCTCCTCGTACGTGGTTTCGGTGCTGCGCACCACCGGCATCAGCGACGTGGAAGCGGAAGAGCTGGCCATCCTGCCGGGCATGGAAGAGCTGAGCGCGATGATGTGGGTGAACCAGTTTCGCCGCGAACAGCTCTATGACGTGATCGTGCTCGACTGCGCGCCGACGGCCGAATCGATGCGCTTCGTCAGCATGCCCACCACGCTCGAATGGTACATGAAGCACATCTTCCCGTTCCAGCGCGGCATCATCCGCGCGGTGCGGCCCATCGCCAACCGTGTCTCGCCGGTCGAGCTGCCGACCGAGGGTTACTTCTCGAACATCCAGCAACTGTTCGACAAGCTGGATGGCATCGCCGAATTGCTGGAGGATCCGGCATCGACCAGCGTGCGCCTGGTGACGAACCCGGAACGCATGGTGTTGCGCGAGACCCAGCGTGCGTTCGTTTACTTTTCGCTGCACGGCCTGACGGTGGATAGCGTGATCGTCAACCGCGTGCTGCCGCAGGCCGTGACCGACGCGTGGTTCCAGGAATGGCGCGCTTCGCAGACGCGCGTGCTGGAGGAAATCGACGCCTATTTCGCGCCTGTCCCAGTCAAACGCGTCCCGCTGTTCACCCACGAAGTGCTGGGGCGCGAGCGGCTGGAAGAACTGGCGCGCGCGCTGTACGCGACGGGCGAGGACCCGGCGCACGTCGAGCGCACCGAAGCGCCCTACACGTTTACCAAGCACGACGGCCACTACGAGGTGAAACTGCGGCTGCCTTTCGCCGCCAAAGGCGAAGTGGGATTATTTAAGAAGGGCGATGAGTTGGTGGTGGAGATCGGCACGCTGCGGCGGCACATCGGCCTGCCGACCTCAATGGCCGGCCTGGCGCCCGCCCGGGCCACGCTGGAGAATCGTATTCTGACCGTGGAGATGAAGGAGAACTGAAGATGGCTGACAGCAACAACCCAACCGCGGGCGCGCCGGCCGCCGCTCACGGCTGCTTCCTGTGCAACGTAGCGATGCCGTTTCTGGAGCACCTGTGCCCGGCCGACGCGGGCGACCACTTCCGCGCCTCGCGGGTGGAGTTCCTGAAGGGAATCCGCAGCCTGCTTGACGATCGCATCGCGCGCATGTCGCCGGAGGAACACAAAGGCACGCACGTCACGGTGGAGTAGGGCGAGTACGGATGCGAAGCCGTGCGGACAGACCAAGAAGCCGGACCCGGGGGTCCGCCGCGGACGGGGGCGTCCGCCCCACGTTGGCATTGTCAGGTTCTGGGTTTCGTGAGACGGCGGAAGAGCTTGTACCCCAGGAAAAACGTCACGGCGCCTGCCACGGCTCCAGCGCCAATCACTACACCAGCCGATAGCGCGGTAGCGGTACCTTGAGCGGCCAGTTCCAGAACGCCGACGGTAGCCCCGCCGGCCGTACCAACCCCGGCGCCTACGCCGGTTACTGCCGCCGCTTCCGCCTTTTGCTTTCCAGCCTCCGTCATGTTTGCGGCCTCCTTAGGCAACGTCCCTGAACGGGATCTTATACTCTCATTGTATGTCCTGGCGGACGCGAGCGTCTGCTGTCAGCCGAGGGAAGGGGTATAATGGTGCCATGGGAATTGAGGTCGATGCGGTATATGAAAACGGGTTCCTCAAGCTACTGCAGCCACTTGACTTAGCAGAGCACGAGCACGTATTGGTAACGGTCACCAAGACCACGCCCGCACCCGCGGCTCCGCCACTCGACATCACATACATCGAAGGTCTCCAGAGGGAGTTGCAGGACCTCGAGCCAGCACCGGGAATACAGGAGATTCGACGCCGACTTTCCAAGATTCCCGGCTCAATGACGGCCGATTTCATAGCTGAGCGCGAGGAGCGCTGATCTTGGCGGCCTACTTCTTCGATACGAGTGCACTGGCAAAACTCTACCACCCTGAGGTTGGAACGCCCGAAGTTGACGAAATCGTCGGGGCGGCCGGCGCCCAGGTCCGGATATCCCGGCTATCCGTTGTGGAACTGCCGTCTGTGTTCGCTATCAAGGTACGGACGCAGTTCATCAGCCGCCAAGACGCCCAGTTGCTTCGGCGCCAGTTCCGGGAAGATATCGTGTCACGCAAGTTCGATGTCTTCGCGGTACGCGAATCGGAATTCGCATTGGCTGAGCGCTTGGTCGTACAGTACTCGTTCGATATACGGCTTCGAGCCCTGGACGCGGTTCAGTTGGCGGTCGCACTCGGATTGCGGAGCCAAGGTCTGATCGACCACTTCGTCGCTGCGGATAAGGCCCTATGCGAGGTTGCGGCGCTGGAAGGGTTCTCCGTTTTCAACCCTGAACATCCCTGAGCCGGCTCAGGCAACGTGCCCAGGGGGCCGTGACGCAGCGCATTACCGTGGTAATGTAAGAGCATGGCACTCGCTCATTCGAAGCTCACGGCGCAGGGGCAGATCTCGGTTCCCGCCGGTATACGGCGTAAGCTCGGCGTAGGCCCAGGGTCGGTTCTGGAATGGGATGAAGACGGCGAAAACATCGTCGTCCGGCGGTCGGCCCGGTTTTCATCCGAGGAGATCCATCGAGCGCTGTTTCCCGAGGGGGCGCCGAAGGCGCTGACCACGGACGCCATGAAGCAAGGAATCCGTTCGCACGTCCGGGAGCGCCATGCGCGCCATTGACACCAACGTGCTGGTTCGGCTCATCACGCGAGACGATCCCCGGCAAGCCGGATCCGCGGACAGCTTCGTCGGAAAGGGGGCCTGGGTTTCGGTTCTGGCGCTTGCCGAGGCCATTTGGGTCCTGGAAGCCGTCTACGAGCGTACTGCCACCGAACTTGTAACAGCAGTCGAAATGCTGCTGAACCACCAGGACCTGACGCTGCAGGATGCCGATGTTGTGGCGGCTGCGCTGGAACTGTTTCGGTCGCGGCCGGCGCTGGGTTTCTCCGACTGCCTGATGCTGAATCTGGCGCGCAAGGCCGGCCATCTGCCACTGGGCACCTTTGACCGGGCGCTGGGAAAGACTGAGGGCGCACAGAGGCTGTAAGGCGCTCAGCGCGCCGTTTTTCACACTTCACTCCACTGAAAAAATGAGCACTTATCCGCGGACGGCCTGCGGCCGGCGCGTATTTCCGGACTCACTCATATCCATTTGCAAATCAGTTGCTTGCCCGCCGGTGAAGGCCCAAAAGACAGCGTGTTTCATGTCACCTTTCGTCAGTATAGGAGCAGACCCTTCGGAGGTGTACGATTGGCGCGTGGAAGTGGAAACCGTGGGCGTGGGAACTGTGGGCGTGGAAACTGTCGACCCGCAGGAAGAACTGAGAAGGCTCGACGCGCAGATCAGGTCAGCGAGCGAGCTTGCCGCACTGAAGCCGATCTATTTTCGGCTGAACGAAATCATCCAGTCCCTTCCAGGCGATTTCGACGTACAGTTGGCAGGAAACGAAATCAAGCAGCATGTGATGGAGCGGGGCGCGCTACTGAAACAGCAGGAAGCCGCGGCACAGCCTCCTGCCGCTTCGCCGGCGACCGCGGCCGCGCAACCGTCATCGCCGCCCAGGCCTTTTCGGGATACCGAGGCGATCGCGCCCGCTGGACCGCCGGTACCGACCATGACGCTTGCGGCGACGGTGTCATTCCCTCTATTTCCGTTATTCTCCTCCGCTCCGCCTCCGCCGGAGCCGCCTTCGCCGCCGGCTCAATTCGTGGAGACGCTGGTGCCGGCGCCGGTGACGCCGCTCGAATCGGCGGTGATGACGGCAGCGCCGGCAGCGCCGGTTTCCTACCCATTGCTCGACGCTGCGTCGCCGGAACAGCCTCCGCTCGCGCTCAGTGTGACGGCTGAGAATCCGCCCGAGCCGGTTCTCGCTCCGCCTCTACTTTCGATGCCGGAAGCGCTACCGGCTCCGGTGCCAACTTCGCTTTTGGATACAGTGACGCCAACGCCCGCAGCGCCTGAACCTGGCGCGTTGCCTGCAGTGACGGCGTTGCCGCCTTTGGTCGACGCCGCCTCGCAGGAACAGGTTCCGCCGGCGCTCAGCGTGACGGTTGAGAATCCGCCCGAGCCGGTTCTCGCTCCGCCTCCACCTGCGATGCCGGAAGCGCCACCGGCTGCGACGCCAACTTCACTCTCGGATACCGAGCCACCGGCACCGGCCGCTCCACCTGAACCGCCGGTTATGGTTGCAGCGGCACCGTTGCCGCCGTTGGTCGACGCCGCGCCGCCGGAGGTTCCGCCCGCGCTCAGTGTGACGGCTGAGAATCCGCCGGCGCCGCCGCTCGCTCCTGGTCCACCTGCGATGCCGGAAGCGCCACCGACTGCGGTTCCGGACTGGCTCCCGGGCATCGAGGCCACCGCACCTGCCGCCCCACCTGAATCGCCGGTGACGGCAGCAGCGCCGCCTCCGCCGGCTGTATTCGACGCCGCCCCACCTGAACTGCCGGTGATGCCGGCTGCGCCGCCGTCGCCGGTCGTATTCGATGCTGCTCCGCCGGAACAGGCTCCGCCGGTACTCGATGTGACGCCCGAGGGTCCGCCCCGGTCGTTCCAACGGCCTCCCACGCCGCCTCCCGTGCCACCGAGGCTGCCCGGGTTCAACTGGAAACGCGCGGCGGTGATCGGACCCATCGCTGGTCTGGTGGCCCTGGTACTCATTTTTGTGGTGGTACATCAACATCGCACGCGTGCCGCGAACATCGCGGCGCACAAGGCAGCGGCCGTCGAAGTCACCATTGCCACCGTTCCTCCGGGCGCGTTGGTGAAGGTGACTGCGGAACACTCCGCGGCCGGCCGCAGCAACGAGACCACCTGCACGGCCGGCTGCAAGCTGGCACTGAAGCCGGGCACATATCACATCTCTGCGTCGCTGGACGGCTTCGAGCCGGCAGCGGGCACAGTCGCGGTAGCCCCCCTGAAGCCGTCGGCGGTCAGCCTGACGCTTCAGCCGCTGGCGCAATCGGTCCGCCTGCTGACCGATCTGGACCAGGGCAAAGTGGTGGTGGACGATCGGCCGCCGGTCGATCTGCAGGAAGGCCAGTTGGTGCTCGATAAGGT